>Ga0118677_10000232_pt1 | contig 118242 bp, 90 predicted proteins | sample AliMusrvi5mmetaG_FD_86154 | JGI IMG/M metagenome (GOLD analysis project Ga0118677, IMG submission 86154)
CCTTATTACTATATGTAATGCTCGCTCTACCCACGGATCGATCCTCCATCTTGGATTGCTTCGCGGCAGAAAGGCCACACAAGATTGCCCGCCACCTGCGTGTCTATCACCCGATATGAGATGCAAACGAGTATAGTGTTCTCGTCGGTCGTTTCGGGCGACTCATCGAAGGCGACATCGTTCACATAGACTCGCTTCTCCCATCGCTCGATGGCGTCGATGATGTAGTGTCTGAGTAGTCCGCGTAGCACACGGTCGTTGGGTTCGAAGACCAGGTCTTTCACATGCGAACCGAACTCGGGGCTCATGAATCGCTCACCCGGGCGGGTGCCCAGTATCTGCAAGATGCTCTCGTGAATGTGCGCGTGGTCCATCGACGTGACTGTCGAGACCTGTGCGCCGCCGGATCGCTTGGCAAACGCGAATGGGAACCGCAGTCCCTTGCCCAGAAAGTCGGTGCTCATCAGTCGTGCGCCTCGCAGTCAAAGCAGACTGGACCGGTATCTGCGCTACTTCCATCGCCGGGATCCTGCGGGAACCGGATCACCAGGTCCAGTCCGCTTGCAAGCGACAGATGGATGGTCCCATCGGCCTCTATCATTCCGGCATGTCCGCTTTCCATTGCGCGGAAGCTCTTCGACCCACCAGAGATGCTACGCGCCTGCACTTCCTCGCCGATGCCCTCGATGCGGCCTATCCCGATAACGTTCACGGAGCTTGTCGGATTGACTATGATGACAAGCCTCTCATGCCGCAGCACATCCAGCCGGGTTCCATCCGGCAGAGTAGCTGTGTATCTGCCATCAGCGGCGAGTGTCGGTTGCACATCATGAGGCAGGCCCTCGATTCCACATGATCCATGGGTTACCGTAATGGCGTCACTCACAAGGCTAAGCTCCGGGCCGCCCGGCAAAGTCACCTTGCCCGCACGAGAAGCAGCGACCGGGGTTGCCACGCCATCCTCTCCGACTGAGACCATCTCACCATCCGGCAGGACTCGCAGAAACGCTCCATCCGAGAACGAGAACAGCCTGCCGCCATCGGGCAGCTCGCGAATCGTGGTTCCAGCGGGCACACTCTGAAAAGGATGCGCGTCTGCGTCATCGTCCAGACGGCGCAGATACTCACCGGCGCTCTGTTCATGCAGCGCGAGTATTCGCTGGGCTTCCTGGCGCATGATCTCCGACACCGCGAAGCTTTGTTCCAGCAGCACGCGTATACCATGGACCTCGTCCTTGACCTCTCCGACCACTCCGGCCAGAACCATAAGCTCGTAGTGGTTTTCAGACGAGCTGGTCTGTTCGATTATGAGTTGCGGATCACCGCTTCCGTTTTGAACCATTTCAATACCACCACTTTGGAACAAGTCTTATGTTGCCAACATACCATCCGTCGAACATCTGATAGAGCGCGTCCTTCGTATCCCACTTGAACCGGACAGTAACGCTGCGCCCGATATACTCCCACAGATCAACCCACTCGGTCCTCACGGGAATGACGCAAGGCTGATTCCACGCCGGGTAGATGACTGGCGTCGGGTTGAAGTTGCGCTTCCAGCGATTGTCGAAGTAGATATCGAGGCAATCGTGGTTGTGCGCGCCGAAGCTCTCAATCTCTCCCCAGACATCGAAGTACATCCAGTAGTGCCTGTCCAGTTCGAGCGTCAGCGCAAGTTCACCCTGAACACGGATGTTGCATCCCCACTGGTCGAACCAGTCGGTGAAGTACTTGAAATGCCAGACTCCACCGCCGAGCCTATCGACGTAGCCGGTCTCAGTTATGTCCTTTACGACCGACGGTCCCTGCTCGCGATAGGCATCGACCTGCAGGTAACGCCGTGACACAACACATCCATCTCGAACCGACTCCGCGACGATGACTGCTGCTCCGCCCAGCGATCCATACGTCAGCACGCCACCGGAGACAGCCGCGATGTTGGAATCAGACGAGTAGAACGATACTTCGCCTGCCGGATCACCAACAATCTCCAGCGGCAGCGACTTCGCGCGCTGGTCGTAGGGATAAATGATTGCCCGTGGGCGAATATCCCAGTAGCCAAATTGTGTTCCAGTTATACTCATATCAGGAAACCGCAATCTCCGTCGCCGTGGTAGTCACTTCCACGAGCACATAGCGAATGCTTGTTCTGTCCTCCGAGTCATAGGCCGTGATGACCGCCGACCCCGCGCTCAAACCCAGGCTGACAGTACCGTTTGTGTCCACCGAAGCGACTATCGCATCCGAAGACTCGAAAACGACACTCCCCCTGGGATTGCCGCGAACTGAAAGCGGTACAATCGTCCCAAATGGATTCTTGGAGACCTTTATCGACTTTGGGAACACGTCCCAATACTGCACCTGATCCAATGCTCACCTCAGTTGTCGAAAACATTCAGGCTGCCGGTTACTATCACCGCGCCACATCCCGCAATGTCACCCATCCGGGCGTTGGGCCTGCCGTCCGTTGCTGTGTTCATACTGCCGCTGACGATGGGAGTCACGCCGTGACCGGGAATTGGGCACACATGCATATCACCCATTCGAGCCACCGGCCTGCCGTTCACGATTGTGGTGACTGATCCCGTGATGACGGTTCCGCCGTGACTTGATGTATCACCGAGTCTTGCCTGCGGTCTCGCCACGATCAGCGCCTCCCGAAGTAGTTGATGATCGCGCTTATGATGCCGCTCACGATTCCGCCCAGGGTTACAACCAGTCCCACGATCTTCCACATGGTGTCGGTCCCGACTTTACTCTCGACAGCAGCGTGCAGGCACGTGATCTGCTCGGCGTGCCGTGTGAGTTCATCATTGATGCCACGAACGATAAGCTCGACATTTTCCTTATCCGACTTCTTTTCGATCTCTCTCTCGATCTTCTCAAGGCGATTCTGTATATCGCGGCGGTGGTCTTCGAGTATCGAGCGAAACTCCGAGCGCCAAGCATCGAACGTCTTTGCAAGCATCCTCTCGCTATCCACCCATCCGCACTTGGTGGGTCCCTGGCATTCGTTCTGCGTCAATTCGTCTTTCATGGATTTACAAGTACCTTTCCAGACGAGCGCACAACAATATGCCCTGCCGACCCGTCCATTATCACTTTGCTTCCGGTTCTGTCCTTGAGCCGAATCTGCTCTTTGCCTGAAGCTGATATCACTCGGATTTCCTGCGTGCCGCCAAGACCCCAGATGCTGATGCTCTCCCGGCCCTTGGTGGTGTCGATAAGTATCTTCTGCCAACGTGATCGGGTCTTGTCACAAGAGAGGATATGAATCTTCTCTTTGTCCTGCCAAGCCTCAAGCCGCAGGAACTGACGGCAGGCATCTGTTACTTGAACAAACGCTTTGCGGCCTTTGATATCCCGTGCGATATCGATTTGTTGACCTGTCGCACCAGCACCCGCTTGGCTGTTGCCTTCGCTTGACGCAAAATCGTGCGTCCCGCGCCTCCGAGTATTTTCACTTTGAACCTCTGCTTTCACCGGGCAGTGCATATGCAGGATCTGTCCGGCCCTGTCGATTATCTTCAGAAACTCCTCTTCGTCCCGGTCGTCCATCACGATTGTGTGGCCGGTCTCGGTCTTAACGAGCACCTTTCTGCGGGGGCAGTAGTAAGCCGGGTGACCGTGAAACTTGCGATGCTCCTTGCTGTCCGCCGCGTCCGATGCGTGCTCACATTTGTCTTCACAGTCCTGACAGGTAGTGCTGTCGCAAAGCCGCTTCGATTCGTCGGGCTGCTCACCCGGATTGGACTTCGCAAGCCAGACGCCGCTCCAGATTGGATACTGCGGGTCACCGCCTTCAAACTCCGCCCACACGGACGCGCCCTCTTCAGGGATCAGGAACATACCGATATCGTCGTTGCCGCCATAGGGAAAGCAGGGCCATGCCCAGTCCGACCAGTTCTCCTTATCGACTCCGAGGACTGCAGGCACTTCCAATCTGCATCTGCCCAGTCGCTCCGGGTCGTTGTTATCACGCACGAAAGCGCGGTACTTGCCGTACCATTTGTCTTTGTAGCGCTCTTCGTGCTGCTGGTCTTGAAACTCAAGCATGGCCCGCTCCTATCTACAGCCCGCGAAAGACTTCGCGAAGAACACGCAGGATAACGGTCTTCGGAGTCTTCTTGGGATCGGCCTTGGCAACGGAGTCAACGATGGCGTCCTTTGCCGCGTCGGGGAGCCTCTTCTCGGTGCCCGCGACGGCGCTCTTGACATCACCGGCTCCCACTCGCTCTATGACACCTATCACAGTATCAAGCGCGAGAGCCTGCGCACGTCCCCAGGCTGTTAGCCTGATGATGGTGAGCAGCGAGACAAGAAACGTCGCGAAGAGCTCCTTGTGGCCGAGAATGAACGTTACAATCTGATCGATCTGCATGTGCGGTTGCCTCCTTGTTACTTGTTGAGAATGCGCCCTGTATTGGCGTCGATTCGGACCATCTGCGGCTTAGGCTTCACCGGCCTTGCCGGTTGCGAGCGTTTGACCTGTGCGGTGTGTCCCGCCTTGGCCGCCGCCTGCTTCTTGGGGTGTCGCGGCGCTTCGTGATCGTTGCGTTTGCCCTTGGCTTCCGCAGACTTGCTGCCAGCGCCCTTGCCCAGCGCATTGCGCTTGAGCTTGAGTTCACATGAGTAGCCGTCGCCGAAGATATGCCGCACCGAAGTGCAGTAGTATGTGCCGGAGAACTTCCTGCCTACCCCGCGCACTTCGATGTTCTGTTTAGCCACGAGAGTCGGTATGCCGATGGTCACGGCCGCTGCCTCTACCTGCCGAAGCTCCGCTTCTTTGAAATGCCCCTCGGCTTTATCCTGAGCGGGTTCCTGGTGAGGCTCTTCGTGAAAGCCCTCGGACCGCCCGAAGCTCTGCGCGATCTTGCCGGACTCCTGTTTGCGATACTTGCCTTCGCCGGTGTTGCCGTCGACGAGATACGTCTTCTTTCCGAGCGACGTCCGGTCGGCAGTGGTCGCGTTGTTGGCTTTGTGTTCGACGTGGCCCTTCTTGCGTGGGTCAACTCCAACAGCCTTGGTCTCCGTGCCAGCCCCTTTCACCCCCTGCGACTGCGTTGATGGAGTGAAAGAGCGCAGCACTCCTTCGCGGTCGGTGAAGTACTCCAGCGCCATTGCCGGACGCGATTCCAGCTTCCTCGGGTGGAAGTGCAGCTCGTCGTCCTGGACGTAGAACACAAACCCGGTCACTCCCTTGCCGTCCTTGTCACGGCTCTTGGTGGCAAGCTGTTTGAGAAACTGGGCGTCGGAAAGATTGCCCTGCGCTACACGCAGATGCCTGCCGACGGTCTTTGTCACCACAGAGGTCAGGCCATGCTCTGCCGCGACCTTCTCCGCGATCTCCGAGTAGAGAATGCCGGGGGCGGGCTTCTGCCACACGCGCTGAATCTGCTTGCCTGCAAGCTTATGTCCCTTGTCGTAAGCCTTGATCTTGATGGTAGGCTCGCCGGTCTCCGGGAAGTCATAGTCTATCTCCTTGATGACCGCGACTTTCCTGGGCGACAGATCGTCCACATAGCCGAATCGGGCCGCGATCTCGTTGCCCTCCTGAAAGAGCGGATCGTCCACGAACTGCAGATACCGGTCTGTGACGGCAATCTCCATCACGTCCATTTCCGCCTCGTTATCCTCGAAGACAAACGAGGTTATCTCGTGCGTGATATCCTTGGAGAGCCGTTTGCCCTCGATCTCTATAATGAATGTGGGCTGGTAGATGTCCAGTTGCATTGCTAACCCAATATCCTCATCTCAACATGCTCTGCCGACGGCAACCGGAGCACTCTCCCAAGCTCGATCTCCAGCGGAAAGAACATATCGTTGTAATCACAGATAATCCACCACAGTTCCGCGCGGCCCAGGTATCTGTAGGCGATAAGGTCTACACGGTCACCTTCGACCACGGTGTGAAACACATCGTCCGGCCTTGGCGTGGCATCTATTCGCTGCCTGGTACCGATGAACTCCTGGGCACCGTCTACGAATAGCACGCAGGTGGTATATCTTGAATCCGGCCCTATCATCGTCTCACCGCCGTGTAGTCCACCGACTTCGCCACTATCTCTTCGAGCGTCAGGTCGACCTCGGCGTGCTGCGGGAGCAGACTGTCCTTATCGAACATGTGAAAGTAGCGCGCTCTAACCTGCCGCACGACGCACATGACACCCGGGTAAAGATCACCGAAGAAGAAGAGCACCTTGTGCGGCGCATTCCTGAGCATTGTCTTTTCGTGCTGCGGATACAGCAGCGACTGCAGCCACGCCGTCTTCTCCCGAACCGGTCCCTTGAAAAATGACACCTTGAACGATATCTTCCGCGCCTCCCCAGACACATACTGGTAGCGTGGATGGCTCATACCGGGCACTTTTATCGTGGCGAAATCCGTGCTCTTTTCGTCGGTTATCTCGTCCGGGTTATACTGAAACTCCAGCGACTCGCGAGTCACGACGTCCACAATGTAGCCGGTCGTTTTTCTTATATCAGGACGCACGGCCGTACCTCCCGAAGTATAACCACGGGCCTGCAAAGGCTCTGCGCATGCTCTACCTCACGTCGCATCCCATCAGAGACGCCCTCGCCGACATAGACCCAGACCACGTCGCAGGTTTCCATGAAGCGCAGGCCCGTTGATATGCCGAGATCCCGCTGAACCGGGTCGGAGTCATCCAGGAACTGCGTATAAAGCAGGTGTGGAGCAAACGGCGCGAGTCCGGCTTCCAAGGCCATACGGCAGAGAGCCTGCGCAACACGCACGTTGTGCTCGATATCACCGGCATACTTGCTGCAGATGAAGACTCTCTGGGCCTCAGGCTGATTCATAGTTCCTAACCTTTCTCTCCCGCATATCCTTGTAAACAGCCTGAGCGATCTTCCGACCATCTAGATTGGTGGTAACCGTTACATCGATGGGCCGTTCCGCGATCCCGTCGAGCTTCGCCAGAACCGCCTCAAGTATCGGGCGCAAATCCGGTGATTGCCCGCTGGCCTCCCTGCCCGGGCCGTTGCCGAGTGTTCCGCGCGTGACCGACAGCAATCTGGATTGCTCGGTCTGCCTCGAATCCGTGGCACTGACTGCTGCCCTCTGACCAGCAACCATCGGCATGACCGGCTCCGGCATCGCACCAGCAATAGACGGAGTAAGCGCCAGCGTGCCCGCAACCGCAGTCGGGAGCACCGCCGATTTCGCGAACCCGAAAGCCTGCTTCAGCGCTTGGGACGGAAGCTTCGATGCCCCGGTAATCCCCGAACTGAACGCCTCCAGCATTGCCGCGCCGCTTCTCGTGAGAGTCGAAAGCGGTCCTTCCTTTGCATCTGAAAACGGCAGTAGCTTTCTGAGTCTTGAAAGCGCGGACCTCAAGGTGTCATAAGGAGCGGAAACTGCCGACCTGATGCCGGAGGCGATTGTTGTCATCATTGACCTGCCGCTTACAAAAGCGCCTGTAACCAACCCCCGCAAGCCTGATAGGATTGAGGAGAACGCACTCGACGCTGCTCCGCGCACAGTCGACCATGCCGACGAAGCAAAACTCACAAGGCTCGCAAAGGGCGATCTCAGCCAGCCAATGGCGGATGATGCCATCGAGCGAATGCCTGACCAGGCTGATGACGCGAACCCAGTAACCCGCGACCAGGCGGTCCCGGCGACTCCGGCCACCCACCTGAACGGAGCAGACACAAACGAATATGCTGATGAGCCGATGGACGCGACCGCGTTCCAACCCGACGACACTATGCCAGCGATCCCGTTCCATGCTGAACTTGCGATCTGTGCGCCGGTCGAAAGAGCGCTGGATAGGGTCGATATGACCTGCGAGCCTATCGACTTCAAGCCATCCCATATCCACCGGACGCCATCCAGCATTCTCTGAAAAATGTAGCTCAGCACCTGCGCCGGAAGATCTATGACCGACAGCATGCCCTGGGCAAGTGTCCGCAGTAACGCCGCGCCTGAATCCATCAGGCTGGAAAGCGGACCCTCCGGTGCATCCGAGAACGGCAAGAGCCTCCGCAGCCAACCCAGCGCGCGCTTCATCATCTCGAATGGATAGGTAGCAGCGGACCAGATGCCCTGAGCAAGCGTGATGAGTATCTTCTTGCCCGCCTCGGCAAAGCTTAGTTGGCCCGACAGGAACGCTTTGACTGTCCCGAACACTCGGGAGAGCGTGCTCACTATCGGCAGGTTTGTGAATACCGATAGCAGCGCCGATCCCGCCGATCCAAAGAACCCGCCGACAGCCGAGAACAGCCCTCGCAAATACCCCCACGTCGCTGATGCAACATCTCGCACCCACGCAAACGGAGTCGAGAGATACTGATAGATCGCGCTGCCTATGGATTTCAGACCGGCCACCACCGATACCTGGCCCGTTATCATCTGCCAGACGGTGTATGCAACCCGGCCTACCATGAGCAAGCCCTGGACGAGCATCCGCAGCGGCAGGAAGAACTTGTAGACGTAGGGGGCCGCCGCGATGAATGCCCCAACGATGACCCCGCCAAGCCAGACCACAGCCCTCACAACCAGCGCCACAACCCGGATGGTGAACACAAGGTTGTAGATGACGAACTTCAGAAGATAGGCTCCAACCTGCAGAATCACGCCGAGCACCTTGCCCAGAGTCTGACCAAGGCTCCTAAACGATGACGAATCCACGGACGTCGCAGTCTTGCCGAAGATTCCGAATACCGAAAGCAGTGCTCCGCCGAGTTCAGAAAACGCGCCCATAACAGCACGGATGGCAGGTTCCAATATCTTACGAATGCTTCCGAACACGGAGGAGAAAGCCTGCCAAAGCCCGGTGAGGAACTGCCGCACGCGGTAGTAAACCTGGAACACCGTGGTGACGAACTTCATAAGCCCCGCCGCCTCAAGCTTCTTGGCAAGCTCTGCAGACATCTGACCACCGCCGCCGCTGAGCGAACTGAAGAGAGCGCGTATGCCCTGGAATGCGAGGATCACCTTGTTCCACACGCCAAGAACCACATCGCGGATTCCGCCGAAGTTGGTTTCCCAAGCCTTCTTGAGAAGAACAACCGCGATGACCACAGCCGCGATGATGGCAACCACAGGCCAGAAGTAAGCTGAGACCGCCGCGCCGACTCCTGCCAGCATCGGCCCCAGCGCCGCGATTCCCGCCTGAACCGCAGGCATTACAATACCAATCGTTCCTATAGCGGCTGTCACGCTGCCTACCACAACAAGCGCCGTGCCGAGTGCGACACAGAGTGTAAGGATAGCTCTCGTGACGCCGGGTGTGGATCTCGCCATGTCCTGCAAGCGCAGGATGAACCGAGATATCCCTTGGAAGACCGGGATCACGACAGGCAGCAGAGTTCGTCCGAGTATCTCTGCAAGGTTTTGAACCTGCTGCTTCACGAGAGTAAACTGCGAGCCTATGTCCATATTCATAGCGTTTGCCATTTCCAGGGTGATCGCGGTGCCGCCTTTCATTGCCTGCTCGACGCTCTTGATATTGCCCTCGAGCTGGTCCATGCCCATCGACATCTGAAGCAGGAACCGCACAGCCTCATCCGAGCCGAATGCCTTCTTGAGTTTCACCTGCGCTGCTGCCTGCGAGAGGTCCGGGAATCCGCGCTTCACTTCCTGCAGAATCGGCACGATGCTCTTTAGCCTGCCACCTGCGTCGACAAAGGAGAGTCCGAGAGTATCTCCAGCTTCGGCCACTTTCATCATGAACGCCTTGTAGAGTGTGCCTGCCTCGGAACCCGGCATTGTGGTCTGAAGCTGGCCCAGGATCGCCATCTGCTCCTGGAGTGGAACATTGGAGGCTGCCGCAATCGCGCCGATATTCTTGATGGCTTCAGCCATCTGCGGGCCTGTGGTCTTGAACACCCCAACAGTTTGCGAGAGAGCGCCTGAGAACATCTTGGCCCAGTCCATGTCGGACATATCTGCCATCATTGGCTTGAAGATGCCGTATGCCGTGGTGAACGTCTCAACCATTTCCTGAGTAGTGGCTTTCGTGGCCTTGCCGGTGATTGCCGCCATTGCGGCGAATGTGCCGACTGCCGTATCCGAGAGATTCGCTAGAGCCGACTTCACATCGTAAGCCGCCCCTATGAACTCGGCCTTGCTCGCGCCTGCCCACTGGTTAGTGAAGGACTCGGCTGCGTCTTCCATTGCCCGGAAGTCCTTGACTCCGACTGACGCCAGCTCACCCAGAGCCTTCTGTGTTGCGGCAGTGGACGCCACGAGTGCCGCAGGCACTGCAAGAAGTGCAAGACCCGCGCCGACCATCATCGTGCCTTTCTCGATGAAGCCGAGATTGCGGGTCATGTTCTCGCTCGCCTTCGCGACCGATGAATCCAGAGATTCCATAGAGGACTGGATGCGCGACGCATTCTGAGTGAAGGCATCTTTGAGGCTCACTATTATGCCGAGTCCGAGATCACTCATCATCGCTTGCTCTTCTCCAGTTCCTGCTTCTCATAGTCAAGCTGGTTTTCCAACGCCTCAACGAATTGCTGTCTGGTCTTAAGCGGCAGTTTAGCAACCTCCGCGTATTCCCAGTGCAGCCCGCCGTAAGCCAGAAAGAACGCATCCCTTACAACCGAACTCCGGGGAATAAAAAAGAGGGTTCTGCCTCCAGGCGAGTGCGGATTCTCGTCCCGCACGTATCGCAGTCAGTCTCAATAGTTGTGTCGATCCCGGCATCCACACTGAGCATGTCCTGTCTGAGGGCGCTGCGGTCCCGCAAAGACATCTCTGCGAGCGCTTTCTTGGACGGAGCCGTGCCGTCGATATCCAGAATGCGGATCATCATTGCTGCGGAGATGGACGGTTCCTGCATCTGGGCCAGCCGCTTCTCCTTGTGGCCGTCGAGGTAGACGAACCGCACCTTGGAACCTGATGCCGGTAGACCAAACACGAATTCGCGCTCTTCCCCATAGGTCGTCACCGGCAGGTCGTCGAGATTCACCGTCACCCGGTTCTTCGCTCGACACGCCGCACTTGGACAAACCAGATCGAGTTCAACTTCGTCGCCAAGCGACACCTGGCGAAGCTTCACCAGGGTGAAGAGCCTGTCACCGGAAAGCATATCGCCGACGGCCTTCGGGGTTATCTCATCGCTTTCGCCGATTCGCAGGATGCAATTCGCGAGCACTTGGTTCACTGCGTCACCGCTTCGAATGAGGCGCTGGTTCGTGAGCAACTCCTCTTCCGCGCCGGTCATCTCCCGAAGCTCTATCTCGTCGCCGCTCGGTAGTTGAAATATGTACACTATGTCTCCCCCTTACTCCCACCACTGATAGCAGATCGATATCTTCTCGATGGTGTTGTCCGAGCTGCCGCCTTCGAGTTCATCGTATTCGAGTGACTTCACCCACGCGCCGTGCAGCGTCCAGCGGCGGGTTTCATTGCCAGCTCGGTCGTATCGCACGATATCGATATCGCGCATATACTCATCAGGCAGCGCGCCGACGCCAGCGTTGACATCGGCCTGGATTCGCACCCAATCACGGGCGGACTCATCAGAGCCGTCCGCGAGCACGCCTTTTTCAAAGGTGATATCCTCGAACTTCATGCGACCGGCGACCTTCTGGTCAAACATCGATCCGGCGGGCGCGAAAGCGACCTCCTCGAACTCAGTCTTGGGCTCCTGGCCTTTCTTGAATAGCGCCACATCGAAGCCGTTGACCTCAATGGCGAATTGCCAGTTCTGGTACAAGCTCTGGGGCATTGTCACTTCCATCAAAGCACCTCCCTGAAGTTTGCTCCGGTCGCGGTCAGAATGAAGTTGAGTTCAACAAACTCGGCAGTCTTGGTGGGCTTCACGAACACCCGGCAGAGCATCTCGTTCCGGTCGATGACGGCTGAAGGGTTCGATTCTTCATCGCACTGGACACGGAAATCGTAGAAGCCGCCCTTGCTCTTGATGTTTGAGAGGAACGGCGTGATGAGCCGCACCAGCGCCCGCCAGGTCTGCGAGTTGTTCGGCTCAAAGACCACAAACCGCGAGGACTGTGAGATTGCCTCTTCCACATACATCATGAGTCTGCGGACATTGATGCGGTCCGTCGCTGACGGCTGCCTTTGAAGCGTTTTCTGTCCCCAGATGTTGATGCCTGTGTCGGGAAACGAGGCGATCACGTTTATGCCCTCAGGATAGAGCACATCCCGTTCGCCACGGTTGGTGTTACGGGACAAGGAGAGCACATTGAATACGCGGCCCCTGTCGATTCCCGCAGGCGCATACCACACCTCGGTCTTCTCATCGCTTCGGGCTATGCAGCCCGCTACCGCTCCAGTTGGAGGAATGAACTTCTTCGCATTCGTGAGCGGGTCCAATATCTCAAGCCACGGATAATAGAGCGCCGCATAGGATGAGTTGAACGCTGAATGGCTGTATGGCCCCTGACCCTTGCGGAAGTTCACTGCGTCAAGCGGCTCCATATAGACGGGAGTCTCGGCAATATAGAGCAGGTCTTTCCTGGATTCGGCGTAGGCCACACAGGCTGTTATGACGGGCGCTGTGGTCACACCAGGCACGAGCAGGATATTGAGGTCCTCTATCTCGTCGAAAGCGTAGATCCCGGTTCGCGCGGATGGACTGCCGATGTAGTCGGCATCGCATATACCGGTAAGACCGTCGGCACCCATCGTAGGCAGATGAATGCCAACAAGGGGCCTGCGCAGGGCGATATCAGACGACATATTCGGATCGTCGACTGTTATGTACTCCGACCGCTCGTTTACCACAAGCTCCACATAAGATGTGCTGGTCGGATCCATGGAAAGGTCTCGGAACGTCTCGACAGCTTCGCCCTTATAGCGCACTACCAGATTGAACCCGGTTGTTGGGTTAGTCGTGCCGTCTGAGGTCTCAACTGAAATGTTGTTTCCCCACTTGCCCTCGCTTGTTGCGAGAATCATCATGGAAGGCATCGTGTCCAGCCCGCCCGAGAGAGCCGAAGCAGCCACCGCTGCAACCACACCGGCGTCAACTGCCGTTGCTATGACCAACGCCGATGCCGATGTGTTGCCATTCACGGCGGACACAACCTGCGCACAGGTACTCACCTGATTTCCCGAAGCATCAGTCGCAAGGTTCACCGTTATTGCCTGATTCGTCACGCTTACAGAAAGCGGAGTGTTGTTGCCGCTTTTCACAAGTGCCACCGTGACGGAGTTGCCTATGGTGCCTGCGTTTCTTGCCCGCCAGGTAATCCGGTTTGTGGATGCTGTTCCGGTAGTGAGTGTGGCGAATGCGCCTCTGCGGTCCGGAACCATCGTCATTGCTTTCATCGCAGTTGTGCTGTACCGCATGGCGGGGTCCAACAGGTGAACCACGCGGTTTACGTATAACACCTGTCCACCGTTATCGAAGAAAGCGCGCGCGGCGTAAGCAAGATAGCCTTCCGCGATGTATGAGCCATACTTGCGGACGAACTGATCCCAACTCGTGACGAGCGTCCCCTTGTTCAAGGGTCCTCTTTCGGCGATCCCCATAATCGCGCAGGCCGATGTGGATATCTGCTTGACGTAGTGACTGAAGTCTATCTCCCGAGTATAAACGCCCGGGGAAAGGTATGATGGCATGGTCTATCTCCTCTTCTTAATTTGAGTGACCTCGGAAGCAGTTGATGCGTCCCCAGCGGCTTCCACGTCAGGCTCCATCGCTTCCGGTATCACATCCCCAGCGCCCTGATCGCCGTCGGGAGAGTCCTCGGACTCCGTGACTTCACTTAGGGTCACAAATCCACCCTCGTCGGCACGTCTCATCTCTACGGAGACCTGTTCATCGGGGATGATCTCTCTTTCCCGTGGACCCAGATGCAGACTCTCGATGCCACCAGCAAGCTGGAATGTAAGAGGCTGAAACATTAGATTGCGAATCTCTATCAACGGCTTTCCTCCAAGTTCGTTTCTATCTTCACGCTGGCCGCGAGCTTACCGGCGGCCACTCGCCCATCATAGATCGGGCAGTCCTCGATGCGGCACTTGCCCGACGCCTGCCGCAGGTTCGAAAGGTTCACTCTCTTCAAGCCGCCGAGCGGCACAAGCTCCGTGAGATTGAGCACTCCGTGATCGCCGACCGTAAGCACCGGGTAAAGCTGGTAGAACCTTGCCAGCTTTTCCGTAAGGTCCAGCAGATCGGCTTCCTTGCCGGTTGTTACTATGATGTCGAAGTCCAGATGATACAACCGTGGATGTCGACATTGCTCAAAACTGAGTTCAGCTTCATTGCGCTTCACCACCCGAGCGAGCGTTCGACGGTCACCGTCTTCGGAGAGCGTCGGGCCCTGCAGGACCACGCTCGGCACATTCGTCACCTCGAACACGTCGTCGGCACAGACAAGAACCGCGCACGAGTTAATCTCCGACTTCGCGAGCCGGACGAACGACTCGACTACCTCTCGTAGAATGTCCAAACTACTGCGCCTTCACAGCGTATTGCAGCGCCAGCGACTCACCTTCCAGAAGCGTCTGAGTTATCTCGAACACCATGCGCCCTAAATCAACGGTGGGTATCACGGGCTGGCCATTCACTTTCGCAGAGCCAGCCACAAAATCAAAAAGAGCGGGTATGGCGACCTTGTACCGGTTTATCTTGACCGGCTGAACGACAGTAATCGTCGCGCTGGCGGTTGTAGTTCTGGCCAAGCCGTATTCGTCTTCCCACTCGGCCTCGGCTGTCAGGATAATAGGCTCGCGTGGCGTAAGGATATTCTTCAGGCTCACTGCGACCGGCACGGCCTGACCGCGCTTCGCGGTCGTCACCTGAGGGGTCGAGATGACCTGAAGCGACTGGGCAGCGCACTCGGAAGCGAGAATGAATACTACTGACAATGTCAGTATGAGCAGATTCACGTATCTCATCTGGATGCACCTTTCCTAGTTCAAGACAGAGAGCAGCGCCTCTCGGTAGTTCTCCATGACCTCGTCGCGGTATTTCAACATCGTTGGATGCAGGAACGGCCTGGGCGGGATCACTATCACCGCGCCGCTCGGGTGGTTTATGGTTGCGCCGTACTCCATAATTGCGCCGATGTTCGCCACGCTCTCACCGTCTTTGGAGATGCTAATCCGCAGCAACCCGACGAACGCCCGGTCGGACATTATCTTCTGAGTGATCGAGTTCACCAGGAACCCCGTATCAATGAGCGCCTTACTTGAGCCCTTGCGATCTATGGTTACCTGGGCAAGGGGCGCGAACTGCTGCCCACCCGGAGCCTGACTTCGAATGCCTCTCTTTATCTCCCGCACCAGCAGCAGCGCGTTCTTGATAGTCGCCTTTCGAATCGCCAGCGCCAGCCGCTGGTTGAAACCATTGGTCAGCAACCGCTTGGCTTTCTCCCAGTCACCGAACCTGCTAATCTCCATGCAAGCGCACCAGTTCCAGAACCTTGTGAGTCACAACACCAAAGAGCGACTGTGGAGCCACGGTCTGCACCCGGTAGTCACACCCCGCGTAACGAACACGGTCCTCCACGCGCACATCAAGTTCATTCAGAACACAAGCCAGCGCATCGATCTGTTTCGCCAGGTCTTTGGGCGGAGTTTCGGACAGCTCCAGTACGAATGTGCAAACCTCCGCGAACTCGCCCTCGTCCGAACCATACAGGATTTCGCCAGCCTGCTTTCGCAGCAGCGTCGCCGTCTGATCCGAGGAGGTTATGAGTTTCCTCACATCTCCCGCCGCCGCCGCTTTCTCCACATCAGACAGTAGTTTCAAGGTCGATTCCCTGTTCGTAGGCGATTGGTCTGAGTTCCCTGGGTGTCAGGATGTAGTCGCCTTGGCCGGTCTCCGGCCGTATCTCCTTCAGTCGCTGCCGGTAACTCGCCGTCAGGTCTGCTTCCAGCTTTGCCCAGTGCTCCGGCTGGCTGGTCTTATCCACGCGTTTATCACCCGATGAGAACGAAAAAGCATTCGCTGTCGCCGCCCTCATGAACTGACACGCCGCGATCTGAGCCTGCAGCAGCAGAATCTCAAGCACTTCACCCTGCGGTTCAGGGCTTATCTCGCCGCCGATCACCGTCATCTGCATGCCGATATCTCTGCCGACCGGGAACGCGCTTCTCAAGATGCAGCGCGTCAACACTTCATCCGAGAAGCGATCCGCGCCCGGGTCTGCAAGGTCTGTGCGCAGCGTGGCGATCAGACTACTTAGAGGCATTCTTTGCCCCTGCAAAAGGCGTGCTCGGTTTCTCATCCGACTGGCTGGTGGCTGCGGCGTCATTCTCGACGGGTTTTTCGTCGACAGTTGACACCGAAGCTTGCCCTTGGCCAGTCGCACTCATCTTGGGCTCATCAACCTTTGGCGCGTTCTTCGGCTTGGACTTGCCGTCGCTCTCACTATCAATCCGAGCGAGAAGACCGGCTTCAATCGCAGACTGCATCTGTGCTGTCAGCCTGTCGACTGACACAGTCTCGCCTGGCGCGAGCTTGAGTCCGGCGTCAGCGATGATCACTATGCCTGCGCGGACATTCTTAACCTTTATCAAGTCAGCCCTCCTTACGGCAGTATCTTTATCTTGACGAGAATCTCAGGTCGGGTAATCCCCTGACCAAGCTCAGTCCACACAAGCCAACCCGTCTTGAAACGAGTCTTCTGCTCAATTGCCTCGGTCTTCAGCGCCTCGCGAATCGGCATCTTCCCAATCTCATCGTCAGGCACTAGGAAGATCTCGTTCATGTCAGCGGAAGCCGTAAGCAGAATGCCGCCGGTGCCATAGTTCTTTATGAGACCCTTGGTGCGCAGTTCCGCGCGGGTTTCCGGGTCAAGGTCCCAGTCGCGCATATCATTGAAGCGCCGTCCGCGCATCACGATGTACTTGACCGAGAGTTCCAGGTCCTCGATGATAGAGATCGCCTCGTTCAGAGCGTCGTCAGTGAGCTTGCCGCCCGTGACCTCGATTGTGTTCGCGGCCGGTACTGCCGCTGAAAGAACCGTGAGTGTTCTCTTGTCTATCTCCTTGCGAATCTCGTCGGCAGAGGAGGTCTGGATGTCCATCAGGGTCCCGATGTTGCCGTTCTTGAGCACGCTCACATCGACCATTGGAGTCGAGTGAATCCTGTTGGTCGGGAACTCGACTTCATCTAGTCCGAGTTCCTGCTCACGGGCCTCACCCTCTGTGCTCACCCAGTAAGCCTTGACCTTCGGCTTCTTCTGATAGATGGGCCGCTCGCCTTTGGGGAGCGTATGCTGTGTGAGGAGCAGCGACGTGATTTCCTTTCGCTTTATCTCCTCTTCAATGGGGGCCGCTATCGCCGCCGCGAGAGCCCGCATCCCGTCAGGAGACTCAAGAGCCTCGGTCATGAGGCGTGCCATGGTCTCCATGTATTCCTGGCTGTGAATATTCATCTGAGTTGTCTCCAACACTCCCTCCGTCCTTATATGAGCAGTCTGAACTTCAGTGTCCCGCTCGAAATTGATATGGCCCGCGCGACGATCTCGTCGCCCTCCTCGACACCGGCCGTCAGCTTGCCGTGCGTGGAGACCTTGAGGTCGTCCCCGGCGTTGATGGTGCCCTCGTGGACGTCGGTCTCGTAGACGCCGTCCATGCAGAAGATGCCGGGCATCTCGCCAGCCTTGTAGTCCTTGATGAGCACGCCGAAGCTCTTGGCGGTTGGGTCGATATTCACGGCGAACAGATCGTTGCCGACCAGCTTTACGAACTGGCCGCACGATCCCGCGCCTTGCATGTAGCCGTCGCCGTAAGCCAGACCTCGATGATTGGGATTAAGAAATGCCACGTTGCTCCTCCTCTAGTTGCTCTTGCCCGAACCGGCGAGCCCGACTCGCTCACGGTAGGCAGTCATGAATCCGTCGCGGAGCTTGTCCTCCAGCGATGATTTCTTGTCGTCCACATCCAGCGCGCGGACTCCGGCATCTGTTCTAAGCTGGCGATCCGCCGAAGCTGAGGCAGACTTGTCGGCCTCAGGAGTCTCTTTGTCCGCGACCTGCTTTGCCGCATTGGGGCAATCGGCCTTAGACTGAACGGCCCTGTCGTAAGCGGCCTCAGTGGCGGCGAACGACTCGTCGGAAAGACCGGCAAGCCGGTTTAGCTCCTGATCCTTGTCCTCATCGGATGCAAAGGACATTCCTGCGCGCTCAAGCTTCTTCACCAGCTTCTGCGCACGCGCTTTGTTTGCGGCAGCCTTGCTCTGGGCTTCAAGGTCCTGGACCTGCTTCTGAAGATCAAGAACCTGATTCTTGAGGTCTTTGTTCTCAGCCTCAAGCTCCTTCACCCGGACCTTATCATCGACCGGAGGGGCTGCCCCGCCAGCCGGGGCTTCTTTCTTCTTTGCAGCCTCAAGCTGCTCTTCGTTCTCTTTCTGGATGTCGTCCACTGGGTTGCCTCCTGTGTTATCACAACTGCATTGCCGTGCCTCTTGCGAGGCAACTTGAGTTATTCGCGCGTTCTCATCCGCACCCTTGCGGTCGAGTAGTCCAAGGCCGGTGAATGTCACGCCGTGCAGGATCTCGAATACCGGCTTGCCCTGATACTCCGCGCCCTTAGATTTTCTGAGATGGACGCAGTAATCGTTCTTGCTCGCAACGGTCTTGCCGCAGATGGAGCACTCTCCGGTCTCGTAGTCACACTCCATCGAGACCTGGGTAATGATCCCGCGTTTCATGAGCTTGTGGGCGAGCGCGGCGGTGGGGGTGTCCGCCGTGAATAGCTCGCCCACGCACTCGACCCGGCCGCCCGCCTCATCGTCCACGAACTCGGCGTTGATGATCCCGCCTACTATGTCCGTAAGGTCCTGAGAGTGCTTGAGGTCTATCTTCTTGTTTATGGCCGTCGTGTATCTGGTCGCAAGCTCCTCCGGCAGGAAGTGGTCCCCGTTCTTGTTCGTCCCTGCCCGGCACATTACGAAGCTGAACTGCGGATCGCCTGCATTGGGGTTCAGGTCGATTGCCGATGCAGACAGCACACTGCCCATTGCTACGTCCACGGGGATAGATGTATGGCAGTTGGCAGCGAGCGACGCCACCACTGATTTCGGAGCCGACCGCGAGTTGGATGCGATAAAGAGAAGCTCGCGAGCGTTCTTTCCCTCGCCGCCTTTGCCAAGGACGAGGCCATATTCAACATCCATTCCCTTGACGCGGACCTGCCCGAAGCGCCCTGCGAAGATATCCTTTATCTCGGCCTCCGTTGGGAACGCGTGATCACGGTAGGACATGAGCACGGTCTTATATTTGCCACGCGCCTCGGACGCGAGGTTCTCGATTAGCGTGCGGATACTCTCCTTGCTGTAGTGGGTCCGTGATTTGTAGCTGCGACGATTGTCGTCGAGAAGCTCCTTGTCCGCCCAGCGGTTCATAAGGCCCTCTACGAAGTGCAGCGAATACTCATAATCGTTGTTGGAGAACTCCGTGATGTATGGCGGATCGAGATACAGAACGTCTGCGCCATACTTGCGGACCGCCTCGACCGCGTCACCGTGAAAGACCTTGCATTCCTGGCCGCTATCGAAGACCAGCTTGTTGAGCTGGCTGGCATAACGCCTGAAGCTCGCCTCCATGTTGGGGATAGGGATATCTGTGAGCTGGCTTTCTTTGAACCCGCCTGCCTCGGTTTCCATATCCGCTTCTGCTTCCAGTTCAGCCTTGAGGTTAATCTGGGAGCGATGGAACTGGCCATACAGGCTCTTCGCCTTCACCGTATTACCGAGCGCCGCCAAAGCCAAGTCTTTCTTGTAGCCGGAAAGCTTCTGGATGTTTGCCCAGACCTGATCCAGCCACGAGAGAACAGTCTTGCTGTAGTAGTAACCATCGAAGTTGTCTACTATGAAGCTGCCAGCAATGGCATTGGGAGCCAGAATCTTATCTATGTCCTCATCCGAGAGCGTCTCATGGGAGTTCTCGACCACAGCCCGCGCGACGTGATACGGAAAGAGCAGCAGGTCATTAGCGATAACCTTGAGGCCCTTGCGTTTGAAGTGGTAAGCCACATTCGCGCCGCCTGAGAACGCATCGACCACGGTCTTCGCATCCTTGGGAAGCTGTCGTTCAATCCATCCGAGCATCACGTATTTGTTGCCCATGAAGCCCGTTACCTTGACCGGGTCCATACCGGCCTGGCAGGAAAGAAGATCGAGATCGTCGGCGAATGGCGCATCGGCCAGCGCGGCCATGTTCTCTTCAATGCGTGCGGTCACTTCCAGTGAGCGCTGGTCTTCATCTGCCTGAGCGGACTTGCCGCCGTTGGTGCAGACAAAAAGGCGCTCCATGGCAACCGAGTTCTCGGAATGCTTGGAGGAGATGTGATACTTGTGCTGCTTCGACTGCATCCGACTCTCTTTGCCATTCGCCGAGATGATATCTTTCATCTCGCCCTCGTTCGGGTAGGCATGATCACGGTATGAAATCAGCCAGTTCGGAATATGCTTGGCGCTTGCAAGGAATGTTCCGAAGAACTCGTTCGCATTGACCTTGGTGACCGTTTTGTGATCCGTTGCGTAATGGTGGGTCTTCGATTCCGTATTGATGGCAAGACCGTCCCAGTATGTCATCAGGCCTTCCACGAAGTGGTAGCTCTTCTCGTAGTTGGTGGTAGAGAACTCAGTCGCGTAAGGCGGATCGAAGTACGCCAGGTCTACTTTGACCTCTGAAAGCGCTGCGTTGATGTCCTTGTTGGATGCCTTGCACTCCTTGCCGTTGTCGAATACGAGCGCATTGATGCGTGCGATGTTGTCGGAGAATCGCTGCGTGAACTCCTCCGGCGTATCCTGGCGCTTGCCGTAGTCGGTCGACGACGAGAAATGGCCGAAGCCGCCCTTGCCGGACATGCACGTCTTGCCCAGAGCAAAGAATGCGATGTCCTTCTTGAAGCCCTCGAGTTTGTCCGCGTTTGCCCGGATATTATCTATGACGCCATGCACTCCGCTTGCGAAGAAAAGCCCCTTGAAGTTGTCTTGGACAAAGGTCCCAGCCTTTGGGTTTTTCGCAAGCAGAGTGGCGAGTTCGTCCTCACTTATCCGAACGCTTGAGTTCTCGACGATAGCGCGAGCGGCATGGTAGGAGTAGCGCAGCCGGTCGTTAGCGGTGACCTTAAGACCCTTGGTCTTATACATATAGGCCACGACTCCTGATCCGGTGAACGCGTCTATAACCGAATCCACTCCCTCGGGGGTGTGCTTCCAGATCCAGTCAATGAGCTTCTGCTTGGAGCCGATATAGTTGGTTATGTATTTCGGGCGCTGGTCGGCAGGCAGTTCTTCTGTGACAAGCTCCGCAGCCTCGGCGAGAAGCTCGTCAAGGTGGCGAGAAGCGTCAGTCTCCAGAAGAAAAGCAAGTCGATCATTGTCCGTGGCAAAAAGCTGCATAGAACTCCCCGGAGGTAGATCAGTGATTGAATGCCCTCCACTGGTTACTTACCGGAGAAAATCAGAAAATGTCGGAGTTCCTGCAAGATCGGTTATTTCTCTCTCTGCAACTGATCCAGAATCGCCCTTGAGCACTCCGCAGCCGCTGCGTATTCACCTGTCTCAGCTATCTCCCCGCGCATCCCGCGATAGGGAGACATAGTGGCACGGTGATACTCAAGGAAGTCGTCCGGCAGACTCTTGATGTCATTCTCTACCAGCCGGTTGATGATCCAGTCGGCATCCTCCTGGGCTTCATCGTTGCCCGGCAGGAACTCCATCACGATATCCAGCCCCGGACCAGGCCCCTGCACCCACACGCCGATAGGTTCGTAGCGCGGGCTGGTGTCTCGGTCGCGAACCGCATACTCAATCATGTATCTCAGCTTCATTCCCACGCCTCCGCTATCTTCGTGTGCTCATCAAGAAGCTGGGCGTCGATGATCTCGAACTCAGCGGCGTTCTCGGACTTGTAGCGCTGCCACTTCCGCCAGGCAACGACATAGTCGTGTTCGGTCGCATCCATGATGAGTTCGACGTGATACCTTCGGTCCCGGTCATCGGTAAGATCGATGAGATAGGTGTCGTCCTGGCTCCAACTGACGACCTTGATAGTATGTGTGTACTGATAGCCATTGTTGTAGCCGACCGACTTGAACATAAGCCAGAAGTCGGTCTTTGTGACGTTGCCTGTGGCATTGAAGTGCGGCGCGACGCGTGTCACGGTGTAGCTATCGATAAGGCCAAAGGGCAGCGGCGTGTCGTGCCCCTCGCGCATTACCATAAGCGATCCCTCTTTGTTGAACTCGTCAAAGAGCGCCTGCAGCCTTTCTTTTTCGCTTGCTATGAAATCTTTCATACTCACCTCACAAGAACAATGTCTGCGACTTTGCGGCCGTCTGGCAGCACGGAAACTCCGTGCTTTGTGAAGACCGCGAGCACCTTGGTTCGCTCCGACTGGGTCGGAACCACTATCACTTCCAGGTTATCCAGCAGCGTCACGGAGTGCTTCAGGATGGTCTCATTGCTGGTGTTGCGCGCGTAGGTCTTCCAGGTCTTGGAATCTGAGCCACGGTGCGTGGGCACGTAGTCATCCGTCACCTTGCCAAAGGCATCATGGTTGTAGCTTATCGCGTCAGTCCGACGCAGAAGGCGCTTCTTGAAGTAAAGCCCGTTCTCGGACGAGCCGCCCGAGAGTGGTGACTTCTTGATTCGCGTGAACACATAGGACGCGCCGCCGCTTCGCATGTCGGCCTGTGGGGACATACCGCCCGGAGCAATCCCGGAGCGCACCTTTTCCACCGTGCTTACCAGTGCGCCGTTATTCTCAAAGGCCGTATCGAGGAAGCTTGACATCGAACCAGAGTTCGTCAGATTGTGGTGCAGGCTGTATCCGGCCATCTCCTTTTCAAGCTGCTCATCGGAGATGTCGAAGCGATACTGGTACCTGTAGCCCCCGCCGATCTTCCTGTCCTTGAAACCAAGCTGATACTCTCCGACCGGATCATAGCCGGGCAGTTTTGTGATGTCGGAGACGCCGAGACGCTTTCCCCAGAAGCCGCGCATGGTCTGAATGCGTTCGGACTTGGTGGCGCTCCTTGCGTCAAGGTCTGAGACAAGCTTTGCATACTCCGGCTCCTGGTCGGTCTTGGTGATATAGGCTTGCTTGGCGAGATACATTATCTCCGCGTCATCGGAGGTGGCGATATTGGTTTTGACTCCCAGCTTTTCCATGTGCTCCAGCGCCCTGTCCAAGCTCTTCGCATCGGGCCGCTCTGGAAGCGATATCTCAAGCTCGCCACTGTGCGCATAGAGGTTCTTTGACACCCAAGGTCTGTAGGTCGCCCGGATACCGTCGCCGAAGTCTATCTCATACTGCTCGCCATCGGGCATTGGATGGCCATTGAAGAGCGTGGTCGTGGTGGCGGATTCACTTTCCACTGTAAGCTCGCCTTTTGACAGACTCCGCTTCTCCATCACGGCCTTGGTCTTTCTGACCGTGAAGTCTGTGGCTTTGCCCCTCTGTTTGGCTGGCACACTCTTCCTGAGATACGCCTCGAACTTCTCCTGGAGAGGAGTCTTATCCCTTACGGCCTGCTGTGTTCTCTCCAGCCAGCCGATGTAGGTTTCGGCCATCTGCCGCACCTCGGTATCGTCGGACTTGGCGAGCTTTCTGAGCGCGGCGAGGTGCTTTTCGGCCTTATCAAGAGTCGACTGATTGTAGCTGCCGTCCCCCGCGTGATGATTCACTGTCTTCACCGCCGCGAGGATGTCGGATGCGAAGCTGTCTTCATCAAGAGGCTCGCCGACTTTTGGCGCGCTCACCTGCCGATCCGCTTTCCTGAGTGCGGGAAGAATCTTTGCTTCCGCTTCGGGCCGAAGCTTCATCTTCACGACCGTGCGAGTCTGACCTTTGACTGTCTCGGCGAAGATGAGCGCGTTCTGGTCCTCGATATCGTTCTCGTCAATAGGCAGAGCCTTGCCCTGCCAACCCAATATTCGCGCTTCCTCGATAATCTGCTCTTCGGCCTTCCCGACCCGGCCTGTGACAGGGATGTCTGCTGCGTCGTCGAATGTGAACTTCTTCTTTCCCAGGACATCCGAGTAGAACCCTTCGAAGTCCCGACGCAGGTTGTGCTTTCGCGCCAGTGCCAGTTCGTAGAACGCCCGCTTACCGGCCTCATCGCTGCCGAACCTGCCCTCCACATAAGGCCGTAGCAGACCGAGGTAGTCGTCGTCTGATATGCGCTCCACCTCGCGAATGTAGCGCAGAGTGGTCGATGGGTCGACCGTCACCTTACCCTGCTTCACCGCGCGGAAGAGCGTGTTGTAGAAAGGCTCCTGTTCCCCGCAGACCCCATTGGGATGATAGTCGACGGAGAGCTTGTCCGAGCCCAGGAACTTGAATAGCTGTCCCTTGTCGATACCATAGACCTTGCCATTCTTCGCCCGGAGGAACTGCTTAGCGTGCCCGTCGTGGTTTGAGATAAGCCAATCAAGGACGTGCTCGCGCTGGACCTGCGCTATCTCATCAGCGGTGAGATCGGCTACATCAAAACTGGAGAAGTCATACTTCGCCGCCAGATCATTGCGCCACTTCTGAATAGAGCCGGTGCGACCGTTCAACCGAATAGTTCTGACTTCCACTGCATCAGGGTCAATCAGCCTGCCTAGCTTATAAGCGGCTTCCTCACCATGGGCAATGAAGTCGTCGCTACCTTTGCCGACCGGTTTGAACAGCCACTTGTCGCCGTTATCGTCGATCCAGAACTCCTTCTCGTGAGCCCCGCCGACTTTGGCCTTGCCCTCGTACTTGAACTTCTCGGGCTTGCCGTGCTCTGCCCAGGCGGTATCGGCGACGTCAAACTCCGATCCCTTCTTGGTGAATGTGTTCGAGGTCGCCGAGGTGACTGGCTGTGTAATAGGCTTCGGTTGTGTCTTCGGCGTTGCAGGCGTGGCCACAGGCTGTGCCGACTTGCCCGACTTACCCAGATGCTTCTCGGCCCACTTCGCGTGCTTTGCTTCGATGCCTGCTTTGGCCGCCGCGATCTTGCCCGGATCGGTTTCGCTGAACAGTGTTGTCAGTTCATCTTTGCTGGCCCATTGCCAGTGCGTAACCTTGGTCTGCTTCGCGAGGTCCTTCAGTTCCCCGGACTTCATCGCCGCAACCTGCTGTTGGAACGTGAGCTTCTTCAGCGCCACTTCTTTGGCGTGCTGTTCCAGCATCGCAGCGGGCAATCCAGACTCCTTCGCAAGTTCCGCTTCAGCGACCGTCACCGAGTCCAGGAATGATGAATACTGCGCGGGAGACGACGGCATCACTATCTGCGCGGCGGCATCCTTGAGAGACTGCTCGGCTTTCTTCAGTGCCTCGGTCTTCGCCACATCAAGAGCCTGCTGCTTGGCCTGATCCGCCATCTGCTTGCCCGCAGTTTTCTCCAGGGCTTTAACGAGCTGTTCTTTGTTCTTGAGCGGAGGAATCCCGTATTTCTGTTTGGCGGCGATCAATGTCTTGCCGGAGTAGTTGTAATGGTCTATGTGCGGCTCAAGGTTGTCCAGCATCTCGATGACATCGGACTTCGTGAGGTTCAGAGACACGCCGTGCTGCTTGGCCATATCCTTGAGCTGAGTCACGGTAAGACCAGAGAGATCGGTCTTGGGCGCTGCGCTCTTCGCAGCTTCCTCCAGCGCCTTTGCCTGCTTGATGACAGCCTGCTTCTCCGCGAGCAGTTTGGCGAGATCGTCCTTGCTTCGAAGCGCGGCGATGTTGTATTGCTTGACCTTCGAGGTAAGTGCCGCGCCGGAGAGGTCCGCATGGCCGATCCCCGGCTCTGCCGCGTCGAGGAGCTTGATAAAGTCAGGTTTTGTGCGAGCGACACCAATGCCATTGCCTTTGGCGAGAGTCTGGAGCTGCTTCACCGTAAGCCCCGAGAGATCCGCGATCTGACCGGATTCAAATGCGCCCTTGAGTTTCTTCTCTTCCTCGGCCTGCTGCTTTGCCTGGTCGTGTATCGCCTGCGGCGGCAGTATGCACGCGCTCTGACCCGCAGCGGCAGTCGCGCCGAGTTCCCCGCCGCAGATCACGAGCGGCCACGCGACAACACTTGTGCATCGGCAGTTGGGATGCGCGGGCTGGTTCGGGAAGTGGTCGGTGTCGAACTGCTTGCCATCAAGCCCACCACAGACGGGGCACGTGCGCTCGTCCTCCATGGTCATCCATTCGAGCTTCGTGACTCCCACCTGCTGGTGAAACTTGATTCGCCCCTGGTTGTGCGCGCGCAGCACCTCGGTTCTGGCTATCGTTTCCATCCGGTACTGTGCCTTTGAGAACACCTTGCTTCCGGCGTGGCGAAACGCTTCCTTGTCCTCTATCACGAGTCCCATCTCCCGAACGATGTCTTTGGCGCTCTTGCCGGTGGCGACACCGGAGAAGATGGTCTTCCGAATGCCATCGGCAAGCTCCCGATGCACGTCTCCCACGAGCACAAGGTTGTAGTTGGCCATGAAATCGAGAGCGTCAGTGTCGATAAGGGTGAACACGGATGTGGTGAGCTTGTCTATCCCGTCCGGCGTCAGGTCTTTGTAAAAGGGCATCTGGGCGGTGGCGAACTCTTCTATGCCGCGAAACACGCCTGAGCGGAACGCCGCCTTGCCTGAGCGTTTGAACATCAGTGTTTGGTCTCTCTCCAGCGACTTGAGCACATCCCCAATCTCGGAGTCGAGCTTGTCCAGTCCCTGCTTGGCGGCGAGCTTATTATCAGGCAGTGACCCCAGTTCTTTGAAACCGAGCATCGCTGCATGCACCTGTTTGCGCGCGGAAACAAGCGACTGCTCAAGCTGGGTCACCACATGATCCACGTACATATCGCGAGCCATGAGGCTCTTGTCAGCCGCATCGCGGATCGCTTTGGCTTGCCAGGTAGTATCCGCGATGGCGCACATTAAGGGCTGGGATACTGTCACTAGCTTGCCTTCTTTTTGGGTCGCAGGAAGCGGCAGGCCGACGTGTCGAATGTGACCTCCGCCGATGTCACGCCGCAGAGATTGTTGTCCTCACCGAAGTAGCCGCAGTCGTCGCAGAGCTTGTCCGAGAAGTTGGCTTGCGTGAATAGACCTGCCCAGTCCGCAGCCGCGCCGGAGCCCACGGGGTTTTTCGCGGGGTCCAGCCCCAGCATCTGCTGTGCGCTCTCAATACTCATTATCCCAGCCACCACCATGTCAACGATGGGCTTAACCTGCTTCTCATCGAGCAGGTCCGCCGACTTGCTCTCGTTCTGGCGGTTGCCTTCTTCAATCTCCGGGTCGAGGTCCATCTTCATCTGAAGCGACGACCGGCTGATTAGCTTGCGGTCATAAAGGTCAATGAGTAGCTTCTTGAAATCGACGGCGTCAGTCGGGTCGAGGTCATTGAAAATGAAGTGGATGCCCTTGCCCTCATGTCCTGCAAGCTCCAGCCAGTCGTCGTATATCCAATTGAGGATCGTTCGCGCCGCCTGTGTTATCTCCCGAATCATCACCACCATCTTGCGCATGCTCACGGACGCGGTCGCGAAGTTGGGGCCGTCACCAGACACCAGTGACCGCGACAGCCCGAGCGCGACCACGATGTCTTCCTTGACCTCCTTGACCTTGTCCTCGACGTTGAGCACTTGGCCTTCCGTGCCATGGGTTTCCACGGTCACATAGAACGGGGCAATCATGCCGCTCTTCATATCCATCTTGTTCATTAGGTCGCGGACTTCTTGGAGCATCTTTTGGTCGGGCACTATCAGCCTGCCAGCGAACTCGCCGCCGACCTTGATGATCCTAAGTGGAGTCGCCCAGCGTTTGGCTATGGCTTCTTCCGCGATGCGGTAGTTGCGCAGAAGCTCGATTGACTGAAATGCCGGAAGTGCAATGGAGTTGCCACGCGGGGAGAACTCGGGCGCGTCCCATTTGAGGTGCAGGGTCTGTTCAACCGGCAAGTCTATCCCACTTCCCGCGCCAGGCTTGTCGTCTGGGAACTGCTGCACCTCGATAAGCTCGCCTTGCGAATACTTCACTTTGATGGAGACAGGGTTCACGCAAGTGATCTGCTCGATGTCCTTGCCGTCCTTTGTATATCGCTTGAACCCGACCGCATCCCCTTTGACGAGAAGCTGGAGGATCATGTCCTTCACGAACCGCGATATGCGCAGCCGCGTGGAGAGGTCGTTTGCCTCCGTCTTGACGGCATCGTCATCGCTGGTAATGCGTATCTCATCTCCCACGGCAAACGTCCGCCAGGAGTTCACGCAGTTCTTGACCAGCGGCTCCTCGGTGTAGTACTCCCAGGCTTTTCTGGCGCGATCCTCCCATGTCGCGGGAATGGCGGATGACGCATTGACTGCGCTAAACGTGGATGAATCCAGAGCGGCGATTGTGGCAAGAGGTGTGATGATCACTCCACTCGCCGCGTTATTGTCGGACCCCATGTCAGCGGTCCGGTTCAGAGTATCTTCGTTATTCATAGTATCCCTCCGTGATGGCACGCGCTTAGCGTTTCTTCGCGCCAGGTCGCGCAACGTAGCGCGAGTGCGCCAGAGTGCGGTAAATGAGCCGACCGAGCAGTTATCGGCAATACAACGGCAATCATTCTCGACGTTATCGGCAATTATCTTTCAGATGAAGATGGGGTCCGTGAGCAGTGGCATCACGTAGACAGTCTCCTCTTTCACCGAATCAAGCACGCCTTGTTCATGGGCAAGCATCGCGCAGCGGACCGCATCGACTATGTGGTCGTTGCCCTTCGAGTAGATGATGTTGCCGCCGGAGAGTGTGTAGGTCTGCGTCGTAAACTGATCCTCCACTTCCGAGTCATCGGCGGGCAAGATAAGCTGGCGTCTTAGCAGCGCGCCGTTGATGAGAGTGGTCATCATCTCCTTGGTGCGCTTGCGTATCTCGCGACCGTCTCGAACATCGAGCGTGGTCATCCCGCCGAAGTCATATCCCCGAAGCCTGCCCTGAAGCTGCAGCGGTTTGTATTTGTCGAGTGTCAGCAGTTCCTGGACGACCGCCAGGCCGTTGCCACCGTTGTCGATTCCAATGCCCACTGGCGTATAGTAGCGTTCCAGCACCGAAATCACCTGGGCGATATGCGGGTACGAGACGTGCTCCATGTGAACTCGCAGCACCAGAGTCATCACCCGCCTGTCTCCGAACTCGTCCTCTCGGAACACGACGATCTCCGTTGGATCGTTGGTGTAGCCCAGGTCCCCGCCTATCCAGAACACACCGGTCTGAGGCATGAGGTTCAGCATCATCTCGAACCGGTCGAGAGAGTCTTCCTCGGTTTCGCACGTGCTGAGATTGCTGCCGTGGATTGTCACCTTGCGGTAGTCGACTACCTCCTGCCTGCAGAGGTTCAGGGACTCGATGTTGAACGCGCCGTATGATGGCTTGCCGTGTTCACCGGCGACCTCGTGTTGCCAGCCGGACGTGTCTTTACCGCCGTAGAACTCCAGCAGTTCACGCTCGCGATTGCTGCTCCAATCCGGGTTAAGCCAGGAAGGCCACCGGAACACCTTGAACTGATCTGAGCTGGTCAGCCGGTAGTAAGTGGTATTTCGAAGTCCATTGGGCGTTGAGTATATGCGAAGCGTTCCTTCAGCCTTGAGGCATTGGCGAAGCGCATTCCACGCCTTCTCCGTGAGCCACGCGCCCTCATCAACCCAGACACGCTCCACGTGCAGTGAGCGAAACGCGTCACCGTAAGCGCCTGCGGGTCGGAAGTAGAGTATGGAGCCGTTGGTGAACTCCAGCCGGAAATACGGCTTCCTGGTTATCTTGGGCTTGCCGTACTTCGTGATCCCGATGCTCGACATGAGTTCGGCGTTGGCCTCAAGCTGGAACTCTATCTCCTCGATGATCGTGTCCAGGTGTCCCTGGTGCGGAGCGGCTACGAGCCCTTGAACGCCATAGTTGGTAAAGGCGAAATGCAGGGCGTCCGTCGAGAGCACGACGCTCTTTCCGGTGTCTCGACCGTCGAGATGGATGATGTTCTTCTCCGGGCACTGCAGGTCTTCGACCTGATGCGGCCAATAGCAGCGAGGCGAGCCATCGCGGTTTCTTAGATAGTGCTGTCCCCATGACAGCGGGTTCGAGAGTATCTCTATCATTCGTTTCTGTTTGGCGCTGAATCTGGCCATTTGTTTCCTCCGATAAATCCCCGGATGAATGCTGAGCACATTCCACTTGACTTGGAGGCATGTTCCAAGCGTGAATGTAGATCACACCAAACTCCGAGGAGGTAGTAAGATGACAGACAAGACACTGCACGACGCGCTGCAGGAATACCTGGGCGCTCTGCGAAATGACGGCAAGAGCGAAAGGACGCTCTACACGTATTCCAAAGATGCCGAGCAGATAGAAGCCCACTTTGGCTTGGACAAGAAGCTCAGCTCCATTCTCGTCCCGCACGTCTCGGGATTTCTCAAGTCCGATGCGCTGCTGAAACTCCCCAGCGGCAAGGAACGCTCCGAGCCGACCGTCAGGAAAACTGTTCGGGTCTTTCGGATGTTCTTGGTCTGGGCGCTGGAGCAGGGATATATCGCCAAGCTCCCACTCCCGAAAGACACGCCGATGGGTCGAAGCGTGAAGAGCACACCGGAGGTGAGCAATGCCGAATCCGATCCGGCTCCTGCAGCCGAGTAATGACATCGAACAGACCATTGATAACTTCGCAATCCGGCTCCGGGCGCAATGCCGCTCGGAGCACACCATCTCGGCATACATGCGGGACCTGCGCTGCTTTGTCCGGGCGCTGCCTGTCCCCTCTGTCGCCGACGTCACCGCCGCGATGATTGACGCCGCACTCACCGGTCCCGCAGTCGCGATCTCGGAGAACGACGCGCCCAAGTCTGCCGCGACAATGCATCGGCTCAAGGCGGTGGTCCGCTCGTTCTTTGCGTGGGCTGTCGAGAGTGGTCTGATAGACTCCAGTCCGGCCAAGGCCGTCACCACAAAGCGCCTGTCGAGAACACCGCCCGAGTTCCTGACCGAAGCAGAGAAGCGCAGGCTCCTCAATGAACTCCACGACCGTGCCAATCCACTGGCACGCCGCGACCGCGTCATCTTTGAACTGTTCCTCGGTACAGGGATCCGCATCGCGGAACTGGTAAACCTGGACATCGACGACGTTGACCTGGATGGCAAGCACATTCGCGTCATGGGCAAAGGTGCAGTTCCGCAGGTCAAGTTCCTGAAGACAACGCTTCGGACACTGCTTCGTGACCATCTCAAGGAACGCCGCAGAGTAGTAACCAGCGAATGCACGGCGCTCTTCCCTACTGCAAGAGGCACACGCCTCTGCGACAGGCAGATCGCTCAGCGACTCAAGCACTGGCTGGATGCGGCCGGAATCGCAAAGCACATATCGCCACATGGCCTGCGGCACACCTTCGCGACGCATCTCTACGCAAGAACCTCCGACCTGCTTCTCGTCAAGCGCGCCCTCGGTCACCGCGATATCTCCACGACCGAAATCTACACGCACCTCTCCGACGAGGCTCTGGAGGATGCACTCGAGCGGATCTGAGTTGCCGACTCTATTGGGGAGAGGAACACTTACCGGCCTTTCCCCAGCCTCAGTTTCCCGCAGACATTGTTCCGAGAGGGATGCACAGGCCAGCAAGGAGTTCCGAGAACACGTCTTATCGGAACTCACCGCCACGCCGTCTGCAAAATCCACGCGTGAAACTCGCCCCATCGCTCAGTCCTCCACCGTGTTATCCGAAGTCTTTTCGGCGTTTTTCGGCTTGCGCACCCGCTTGGACTTCTGCGCCTCGTCCCATTGCTGAAGTAATGAGCTGGCCCACTCGGCTGGTGTGGTCTCCGGTCCACGCGGCTCGTCTCCCTCGCGGGCGATCTTGGTCGCTTTGAGGTCTTTGAGGTGGCCGCGCAGCATCTGGTCTATCTTCTGAGCAATGTCCCAATCGCCGGATTCCTGTGCCCGTCCGAGCTTGAGGAAATACATCGCCACCAGTTCGACCTGTATGAAGTCGGAGCTTTCGTTGAACTTGAAGTCCGCTCGCAACTTGGATATCAGCGCATCGAATAGCGGACGATCCTCATCGCCCAGAAACCTGTTTGCATAAACACCGTGCTGAAGGTTGTTCGTGTTTCGCTCGGGTGCTCCACCCGGACCTCGCTGATCCGATGTAAGCCGTCGGAAACTCTCGACGTCCTGGCGCTCGCTTTCGCGAAATGGCTTCTTCTCTTTTCCTGTTTGTTCTGATGTGTTCTTCTCAGTCATAACGTTCACCAGTTGACCTCACTTTGTCGAGATAGGCGGGGAAGACGGTTCGCGCCGTATCCACGCTCAGGTTTTAGCTCTTAATCCGAGATTTGACAGGCTAATAGCCCGGAAAATGCACCCAATATCTGGGTTCTTGCGCGTTTCTAGCGCGCAATTGGTCTAAGCGGCTCCTACACCGCGCATTCCAGCGCAAGCTGCGGGGCACTTGGAGGCACGACGCTCCCTTTGGGCTCCACAAAGAGCTTACTGTCGGACTCGTCCGTGGGAACTACCTTGCCGCCGAATATCCGCTTGACGTCGTGGATTTGCTTGACGGCCTCGGGGGTGGAACCGACCATGAGGGTTAGTTCGTCCATAGTGTAGGTCACCTTGGACGCCCACTTGGGTGGGACTACCACCGAGTCATCGCGAACGAATACCACAATGTCGTCGATGATGGATGATCTGATTCCGGCATAGCCCTGGGTAGAAAGCAGATGCTGGAGTTTTCCAGCCTGGTCGGATGGAACAGGAGTCTGGCTGGTTGCCTTACTCCGTCGTTCCTGTGCGTTCCATGCGTCGTCCCAGGTCTTGCGATACGCGGTGAATGTCTGCTCTGACGGCGGAACGTAGGTCTTGACGTTCGTCGTGCGAATGGCTGTGCGCAGAGCATCTTCACCGATGCGGGCTACCGCCCAGGTATGTATCGCGTTGAACCGGGTTCTCAGGGTCTCGAATGTCTGATCATCAAGTCGTCCTGATCCGTGAGCCGTCCGAGCGTTCTCCATCCGATGGCGAAGCCAGGCATAATAGGAAGCGTCAAGCATTCGGTAGACCGGCTCTCCGCCGATCTCATATCCGAACCGAGGATCATCTGCCTCCCAGGAGTCCAGGTCGGTAGCGACCATGAGGAACTGATAGTCCGGTAATATCTCCGGCAGTTCGCTGGATGTGTCTGCTGCGCAAGCACGAATGTCATTGAGGATTTCGTCTTTGTGCGAACGCACAGCCTCTGCGATATCTGGAGTAACCAGATACTGCGGGTCAAGCCAGATCATGTCGCCCTGGCGAATGCTTGCTCTGATTCCGTGCCGGTTGAGAGTGTCGAGGTATCTCATCAGAACGCCACCCCATTCGACCAATCAAGGCCATCGCTGTTTGGGACGGCGCATTCCGTACCGTCGGTACGAATCTCGGTTTTCGGGTTCTGTGACGCATGTGACGATTGTGACTCGTGTTCCGTATAAGTCCCTTCACATGTATGCGCGCACGCATGGGACTCCTTAGGAAATAGCGTCACATCAGTCACAAGCGTCACTGGTTCCGATTCGGATACCGATGTTTCGTCTGTCTGATCAGTCCGGAGACCTATACGGTGCCAATACCTTGCACTTCTCGTTCGATAGCTTTCGCACGTACCACGTTCCGATAGTCTCAAGCTAAACCATCGCTGCGAAAGCGGCTTTTCACCATTGCGCTCGGCCCACTGGCAATAAGCTGAATACAGATCCTTGGCTGGCGTCTGCGCGTTCCTGGTGAATACACAGCATTCATCGAGGAATCCACCCAGCACGTCCATATCCTGCTGCAGCTTGCCCGTAGCGGCCTGAACTGCCTTTGCCATGGGCAGACCACCGTTCTGCCAGTCCAGGCATCCGCGAACAAGCCACGCCAGAATCCCCTCGTGTTCGGATTTGAGCTTTTCAGATAACGCTTTGTCCTTGTACGGACCCGTAGGATGACCCGCATCCTGGAACTGGACAGTAAATGGGATCAGTTTGATTCGTCGCCAAATAGCCTTCTCCTGGCCTTGGATAACGGGCACATGATTACAGGCAAGCCAGAGCTTGAAGACCGGCACGAACGTAAAGAACTCCTGGTAGAGGAAGCGGGCAGTCACCGCATCCTGACCGGTCAGTTCCTTGACCAGGGCCTCTGCCAGCCGTTTACCGGCGCTGGTCTCTATCGCGCTGACCAGCCGCGCGCCACGCAGTGCTGCTACGTCGTTGGTGTTGCTGGAGTTGTTCTTCTCCACAAGCGTATCGGTGGATGTCTTGGTCTCGTAGTCACCCAGTATGTCACGCAGGACCGTGATAAACGTGGACTTGCCGTTGGAGCCACACCCGTGCAGGATAAAGAACACTTGCTCGCGTGTATCTCCAGTGAGCGTATAGCCACATGCCTGATGAACGAAGTGGACAAGCTCATGGTCGTTTACGAATACCTCGCCGATGAACTTCTCCCACATAGGGCATCGTGCATCCGGGTCGTAGTTGGTCTCGCTTATCTTCGAGATCAGGTCCGCTCGATTGTGCTGTCGCAGTTCACCGGTTCGAAGGTCTATGGTGCCATTGGCGCAGTTGAATGCCCAATGATCTGCGTCCAGATCGGCCGCGAGGATTGTTATGCCCGGCTCTGATTCCGCCTGGGATATCATCGCCTTGATGCGCATGTGGTTGCCGGATGATACGGCGTGACGTTCAAAGGACTTCGCCGCTTCCAGCGCACCATCGTCGGTCTTGGACTCTGCTGCCTTGCGTAGGGCGACGGCCTGCCTGAGCATATCATCGACGATGCACTTGGCCTTTCGCACAATCTCGCTGGTCTCGTCTTTAGCCCATCGGCGACCATCCCAGCAATACCATTTGCCAGCATCGTGGCAGAACCGAATGGTGTCTCCATGTTTCTTGACCAGCCGTCGGGCGTTACCAAGATCGTTCATCGGCTCGCCGTCAGGTCCGTGGGGTGCATCAGCATCAGGTGACGCCCCGGAACCACGCGCATGCCCTTTGCCTCGTCGTTTTCCCACATGGTCGGAGTACGTCGCTTTGGTCATGCCTATGGCTGCGTCAATCGTTATCTGCCCGTAGGTCTGCGCGCCTCTGTGTTCATCCCATTTGTCGCGCATCAGCCCAGACTCACGAAAGAGGCGGTCAATTCTGGCCGGGTCCTTGTCAGTGCGGTATGCCAGCATGCAACAAAGCGCCATGTCAGCCGCGCTGGCGTCGCCGTTGTATTCCCCGGTATTTCCATTCCAAAGACGTCTGAACTTCTCCCCGTTGGTCGCGGATAAGGCTTCCTCAATGATTACCGGATCCGACTTTCCTATCGGTCTGGCATTCTTGGTTGTCTCCTTCGGTGGGACGTTGCGAGGGTTCTCGCCGAATACTTCGAAGTAGATGTCGCACACAGCATCTTGGGCGTCATTGATTTGAGCAGGCGATTTGTCCCACGACCGGCCCGTAAACACAACTAGCCGCACATCCTCGTATACCTCGAACTGAGGTTTACTGTGGGTGCGGCACCGTGGGCCGGGCTTCTTGGCGCGCGCAATGATGTGGATGCCTGTCCCTGATTGGCTGAACTCCGTGTAGGAATCCACCCGCTCGATGATCTCTTTCGCCCAGGGCTCAAGCTCGCCATCGGCCACCACATGGTCGAGGTCTATGAACACATAGGGGTCGGATTCAGATAGCACGAACCCTATGCCGTCGAACTTGTTAATCGGTTTGGCGGCCGCTTCCACCACCTCATCGAACGTGTGCCAGGTTGACGGGTCGTTGGACTTGGCGTTTCCGCGTCCGGCTCTGTCGGTACGATAAGGAATCTTCGTCGGCTTACCGTGGCGTTCTTCGATGCGGTAGCAGACCCACTGCCGGAGGTCTCTCAGTTCCTGTGGGATATTGTTCATTCGTTGCCTCCGCTGAGCAGCAGACTCAGAAATGTCTTCCGAGCGTCCACCTGAACACGCTTGGCGCAGTTGGCGATGCCCCATCTGTCGCCGACGATGATTGCGGTCTTAGAGGCACGCGTCACGCCGGTATAGAGCAGGTTCCTGTGATGCATGAAGCTGTGAGACTTATGCGCGACGACAATAGAGCAGGGAAACTCCGAGCCTTGCGATTTGTGTATGGTTAGGGCATATGCAAGCTGCAGATCATTCCGATGTGGCGAACCAGCCTCGATATTTACGAGAACACCGTCGAATTCGATGGCAAGCGACCCATCGGTGCCCACGCTGCGCACTATCCCCATAGCTCCGTTCATGACGCCGAAATCATAGTTGTTTCGCGTCTGGATCACCTTGTCGTTGACGTAGAGCCTCGGACGCCTTTCGGCGGGAGTAGGGATGATATCGTTGCCCCAGAGCTTGTGCTGGATGAGGCGCTGGAGTCTCGAATTGAGTTCCATCGTCCCCAGGGGACCCTTGTGCGTCGGGGTCAGCACCTGGACGTCCCGCAGGATGTCGAAGCCCAGTTTCTCCGGCAGCGTGTTCTTGAACAGATCGATTATGAACTGCCCAACCTCATCCGCATTGCTGTGCTGGTCCACCACATACCATGCGCCGTGGTCGGCATGGTCCTTCTGCGGAGTCTTCGGGACTTCGCCTCGAAGTATGGCAATGCTGTTCTCCTTGAGGATTCCTGCCTGGCGCACCACCTCGTCCAGGATTGTCGTGGGAAGCACTTTCGACTCAATGAGATCCCGCAGTATGTTCCCCGGGCCGACCGGCGGGAGTTGGTTGTGATCTCCAACAAGCACCACTGCCGTGCGAGACAGATCGACCGCCTGGAACAGCCGCCATGCCAGCGGCACATCGACCATAGAACACTCGTCCACTACCAGAACATCTGCAGACACCGGATTGTCCGCATCCCGAGAATAGGTCTTCCCGTTAAATCCGAGGAGCCGGTGAATGGTCTGTGCTGACCTGCCGGTAGACTCTTCAATGCGCTTCGCCGCCTTGCCGGTGGGGGCGCAGAGGACGACACTCAGGTCAGTTGATTCGTATATGTCAGCAATTGCGGAAATACTGAATGTCTTGCCTGAACCCGCGCTGCCGCAGATGAGCGAGATGCTATGATTCGTCGCGGCATCCACCGCCTGGGTCTGGCGGGTGTTCAGCTTGGCATTGGGGGGATTGGCGTCACTAAGCGCATGTGGATTCGCATTCCTGCCTTCGGCAAAGACCAATGCGAGCGTTTCCTCCATCTTTCGGATAGCAGGCTTGGCCACAAGGAAGCGGCATTCGGCACTGTAGCAGGTGAGCGCTTCCTGATCTATCAGGTTGTCGAGATGTGATTCTATGCGCGCCCTGCTGTCAAGGCAGTCCATTACGAGGAGCGTGTTCGCCCGCGTGAGGAGTTCCTCATACTCCACCCAGCAGTCGCCTCTATCCAGCGCCTCTTCCACGCAGAATATGATCCCCGCACGAATGCGATTGGCGTCGTCCTTCGAAATGCCCACCTGCCGAGCGATCTTGTCGATTCGCTTGAATCCGAAGCCGTCGATCTCTCCGACGATGACATAGGGGTCCCGCTCGATTATGCCGACTGCGCTATTGCCGAGCTTCTTCACGAGCTTCGTTACCTGGTGGTGAGTGAGTCCGTATGCCGCAAGCGCGGTCATGGCGGCGTTGGTCTGAGAAGTCTCAAGCCACCTGTCGCGCAGCCCTTCAATCACGGACAATGGAACACGTGCGATCTCCGCGATCTGCTCCGGGGTTTCGATAAGCGCACGATCAAAGTTGTTGCCGAACTGGTCAGCTACCGCCCGAGCTCTCGCCGGGCCGATGCCTTTGATATCCGGGTTGTTGGCAAGATAGTTCGCAAGACCACTTGCATCAAGGCGCTGGTCAAACTCCATACTGGCAACTTCGAACTGCTGTCCGTATTTGGGATGCTTCACGAACTTGCCGTGTAGGACAAGCGGCTCGTTTTCCTTTGGCACGACGTTTCCGGCAAACGGAACGCTCGCGCCGCCCTTGGTCAGGAACCTCCCCGCGCAGAAGTTGGCGGAGGAGAAGAAGATTCGTTCGACTTCTCCTCGGAGGGTGGTATGTGTATCTGGGATTGCGCATTGCATAAATCTAGGCCCCTTTGGTGATAACGCAATAAGAACTCCATAACAAACCGGCGCGCTATCTGCCGGTTGGAGCAGAAATATACAGGAACGCCGTAGTCGATGATGATGGACATGGTCGCGCCGAAGACCGAGTTCGGGTGAGCGCCAGAGCGATAGTCGCCCGTGAACACATCATCGAGATTCGCTTCGACGACAACACAGGCGCTCGGATAGGTTTGAAGCAGCTTCAGTTCGTTTCTGAACCGGTCGCGTTCGCGAATGACCGTATGGATGAAGTCTTCTAAGCTCTTCCTTTCAACGGTCACCTCGCGCTCCAGACCGGCCAGGGAATAATCCCCAGCCGGTAGAGCGCGCCGTTCGACTGTTACCTGTCCCGAAGGAAACTCATAGGGAACCTGTTCACGCGTGTCGACTATGATCGTGACAGGCTCAGCCATCAAAACGGAGCGAGCGAGTCGTCCTCGCAAGCCAGATCCTCGACCACGATCCTGCGGTTGAAGTAGATGTTCTCGTTCTCGCCCTTTGTGCGCTTGGTGATCTCCAGCTTCACGTCGAGCAGATCTCCGAGTCTGGCGGGGAGATGTGATGCCTTCTCGATATCGACGCCGCATGTGTGCAGGTCGGTCTTCAGCCACTTCATATTCTCTTTGGACGCCATCACGCTGTTGCGCCAGAGTAGTCGCCCAGCCAGTCGTGGGCCGAGAATCTTGAGCGTCCATTTCAGCATGGGATTGCCGGAGGACTGAGCGCGGGTGAGTTCGACTTTCTCGACGTTCACCTGATACTTGCCGTCAGGAACATCCTCGAACTCACGTTCCTCGACGGGCGCTTCCGCGAAGTCATCGTCAAACTGAGCAAGGTCAAGCTCGCTCACGCCGGTGGTGTCGTAATCCTGGGTCATCGGGTTGCCTCCTTGGGTGTTTTCTTGGTATCCGCTGTGGCGCTGAACGCCTCAATGAACTTGTTGTAGTCGAGATCGATCACGTCGGGCAGCCTGCCGGTGCGGTCGCCCGCCTCGTAGTTCAGGCTGGGCTTGGTACGCATGACACGTCGCGCGACCATCTTGCCGTCTGGACCAGCCGTCGTCTCGATGTCGCAGTAGAGGACCATATCGACGAGGCCGAGGACGATCTTCCTAGCCTTCTCCGGCAGCGTGGGTACGGTCTTGGTATACTTGCCGGTCCGGGTCTCTATTTCTATCTCCTGCGAATGGGAGATCAGGTAGAGGCCGCAGGGCATAAACGCGAGCTTGTTCAGGACGCGTTGGAACTCGTTGTTCGTCAGTGCGTAGCCCTTGCCAAAGCCAAGATCGGACTCGTGTTCGACCTTGAACTTGCGGCAGACGTGCTCGGCGCACATCTTGTAGGCGTTATCGACAGTGTCGAGAATCACGGTCTTGAACTGGTGATTGCCTTCGGCGATCTCCCCGCAGGCGGCAAGCAGTTCGTCCCAGGATCGGATCGGGATCTGGAACACCTCCAGGGAATTGAGGCCCGGCTCGGTCGAGAGGAAGAGCGCACCTTCGGCGTGAGAGCACCAGGTGGACTTCCCAATCTTCGTTGCCCCATAGGTTAGTACAGTCAGATCCGCCAGGTTTGGTTTAGGCGGTGTCTTTGTAGTCGGTAGCGGCATTTAGAATATCTCCTTGTCTTGGTCAGTAGTATCGTCCGTCCGCAGTTCCTCGTGCGGCGGTTTTGTCTCGTAGAAGTTGGCGATCACGTTCTCGCTGCCGCCGGAACGACAAAGGGCGTAGTACGCGCATGGCCGGTGATAGTTGAAGCAGTACGCCGTGTTCCGGTAGAACACATCGCGCCGTCTGCAGTCCAGGAACTGCTGGGTGAGTTCCCAGAGGTCGCTCTTCATCGCGTCGAACTGATCGCGGGAGATGTAGAGCACCTCTCGGCAGAACATATCCAGAGCGCCATATTTCGCGGAAAGGCGCAGAGCGAAGTCGTCATTCAATTCCGGCAGCTTGCGCGTGGCGGTAGACTTGCCCGTCTTGGATTTGGCGATAAGCTCAGACCGGCGATCATCGAACTCGGCTTCGGTCTCACCCTTGCCTTGCTGGAGCTTCGCTTTGACGAGCACGTTGTAGATGACGCCCGCGATGCGAATGCCCTGCGTTTGCTCGATGTAGTGCGCGTAGAGCGTCACCTGTAAATCCGTCCAGAGCTTCTCCAGATAGTCGCCGTCCACTTGTGCGGCGGTCTTATGCTCCAGCAGGTAATGCTCGCCGGTAGCACGCATTCGAACTAATCCGTCGACCTTGCCAGCGATGGTGAAACTCCTTGACGGAGCGCCCGTTGCCGGGTTGATAATGGTGCCCTCGAAGGTTTTCTCAAGGGCGACAACCTCGAAATCCTCAGATGGATAGCGAGCGGCATAGCCCGTCATCATCGCCGTGGCCAAATGCCAATCGGATCGTTCGGACTCGTCCTGTGCCCGGTTCGGCATTGACCTGTCGAGATAGTCGAGCACGCAGTCCAAGTCGCTGCCGCCGTGCCACATCTCAAGACACGTGTGGATAAGCGTTCCGAATGTGAGGCGCTGGTCCCGGGTTAACGGAACCAGCTCTTTCACATACCGCCACTCACACGCCTTGCGGCAATTGCGAAACGAGTTCCAGAATGAGTATGTGGTGATCATCTTGGCTCCCACAGAATAGTGCCGAGGCCATAGATGTAATCGCTGTGCTTCCGCCGATCCTCTACCTGGAAAACCTCGAAGAACGCGCCAAACTCCTTGGTAAAGAACTGGAGCAGCACTTTCGCCAAGTCATAACCTGTCTCCGATTCAGCTTCAACCATCAGAGAATGATCCTTGCTGTCGATTTTGCAGGATAGGTTGAGTCGGACTGCCGATGCCCCGTGGATCGCCTCGACAGCGATCATAGCCAGACCGAATAACCGCCTGACGCGTTCCAGAGGGATGTCCTCCGAAAAGCTGAACTTGTAGTAGGTGTTTGTCATTGTGATATCTCCTCGTATTGCTTGCTGAACCGGCGCGCCGTGGAGTCGCCTCCACTGGTTACTTACCGGAGAGATTTGCGAAATGTCGGAAAAGGCAGAACATTTCTGGCGGGTAGGCAAGAATGAGTTTCCAGGCTGCTGAACACCTGGATTGATACCGAATAGTGCAGCAGGCTTGACCGGATGCATGTCCGGTGATATAATTACTGCTCTCTCCCCATGTGGCTTGCATACGGCCAAGACGAACGCAGGTAAGGAGGTGATAGTAATGGCATTGAACGGAGATGATTCATCACAGGAAAGGCGGCGACCTGGACGCAAACCAGCGGCCGACATAACAGAGCATCAGGCGAGAACGCTCCGGACAATTCAGAGGTTCATTCTGGATCGCGGGATTCCACCGACTGTGGCGGACTTGGCATCTATGCTGGGGCTGCGCAATTCCACAGTGCATGAACAGATCGATAAGTTGGTTAAGAAGGGATACATCAGGAGAGAGGACGGAAAAGCGCGAGGACTCTCAGTGGTCCAAGAACCGGTCGACACCCTCAACAGTCTCGTATCGGTTCCAATCATCGGTAAGGTCGCGGCCGGTCAACCGATTCTGGCGCAAGAGAATGTCATCGGAGAGATACTCGTCGAGAGTTCAGTGGCAAGGAATGGACGCTACTTTGCACTTCAGGTGCAGGGGGATAGTATGGTCAACGCCGGGATAAGCCCCGGGGACTTACTTATCGTGCGCCAACAACCCATTGCCGAAAACGGCGACATAGTTGTCGCGCTGCTTGATGATGAGGCAACCGTAAAACGCCTCAGTATTCACGGTGGGGAGATACTGCTGAAACCTGAGAATCCCAGCTATGCCCCCATTGTTGTCGATTCGGACGCCAACCTTCGAGTAGCCGGGAAAGTGGTTGCTGTAAGGAGCTTGGCATCCAAGAACCAGAACATTATCTAATGAGAGGAAAACACGCCACATGTCCAACTATGCACTGAAGCGATTCGCGAACGTCGATATTCTGAGATCGGTATCTCCGAAGCATCTGGTATCGTTTCTGCAGTCGCACGCCGAATACCTGACCTTGCGTCAGATCGAAATGCCTGAGTCCGAAGAGCAGTTTGATGCCTTCGACTACAGCTCACTGGTCGAGGTCCTGCTAACACCAACCAGTGACACACCCACAAGCTTGATAGATTCCTTGTACTATGTGAATGAAATGGCGACCGAGGCAGGCATGGATGCCATCTTACGAGAGCTGGCCCAAAACGGACGCACCATCGATGAGAGCGATTCCACACCCGTGGATATAGCCGTCCAAGCTTGGATGATGGACTTCAGACTCGTCGAGCGCGCCTATGCACGCCTGTTTGTCCACAAGCCGAAAACATTCCTGCACTTCTACGCCGATGCTTCATCATCAGGACGCTTTTCGGAACCTGCCGACGAAACGCTTAGGGCGATGGAAGGCGATTTCGACAACTGGTTCGAGGAACACAAGAGAGGCCGCAGTTCGCGGGTGCTCATGTTTCCCAGAGACGAAGACTTCTGCTTCCTCATCAGACGCGGCGAGCCGAACACGCGGGTTCCGTGTATTCACGATGGCGAATCATCTAGCTTGACATTCCGGCCCGAGAAGCATGATGTGGTAGTCTACAAACCGGGCACGGGTGAGTTGCGCATCAACAGCACGACGAAAGGGATTCGCGATCTCTACCGCCGAGCCATCGGTAAATACGTCTTCGGCAATCCCGAGCATTTTCCTGATTGTGGGCGTTACACCCTGAAGCCACTCAGAACCGACGGGGCAAGATCGCTGGTACACACCGGCATCCAGGGAATCGTTGACATAAAACTCACCGAGATTCAGTTCGACATGGGAGGAGCCTACAACACCATCCGAACGATAAAGGCCGACGACGTTTTTGCCATGCTTCAACTCAGTGCGGAAGAGATGCCGGAGGATGTAGCCATCCTGAAAGCAAGCTTCCGCATCTGGTTCAGCGATTCAAAGCGCCCGAGAACGGTCGTCATCAAACCATCGAACGTAGCACAGTATCTCAGAGATGGAGACGGCGACCTCATCGAACAGTGGTTGCGTGCTTGTAAGTTCATAATAGACGAGGAAGAGGTAGATGAAGTCGATGACTTTATGGTCGGCGCTGTGTAGACTGCCCGGACTTGCGGCGGTCGAGTCGGAATGGCGAATGCTAACGGGCGATGACTTTGACATAGCTCGGCGTTTCCTTCGTCCAGGACGGGAATACGCGCAGTCGGTTCCGTGCAAAAGCATTCCACCGTGCCGGTGCAGACATGGGATAGAGGAATACTCAGATGGGACATTTGAGGCCGTCTGTCGGTGCGAGTTCGCCGACTGCGCACCGTTTGAGGTGTCACGTGAGGAGACGCTGATTCTTGAACTGGACACGCGCCTGCTCTGCGAGAAGGTAGCGAAGGCGATGGCGCTGGAGATAGTGACGTCTCCTCTGCACGGCGTCTCCCATACCTATCACATGGGGAACTACAGGCCCAACAACACCCAAAAGTTCCCGGTCTATCTGATAACGCTGGGGGCGAAAGCCGGGCTGGAGAAAGCGATACTTGAAGTCCTGTGTGGATGCAGCGATCCGCCGATAATTCTGTATCCGGCAGATAAGCCATTCTCCACTCAGTGCCGAATGGCCCTTGAGCACGCGCGCGCCATGTTCTTACCGCTGGAGGATGTATTATCTGCGGATGCCAAGGGGTTCACCGTAACCGATTTGTTCACCCGATCTCTTGCCAGATTTGATGACGAGCATGTCCTGGTGTCAGACCCTAAAGAGTTGAGATGCATTTTCCCGATGCCTACCGGCACGGGATGGCGTGACGTGCATATACATTTCAAGTACACCGACCAGGTTGTTATCACGGCCCCAGGAAAGACTCGCGAGTTCACCTGTCATGAACTGGGCATGGGTAACAGCAGAACAAAGAAGCCGAAGGCAATATGGGACTTCCTTTACGAAGTCGCGGGCAACAACGGCGCTCTCGATTACTCGATAGGCAACAAGGACAAGAACAAAGACTGGAAAAACCAGATATCAAAACACTTGAGGCGCATCTTCGATATGGAAGATGATCCATTCCTCTACGACGAAGAACAGAAAACCTGGCAGGCAAAGCTCCGTATGAGCTGCTGATCGCCACCATAACCAGCGCCTAATATTCGGCCCAGCGAAATTTCGCTGGGCCATTTCATATTCAGAGAAAAATACTTCAGCTATTTTCCCGGCGCTTCCAAGCGTGAATCTACTCCCCCAGTTGCCTTCCGATACCATCCGCAGCCTCTGCTCAGCGAAATTTCACCATTAGAGAGTGTAAGACACGGCGACTTGCCGCACGGAGGCTAAAGTGAAATCACTCTCACAACCACGCAGACAGCTATTTCAACTGCTGCACGACGTCTACTACGGCACCATCGAAAACCTGGTGATCAGGAATGGCGAACCGGTGCTCGATCCACGCCCCAAGGTCATTCGCAAGATAAAGCTCGGCGGTGACAATGGCCCCAAACCGTTTGTTCCAAGCGCCGAATATCTCTCAAAGTCTGCGGTAGCGGATCTTCTGAGTTTCCTGGACGAATACGGCGACGGCTGGGTCCTGTCTCTCGAGGTGCAGCGCGGTGTGCCCTTCCAGATGCTCGTGGAAGAGGTAGCCGCCAACTAGATTAACCGAACCAAAACCAAATCACATCACGGACTGGCCGCAAAGCGGAGGTCGTTGTGGGTAACGCAAGCACTGCGTCATCACAATGTCTCCGCTTAGTGCCGGACGATGCCCACAACGACCTCCTCGGCCGAGGAGGACAAATGGGTATCCCAAGAAACTACGACGGGCTGACTCACGAGATGGTCATGCAAGTCAAGCACAAAAGCTACAACCTGATAGGCACCGCAGGCTTCACTGTTTCGGACCGGGACGACATCGAATCCGAGCTTGCCTGGCACTTGCGAGAAAGACTCTCAAAGCACGAACCGAGTCGCGCGAAGCTTGCAAGTTTCGTCAATGTGGTGCTCAACAACAAAATCGCGAATATGATCGAGGCCCGCAAATCCTGGCACTACGATTTCCGCGACCATCAGTTCTCGCTGGATGAGCAATACCGGGATGAGGACGGATGGACCTACGGCCCGGGCGATTCGATCATCGAGGACGACTACCTGATGCGGCTCGGTAGACAGTCGATATCCGCCATTGGAGAGATAGAACTCAGAGCGGAGATAGATTGCATCGTGGCAAGTCTTCCTGACGACCTGAAGAATCTCTGTCACGACATCCTCAAGTTCGGCAGCATACCAGCGGTATCCGAGCATACCGCCACGCCACGCGCTACCCTTTACGACCGAGTGAGAAAGCTCCAACGAGCATTCCGAGCCGCAGGCTTCGAAAAATAGCCTGAGCTGAACCGACATATCGACAAATTCGCCGGTAAGTAACCAGTGGTAGTAGAAGCGCAACCAGAGTTCGCTGCCCCAATACTGAGAGGATGCAAACAAACATGATGTCTGACTCATCGGCTGGATCAGCCGTAAACCGATCATCCAGCCCAGAATGGCTGACATTCGACGAACGAATGACCGAGGTAGCGGGGATACTCGCCGCCGGAATACTACGCGGGAGGAAACGCGAAATGAACCAGATCAGGAAAGACCGCTCATTCTCCGATTCAGGACTTGATGTTTTCGTCGGAAAGAGCGTTCATTGCACTAACAAACCGCTTCCGAAGGGGGAGAGCCGATGAGCGCATCAAGAATGGGACTCGACCCTGAGTTTGCGAAGAAGCTGAGCGTGTTTGAAGTTAGGCTTGCCGAACAGGGCATCAAGGTCGTTCTGACCTGGGGTTATCGCTCCGTCGCGGAGCAGAACAAGCTATACGCCAAGGGGCGGACAGCTCCCGGCAGTATAGTTACGAATGCCTATGGTGGATATTCCTGGCACAACTATGGCCTTGCCGCTGACTATGCGTTTGTCATCGACGGCAAGGTCACGTGGAACGGCCCGTGGGATAAGTTCGGCAAGACTGCGCGAGACTTCGGATTGGAGTGGGGCGGCGACTGGAAGAAGTTCACCGACCGACCTCATGTGCAATGCACCAGGGGCAAGACGCTGGCGCAGATGCGTGCGGCTGCGAAACGGGCCAAGAAGTGATCCCTCTTCGGAAGCAATATCATGGGGGTGATGAATGAAGACGACCAACGGAACCAATGACTCGGTTCTGAAACAGATTGCGGATATGGATAACCTAAGCCACGAGGAACTGTGCAAGCTCTGGCAAACGCTTTTCGGGAAGGCCCCAGGGGCATTCAACAGACCGTACCTCATCAAGAGGCTTGCGTATCGGATTCAGGAGATTGCTTATGGGGGTCTTTCCGACAAGGCTCGGACGTCAATGGACGAGATCCTTGACGCGCACGGCTTCGATGAAAATGGCGGTAGCCTAGACAGCAGACGCGCCGAACGAAAGCGCAAGGTAGGTGTTCCGGTAGTGGGCACTCGCTTGGTGCGGGAATGGAATGGCCGCGCCTATGAAGTGACCGTGGTTCACGGCGGCTTTGAATATGAGGGCCGCCGATACCTTTCGCTGACTGCGATCACGCAAGCCATAACCGGAACACACTGGAACGGGCGCGCCTTCTTCGGGTTGAAGAAGTCGCATGAGAAGAAAGGGCGGGCCGGGGTATGAGCAAGACACAAAGCATAACCACCCCTCGCATTCGCTGCGCGATCTACACCAGGAAATCCACCGAAGAGGGTCTGGAGCAGGAGTTCAATAGTCTGGACGCCCAGCGCGAAGCGGGTGAAGCGTTCATCATAAGCCAGCGGCACGAGGGTTGGACAGTTATGCCACAACGCTACGATGACGGCGGTTTCTCAGGTGGCAACATGGAACGGCCTGCTATGGAGCGGCTGATCGAGGATGTGGTGAACCACCGGGTCGACTGCGTAGTTGTCTACAAGGTCGACCGACTCTCCAGGTCACTGTTGGACTTCGCGAAAATCATCGAGACCTTTGACCGCAACGGCGTGTCGTTCGTTAGTGTCACCCAGCAGTTTTCCACGACGACGTCCATGGGCAGGCTCACGCTTAACATATTGCTGAGCTTCGCACAGTTTGAGCGTGAGATCATTGGTGAGCGAATCCGAGACAAGGTGGCCGCAGCCAAACGCAAAGGCAAGTTCACTGGCGGCACACCACCGCTCGGTTATGATGTGGATCCCGAGAAGACGCGTCTGGTGGTCAATCCGGACGAGGCGCGGTTGGTGCGCCACATCTTCAAGAGGTTCACGGAGATTGGCTCGCCTCTGACCATTGCTGAGGAACTCAACAAGAAAGGCATCACCACCAAAGCATGGATGACTAAGAAAGGCGTGTTCCGAGAAGGCCACCCATGGAACAAGACGCACATATATCGGGCGCTATATAACCGGACATATCTCGGCGAAGTGCTCCACAAGGACAAAACCTATCCCGGTGAGCACGAAGCGATTGTAACCAGAGACCTCTGGCAACGGGCGCATGCGGTCATTGAAGAGAACAGACGGCACCGATCCCAGCACATCCGCGCAAAGGCTCCGGCTCTGTTGAAAGGTATCATCCGATGCGGAGCCTGTGACAAGGCCATGAGCCCGGTATCAACGGGCACGGCCCCGAAGAATTACCGTTACTATACGTGCGGGAGGGCGGCCAAAACGGGCTACCACAACTGCCCTGTGAGATCCGTGCCCGCCGGAGACATCGAGGGGGCAGTCATCGGGCAACTGAGAGCAATATTCAGATCGCCTGAGATGGTTGCTCAGACGTACCGCGCGACTCGGGAGCTTGAGGCCGAAGAGCTTGAGCGTCTGCGTGCGGAGAAACTGGAACTGGAAGCGCGCCTCGCCGAACTGAAGCAGACTGCGTCCCGGCTCTTGGACTCCGGTGCATCCGACCGCGATACTAATGACGAGATACGCAGGACCAACGAGGAGTTCGTAAACACTCAGCACCGGTTCCAGGACGTGGACGATGAGATACAGGGTATGCAGGCACGGCTGGTGAGTGAGCGAGATGTCGCCGAATGTCTGCGCAAGCTCGACCCGATCTGGGACGAGCTCTTCCCTCTGGAGCAGACGCGAATTGTTCATCTGCTGATAGAGCATGTAATAGTGAATCCCGACGGCATGAACATCCGCATCCGAGGCAATGGCCTGCACTCGCTGGTCAGTGAGGTTCGTGATAAGACGGCGCTACAGGAAAGGACTGATGATCAATGACACACGGATCAACTGTACACAGCGATAGTCAGGGGATAGTGGTCACTGTCCCCCTTCGGATGAAGAAGCGGGGAGGCCGCAGGGAAGTGATCCTGCCGCAAGCGTTCGCGTCGGATAACCCGATGCACCAATCTCATCAGGAGGCGCTCGTATTGGCATTGGCTCGGGCGCACAGGTGGCAGAAGTTATTGGAAGATGGTAAGTACGCATCGGTATCCGAGCTTGCACGGGAGATAGGGTTGGATGTTTCGTTCGCAGCGCGTTTACTGCGGCTTACGCTCCTCGCGCCGGACATAGTCGAGGCAATTCTGATGGGCGAGGAGCCGAGCGGGTTATCGCTGACGATGCTGACGAAGCAGTTGCCCTCGGTTTGGGAGAGGCAACGGTGTAGCTTGTTGTTCCGATAGATAGATACTACCCGCCTATTGCCGCCAGGTGCTGCACATCATGTAAATGGCATTACAATACCTGTGGTGCCGAACATCCGGCAGTTGGTGAACGTCTTCCATTCAACTCCATCATAGTCGCGATGGTGTCCAATCAACCTGCATATCCAGCAGAAAACGCAGCCCAGTTCTACAGCAAGCCCATTGATGACTTCCCTTCGCGCTACTACAAACTCGCCCGAAGCAGGTGAAGACAGCATTCCTGCTTGCTTCTCTCGCAGACCATCAGTCCATATCTGCCACTTGGCGATCTCGCTGTCGCCTCCACTTATCGACACACCACTGGCTGAGCAACTCACTTCCAGGTTCCTGTAAGGCAGAGGAATCCATATCCCACGATACTCCTTCCAGTAATCCCACCTTGGGATAGAGATCGGATTAACGGCACGTGCAGCCGGTATTACGAGCCAGTCCTCGATCTCCTCTGCAAACGAGCTTATATCCCGTTGATCAACAGTCCCCCCGAATAGCATTCCGCTTGCCTGATACCGCAAATCCGGCCGATCCGTGTACCATTTAACGACATCCTCTGCTTCTGGCGACACACCACCCTCGCAACGCTGAAATGCCCCAAACAACTCCAAGTCATAGACCGTCTTGTTCTCATATACGCGACCGCTGGCTTGTATGAGTACATCATCACCGAATACGTCTCGTTGTCTGTCCCAGAGGCTCTGGATCTGCTGCCACACCTGAGGTGCGATAGTATCTATTTCCCCATCGGGTTCGCTGGCCTTCGGCCACCAAGCAGGTCTCGTTATGGGATCGATAAGCCACAGGCCCAGATCCAATTGGCATGTCTTCATTGCCAGATAACGAGCTTCCTCAAGGGGGATTGCAGACCGGTCAGCCGCCCACGCCAGAGCCCGAAGGAACGCGGACCTGTATACTTCGCTCATAAAGCTATCGAAGATAACGTAGTGATCGTAATGCTGCTGACCGTGGAAATGCATCGGGCTGTCGGACTTTTTGGCCCCCGTTGCCGAGACGAGATGCTGCCACTCGTATGCCCACTGCCGAGAGAATGGTATACCTTGCCTCGCGCTGATGGTATCAGCCCAATCAGTGTAGATAGGCGGAAGGAATCCTGTGGCGTACTTCACAAAGAACGGATCGGGTTGATAGTCGTCCGGGACGCTGTTAGTGTAGCATTCTCGTAGACTCGCCCCACTGATTACTTTGCCATACAACTCGCCCATCAACATGCCCGACAGAAGCGATGGCCTCCTCAAGGAAGCAGACACGACCTCAGTGCTGGGCATTGCCAACTCGGGCTCCAGAGCCTTCCCTCGCAGAAGCACTAAGAGTCCTGTCGCAGCAACGCTCTCGAGTCCCTGGTCGGCTATCCAGTCGAGAAGTTTGCTGGTCACTACACTGCCGATCTCGCTGTCGACGAGTAGGTGAGCTGCAGCGTCACAGGCACGTTCCCTAACCATCCCAGATGGCCAGAGCAGCCTGGAGAACAGCAGAGCAAGTTGTCCATAATCCAGAGTCATACAGAGGACACCCATTCCGGCGTCGGCAGAGCCAGTGGAGATACCAAACCGAATACAACGCTCAGCACTTCTGCTGTGATCTGCTTTGCCAGCTCAACCTGATCCATAAAGAGGCAATACTCTATAAGCCGATCAAAACGCTCATAGAAACCCAAACGTTGCCACGGCACATCTCTGTCAGAGACACTTGTGTCCACGATGAAGTCAAACCATTTGTCGGGGTAGTGCCGCTTTACTACCTCCCAACGCCTGGTCGCTTTGTCCTTGCTCGTCCAGTATCGATTCCACCCGTAGCCTTCCTTGTGGGCTTTCACAAGCCACGGGTATGCAGCATCCCGCCCAAGCAGTTGAAGAACCAGATCATGCATGATGTCCTCGTTCCCCAACTCAACACCCGCCGCCATCACCAGCCGGGCGTCATTGTAGACATCAGATGCACGCCCTTGGCCTATCCAATAGAGCAACCAATGCTCCACGCTTTCCTTCTGCCTGAAGTCGTGCTCTGGTTTGCATGCCTCGATGTATTGCCGCATCATTCCGGGAGGAAAATCATCTGGTGGTGGAAACACCTTCTCTGGAAGACCATTCCCGCTCGAACGATCAAGCGACGCACGCACGCGCGCTATTGACTCATCGCTATGACCAAGTCGTGCTTTCAGCCCGCTGACGACTGCCTCAGCGTGAGGATCGCCGCCAGCCGCTCGATCAACCATGATGATGATACTATCGTCATCTATCGCGGTGCTGGCCACGGCTTTGCTTATCGGGTCAGTCAGATCCGCATAGCGCACGAACGAGTGAATGACCGAGAATGCATCGTGGTACTCCTCTTTGCCTATGAGCCACTTGTGGTAGCTGGGAGCTAAGTCAGGAGCCGTGCGCACGAGAACTGCGCCAAGCTGCGCGGGTAGATGCCCCGTTTCGTCACCATCCGTGAACTGGTCTACATTCGCAATGACCGGAGCAAGGCTGATCAGCCAAGTCCTCGCCTCCGGCACTCCCGCCTTGTAGCAAGCCTCTATGGCATCGAGTAGTCCGAACAGCAATACGTCCTTGTGGTGGCCGTATGTCAGGATGTTGTCAGCAGTGCGATGAATCAGATGTTTAGCCTGGTCGGTCCGATTGTGGAGCGCCGCTATCCCTGCCAGCACGGAGTACTCCTCTGCCCTTTCGTTGAACTCAGAAATGGAGGACTGTAGCTCCGCCTCCGACGCAGCAAGTAGCCAGTCCACTGCCGCACCGTCCAGCAAAGGATTGCGCTCATCGAGGTATATCTTCTTCCAGAGCACAGGAACAAGATATGGAGACTGGCAAGCTGCCTCTAGGTCGTCCCGCCCGATCTCCCGTGCCCCACGATCAGCATTGAGATAGACGATCTCAAAGGCAAGGCGACCAATGACATTCACGGCGCAACTCCCGTACTTGTGAACGTCTCTGTCTTCAGGCCATCTTGGTCTTGCAAGCCCTGCGAACTGATCATACAGCCATCGGAAGGAGGGGGAACTCCCAGCCTTCAGAAGTTCTGCGAGTTCTTCTGCCACAGACTCAAGCCCAGCCAAAAACGCTTTGGGCCACGTGTCTTGGCCAACATGCGCTATCCACTTGCGGCCATCTGCTCCCCGATCTCTCAAATGGTCGTTGAGGAACACCCAGAACAGCCTACGATAGTTTCCCTCTATCAATCCTGTCTGGTCGAACTGTTCGTGCTCCTTCATCTCAAGCCACGCCGTGTCAGGAAAGGCTGATTTCTCTGGGATAAAGGCCGAGTTGTTTCGCAGCCACTGGTAGACGCAGACGTAAGGGTTGGAGCGGTCTTGTTTCTGATTCATGACATCTGTGAGGTCAAGCTGTTCACTCAAAGCCATTTCCACCGCCTGATCAATAACCACAGCCCGCTCTTCTTTGGTGAGATTGGCAGTCAAAAGATACCTGAACTCCGCTACTCCTCTGGCATTTCGTAGCGCTCTACTATATGCGACAAGCATCCTTACAGACTGGCCAGTCTTCCGATTAGTCTTTACGAAACCTGTGAACCACTTGAGATTGTTCTTTTCATCAAATGCTATCGATCTTAGGAACGCATCAACTGTACTCCATTGGTCTCTGCGATTGTAGCCGTACTCGTCGATGGACGGAGCGAATATCCGACGGTACAACTCATCACAACATCTGCGTGCGAGCCTTTGGTTCCCACTGAAACCGGCTCTCTCTGCGATGTATACCAACATTGCGTCAGAGAGTTCGCCCATTGATGCGTCAAGCCTTCGCATTAGATATGGGTCTTTCTCCACATACAACTGCGCGTAGAGGAGCTGGTCGACCGTGTCTTCTTTGAACTCGTAATTGTTGTAGAGATAATCGTTCAACAGCCCCACTTCGACACTCCTTGGAAGATCGTTCTCCAAAGATACCCAAACACTGCGTGCGAGTACTTCGGCAGCACGATCCCGTGGATAGACCATCTCAATCGACTCCACAAGCCACCTTCTGCTAGGTCCCTGAACGATGGCTGTCGAGTCGCCAACATCTGCCTTCAATATCCACTCGTAAGCCCATTTCCAATATTCCGGAGCCCGTTTATCCAGCCACTCAATCGCTCGTCTCTTCAGACTTGTCGAGTATAGACTGTGATCCTCCAGTCCTTGGATGTAGACAAGAAGGCTACTGTGAAATGGAAGCAAGCCAAGGCCACGGTCTACCAAGAGATGTCTGGTCTGCTTTAACGCTGTGGACCTCGCTGGAATGTTATGCCCGTTGGGATCCAAGCATTCGATGACCCAAGGCTGTTGCCAGGGGAGTTGGGCTGCAGCGAAAAGGTGGAGGATCTCACGCCCTTCCTCGTCAAGCGCATTCCACAATTGGTCATAGTAGGTTGTGATATCTTGATGGGAACAGCCAGGCATTGCCGTTATGCTTTCCGGGGAAATCCGCTTGGTCTGTTCAGACAAGGCACGCAGCGTATATGCCAGATGAAGTGGATGCCCCTCGGACTTAGAGAAGAATGCGTTCGTGATGCTAGCCAGTGAGGCTCTTGCCGCTTGTCTATTCTCTGGCAGATGCATCTCCGTGACGTGATGCCCGACCCATTTTCTCACTGCCTGCTTATCGAGCAAAGGTAACTCTAGCCACTCGGGAGATGCCGACAACAACCTCGCAGGAGTCAATTCCTTAGGCAAGGGCTGCGTTCCCAGCAGCAATATGATGCCTTCCTGCAGCGGCAGCAGATGCTCAAGCAGGCTGTTCAGCTCGCCCAAGGAGTGTTTCTCGCGCCAGAGGTGATCGAGTCCATCGACGATTACAACTAGGCACTTGCCTTGTCGCCTGAAATAGCCACCGCACTCTCGGATCCATTCGTGGAGATCCAGCGGGCTAGGGTTATCACTGTTTCGATGTCCCAGTGCTTCTTTGTAGTCCTGGCTGAGATCATGCATCAGTGAAGACGCGATCCTACGGTAATCAAAGCGACCTACACTGGGGCGGGAGAGTGACAGGAAGTAGTGATGTCTTACAACTGGGATATTTGTCTCTCGCAAATGCTTATACAAATAGCTCAGAAACGTGCTCTTGCCAACACCAGGTCGCCCTGTAATCACCGCACAAGATTCCTTGCCGCTTTCCATTGCAGCCACGACATGATCGCGGAACTCCTTGGATGGCAAGACATAATCGCGAGGCACTTCAAAGTCCTGTGGTAGTCCCTCAAGACGTCGCCATTGTGCCGCAGCCTTAATATCCTCAAGGCGAATTCGACCGTCGGGTGGAGGCGACGTCTTGTGACAAACCCAGTGCCGGATCTCGTTCTTCAGACTGAGCCATCCCTCATTGGTGCCACCCAAGTTGTGGAAACGCCTGCTCACAGACTCATCGAGAACATCTAGTCCTGGCCTGTCCAACTCGAAGATTAGCACAGAGAAGAACCATTTCGTTTCCGACTCCGTGCCGATCTGCAGTAACACCTCGTCTCTGGTGCCGTTGGGAATCTTGTCGAAATCGACGTGTCCATCCGACATCAGGCACAATCTCAGATCGTCTCCCGGCAAACGGTTACTGACCACTCGCGCCACAAATAGTGTGTTAGCTGCACTGAGTCTAAGAGTTGATTTGTACCATTTCTGCAGAAGGGAGTCGAGTGGTCCCTTCTTTCCTGCTTGCTGATAAAGCAAGTCTTCCCAAGTCCACGGATCAGAGCTGGAGGAAGGATCAGTGGAAAACTTAACCTGCTTTGCCACAACCGCCCCATCGGATTCTGTTGCGACTACGTCGTCGAGTGAGAGAGCTTCCTCGTAAGCTTCCACCTCGACATACTTGTATCTGTCAGGATGCTCCAGCATCTCGACGAGAACATCCAGCGCCACGATGTCCTGGTAGTCATCGCCGGATCTTCTTGCACCGGATCTAGTGAGATCAGAAGTCAAAGTCAGCGCCCCTTGTTAGTTAAGGCCATGGTTGTAGGTGGTTTGGACCCAACGAGACCAAGGCCGACTTGTTCATAATTCTATCACAGTAGAGCTATTCCATCAATGGCGCGGCGGTGTTGTCGGTGCCGTTGAGTAGCTCATTCGATTGTCCAGCTAGAACCGAACAGACTCGGTAACATCCGCTACTCCAATAGTGCGAGCGCGGAATGGTTGCGAAATGTACCAAACCTGAGCGTGAAATGCCCTTTGGACTTAAATGCAGAAGTCCAAAGGAAAAAGAGAATACCCGCCCAATAAGAGAAAACGGGGCTTTGATGTGTGATTTTGGCCCGGAAGCCAGTCCAAAGGATGGGGTAGTTGGGGATGGCGGATACATCGCCTCTAAGCACGAATCCCACGCGTAAAACGGCGAAAACGCCGGATCATACATCACCGGCGCTTTCGCTAGAGAGAAACCTTGTTCCAGGTTGTTTGGTGGAGGCGCCGGGACTCGAACCCGGGTCCAAAGAATGATGTACAGAAGCGTCTACGAGTGTACCCTGTAATTTTTTTCTCGGATGTCAGACTCCCACAGGTAAGATTCGTCTATCCCAGTCCGTATTTAGTCCCCCTCGGTTGCCGGACATAACACTCGGGGCAAGTCGGTTTTAGGTTACACCCGTATCCGTCCACACCGACATAGAACGGGCGGATGCGCTACAACTTAGGCAGCGAGAGCGTAATTTGTATTTGCATTTATGTTTTTGCCGCTTTTTACGAGGCCAACGGCGCCTCGACTCGCAACTTCTGCCAACCGCTTCCCTGTCGACACCAATCGCCCCCAAGTTTACGGTGCAGATACATTTATAGTATACCTGAAAACAGCTGTTATAACCAACTATATAGATTTCTCTTCCTTATTGTACTACACCATATACTGCATTATTCAACCGGCAATCGTATTAATACCACACTCCCACACAGAATATACTGAATAGATGAAATTGGATGCATCAATTAATACGCAGGATTTTTCCTTGTCAATCACATATAATGCACATATGCAAATTGTCTCTAAAGTTTATCCGTCAGCAATAATGCCATACAGAATATTGTGTTGTACGCCTTAAATGCATATTCATCTGTCGAGGACAAGAACAACACACATACAGGAGTTCAGCCAAGTGTTAGTCTGTGACTATCCCGCCCATTCATTGTGTACACGACGGGTATTTTTGTAACTTTTTTTGTTTTGTTGTTGACGTTTCTACACAAAGCATATATACTTATTTTTAATCAATATTCGCTGAAGCGAAGAATGCTCTACATCCACAACAAAGAGGTGTGTAAAATATGGAACAGAATGCGCGTAATAAGGATGAAAAAGGTCCTGTAAAACAAAAAGTGCTTGTAATTGATGACGAAGAGAATGTGTGTGAGCTCATAACCCTGTATTTCGAGAAGTCCGGATTTGAAGTCCTGGCTTGTGGAGATGGCATGGAGGGAATGGACCTTATCAAGAGCGAAAAGCCTGATATGGTTATACTCGACCTCATGCTCCCGGGGATGGACGGGCTGGATGTGTGCAAAGAGATCAGAAGAACAAGCAACATACCTTTGATCATGCTGAGTGCACGTGTTGATGAAGTCGACAGAGTTCTGGGACTTGAAATGGGTGCCGACGATTACGTCACAAAACCATTCTCTCCCCGCGAACTACTGGCCAGAGTCAAAGCAGTTCTGAGAAGAGCATCCTATGTTCCGGCACCAGATGAACAGCAAGTATTGACAATGCCCGGAATTACAGTCAGCCGCATAAGCCGGGAAGTCATAATTGGCGAGGAGAGAATAGAACTCACTCCCAAGGAATTCGACCTTCTCTGGTATCTGGCTTCCAACCGCAATCGTGTTTTCACACGTGAGCAGTTGTTGGAACAGGTGTGGGCATACCAGGAGTTCTTCGGAGATGAGAGAACTGTGGACCAGCATATCAAGCGTTTGCGAAGAAAGATCGAAATAACCAACAGCCCCTGCCGTATCACTACCATCTGGGGTGTAGGTTACAAGTTCGAGATCCGTGAACCGGGTGTAACCATATAATTAATTAGCTTAATATCACACAGGTAATTTTCACTGTCGGGTTTCTTCTCTTAACAGTGATCGTATTTGTGCGTCATATATCACAGGCCCGGTCGGCATTGTTCCGAACGGGCCTGTGTTGTTTTGAAAGACTATTCCGGAGTCGGGTTTGCCGAATGGAAGACGGGGGAACGATTACATTATAAGTATGACCCGTTTGCCGGGTAGAAAGCCAGGGATAATCGTGCCACCCAAAATAACCTGCCCCGGGCAAGACACCAGATATTGGAAACCCGAAGACATATTTGAACACCCTTGTGTCTCTTGTGGCAATCCGATTGAGTTTTTCAAAAATGACTTGCGCAGACAGTGTCCAAAATGCGGAGAACACACAATTAATCCCCGCAACGACCTCACTTGTGCCCAGTGGTGCAAACATGCCAAAGAATGTCTGGACCAAAATGGCATCACTTTAGAGACGGATGTATAAACAACAATACCACAAGTTACATAGCGTTAAATGCTGCGAAACAAAACCGAAACATTTATAGTGCATAATAGTAGCTGAGGATGGGCGTGGTTTGTGTGACGCGTACACTGAGTGTTCCACCATCCAACTTCAAATGTCTAACACCTAACTTCCAACTTCTAACAACAGGAGACATATAGGATGAGTGATATCAGAGAACCGGTAACAAGCATATTTGGGTCCAGCGTATTCAGTGATGTAGTGATGCGTGAGAGACTGCCGAAAGATGTCTACAAGAACCTCAAAGGCACCATAGAGAAGGGTGCTCCGCTTGATCCGTGCGTAGCCGGAGTCGTGGCTAATGCAATGAAGGACTGGGCGATTGAAAAGGGAGCCACCCATTTCTGCCATTGGTTCCAACCTTTGACGGGTATGACTGCTGAGAAGCATGATTCATTTATCTCCCCGACTGCAGATGGCCGCACCATAATGGAGTTCAGTGGTAAAGAGCTGACTCAGGGTGAGCCCGATGCTTCCAGCTTCCCTTCCGGTGGACTGAGAGCTACATATGAAGCTCGCGGATATACTGCTTGGGACTGCACTTCACCGGTGTTTGTTAAGGAAGACGGCGATAACATCACGATGTTCATCCCCACCGCTTTCTGTTCATACAATGGCCAGGCTCTGGACAAGAAGACCCCTCTACTCCGTTCAATGGATGCCCTTAGCGTCCAGGCAATGAGAGTTCTGCGCGCTCTTGGCACTTCCTCCAACCGTGTGATCTCTACCCTAGGACCTGAGCAGGAATATTTCCTGGTTGATGAGAGATTCGTTCAGGACAGACTTGATCTACTGCTCTGCGGACGCACGCTGTTCGGTGCTCCATCGCCCAAAGGACAGGAGATGGAAGATCACTACTTCGGCAGCATCCACGAGCGTGTAGCGTCCTATATGAACGACATCAACGTCGAGCTTTGGAAACTGGGAGTCTCTGCAAAGACTCAGCACAATGAAGTCGCACCTGCACAGTATGAACTGGCTCCAATATTCCAGACAGTCAACGTAGCAACCGACCACAATCAGCTGACTATGGAGACGATGCAGAAAATCGCCATCAGGCACGGTATGGTCTGCCTGCTGCACGAGAAGCCTTTTGCAGGAGTTAACGGGTCAGGCAAGCACAACAACTGGAGTATGGTCACCGATGACGGCATCAACCTGCTTGAGCCCGGCAAAACCCCGCACGACAACATGCAGTTCCTGATTATGTTGTGTGCTGTTGTTGAAGCGGTTTCAAAATGGTCTAAGCTGCTTCGTTCCACTGCTGCATCTGCTGGAAATGATCACAGACTCGGCGCAAATGAAGCTCCTCCAGCGATCATCTCGATATTCCTTGGAGACCAGCTCACCGATATCTTTGAGCAGCTCGAAAAGGGCAGTGCAAAGACCAGCAAAAAGGGCGGAGAACTGCGGTTAGGCGTTAACACCCTGCCTCCTCTGCCGATGGACTGCACAGACCGCAATAGAACATCGCCTTTCGCTTTCACAGGTAACAAGTTCGAGTTCAGAATGGTCGGTTCTGCACAGTCAGTAGCTGGCCCGAACTTCACAATCAACACCATCGTGGCTGATTCACTGAAGAATATCGCTGACGAACTCGAAAAGGCATCAGATGTTTCCGCTGCAGCTCAGGCGATTGTTCAGAAGATTGTAAAAGCTCATAAGAACATCATCTTCAACGGTGACAACTATTCCGATGAATGGGCAGCTGAAGCCGAAAAGCGTGGACTGCCTAACATCAAGAACGCAGTTGACAGCCTCAAGACTCTAAAGGACAAGGAAGTAGCCGCACTCTTCGAGAGACACCATGTACTTTCAGAGGAAGAGCTCGATGCCAGATACGAAATATTCGTAGAGCGGTATGCTAAAGAGATCAACATCGAGGCCAACATCGCATTGCAGATGGCTAAGAGAAAGATCCTGCCGGCTGCAATCGCATATGTCGGCCAGCTTGCAGGCACAGTTGGCTCACTGCAATCCATTGGCGTAAAAGCCGCTGCACCTGCTGCCGAACTTGACGCAGCTTGCAAATTGATGGATGATCTCAAATCCGGAATTGATGCACTTGATGCCGCGACATCTAAGGCTGCCGGAATTGATGAAGTCGAAAAGGCAGCAGCTGCTTATCGCGATAAAGTCATCCCGGCTATGGCAAAAGTCCGCAAGGCAGCCGATGCACTGGAGACTATAATCGACGCAGACCTCTGGCCTTTACCAACATATGCTGATATGTTGTTCGTAAAGTAATTTCAAGTTCATATCCACCACCAAATACAGGGCCGACCTGACCTCGGCCCTGTATTTCCATATTAACTCAAATATGAGTACTTACTTATCGAGGTATAAACCCAAACAATCCGTTCGTGCTGAGCTTGTCGAAGCACGCCTAAATTCCGCGAAATCCAAACACTTCCGCGCAATCCGCGATTCAAAGCACTCTCCCTTTCTCCGCGCCCTCCGCGTCTCCGCGTGAAATCCCCTTCTCAAAGTCTGAATCCGAAGACCCCGATTTGCGCGCACGTGCTCAATCTGATAGAATTCTTATGTCTGTCATAAGCTCTCAGGCATGCTGCTCTGGGACGCACATTCATCGTTTATCCAACAGGAAGTCTTTCATGCCAGTTGTTGTCGGCGTTACATTTAGAAAAATAGGTAAGGTTTATTACTTCGATCCCGATGGGATGGATCTGCAGGAGGGAGAGTTCGTCATCTCCGAAACTGCTCATGGTCTGGAATTCGGTGAAGTTGTTCTGACGCCTCGTGAAGTCCCTGAGGAAGAGGTCGTCGCACCGCTCAAAAAAGTTATCCGGATTGCAAGTAAAGATGATCTGGACCGGGAAAACTCAAACCGGGACCGGGAAAAGCGCGGGATGGAAGTGTGTGAGCAAAAAATCGCTCAACACAATCTCCCGATGAAGCTATTAGATGCTGAGTGTTCCTTTGACGGAACAATGATAACATTCTCTTTCTCTGCAGAGGGTAGAATAGACTTCCGCGAACTCGTTAAAGATGTCGCCGGGATTTTAAAGACCCGCGTTCAGCTCCACCAGATTGGCGTGCGTGATGAGGCCAGGATAATCGGTGGGTATGGTGCGTGTGGCAGGTCCTTGTGCTGCGCTACATTCTTGACCAGCTTTGAACCGGTCTCGATGAAGATGGCTAAAGACCAGAGCCTGTTCCTGAATCCGGCCAAGTTCTCCGGGTGCTGCGGAAAACTGCTGTGCTGCCTGAGATATGAGCAGGATTTTTATAAGTCCGCACACGAGCGGCTCCCTTCGGTCGGTGCCATTCTGCAGGTCGGGGAACTCCGCGCAAAAGTTGTGGATGTCAATGTAATATCCGATATGCTGACTTTGGAGACCGAAGACGGTGCACCGCTGCATATCAATGCCAATAAGATTCAACTGGAGGGCCTCTGCAGGAAACACGGTATATCCTGCGGAATGGTCGATAGAAGCTGCCACGCAATGTGTGCTGACGATCACATCTCCTCCTCAACTGATGAGGTTGAAGATGACGATGTAGCCTTCAATGAAGTTGCTGAACAACCCAGGCAGATCCCGCAGCCTCCTCGTCAGCCAAACCAGCAGGTCCAGCGAGGTCAGGCAGGCAATGCAGGCACGACTCACTCCAGTATGTCCGGAATAAAGTTCAGGGATATCAATGCAGGTTCAGATACGCAGGTAGCCGATGCTCCATCTCCGGCGCTTCCCGTGCGAGACCGAAGGGATCAACCTGCCAGACCTTCCAGGCCAAATCCACCTGCTCAGGTTGCTCCGGTTGCTCCTAAAGCTGCGCCACCTGCAGGTGACAATTCGTCCAGAAACAAGAGAAACAGACGCAATAATTCTAACAGAGGACGGAAGCCAGGCCCGGGTGGTAAACCAGAACCACGCCATGACCAGAACAATAATCCAGATGCAGGCATAGAGGAGTAAAGAACATGCCGATCTACGAATATCATTGCAATCCTTGTGATCGAAAATGTGAGCTATTGATTAGCATCAGCAAAGCCAACAGCGCTGAATGCCCGGTATGTGGATCCAAAGACATGCGCAAGCTGATGTCACTGTTCTCATCAAGAGTCGCAGGCTCAACCAGCCACGGCTCAGACTGTGCCGGCTGCGCCTCAGGCCAATGCGGATCCTGCAACTGCTCACACTAAACAGACAAGTTTCCAGTAGATAGATAAGATTCTACTACATAGATAGCATTTCATCTCGCTGACTATACGGTATGCACGTGCCAATTCCCCCTTGGCGAAGGGGGTAGGGGGATTGACTCCCTTCGGCACAGATAAAGATCGAAGCACCAACCAATTCAACCAGAATCTCAGCGATCTTTTTTCGCGTATTCCGTGTTTTCAAGTGTAAATGCAGTAGCATTTTCACCTAGTGTAAATGCAGTAACATTTACACCTGTGGTTAAGAGTCTTTGACCAATCAATGCAGAGGACAAATGATGGATAAAAAAACCTACTACATAACAACTCCCATATATTACGTTAATGATGTGCCCCATGTCGGTAATGCGTATACGACCATTATGTGCGATTCCCTGTCGAGGTATAAGAAGCTGTTTGGAAACGGCTCATACCTGCTCACCGGAACAGATGAGAACGCGCCAAAGGTAGCTGCTGCTGCCAATGACCGTGGAATCGCTCCTATGGATTATGTAAATCAGCTGGCTGAACAGTTCAAGCAGACCTGGGCAGGGCTTGGGATCGAGTTTTCCGATTTCATCCGCACCACCGAACCCAGGCATATGGATGTTGTCCGTAAGATTTTTTCCAGACTTCTGCAGCAGGGAGACATTTACAAAGGAAGTTACCAGGGCTGGTACTGCGTGCCTTGTGAAACATTCTGGTTGGAGGCCGACCTTAAGGATGGCAAGTGCCCGAACGCAGAGTGTGGCAGGCCGGTTGAGTGGGTTGAAGAAGAGAACTACTACTTCAGGCTCTCTGCATACACAGACAGGCTCCTGGACTATATTGAAAAGAATCCGGAGTTCCTGCAGCCTGAGTTCCGTAAGAAAGAGGTCGTCAGCTTTATCAAGCAGGGATTGCGAGACGTCTCGATAACCCGCAAGAACAATGGCTGGGGTATTGAAGTTCCTGATGATCCCTCCAAGGTCATATATGTCTGGTTTGACGCTTTGATCAACTACATCAGTGCGATCGGGTATCTCAGCGATGACGATATGTTCAACAAACTCTGGCCTGCACAGTTCCAGGCAATGGGTAAGGACATATTTGTCAGATTCCACTGCACATTCTGGCCTGCAATGCTGATGGCGCTGGACCTGCCGTTGCCCGATACTCTCTTTGGCCATGGTTTCTGGACAATCAATGGAGAGAAAATTTCGAAGTCAAAAGGAAATGCGGTTTCGCCGTCCAAACTCGCGCAGGACCTATTTGATAAATTCAGAATTGATCCTGAGGATAACGATAAAATCGAACGATATAAAGGTTTTGCATTGGATGCAGTTCGCTATTATCTTGCCAGAGAGACGACCTTTGGTCAGGATGGAGACTTCTCAATAGCCGGCTTTGAAAACAGATTTGATTCTGATCTAGCTAATGATCTGGGTAACTTAGTCAATCGAACATTGAAAATGATTTTGATGTATTTCCCCAAAGGCATAACCAGCAATGGATGTAAAGCAAATGGACTGACTGAAACAATCACGCAGACCGCACAATCAGTCAAAGATTATTGTGATCACTTCGACTTCTCACGTGCCTTAGAAGAAGTTTGGCAGATGATTGGAACCACTAATAAGTATGTAAACGACCGCAAGCCTTGGGTTCTGTACAATCCAGAACCAGATAACCCAAATGACGAATTAGCAGGAGTTCTTTATTCTGCCGTTCAGGCAATTTGGGCAGCGACTGTAATGGTCTCACCATTTATGCCCAATACGGCTATTGAGATACGAAAGCAACTAGGTATAGTTGAAATTCCGTTCACATGGGATGCTATTACTAATCTATCGCCAATAAAAATAGAACACAGATATATAGAACCCATATTTCCAAGAATTGGCATCAAGCCGATAAAAATCAAGTCCGACGGCACACAGAATAAAGAAAAAAGCACACTACCTGAATCCATGAAGAACAAGGATTCTAAAAAACCAAAGGAGGACAAAAAAGTGGAAGAACAAACACCAAAACAACCCGAAGCAGCAGCTAGCACACCTGCAGCAGCAGAAACTCCAAGTGTCTCCGCAACAGCGGATACACCGGTTGTAGCTACGGATACCATAACCTATGATCATTTCAGCAAACTCAAGATCAGAGTAGCTGAAGTCATCTCCGCCGAGAAAGTTGAAGGTGCAGACAAACTCCTCAAACTCCAGGTCAGCCTTGGAGATGAGCAGAGACAGATCGTTGCCGGTGTAGCAATGTTCTACGCTCCTGATCAGATCGTAGGTAAAAAGATAGTAATGCTGACCAACCTTGAGCCTGCCAAGATAAGGGGAGTAGTCTCTAATGGAATGCTTCTGGCAGCCGACGTAGACGGAAGAGCAGTCCTCCTGACCCCCGACACCGACGTCCCCGCCGGCTCAAAGGTAAAATAAGTTATAGGGCCAACTATGGGGAATTGATTTGGTTAACCAATTCCCCAATAAAAACCCTAACCCCATTCCCCCTTGGCGAAGGGGGTTAGGGGGATTGACTCCCTTCACAATCCCACCTTTGAACAGGGATAGAAGGGATGTGAACCAAAATTCACTAAAAATCGAACCCCAAAGTAGCACTTCTCATCTCTCACATTTACAAATAACATTTTCCGCGAAATCCACGCGATTCCGCGCCTTCCGCGATTCAAAAGAATTCCACCTCATGATTGTAAACAGCTTACGCTGGATATTATACTAGACGTGAAGTAAAATCTGACCGAGGTGAAACATGCTAAAAGAGTTCAAAGAGTTTGCAATGAAGGGCAATATGCTCGATCTGGCTGTTGCTGTGATAATAGGAGGTGCTTTTGGCAAAATAGTCACCTCTCTGGTCAACGATATCCTTATGCCCCCGCTGGGACTCCTGCTGGGCAAAGTAGATTTTACAAACCTGTATATTAGTTTATCAGGCACAACTTATGATAGTCTGGATGCTGCTAAAAAAGCCGGAGCTCCAACAATGAACTATGGCCTGTTCATAAACAACATTCTGGATTTTGCCCTGATCGCTCTTGCTGTCTTTCTACTGGTCAAACAGATCAACAGATTCAAGAAACCCGAACCCGTAGCTGTCGTTGACAACAAACAGTGTCCCTATTGCCTGTCGGATGTGCCCGCAAAAGCAACCCGCTGCCCATTCTGCACATCACAGCTGGAAAACTAAAGATATCCGTCCTGAGCCCCCGCAAGGAGAACCGGGGGCTCAGGATGTCGCTCATTCGCGACTTACCAATCACTTCGCCATTCAAGCTAACCCGCATTATTCATGACTGACTCAGCTTTTGCCACTACTACCGGGCAAAAGCAAAGCTTCGTGAATAAAGCAGGCCAGGGATTAATGACGCTTAGCAGTAGATGATCCGGAAGTTGTTGTGGTTGTAGTTCCAGTAGTACTGCTGGATGGCGGAGTGCCACCAGGACCCGCCAGCAGCTTAGTTAGCTGATCCGTGGTTAGGATATTGCTCGCTTTGAGCTTGATCCAGTCATTCAGGTTTGCCAGAGTGACATCCAGATGGGCATCGGCTGCGGCATCTATCAAACTGGAAGCGGCGGTAAAGTCAGCAGCGGCTACCTTGTCGCGAATAGCTTTGTCGGCTGTATTGGCCGTCTCCATAAGTGGTTTTATCGTAGCGTCGAAAGTTGTCAGAAGCGCCTTAAGGGCAGTCGCCTGGTCCGTGGTGAGAGTCAGCGACCTGGTTATATTCGTTATATCAGAGGCTGGGGGTGTCGGTGGAACTGCCATACCCGGTGCACCTCCAGGCCCACCAGGGCCGCCCTGGCTCCAGATCGGAGCCACACACAACACCAATGCAGTCACCAAAGTGACAATTACTATTTTATTCATTGTATATTCCTCCAAATTGTCTGATTTGTTATTCCGGAAGCCATTTGGGCTGCAGCCTTGCTTCTGAATCTTTTGACTCTGTAGTCCCCATATAAGGTTCCGCAAACAAATCACACTTCCATCGTTCTTTTATGTAATTTGCATCACATTTGCTGATCAATGGAACTTGGAGTAATACTCTACGACATTTACAGGCATTTTGTAGCAATATTAACAGTTTTTTTTAAAATCAATTGCATTAGCAGTATAGCTATATTCATATTATGTATGCATCAGTTATTCTTTTCTGCGTAGTCCACACACCTCCACAAAATCCGCGATTCAAACCAAAGGCTCCACATAAAGAAGCATCGTCTCATACTGCCTCAAAGTCAGAGCAACCGTATCAGATTCCCCAAGCACGGTTCTCCGCACAGCATCAGATATCCGGGCAACAAATGGCAGCTGAACAACCTTCTCACCTGCTTTTACAGCATGCAGGACGACCCAACCCCGTCCCGCATAGAGCACATCGCCCGATTCCTCATACACATGCGCACCTGCCAACCGGTAAAACTCTCGCAACTCATCAGGAGTAAAGCTCAATTTTCCCGGGAACACATCCAATTCTTTCCCATCCGCATCATAAAGCACCGAGCCAGTTACTGTAGTTCGTAAGGTCGCCCCACCCGGTCGCAAAAGTCGTCCTGCATCACCGGCATCTCCCCTCATCCAAACGAATCCATATCCACCTTCAGGCAACAGCGCAATATCGCCTGGCAGCACAATAGTATAAGGCGCTCCGGTTTTCCCAAGAGCAAACCGGCTGCCTAAAATCTCTTCCGATAACTCCCCAATAGAAGCATCATAGAAACACAGTTCCTCATCGTGGACAACACAGACTTCAGGCTGCATAGCCGGTAAATCCTGGTTCGGATAAAGACTGCTGATCTCCTGCAATCCCTGAATCACTTCCAGCAGAGCAGGATCGCTATACCAGCCGCCCCACATATCGAACCACCAGCCGCCGTATCCACTGGCCAGCATTCGCCCCGCATCCTTCCAGAGTATATTGACAGACACATCCAGACTTTCAGGCCCTATCCATACCCCTGTTGCATACTGTTCTTCAGGACAAATGTCAGGAGCCACATCGCGCAGCAAATTGGTACAGGAAGTCCGCGTATCATTCTCTGCACACCAGAGCTTGCCATGCAACCTCACAGAGTCCACAGCAGCCATAGGAGGCCAGTCCTCGCCGGGTACACGGTGATATACATTCGGACTGGCAAGTATATCCAGGTAAGGGCTTTCCAGCAGCTTTCCCAAAGCATAATGCCCAAGGCGTGGATCAGCAATATAACAGGAATAACCATAAAACGCACCAGTCAATAACCGGTTATGAGACTCGTCCTTGATCACTTTGCAGAAATAATCGATAGTATCCGCAACAACTTCCGAATGAAACCGGAATGTATCAATTATGGGACGTTCAGTAACAGGATCCCGCCACCGCTTCTCTGGTTCAAGGCAAGTAATATCAGCCGTCCCTGCTCTACTAAAATCAAGACTACAATCGCCCCAGGCTTCACGGAGCTTACCGGTATCACCATTATACGCATACGCTAGCCACACTCTGAACGCCTCTGAACGGTCTATATTGAAGTCCTGGAACCCAACCTCAGGTTTAGCTCTATACATCCACTCTTCAGTCTGACTGCCTGCTATATGCATACAGATCAAACGCTGGGCATAGGACTCCTCAGAGAGCATCTGCAGTACCTGCCTGATTGCCTTTTCAGTATGAGTCCTCCACAATATAGAAGTAAAAGACTGCCGCAGCGTAGACCCATCCTCAAGTAAACAGCACCCTTCCGGATACCGATCCTCCCACCAGGCAGGAGGATCAATATTCAACCGTATAAGCAGCCAGGCCTCCGGATCAGCCTCCATAACAATGTTGATCTCTTCCGAAAGCTTATGCAGGTCAAAGAGACCCCCATCCCGCCAAATCCCCTCCCGCAAAGGGCCAATGCCGGAAAGAGAATTAATACCCCGGTCCCCTAAAAACGCCGGAATACAATAAAGATGAACCCCCGCATCCCCCGCCTGCCGATAATATTCACTCTTCCCAAAATAGGACATATAAGCATAAGGAGGGTACACCCTCCCGTCAATCCCAAAAGACATCCCGGAAGACGCAGCCAATATCTCAGCCTGCGGTAACCTCTGCCAATTCAAAATCAATCCCCTTCCCAGCCCCCGTTCGTGCTCAGTAGACAGCGAAAGCCAGCCCCGTTCGTGCTGAGCAACGTTGAAGCACGCCCTATTTCCGCGAAATCTCCCCACTTCCGCGCAATCCGCGGTTCAAAAACAAAGACAACACCACCCCAACCAGACTAACCCCAGCAAACAAATATACAAACAAATCCCCCAACACAACATAAGGTGTCCTGGTCTCTCTGGTCCTCACCATACCACGCAAAACGCTGCTCGTATATATCCCCGAAGAGTCCTCAATTTCCCCTTTGTGAGATATCAAGGCTGACATACCGGTTGCTGCCGCTCTAACTATCGGGCGGTCTGTTTCAACCGCACGGAGCCTTGCGAACAGCAAATGTTGATAGGCTGCCTGGGTCCGTCCGAACCATCCATCATTAGTTATAATCACCAGCACATTGGCGCCATCTGCTACTTCCTGTCTGGATATATCAGAAAAAAGTGATTCAAAACAGATCATAGTCCCGATTTTCCCAACGCTGCAGTCAATCACAGGCCTGCCGATACCGGGCAGAACATCTCTGAGCCTGATTGGAAAACTCTTCAATATTGGCTTGAGCTGTTCCCTCCAGGGCACAAACTCACCAAATGGAACAAGTCTTACCTTGCTGTAAATACCTTTGGTCCTGCCGTCACTGTCGATCACATAGGCACTATTGCGGAGCCGGTCTTCACCCGGAATACGTGTCGGACTGTATGCACCAACCAGATAGCAGCTCCCGGTTCTAACTGCCAGATTCTGTAGCATACCTTCATAACCCAGGTACGTGATATCAGCAGGCAGCGTTGTTTCAGGCCAAACAATCAAACGGGGCTGAGTGGAATCCACACCTTCGCTCAGTGTGGAATATGTATCGTATACCGAACGCAGATACCGGTCATTGACTTCAACATCCTGAGCCTCATTCCCCTGTAAAACAGCTGTAGTGAACTCTTTTCCGCCGGGTTCATCTTTTCCATAGGGGATAGCTGTACACCAGAAAAATCCCAGAATAAGCAGACATATAACCACAGGGAGATAGACTCTCCTCTGTTCCCGTTCATGTTGAACTTGTTCCTGTCCGCACTTCGACAAGCTCCGCACGAACGGAATCGGAGAGCAATTTGTGATCAAATACACCAGCATAAAATTGAATTGAAAGACCAGGAATTCCAGTACCCAGGGTCCCCAGACAGCAGGCCGCACCGCAAATGTCGAAGCAGCCTGAATATGTGCAAGGGAGCCCCAGGTAAATCCGAACATTCCAAATGTCCGCAGCCACTGCATTGCAGCCCAGGCCGCAGGCACCAGTAAAAACAGCCAGAGCCCCATTTTTTTGCGGTTAAACAGTCCAAGCACCAGGCCAAACAGCGCAAAATACAGCGTCTGGAATATCGTCAGCGCTACCCAGGGTTCATAGCCGAATATCTTCACCCACCACAGCAGGATCCCGTAATAAATCAGCCCTGTAATCAGCCAAAACAGCGCACAAATTCGTGGGTTTTTGCCGTTACATGCAAGTAAAACAGGGACAAATGCAGCCCAAGAAAACTGCCATATTCCAGGGTGACAGATGGAAAATGCCAGCAATAATCCCGAGACTATTGCAGCAAATATGCCTTTTAGAGGCGTTTTTAGGTTTATTAAGGTGACTTGTTTCATCATTACAAGTTATAATATCTCAAATGAACACTAAGTGGAAACTTCTGATCTTTTTAATATTTACATTATCTTTGGCTGGCTGCGCCAAATACCCGAGCACTTCTGTATCTTCGGGCAAACAAATTGTTATAACTCTCAGGGTTGCCGGCAGAATATCTCCCACAGATTCCGAAGATCCCAGCATTAAAAGATACTACTTCATAGCCATTGACAATGACAACGATCAAAACACAGGCCCCTGGGCAGTTGTCGGGCCGCCTTATGGAGGCAACGGTTGGGTAACCTCTGCCGATGCAGCACACAGCAAAGGTCTGACATCCTATTTTGTCCTGGATCCTGATGATCCGAGCGGAAATGTATATGGAGTATTGCCGGGAAGTTACTTCCTTAATACAACCGCACCAAGGCCGCCGATCCGCTATGAAATAATAGACTCCGGGGCAACTATGAGGATCACCATCGATCTCAGCCAGTTAGCCACTTCAACTATTCCGGTAGCCAACATCAATCAGCTAAACATAAATCTGATCACCACCAACCAGCTTGCCGTAAACCCATCATACTCATATCCGGGCAGAGAGTGGGATTCCCTGGGAACCGGTGGACAGGATTATGTAAACGTAGACACAACCCAAACCCGAATCTGGTCCGGAGATGACGACCAAGGCGACGTAAACGACCCGGACCTGGACATAACCCACTGGACAATGGAAGTCCAGGACACATCATCCAGATAAAACCACCTGATAACCAGTCCACTAAACCGGAAAGTGAAAGATGCTTTTTTACTGAAACTTGCTGAAACCACTTAAAGAATGCCTGGCATTAGTGCTGGATTCGTTTTGTATTTTGCATCAAGCAAATTTGGGCATTTTTGCAAAACGAATCGAGATCAGAGCTAGCTGTGTTTGAGCGTGAAAGATTTCGTTTTGGTGAAATTTAAAATCTGCATTTTCCAACCTCCCCCTGAATGCTTTTTGCGCATGGAGAATTTCATGCGGAGACATGGAGTTTGGGTGTTGCATTGGACTGCTCCTTTAATAGCGAACGTATGTGCTATATTATTAGACGCCGGAGATTTGGATTTGTTGCAGGTTTTGGAAAAAATATTTTCTAATTTTTTTGGGTATAGGGACAAGACTTATAGGACTTATAGGACCAATGGGACGGATTTGGGTGGGGTTCTTGACTCCCGGGCTTTAGGAAGGAGAAGGGAAATTATGAATTATGAATTATGAAATGGGGAGGGTGGCGGCTATGACTAAGGTTGATAATGGTAATAACGTCTGTTTTAGCTTGATTCGACAGTCCAGTTCAGTCGATTACCGTAGGAACTGAAAAGGCATGTATTTAAAAAGATTGTGCAAGCTGCGGGAACTCTGCTAATATTAAGTTTCTCAATTTTCATCATCCCGACGTTCCCTCAGCATACCAAAGGTGTGTATTTGTACTATGTTGGACACATTGAAGCTAAAACATGCTGTTATATTGGGTTTCGCTCAAAACTCAATCACCAAATCAGCACTGCCTGTAAATGCTTCAATAGTCACCGATTCCGTTAACGGATCGTAATTGCCTGTTGATGTATTCTTCGCCTTGATGCTATCAGGATGTGGCAATCGAATCCTCACACGCTGCGGCTTTCTGTCTGTAATGCATTCAATTTTTGCGGTAATTCTATTCTTTCCCACTTGAGATTGCACTTTCATTGTGAGACTGCCAAAGTAGCTCGCGACATTCTCCAGTTCGATATTCTTACCATCACTCATCCAGTCTCTTGGGATTCCAGGAAGCAGATTCAGGGTGTCTCCATCCTCCATATAAAGCATCCAGCGTGTTTCCATAAGAAACCAGGCTTCCTCGTGGGTCTTGTGTGAACTCACAGACTGGAAGACCTCCAGGAATGTGTATGTGTCTCTATCTGCAAGGCCTGAAAAGCAGTTATAGTAGGTCTTCAGAAATGCCTTGACTTCACCCCTCTTGAGATGGGTCCACGGATGCCTGCTGTAATAAGGTTGGCCGAATGCGACGTTTCGGCTATATAGTATATCCGTATGATAATCGACCATCACGTCCGCTGCAGGTTCATTGGGATCGACAACCTCCTGGAAAGCCAGCCACATCGGCCCTAGAAGAGCATCGCGTGAAACGAATGTCGAGTGATAGACTGTATCTTTGCCGGTAAGTAAAAATCCAGGATCAGATGCCTCAGCCCATACTGGGACTGTCGGACACCAGGTGCCATCGCCAAGCGGAACCAAGGGTGATCTGGCGATTACATCAAAAAGCGCTGTCCTGACATCATTTCTTACTGACTCCGCCTCCACGCTCAACTTTTCCGCCTGCCCGGGATCAATATTGCGAAGCATCTCCGCAACCCGATTGAGTCCTAGACTGTAATAGCCATTGGCCAGAAAATACCTGTAAGGGTCCTCAGGATCGGCGACAGCACCTTCAAGCATCCCATATCCTTTACCCCGTAGTTCTTCTTTCATGTTGCGCTTTCGCCATGCCCGTAGATATTCGCACGCTTTCAAAAGATTAGGCTTGATCTGCCTCATCCATTCATCATCCCGCGTATATCGATAGTGTTCCCCTGCACACCACAGCACCGCCTGCGTCTCGACTTCATAGTGCCAGTAGTTCTGAATATACCCATCATCACGCTGCGTTTCAAAGAAGAATGCCAGACAGCGACGGGCAAGATCGTGCCAGCCCATAGAATCAAAGAACTGGATTATGGGGGCGCTTTCAGTTCCAATCGGATCATAGTCCCCCACACTTGCTGCTACAGTACCGCCAGGCTCCTGCCCGTATGCGATCAGATCAAGATGAAGAAGCCCTGCCTGAATCATCTCAGATATTCGCTGTTCCGGGACCTGTATCTTTGCTGCAGACTGCAGCTTTTGGAGCCAGTATTCGCGGCATTCAGAGTGACGGTGTTCGAAATCCTGTTCTAAAAGTGCAAGTGCGCGCTCTTTCGAAATCTGGTTATAAGGCAGCGCAAAATCCATCACAGCAGTCTCACCGGGATTGACCAGGATAGCAACTTCATCTTTTGGCCAGGGTTTTCCATTGAGCTTCGCCGTGCAGAAATATTTACCTTCCTCGAACGATCCCAACCCTGAGTTATAGTATGTATCTACTGCAAGTTCCACATGCAGCGGGGCTCTGAAAAAGGCGTATCTTGGAACGAGTGCAGTATTTGTTGCCACAACTCTGCAGTATAGGACTGTCTTTTCATCCTTTGAAAACTCATCAGAAGCCAGCCCATTAATGCTGTCTTCAATCTCAGGATTTATATTGAACATGATATTGCTGTTGACTGCTACCAGATAATGAGTTCCCTTTACGTTTTCCTGAGTCAGTGCAGAGCGCTCAAGTGAGGTAAAGAGAGTGTAGTCATAGGTAATGTCATCATCAACGATCTTGCCGACAACTATGGGCAGCACTCCATCTTCGAGACAGCGTGTTTTTCCTGGTACGCATGAAACACCGCGGCCAGCTCTGAAATTGTACCGCAGTATGGGGCCGACTTCGGGTTTAGCATGTTCGTATTTGTCAGCTAAATAGCTTTTTGGATAGCGCGGCGTTATTATTGGTCCAAGTCCCAGGAATGGGTCGAGTATAGTGTCGTCAAACTCAAACATCCGCATGTCACGGCTCAGGCCAAGCCATGTTGGAGCGTGAGGCGAATGGGTGTGAGCTGCTGCGTTGTCGAAAGATTCCTCGGTCTCAGACTCTATCTGCTCAAGTTTGGACTTTCCGCCAATCTTCCGGATAGCTTGATCTATATCTTCATAACTCCGCTGATCGCTGGCAGGAATTACAGCAGCTCCATATCGCGGTATAAAAATGGGATACTTCGAATTTACATCCCGCAAAAGAAAACTAAACCCCGCTCCATCTGCAAAGACCGACACCACAGCCGGATCAACTCCGGAGTCAATCTCTTCCGCATCTACTTCAAGCTCCAACCGGCAGACTTCGGAGAATCCATTACTCCGAACAAGCCCGCTCCCCTTTGCTATATTAAGAGACTTGAGCACACCATTTCGCACTTCAATATGTCCCTGCGGGCAGGCATTTTTCCATTCTATTGCGATTGAATACAACTTAACATTCTCCTCTATAAATGACTATAATTGTTTGTTGGTTTCAATCCGGATATATGGCCTCTATTTATAATCCAAAGTATCAGGAATGAGAACACTTTATTTTCAAGGAGCATAGACATATGGAGCTGAATGGATATAAAAGTATGTCGCATCGAGTGGCAGCGTCGTTTCTTCGCAACCTGGCTGAATTTAAAGCGCTTCCAGGTGGTACTCCGGTTGAGTCACGAGTTGCATTGCACGATTTTTTCAAGTCATTATACACCAAATTGTTCGAGCAGCCTGAGTTATTTGCTCTACCGATGGATCCAGACGCTGTAATCACCGTTGATGAGCCGGAGGTAAAAGAGAAAAAGCAGGAAGTCAGGAAAAAGTTGGATAAATCCCGCAACTTAATCGCGGGCGGAATTGACTATCTCATGCTGGCTGGCATCCAGGGCAGGCTGGAAGGGGATACATTAATATTGCAGAATCACACTGCTGCAGTAAAGGAAACCAAGGCCAATAAGAAGTTCCTGGCAGCTTTGAGTAATGCAGGTTTATATATCACGGTCACTGGTGATACAGCCAACCTTCGCAGCGAGCAGTTCCCGGACATGATGCCGGCACTTCAGGAACTGGCACAGAGCTGCAGCAGGATTCAACCTGCAGAGACAGGTAAGTTCCAGTTCACCAGATGCGACTATTGTGCGCTGCAGGGAGAAGGTCCTGATCCTGCGGAACTTATAGAGGCGCTGGACAGCGACACCCAGGTGCTGGTCAAGCAGGCGCACGATTATTTCATTTCCAGAGATTACAAAACGCAGATATGGGACATCAATAGTCGCCTTACATGGTCGATCAAATATCAGGGTGATCGTAAAGTTAAAGCTACCCCTCTATTTCAAATCAACTATGATACCAGATACGCTCAGCCGGTGCGGCTGCAGATTAAGTGTGCGAGCAGCGGACGAATAGTAGGTTTGCTGCCGGAGCAATCCCAATCTCTCCAGAAGGATTTTTTCCACCGGACATATATATGCAATGGAGATAAATGTGGATGGTGCCGCAATAAGAAAACTATGGGACCAAGTGTAATTCAATTCAATAATGAAGAACATACCGTCTGCTGGTACGTAAACCCGGACATCAGGGAGATCAACAGCGATACTATAGAGCTGATCAAAGAATATGAACAGCTTCATGTGCAATTAGGTGGGTGAAGTAGACATTATGCTGTCCACTGAATTTTCACTTATGGTGATGGTGAAACATCGAGAGAAGTAACAGTTCAGTAGTTGTGAGTAAATTTCCGTCCATCCTTCGATACGCGCTTCGCGCTACTCAGGACGAACGGAAATTTATTATTACCGCAGCATACGAAACGCTGGAAAGATTGGGCGGACGTGGAAGTCCGCCCCTACTGTATTTCCGCTTTTCTAGAATTTTCCTTACTTCGGTAGTTCCACTTCGTTCAACTACAGAAGCAACTATCTCTTTAATAAACATCCATGTTGCACAGGGTCAAAACCTTCTGGCCATTGGGTTTTTGAATCATAGGTAGTGTTTCCAAATATTGCCCCATCCAGATTTGCACCGCGCAAGTCTGTGCAATCCAGGCTGGTATTTATAAGCAATGCCTCTGTAAGATTGGCATTGGTCAGGTCAACATCAATTAACTGGGCAGCGGAAAAATTGGCTCCTGTGAGGGTGGCACGCCTGAGTGTTACTTCCACCAGCCTGGAAGAGGAAAGGTTTGCGTTTTGCAGATTTGCTTCCAGCAGATCGGTATCGATCAAGACTGCATCCGATAAATCAGCATTAAAAAGATCGGCTCTTGATAAGTCTGATAGATGCATATGAGCGCCATGTAAGTCTACTTCTCTTAGGTCCGAGTGACCAATATCCGTAAATTTTACGGTGGCATTTCTCAAGTTTGCACCTTTCAGAGCAGCATAGGGTATGTAGAGATTATCAAGGAGTGCGGATTCAAGGGATGTGCCGCTAGATCTATACAGTATCTGTTTATCGCGCTGGTCAAGAATCTTAATCATAACTGCATACCCCGCAGGATTTGAGGATATTTACTGCAGAACGCTGAAGAATAGGGCGGACGTGGAAGTCCGCCCCTGCGTTATTTTCGCTTTTCTAGAATTTGATGCGGAAGGTTTTTAGTTCGAATGGTTTTATGTTGAACTTTATTTTGGAGCAGCAGGTTTTTACCGCTGCGGTGTCTTCTTCGAGGAGGTTGGTTTCTGCTGCTTCGGTAATTTCCCGGTCTAGAGTTATGGTTACCGGACCTCTGGCTCCTACTGCTTCGTAGACTCTCACTATTATGTCTTCACTGTCCTCAGCTTGCTTGACGGTGTCGATTATCACGTTGGGCTTGTCTATTGACAGGAAGCTGTGAGAGCTACCGATGGCTCCATCATGTTTGTCTTCTACTGTTGCCAGCAGCGGGATGTTGAGTTCCATGCCAGCCTGGGTTGTGCCATTCTTCCAGTCTCCTGTGTGAGGGAACAGGGAGTATGTAAACTCGTGCTTACCAAGGTCAGCTTTAGGATCAGGACTCTCTGTGCCGCGTAGCAGGCTGAGTCTCAGGACATTGTCCTTTACATCCCAACCATACTTGCAATCGTTCATCAGACTGACTCCGTAGTCAGCTTCTGAAAGGTCTGCCCATCTGTGGCCGGAGACCTCAAACCTGGCTCTGTCCCAACTGGTGTTCCAGTGGTTGGGTCTTTCAATTGCACCAAAGGCTATTTCGTAGGTTGCCCTGGTAGTATGGATATCTACAGGGAATGCTACTTTCAGCAGAGTCCTGCGCTCATTCCAGTCGGCATCACAGATGAAATCTACCCTTGGAGTGCCTGCATACAAGACCATTTTCTGCTTGATGGTGGATGTACCATATTTAAATGTAGCTGCCAATACCAGGCGCGCCGGGCCATTCTCGATAACTTCGAATGGGCTGACCGGTTCGAACTGCCAGACTTTGTCCTGGTAATGGACTTCCACATCCCATGCTTCCCAGTTGCTGGGTTTGTCTTCAAATACCTGCAGGACATTAGCCCGTGCTCCCTCCGGGAGAACTTCACGATCGTTAGCAAGGTCTTTCAGCCGGCTTATGGTGCCATCGGCTTCCAGAGTCAACTCATAGAAAGGAGTTTTGATCTGAGTGCCATTGACTTCGAACGAAGATACCTTTTCGCATCCACACTCTTTGACGCGATATACAGCAGTTCCGCAGGATGGAACGTTTGCCGCTTCGAATACCAGCTTGCCGTTTTTAACCTGGCTGGGAACCTTGGAGTTGTCAGGAGCAATTACAGCTACATTTTCAGCGCCTGCCCAGTCTACTTCGACTGTTCCTGTTCTGTCCCAGGAGAGGGAGTTGAATACTACGACTGACTGACCTTCGCCTGTGGTATCTGACTTTGCAGCCAAAGCCTTCAGAGCTCCGCATTTGATGCCCTTAGCGTCAGCAATCAATTTCTCATACTGCTTTGTTGAGTCTTTGTAGACATCATTGATGGAAGAACCAGGGATGATGTCGTGGAAGTGATTCAGCAGGATTGTCTGCCAACCCTCAACCAGGGTCTGCTTCTCGTATACATTTCCGTACAGGCCAGCTATGGAGCTGAGCATCTCAGCATCACGGTATGTGAGTTCAGAGATCCTGTTGAAACGCTTGTTGCGGCCTTGAGTTGTGTAGGTGCCGCGGTGGAGTTCGAAGTAGAACTCTCCGTTCCATACCGGCAGATCCTTGGAATTCTCAGCAATTCTGTCGAAGAACTCGTGTGTGCTTCCGGAATGGACCTTGGGTAGACCAGGGACGTTAGCCAGTCTTGGAATGCTCTCCAGCATCTCTCTGGTTGGTCCTCCTCCACCGTCGCCAAACCCATAAGGGGACAGGAACTCCGGACACTCGAGCTTGGAATTGTAGTCATCCCAGAACTGCTGTATCTCCGCGGGAGTGACCATGGCGTTGTAAGTTCCGTGGACAAAGTGGGTGAAAATCTTAGTCCCGTCAATCCCCTGCCACCAGAAAGTGTTGTGGGGGAAGCGGTTGGTATCGTTCCAACTGATCTTGGTGGTTGTGAAGTAGTCCAAACCAGCCTGTTTGTAGATCTGTGGCATAGCCCATGTGTATCCGAAAACGTCCGGCAGCCAACCTACGCGGACATCGACTCCGAACTCCTGTCGGAAGAACCGCTTGCCATACAGACACTGCCTTACAAGAGACTCTCCGGAGATAACGTTGCAGTCGTTCTCTACCCAGGTTCCGCCGATAGGCTCAAACCGGCCTTCGGCTACGCGCTGCTTGACCCTTTCATATATAGATGGCCAGTGCTCTTTGAGGAAGACAAACAGGGGAACCTGGCTGCAGACAAAGTGATAATCCGGATATTCATCCATCAGCGCGGTGACGGTCGAGTAGGTGCGTCCGACTTTGCGGGCGGTCTCCCTTAATGGCCAGAGCCAGGCGACGTCTATGTGCGAGTGACCGGCAACGAAGTTGATACCGGGATTGTCGGCGAACTTGATCTCGGCCAATTTCTCCCACAGCACTTTGCGGGCTTCTTCCAGAGACTCAAGGAAACCAGGGGCATATGCATCGCGGAAATCAATGATATGCAGCGCTTCCTTCATTACTTTAAGGATAGCTTCCTGCAGGATAGGATCTTTGGTAGCTCTTGCAGAATCGTGAATTGCCTTAAAGTCCAGATAACCCTGCTCTACCTGAGTATCAATACCCAGCAATCTTGACTTACTAAGGATGTATGGTTGTATTGGATCTGTCACAACGTATTCAAAATAGTTACCAGTTTTGATTTCTATCTGGCAGTCATAGCTTTCGTTGCCACTGCAGGATTTCGACAGGAGTACATATCCCCTGTTGTCATCTACTCCATGGTAAGGGTCGCCATCCAGCGTCAGCAGACCCTCTCCCCCGGTAGTCATCTGCAAAGCAACTTTGAGACCATTCCAATCAGCGGGTACAGTCACCGTGCGACGCATAAAAGCAGTCTGTCCCTGCCTTGCCCAAATATCCCCTTCATTGAGGACTTTCCAGGACTCGTCATAGTACTCATACTGACCCGGATCGATGTATTTGGCGTTTTTGAACTCCCATCCATCGAGTACAATATTCTTCACAACTACACGATTGCGCAGTTCGTCTACTCTAACATTTAATATGTCTATCAGTTTGGCCATTTGCTGTAATCCTGCTCCCCAGTCTAGTTCATTGCCGGAGATAATTCCGGTACACCAAAACAGGATAACACTTAATCAAAAAATCAGCAAAATCTGTATGCAGTGGCAGCGATTGGTCTTGAATATATTCTATCAATTGCGTCAATCCTGTTGCTGAACCTTCGTCTTCAGTGTTATAATAAAGGCGCAGGGATGCACTGACAACGAGGGGATATGCAGGATGCATACTCCGTTGTGATTATCGCAACACCCCATAAGTCATTCTTTTCACTCCAGTCAACCCACACAGTATAGGCTATTTATAGCCAACATGCTGTCAATTATTGTGTATTTTCAGCAATTCAGGTAAAACTGGTATTTACTACAGTATTAGTAATAGAGATAATAACGTAAACTATCATTAGGTGATATCAGTGAAAAACGTCCGAGATGTCATGACGACAGAACCGGTTACAGTCAGACCCGGTACTCGCGTCAAGACAGCCATAATTTTGATGAAAGGCCACCATATAGGTGCACTACCAGTAGTTGGGGCGGACCAATCGGTAGTGGGCGTGGTGACGCATCATCAATTACTCGGCGAACCTGAAGACACCCTGGTCCCTGAATTGATGGACACCGAGTTTGTTACTTGCGAACCGGACATGTCTATTATTGAAGCAGCCGAGCGAATGCACGATGCCAAGGCTAATCACATCCTGGTAGTTGAAGATGAAAAGCTTATTGGAATAGTAGCTGATGGGGACCTGCTGCCCGAAATCGGAAAAACATTTGATCCACTCACAAATCTGCCCTGGGCTGACACATTCCGTGAATGGGCCCTCAATGCTCTCAAGCACAACATAGAAATATGCGTAATATTCTTCGATCTTGACCAGTTCGGCATGTTTAACAAGAAATACGGGCATGTGGTCGGAGACAATGTACTTAAAGAGATCGCAGACATAATTTCCGCGGCTGTTGACAGTGAGACCGATTGCGCTTGCAGATATGGCGGCGATGAGTTTGCAATTGTGAGTATTCGCCACGCCGACCGGTCTATAGAACTCGCAGAGAATATATGCAAATCCGTCTCACGCGTCAGAATAAAGGACGTGCCTGAGAACGTCGGCGCAACATTCGGTATTGCCGGCGGACGCAGGACCCGTGAGCGCGAGGATATGCATTATGCTGCGACCATAGACAACCTGATTACGCGAGCCAGCAAAGAGTGTATGGCGAAAAAAAAGACTCACCAGGTTGAGCAACCAAAAGCAAATGCAAGCGTACAGTCTATAGCTTCTCCTGCAGCATCCAGGCCTGTAGAGGAACAGATACGCCCGGCTTCGGGTAGACAACACACTCCAGTCGAAGCTCATTACATACCGGAGTATCCCAAACCCACACTACATGATGTGTCTATTTCCACTTCACAATCTGAATATAAAGCTACAGTTACTGTTTCAGTAATGGGGAAGCTTTACACCGGTACCGCTTCACGACCTACAACAGGCTCCAGGGGACTGACTGACCTTGTAGCAGAAGCAACTGCGACAGCAGTAAACCAGCTTCTTACCCCTGGTTTCGGTCTTGGAATAGAATCTGTAATTATAGGTGAAGCAGGCAGAGGAGAAGATATTGTGACTGTAGTTGCTGTCTTGTCCACACCAACTTCCAGCCTGCGGTTTCCTGCAACAACCTTGGCTCAGCATGGTGACTGCCTGAGGCCCGTTGCTAATGCGGTGATGGAAGCGATTTGCAAGCAGCCAGACTCAATATATGCAATCCCCGAAACAAACACCTTGCACGATAATGCATCTTCGATTCAAGATAGCCATTCTGATACTGTCAGTGACCGCATATAGACTTTTTTAATACCTGGTTCTTCCGGATTTACGTCCCCTACCCCTTTCAAATGAGAATTACTTCGTGCTGGCTATTCTCTTCATGTTCTGCTTGTTTCTTCGACTTCACCCGTAAGAGTTCAATGTTTGTGAGAAGATTACCATCCATCCTTCGATACGCGCTTCGCGCTACTCAGGACTAGCGGATATTTATTTTAATACACATTAACGCTGAACTCTTACCTTCACCCTTTTGCGATACATTGTGATACACTTTCAACATGTAGTCATTGAAGAATCGGAGCGAGTCCACTCGAGGAGTTTTAGATGAACAGGTATCTGGGCACCATTGCTTTTATATTTGCTGCAATCATTGTGTTGATAAATGTATCAGTTGGAGCAGATAAATCCACATTTGTTGTCTCCGGCAAGCAGGTAGTGGATGGCTGGGTTGCCAGTACTGAGGACAAGGTATCACTTACCGACAAAATCATACGATGTGATGGGAATGCCTGGGAGACCTATTATAAGGGTCTGGTCCGCTTTGACCTTGGAGCTATCAAGGCTTCAAAATATGGCACTGTAAAACGGGCGATCCTGCAACTGACTATCACCGAAGCCAACAACCCCAAGCTGATTCCCACTGTCATATCTGCTCTTTCTACACCCTGGAACAATAAAGTCACTTTCTCAAGTCCCGATGGTAAGAACAAATGGCCGCTCCGTGAAGGTTATCCAAGCGTTGACTACTCTGCTATGCCCAATTGCACATATAAGCAGGTCATTACAGCACCAGGCACCATTGATGTTGATGTTACAAGTCTTGTAGACCGGTGGTTGTATCAGGATCTTCCGAATAACGGTTTTCTGATCTCTACTGGTGGACCGGTATTTGGCAAGCCTGATCTGAGCACCTGGAAGCTGGCTATTGCATCATCTGAATCCGGAAGCAACGGCCCAAAACTCATCATTGAAATGAACGGGACTCCCCCAGTAGCCGGTTCTGCACAGAAGAATGCTCTCCGTTACTATCCGTCAGCATTTATGGCCCCGGTACGCAGTCCTTATATATTCTACTGGGACTTTGGAACTGCTCCGAGTTATCCTGGGTCGGTGACGAATGCGATCGGAGGTGGACAACCGGAAGCACAGCAAGCAGGCAGGTTGACTCTGGGTTGGTTTTATGGTCCCCAGGACCCCTATATAAAAGATGAGCAGGGATTTATCGACTACTATGTCAATGCAGCTAAATCAGGAACATTTGGAGTCATGGTCGATGAGTGGCAGAAAGCCGAAGCTGGTCAGCCTCCACTGGAACCAGCCAATCCCTTTGGTATTACAGGTTCGATCAAAGGGATTTTAGCTGCAAAGAAAGTTAATCCGGCTTTCTATATCGCTGTAGCGTGGAGAGGTGAAGATAATATTGAAGGGGCTACCAGGTATGGAGAGCCTGACCTGCTGATGATCGAAGCTTATTCACACGTTGAAAAGATATTTCCAAGAGAATGGGGCACCAATGGAAACATGGGAAGCCCTGAACACCGCATCGATATTGCCCGTAAGCTGGGGATGATTGACAAGACTATTCCGTGGCTTGGGATGATCCTGTCAAAGGAAAACTACCACCCGGGGGAACCCCTTACTGCATCTGAGCTGGAAAGGCAGATAGTTGAGCTGCGCAGGTACGCTCCGGAGATGCCTGGGATAGCATTCTATGCAAACGGTGATCCTGAACTTGCCGATGCTGCTGACAGACTGGCGTATAAGCATTTTGTAGAACCTGCTCCAAGCCTGGTCATTTTGGAACCAGGTTATCAGCAGGCGATTAATACACCCCACCAGATAGTTAGTGTAAAAGCATTACCAAAGAATAATCGGACTATTTTGAAGTACCGCTGGTTTGTGGATAACAGACTGGAAGCCGAAACCACTGCGCCTGAATATATATGGGATGTTCGGGGTGAGTCAGCTGGATTGCATATACTCACAGTTCATGCAGTTGACAGCGGATATAATAGATCTGCAGCACAGATACCGGTGTTTGTAAGAAGCAATTAGTCCGATTGAAGGGATAATATGATGCTCAAATCACGAGAGAACACAAATAACGCGATAGGGTTAATAACATCATTATTAGCCATTCCCTGTATTGCGTTTGCATTTCCACCGCATGACATTCGTATTCTGGCTATTATTGGATTCGCTCTGCTGTGCGCTTCTTCGATGCTTCTAAATAAGTCGCTGTATGCAATGGGATTGGGATTGTGTGTGGGATTGGCAGTAGGACTTATGTTAGTAGGATTACACGCAGGTTCTGATGCATATGCAAATTTGCTGGGTATATTTGGAGGAGTCGGATTGGTGTTTGGCGGCACTGGATGGTTGATCTCCTGGAGTTATAAGAGACTGAACCCTATGGTGTGCTGGATAATGATTCCGTGCCTAGCAGTTGCAGTCGAGTATGCCAGTTTGTTTGTATTTCCAGTTACGTTAGCCTTAACTCAACACACCAGCGCAGCAGCGATGATCCTGGTGGCGCCGGTCACAGGTGCATGGGGAATAACGTGGTTGATGTGGTTTGGAGCATCTTCTATTGCGCTAGCTGCAGTTGGCAAAGCGATACGGTTGGTTATTGTTGGACTGGTCATTATATTTGGTAACCTGGCTGTAGGCCAAGTCTCAAATTTTGATTCTGATGGGGTAAATGTTGCGTCTGTCCAGGCACCGGATCCATATACCGCAGCAGATGAAATGGCCAAACTTTCGAATCATACTCAATTTGTTGTGTGGCCGGAGCAGATGAATGCTGAGGATGATAAAATCGGCTCTGTAACAGCTGCAAAATATAAAAAGTATATAGCAGCCAGCTTTGAAGTCAGAGCCAGCAAGGGAAAACCATATAATACTGCCAGATTATATGGACCGGATGGTAGTTTACTGCTTGAAACCCGCAAAGAGCATCGATTCGGCAGAGAAGTGCTCATCTATCAGAAGGGCAACTGCAGGGGACCGGTGGATGTGGGTAATGGAGTTCGCATAGCAGTCCCGATATGCTATGACCTGGTTTATCCGGATGTTGCACGTAAACTTGTAAATGCCGGAGCAACACTTTTATTAGTACCAAACTCAGATCCGGATTCTCCTGGTTTTGCTTTCCATTATATCCACCTGGCTATTGTCTCATTGAGAGCAGCGGAAAATTCTGTACCAATTGCCTGGACAGAGATCAATGGTCTGGCGACAATATTCACCTCCGAAGGAGCTATAGTAGCCAGAGGTCCAAAAGGCGGAGTTGCTCATGTAGAGGGTCTAGTCAGCCCCAGCCGTATAAGAACTCCATACACTCAATATGGTGACTGGTTTGCAATGCTATGCATTATCCCAACGCTGGTCTTTCTAATTCTTGGTCTATTGTGCAGAAAAGCATCCGGGAGCGATATTTCTTCAGAAATCTCATCGCTCAAGCCGGAATAGGTTATGATTAGCTGATTTTGTGGAAGAACTACACAGGCCTCTATTCGGCACAATTGTGTCAGGCTGCGCTTATTTCTTTTGTAGGCAACGTGCAGTTATATTATAAAGGAGCAACCACTTGTTCAGCAGATCATCCGCTTCTATCAATCTTCCAAGTATGCCGATTTCGATATCAAAAATCATCAATATGACGACGTCTGAGGATGTCACTATCGAGAAACTGGCAGAAGTTGTTCTGATGGATCAGACACTGACTTCGAGAGTTCTGCGACTGGCGAATTCTGTTATGTACGCCCGTAGGCAAAAGACCGGTACAGTCACCGAGGCAGTGATACGCCTTGGTTCTTCTCAGTTGCGCAACCTTGCGGCATCGGCTTCGGTCCTGGATGCAGTCTTCCCTAAAAAATCATTCCCCGGATTTGACTGGAAGGAAATGTGGAACCATTCCGTAACCTGCGCTGTAGCTTCGCAGTGCGCTTATTCTACCATTACCGGCGCCATACGTAACACGGATGAATCGGCTTTTATTGCCGGCTTGCTGCACGATGTCGGAAAGATGGTCATTGCGTATGCCCTGCCAATGAAGTTTGCAGAAATAGTCGCAAAATGCTGCGCAGATGACTGGGACATGAATATGTCTGAGAAGAAATTCCTGGCTACGGATCATGCAACAGTAGGTGCAAAGTTGGCTACGGAGTGGCAACTGCCGGAGAAGCTGCAAATTGGGATTAATTACCATCACAATCCGGAAGCAGCGCCCGAAGAAATTGAGATTGCCAGAGCGGTCTGTGCCGGCAATCTGCTGGCTAAGAGACTTAGTAAGTGCTATATATTTGGACAGAACTGGGACGTATCACTCGACCAGGTGGGAGAAGCAGCACAGCTGTCGAAGCCTGATGTCGCCAGAGTAGTCAGTGACACAAGGGAAGGCCTTATGCGATGCAGCGAGATCATTTCCTGGGGTGATAATTTGCCTGTTCCGAAGAAGATGGCAGCGTAAAATCAGCACTCAATAAAGAATATGAAGGATCTGCTTTGTACCTGTATTTCTGGTTTAGAAAAGCAGATCCTTCACTGCGTTCAGGATGACAACGCAGCGTAGAATTATTACTTTACGGGAGGCTGCGGAGAACCTTCCCTACTTTAGTAGTGTCAGCAGTTCGGTCCAACCGGGGACTTCTTCCATTTCTACTACTTTGTTGGTGTCTGATGACATTGTTGCTGCCTGGCCCATTGCGACAGCTATACCGGCTTCCGCCGGGGTAGTCACCCTGGCAGTTTCTCCACGGACGAAAGCTGCGAAATTGGTCAGCAGCATAGAGTCTCCTCCACCGTGTCCCCCCGTTATCTCCCCGTCAACAAGCGGGGAAACCGAAGGAGCAGAGTCGTCGTATCGCTCCCAATGGGTCATATCGTTGCTGCTCAGGGCACCCTGCATAGTACCCTTTGTCCCGGACAGCCTCATAGCTCTATCGGTAAATGCTGCAACAACATTCAAAGTATAGGTTCCAAATATCTTATCTTCAAACTCCACTGTTGCCATTCCGTGGTCGTGGGTGTCTTTATCGCTGTTGAACAAACACATATCCCAACGCCAGCCCACACTATCCCGGGTTTCCATAAGTTCACGAGTGAAGTCATCCCAACCGGCAGATTCTTTGACTGCAGAGTCCGGACACTCTTTTTCGATCGGACACTCTCTGCACCACATACCGGCTTCAGGTTTTTCTTTATAATATGAAAGCCCTGCAAATGAGTTTACTCTAAGAGGCAATTTGCCGGCCATAAAATATAGTAGATCAAAATCGTGGCAGGCTTTGGTAATCCACAGTCCACCGCCGAACTCCCGCAGCCTGTTCCACCTGCGGAAATATGTCTTGCCTCCGTGGTAGAACTCATCAGCCTGTATCGTCAGCAAATCTCCAAGATCACCCTTGCGGGCCCGCTGTTGGAGATGAGCATATAGAGGAGCAAAGCGCAGATTGAAACCTACCAGAGTCTTGCCGCCTGCTGCAATGTCTGCCCTGGCTATCTTCAAACAGTCACACAGAGTGATCGACAGAGGCTTTTCCACATACACATACTTTCCGCGTTTGAGGGCGGCAACCGTGGGCTCAACGTGCTGACTATCTGATGTGGCGACAAGTATAGCGTCGCACTCCACCCCATCCAGAGCCTCTATACAATCTTTAAATATAGGAACGCCGGGTACACCCAGATATTTAGCCGCCAAAACAGCAGTCTGTTCTATCCTATCCACCAAAGCTACCAGTTCAAAATCCGGGTGCTTTAAAATTTCAGATGCGAACCAATATCCTCTACCGCCGCCGGGACCTGCAAGTATGATTCTGATCTTATTCATATTGATTTTGCACTCCAAAGATATCCAATATCCGATAACTTTATATAGCAGCGAAATTTTTCACTGCGTTTAAAATAACATGCAATACCCATATATCCTGTGTCCGCTTGCAATGCCACACACATTTTGCACGTAATGCTCACTGTTTTCCATTTCATGACCAATATATCGTTGCATTAAATTTATAAATAAAATGCCGGGGGTTAATATTCCCGGCACTCTATACAAAATTGGGGCGAGAAAAGGGGCTCGAACCCTCGGCCTCCAGGGCCACAACCTGGCGCTCTAACCTACTGAGCTACTCCCGCCATGTAAACAGACATGTGGCGCCCCCAGCATGATTCGAACATGCGGCCCATTGCTTAGAAGGCAATTGCTCTATCCCCTGAGCTATGGGGGCACAAATAACATAGTTGTGCAGAGCACAACTTCAGCTATTAGATTATCATATACGAGCTTGTAAGTCAACTTTGGAAAGTTTTGAGTAAGAGTTTATACTTCCCGACATATCGAAGGTGTATTCTACGAATACACCACTTGTGTTGGCATCCAGGAATAAATCTATGGATCCTGAAACAAGGTCTTGATGACATAGATTTGGCTATCAATGCCAGGATATATACTTGACTGCATTAGAGTAGGATTACAATATTCCCAAAACGTTCAAGGGCAGCAGACTGGAAGCCTGCACCACAATCTGGCTCGCGTATATTCTACTCGAATTCGTGCTATTTTACGGTTAGTGCTCGCGTCTTTTCTCTAAGGTAGTATTTATAATTCTCAAGAGAAACATCCGGGGGAACCTTGTGGTCTATCATTGGGATATAGCCTCCACGCTCTGCTAAAGGTCTGATTTTGGCAATTTCTGCATCAATGGCTTCAAACCCTTTGGATAATGCCGTTTTGTCCATACCACCAAATATTCTGAGCCAGGGATATGTTTTGGCAAGGTCAAGGAGAGTCGATTGCCCCTGCCTGCAGACCATCTCGAATGGCAGCCAGGTATTTACTCCACCCTGATACAGAACAGGTATAATCTCGTCGTTCAGACCATCTGAGTCGACTGTGAAGATATCTACTCCCATTGACCTGGCATATGATGTTACCTTGTCATATTGCGGAACCAGATATTTTTCTATTATTCCGGGCGCAAGCATGGAGCCATGGTTGTAGGACATGTCTTCATCAAAACCGATATATTCAGGCTTAAAATGTTCCAGCACCAGTTCACACTGAGATTTTAGATAATCACCCAGGAAGGTCATTATTTCCTGAGTCCAGTCTGGGTCTTCATAGAAAACCGTGCAAGCTTTCTCAAATCCCATCCATATCCGCAACTGCCAGAAGAAGCCCGGGAGTGTAAGTATAGCTGGATATTTCCTGTCTTCGGAAGGTAAATTGCCGGGACTGCGGGAGATATTATGCCAACCAGGAGCAATTGAATCCTGCACTCTCTCCCAGTCACTGCGGTCCTTAACAGCCCAGTCGATATCGTGTATACTGCCCTCTATATCTGATTTCAAACGTATATAGGTATATCCATCTGAATAGCTGATCTTTTCATAGTCACCATCATCAGTCACTTCGACGGTGCGAGGAGTAGAGGGGCCAATCCCCACTGCCGTGTTATAAGCAATGTCGTGAGCATCCAAACCAAAATATTCGGTCAGCTCTCTACTGTTTCGGGTATATTGAGGGTCGTTGGCAGGTGCCCAAATCGGTATATCAGCAGGCAATCCCTCTTCCAGCCACCGGATAATTGCGCCTTTCCAGTATCCGATTTCTACATTCGGGATGCGGTCTACATCCTGAAAATGAAGAACATTGCGGAATCTCTCTCTATCAGTCACTAGATTTTACCTCCAGATAGGATGTTTGCCGTTTCTGAGCCTGACTGGGCCTGCTAATCCACTGGCCATGGAATCTTTTTCTAAACCGAGTGCAATGGAGTGATATGGGCCAATTACATTGTCAGGCCATCGATCCTGTAAATCGCCGGTAACAAACTGGTTTGCCATGGTGTTGGTTATGGTCACAGCGAGGTAGTTTGACCCATTCCTGAGGGTACCTGCCAGTGGGAAGCAATATGGAGGCCAGGATTTTCTCCCAAGAGACTTGCCGTTTATGCTAACCTCGCAGGCGCAATGCACATCACCCAGATCCAGCGCTGCTGCTGTCTCTAACAGTGCTTCATCACAATCGAACTCAACACAGTATTGAGCATCTCCTGAGAACCCATCACCAAATGTGGTAGACCAGTCTCCGAGTGTAATATTTACGGCTTCTTCCGAGATGTCTGCAACCTCAAAATCGTGTTCGCCAATTCTATATTCACGGACTCTCTTGCAGGACCAACCGGTATTCAGATTCAACACTTCATCGCCAGGAATTGCCGGCTGCTGAGTGATGTCGACTTCTGAATCAGAAAACCAAAGGATGCATGATCCTGCAAAATCCATTATTAGCGGCATTACACACCGGCCATTCTCTATTCGTGCGTCAGATACTTTCCAACATGCACCTGTTTCAGGATCTATCTGAACAGGAGTAATGGGCTCCTCAAATGTAATCTCGGTTGAAGTGCCTGTAGTGCCTTCGTTGGTGACCAGATAAATGCTGCCAGTGGGTGTGGTGCGTTTGCAGGCTCGAATCATGGGGTTTGCAGGTGAAATGTCAACAACTGGTTGCAGAAGTCCTGGAAGTTGCTGCAGTTCAACCGTGTCTTCACAATTATAACCGCCGTCAACCTGCAGCACTCTTCCCCCGGATTCCCTGAACCTTTCCAGTGTTGCCTTCGAGGCTTCGCTGATCCAGTCTGTTCTTGCCAAAATGATTGTTTGATATCGCATTGGACCAACAGCGAGCGTGCCATCTGCAATTTGAGTTGATTTATTCTCCAGGATATCATCATCAATAACATCAAAGTCACACTGGCACTGCAGTAAAGTTTTAGCTAACTGGTCATGTGAGAGCTCTATGGCCTGCATGTCAGGGCCAGCTGCCCACATATCTCGAATGGGCAGATAGACTGCAATGTCGATATCTGGTTTACCAAGGCTCATAATATAACTCAGCCTGGCTGTACAGGAGTGGTAGAGATCAGAATATTTCCACATGGGATTTCCGGGTCCGGCGTTGGGTCTCTGTCCACCCATGTAGTAATCCCGGGTCGATGTGGAATAGCCTCCCATAGTCATCAAGTTTATTCCCCGAACATACTGGAAATCAGTAACCCATTTCATCTGAGCTGGAGTGATTCCGCTGCCATATACACAGAATGATTCTGTAGCTGCCCACTTTAACTCCTTCTGATGGGCAACGGACGAAGCAAACTTCGGAAAATGGTGATTCACGGCAGACGGGATCTTACTCGCATTCCCTGCCCAGGAGTGATCAATCATAGTAAGTTCTCCCGGGAACAATTGACGCCAGATAGTGTCAACAGAAGGGATATCGAACTCTCTCAATACACGGAGTATGTGCCCATACCCGTGCACTCTGGAACCACTGGTGCTGTCTTCACCGCCAAGGTGCCCAGCGGAGAGCAGAGAATTGCTGTGGCACCAGTCCTTGATACCGCCGAAGAAGGTATCAGCATAGCGCCTGCTCCACCAGTCGAAGTAGTCTACCCGTACATTTGCCCCATCGGAGCTGTCAGTGTCGAATATCGCTGGCAAATGGTCAGTCAAATCGTAACCGAATTGGCGTTCAAAGTCCTCCTTTGCATCATCAGTCCAGGGACAATTGCAAAGACGGGGTTCATCGGTGAAAGCAAGCGGGATAGTGTCGCCGAAGTATTCTGAAGCAACTGCTTTATAGGCTTCATGTGTATGTCGAATGAAGCTTTCTGTCGCTATTGGTTTGAGATGGTCGGGATAAGGGATAATATTCGGTGCGTTGATATCGTATTCAGCCTGGCTGTATACATGCAAAACAGAATTTTTGTTGCCAGTGATTTCCGTTCCAGGGGTGAGTCGTTGTTTGGAACCATCCGGATTTACCAGAAATACTGCGAGAGCGTCCTCCGGCACTTTGATCGATTCTCCGGCGGTCAGTGGGATCAACTTTCTTTCCAGTGGTTTAAATAACAGGCTGGGATTTTCTCTTACAACTTTACCAAAAGCGCTGCCGGAAGGCCAGCCACCTTCGTCATATAACCACACCCTCATCCCAAGTCTGGTTGCGTGCTGTGCAACCAGACGAAATAAATCCAGAAACTCATTGCTCAGGTATTCCGGTTCCATTGACGTAGGATTGAAATCAGGCCGGAAGTTGGGCCAGGCAAACGGCCACACACTCTTTGCGCCGTGCACACACATATCCTCCAGCTGGGTTTTGATTATATCCTCTGTAACAAGGTCATTCCAAAACCAGATATACCCTGGCCAAAAGAACGAATCCGGACAAGCGAGATCAGACAAGTGAAGATCATCAAGTGGAATATCCTTAATTAACATGGGGAATTTCTCCTAAGAAATCAATGGAGTTTCAGGTTTTAGGGATCAGGATTGTAACACTGGTGCCTTTACCTTCCTGGCTGGATATTGTGATTTTTCCACCGTGGGATTCCAGCATCCTGGACGCAATGCTCAAGCCCAATCCGATGTGGTTTTCGCCTGGAGATCTGGCAGAATTTACCCGATAAAATGAATCCAGTATATGGGGCAGATCCTTAGCTGGAATGCCTATGCCTGTATCGATGATATGTATCCGGATGTTCTCTCCATCCTCTATTGTTGCACTTACAGATGCACCTGCACCTGCGTAACTGATCGCATTTCCTACAATATTGTCCAGAGCTTGAGTAATCCGATCGGGGTCGACCCTGGCTTGTATGGACATTCCTGGTTCGAAGGGTTTGAGTATGATTCCTGCTTTTACAGCTTCTGGCTCGTTTGATGCGATGACTCCGGCAACTAAGTTAACCAGGTCAACTTCAATCCGGTTGACAGGTAGTTTATCCAAATCCAGTTCGACTAATTCCATAACATCCTGCACCAGTCTGAACATGCGTTCAGATGTGCGCACCAGCACAGATATGGCACGCTCTCTTCGCAGTGGTTCATCTGCAATACCGTCCTGCAAGGCTCCAGCCATCGTCCGCATTGTGGTTACGGGACTGCGCAGTTCATGTGCGATATCGGCAAGGAACTGGCGCCTGCGTTCTGCATCCGCTTCGAGACTGCGGATATGCTCGGATACTTCCTGCGCCATGTCATTCATAGCCGTTGCCACTTCCGTAAACTCGCTTTGGTCGTAATCCGGCACACGATAATTGAAATCTCGAGAATGGAACGCACGGGCACCATCAGTCAGTTCCATCAGCGGTTTTGTCAATTTGTCACCAATCCACAAAGCTGCAAGAACTGCCAGCGAGAGAGCAATCACCAACCGTAGAAGCACCCATCTTAACTCCAGAGGTGTAAAGATACCCGGAGAAGGAGCTCTATATGGCGGCGGTGCCATTAGCGGCGGCTGATCCAAAGCATCCGGAGGCACTCCTACGCTCCTGCCTGGCGGAAACTGCGCATCAGCTGGCGGATTAATATCGGGCATTTGGGGAGCAATCGGCGGTTCAGGCTGGCTTGGTGGACGCCCCAACAGGAAATCAGTCATGTCAAACTTCGGTTCCGGAATGGGCTGCGGATATCGTCCGGGATGATCAAGCATTGTCTGATGCATCGATTTGATATTCAAATAGTTGAGGTAGTTTGCCAGTCCTGTACTTAATACCCAGCTCAGAGTAATAGTTACCAGAACAGCAACGGCTACCTGGAATCGAACGCTATCCCTCGGGACGGTAAACATAGCCAACTCCTCTGATCGCGACAATCGGAAGATCGGTACAACCGGCAGAGGCCAACCGCTCGCGCATCCGGTATATTAAGTTATCCACAAGCCGGAGTTCTCCGTAGAATTCCCCACCCCAGACAACTTCGACTAATTGTTCCCGGGTGAATACAACCTGCGAACGCCCCATAAGTGCAGCCAACAGGTCAAACTGCATGGCGGTCAGTTCCACGTTGGTATTCCCCACAACGACCCGGTGTTCATCGACGAACACCTCAAGGTTTTTCCATTTATATGACGGGACAGCGGACTGCCCTTTAGTCTTGCGCCTGATAAGTGCTTTTACTCTGGCTACAAACTCCATCGAATGGAAAGGTTTGGTCACATAGTCATCTGCACCCATTTGGAGAGCCCGGACTTTATCGATCTCCAGGTTTTTTGCCGAGAGCATCATTACCATTGCGTTGGATTCAGCAGTTATAGTCTTGCATACCTCCAGGCCGTCCATTCCGGGCATCATTATGTCCAGGACAACCAGGACAGGTTTCTGTTCTCTGAAGATCTTAATGGCTGACTCCCCGTCATTGGTGGCGATGATTTGAAAGCCTTCGGCTTCCAGATACCATCTCAGGCCTTCGATGAGGTCGTTGTCATCGTCAACAACAAGTATACGGTCTGCCATCAGTTCCACTTCCTTTCTATCTGTTTCTTCCATATTCTAGCACTGCAAATAAGGTAGGGCAAACGCTATAAAGAGCATCCCACGAGGGAATCGGTTCGTGCGATCAACAACGGATTAAACTACGATTATATCGAGACCACAGTTAAGCTGATACGATGGTAGAATTTATTTAGAAGATAAATATTCATCTGTGATTTATGGATGATTGAAGTGTGATTGCAATGCGACTGGAAATGTGAAACTCTGTTAATATGGACCCAGTCTAACTAGTCAGAAGCAAGCAAGCTTCGGCATTTGAATATGAATCGATAAACAACAAGAATCTTTCGGAGGCAAGTTATGCGCACTATCAGTCTGATCGCAGTTTCTGCAGTAGCTAGCATAATCCTGTTTGCAGGATGCTCAAAATCACAGACTTCTGAGAATCCAGGTGAGTCTTTAAAATCGAGTGAACCAAATGCTCAGCTTTCTAGTAAAGACAGGCTTAGTTCTGCTAAGACCTATACGATTGTCAGTACTGGTCAGACGAGGTGTTATAACAACTATATTGAAATCAACCCTCCTAAACCCGGAGAACCGTTCTACGGACAGGATGCGCAGCATCCGGGATTAGCTCCGAGTTATAAAGACAACGGTGACGGCACTGTCAGTGACAATAATACAGGGCTGATGTGGGTACAGGCACGTGGCTCGAAGTTGACCTGGGATGCTGCAATAGCTGGTGCAAAGGCCTGCCGGGTTGGCGGTTACACAGACTGGCGAATGCCTTCGATCAAGGAACTCTATTCTCTTATCAATTTTAACGGAGGTTTCCATCCGGAGGGAAATTCGCTCCCATATCTGGACACAAGGCATTTCGAATTTGTCTACGGCAATACACAATTGGGAGAGCGGCCGATTGACTGCCAGGACTGGTCAAGTACACAGTATTTGGGCAGAACAATGGGTAATAATCCAACTGTTTTTGGTGTCAACTTTGCTGATGGGCGCATTAAGGGATATCCAAAAGCTTTTCCGAACGGTCGAGAAGGTACACTGTATGCCCGTTATGTCCGTGGGAATCCGGCTTATGGCAGGAATGATTTCCACGACAACGGCAACGGCACGATCACTGATAAAGCAACCGGACTGATGTGGTCAAAAGCAGACAGTGGGCAGGGAATGAACTGGGAAACAGCTCTTGCATGGGTGCAGAAATTGAACAGCAAAAAATATCTCGGCTATAACAATTTGAGACTTCCTAATGCTAAGGAGCTTCAGAGTATCGTGGACTATACTCGTGCACCAGCAGTGACAAAGTCAGCAGCGATCTCACCTCTATTTGATGTCACCAAACTGAGCGATGGTGAGTATCCATTCTTCTGGACCAGTACAACACATCTTGATGGTCCTGCTGACAGACAAGGTAGTGCGGCAATATACATAGCATTTGGTCGGGCGACTGGTTGGATGGGAAATCCGCAGACTGGAACATATCAACTGCTGGATGTGCACGGAGCAGGAGCGCAGCGCAGTGACCCAAAATCAGGTGATCCGAGCTACTTCCCATATGGACGCGGCCCTCAGGGAGATGTTATCAGGATCTACAATTTTGTCCGGTGCGTTCGCGATGCGAAGTGAGATTTGGTGGTATACCGAAAAGTTCAAAACAAAGCATATAGGGAAATTGGAGGTAACCTTAAAATGAAAAACGTAGTTTTGTTAATCGCAGTGCTTGCAGTCATAGTTGGCTGCACTCCAGGATGTGCAAAAGTGGGGGAGCGTCAACCGCCTCCCAGAACAGGCCAACGGAGCGGGAACAACAGCCAGAATTACTCTCTGGAACAGGCTGTGTCAGACCAGGCTCAGCTCCATACGATTGCCTTCAATGGTCTTGCCTTTATCACGGGAGACTTCGGTGCGGCTACGTTTATCCCGCCGGGCAAGGTCTGTGACTTCTTCGGGTTTCAGTATATGCGCGATATCGATGTTGCTCAAACGGGACATAATCCAATGTTCCTTGATCGTGTGGCTGCCAACGTGCTGTATGTCCTCAGTGATGAACAGAGAGCTAGATTCGCAAACCTGGCGAATAAGCAGGCCGCACAGTTCCGTGATTTTGCTGTAAGGCGATACCCGCTCATCAAAGCCTTTTATCGTCAACTTAATGGTGAAATTCCAAAAGGAAGCACCGGATTGAACAAAGATGCTGTGATGAAATATGTGGGGGATCTATTCGCATTTGACGCAGAACTCAGCTTCGAGCGCGCCGAGATGTATGGAAAAATCGTGTCCGCTCTAGCATCTGAGCAAAAGGCTTATCTGGCAAAAATGAAGTTTGGCGATTTCAATTCATGGCCCAGTGTAGATATGGAAACTTACAAGCTGCCAAGAGGAACTGACAAAATGATCAATGTTGCATACATGACATATGCGAGTGAGTTCTTCAGCTGGTATGCCGGCTCAGTAGATGCAGACATCTATTTTTGCCCTGAAAGACACGGCACATACTTCGGTGGGTTCTATATGAAAGACATGCCGGCAATGGGCAAGAGTAACTACAACATAAGCACATCACTTACAGGAGACAGCGGGGAAGCATTCCTCAATACTCTCAATGATGAACAAAGAAAATATGTCACCGAGATTCCTGATCTGCAGCGCAAGTCTCTGCAGGAGGTTATAGAGGTCCGGCGGGCAATTTCCACAGAGCTGCGCAAATACTTGAACGGCGGTCAAGCCGACAAGCAAAAAGTGTTGGCACTAGGCAGACGATACGGCGAACTGGATGGAGAGATGTCTGACTACTACACAATGGCATTTGCAAAGGTGAATAAGACCTTGACTAGCGAACAACGCCAGACACTTGTCAAACTGCGCAACCTTACCGGTTACACCAGCCCATCGGCGTTCATCTATTCGGATCCTGTTCAAGGAACAGTGAAACTTCTTAACACTGATAGCTTCTTCTTCGCTCCAAAATTGGGTCAATGATATCCAATCTTGCCACCGTAACAATAAAACAATGGGGCAACTTGCAGTGTTACTCACTGCAAGCAATTAAATCACTTTCGCTTGGTAACGCGCGTTAGTTAAATCCGTGCTTAAGTTTGATATTATCAGAATTGATTGCTAATATTAACCCGCTGCATAGATTCGAGCGGAGGTTTCATTATATGAGGCTCAGACTCTTCTCATTTGTTTTCGTATTCATTTTTCTGAGATGCGGGACATACGTGTCTGCTAGTAATACTGCATTCTTCGAGAATTTCGATGGTAAGTCATTGAAAGCTGGGATTTCGATAAAAGCTAAGCCGCTGGAGTGGAACCTTGTGGCGCCGAATATTGGTGGAGATGTTGGTGAAGTTTTACTTGGCAGCGGTGAACACGACTGGAACGGCAATTATATAAAGGGAAACACTGCAACATCCACTACTACAGAAAACATATTCATGAAGTATATTCCGTCTCTGACTGGTGGGGTGGTTAATCTGTCATTTAAGGCTTATGCTGCCGGGAGTGCATCTGATGACTCTACGGTAGGGCTTTGCGCTTATGCTGTGGATGCTTACCGGGTGATGTGGGTCAGCACTGCGGACGGATGGCAGCTGCTTATAGGCAAGGACAGGCCGAATGGAACTCCAACGTTTGTAAATGAAGCATTTATGGGCGGACACGATGTTACTGTCCAACTCAATCTGTATGTAGACACAGCCAAGTGCAAAGTGTGGGGCAAGGCGGTGTGGGTCGGCAGTGATGGCAAGCAGGTTTTTTACGAGACAAAGAAACATGACTGTGACCGCAGGCTGGCAACGGTATCCGGTGTGGTAATCAGCATTGACAGGAGATCGGGGAGAACCGGTATGGATATAGATGATATAAAAGTGCAAAAAGACGGAGCGACAGTTTCAAAGGCAGTGGTGAAGCAGCGCGGATGGCGGAAACATGTTGTCCGGCAGCGAGTAGGCGTAGGGAAGGAAATCAACTTATCTGCGAAGATGGAGATGGTTTCGGAAGACTTGAACCGGTTTATGGCTGTCCCTTACATTGCTTATATGCCGGAAAAGAACCGGTTGCTGCTGTTGGAAGGAAATGATTATCCACACCGAGCTGAAACACTCTACAGCGATGATCTGGGATTGACCTGGAGTGATCCAAAGCTGGTGTCATCGGAGGGTGGAGGGTTGGCGATAGGTTTAACCAACCTCGGCGGCGGCAATTTGATGCTGAATATGGGAAAGCACTACTTCAGTTCGGATTTCGGGGAAACCTGGGGGAATGCAATCGATGTGCCTCCGGCGTCCAATGGCAGAGGCTGGTATGAGTGGGACCCTGTGCTTGTAGACAAGGATAAATCGGGCAAAGTTATCCGGCTGATGTCATACTGCAGCGACAATATGCAGCCTGACGGGCACTTCCAGGGATATGTCCGGTTCAGTGATGATGTTGGCAAAACCTGGCGGGATGAGGTCAAGATCCCTGAGATGTATGCTGTCAATGAAGTTGCATTTGTCCGGGCTAAAAACGGGGATATTATAGCTGCCTGCCGCACGGACAATCCTGATAGATTTAAGGACGAGATAGATCACTATGGCGGGCTGGCGGTATCTATTTCCAAAGATAACGGGCTAACATGGTCAAAGCTGAACTGGCTTTACGAATGGGGCAGACATCACGCTTGCATGGTGCTGATGCCGAACGGGGATATTGTCATGACTTACGTTGTCAGGAAGGGATATATCGACACTACCGATGGTTACCCACAGTTTGGCATAGAAGCAGTTGTCAGTCACGACAATGGGCAGACATGGGATCTAGATCACAAGTATATCCTGCACTCCTGGAAAGGCAACCGGAAAGAGGCTGAAGGGTGGTGGGCAAGCAGCCAGGCTACAAGCACGGTTTTATTGCCGGATGGATCATTAATCACTGCATACGGCACCGGGTATCGCAGCCAACCTACACCAAAAGGAGCAGCACCAAGAGATGTTGGGCTGATCAGGTGGAAACTGAACAGTAAACCAGTGGCAGGTGACAGGACTATATCGGATTCTCCATATAATTCAGACAAGCGGAATATATACGATCCGGCTGTTCCGGGAAAGAAGACTACTAAATTTAAGGATCCGCGTGCAGGTAATATCGCGGTTGCTAAACGGGGTGCGGTTGTAGCGGCATCCGAATGCGATAAAAAGCCTGATTGTATCCTGCGAAGTCCGGACAACCGCTACAGGCCATTGACACTTACGACGACTCCTGCGTGGATTGAGATTTCATGGCCGAAGGATCAGAAGATAAAGAAGATTGACATATATCCAGGAGAATCTACGATGGCTGATATGCCGAGTACAGAGTGTGTGCCTCTGGATTATAGACTTCAATACGAGAAGAACGGTGAGTGGATTGACCTTGTGCCGCCTGTTATCAATGCACAGCGGTATAAGGATTATATGACAATCTCAGGTGGTGCTTCCAGTGAGTTTAAGTACTCTCACCAGTTTGCTTCGATCTCGGTCAATAGAATTCGATTGTATATAACAAGGTCGAGTGATCCTGGAACTCGGATATCTTCTCCGACAACGCCTGTGGTAGCGGTTGAGAAACGAGAGACGGTGATTAGGGCAGTTGAGGTTTACTAAGGTCATGACAATTGAAGATAGTTGATTATGAAGGGAATCAATCCCCCTAACCCCCTTCGCCAAGCAGGGGAAATGGTCGTGCTTGATTCTGAAAATTGGACATTGCGGGTGACCGCGGAGGGTCGCCCCTACAGGGCTCGGCATCCAGTAACAGTGTTCAGTATTTGTGAGTAAATTTACGGTCCATCTTTCGATACGCGCTTCGCGCTACTCAGGACGAACGGAAATTTATTATATAACACATTAACACTGAACTTTTACGGTACCCACAGCAGATTCTTCACTGCGTTCAGAATGACACTATTTGCTTACTCGTTTTCGACTTTTCTTCCTGTTATTGCGGCCAGGACTGGGACTGGGCCGTTACCGTTGGAAATGAAGTCCAGGGACTGGATTTCTATGGATGGTTTGGGGTTTTTCCAGCCGTATAGCCATAGTCTTACCTCGAATCCGGCTGGGTTTTTAGTGGCTATTCCGGACTCTGCTTCGGGGAGGGAGCCTGGGGTGAACCAGTCAGCGATATTTTGGCCGTCTATTATTGGAATATTTACTGTTGACCCATCAGTGTAGTTTACCTGGTAGTGGGCCACTTCGCTGCTTGCTCCTCCCCAGGCCAGGGCGTGCAGGAAGTACAGGTGGCTGACTTTTAGGCCGATTTTGATACTATTGACACTTGCGGGGAAGTATTGCCGGTTGGCGCCTTTTAAGACGATACAGCTCTTGTTGTTATTGGATGCAGGGTCAATAATATTGAAAGGGACACCATTCAGTGTCTTTAAACCGACCTGAACCGTGCTGAAGTCGTTGTTGCCCTGGTCGGTCCATCCCCCCTTTTCATCTGCTGCTATATCGTCCGCGAATCCCCTGTTGGTGTATGGCTTCAAGTCTACAGGTACTGCTTCTTCAAGACTCAGCTCCACTTCTTCACGGTCGGCAAGCCATGGCCGTACTGTGTCGGCTGGTTTGCCTGACAGAACGTAGGAAAGTAGATTCCGTAGATATGTAGTTGCAGCGCTGTCTTTGTTCCAGAGGGAAGTTGCAGAGAGTTGACTTAGAATCACCCTACCCTTGCCGATTGAGCCTTCAGCGATTGCATTGAATACACCGCTTGTACCCAGTTGAGGTGAGCGTGTTGCAACCGCGTTTTTGGTAAATGGAGCCATCCCGCGTTTGATACTGCTTCCGTAGTCGTTGTTGTCCCAAGTGTCGAACTCCTGCTGGGTCAGCCCGGCAAATACCGGGTGCTGAGGCAGTGCAAGGTCGGTGAGGGTATTCTGGCAGTCGGTGATCGTCTGTCCAAACCAGATTTTGCCGGTATAGTTCTGTTCAAGTGCAAGAACTAATCCACCGTTTGAGACCCATTTCATTATGGCCTTGCGGTTAGCCGAAGTGTTTAGCACTGAATTAGTCTTGTCTGCAGGTGGAACTATGAGCACGTCATAGTTTGAAATCCCACTTACATCGGATATCTGTTTAGCGTCTATATGCAGATCAGCAAGGATACCAACCAACTTGCTTCCCGGATCATCTTCAGGTTTCAGGACTGCAACACGCAATGAAGTCTTAATTGGTGAGTTGAGGATAGACTGGTTTTGTATGTATATATTGTAGAAGTTTCGGCTGACTTCATTGGTTCCTTCTGAAAGCTTCATCCGCAGTTGATATTGTCCAGCTGGAATGTTTTTTGCGAAAGCCAGATTTATTGGCCGATCCAGTTTCTGCCAGGCAGCTAGTTTATTTATGGATTCCTGACCAATCTGGTATTGATGACCTTTGCGATCAAGCAGGCTTACTACCAGGTTCAGGTTCGTCCAGGCTTTGTTCTGGCTGTTGACGACAAAAAGATTTTCAGCGTAAGTCCTGCCTGCGAACGGGTGCTGGAGGACTATTCCGTTGTTGTTAGGACCGCGCAGACCGCACAGCGTCCGCTGGTTCCATAATGTCGCTGCATCCAGGCCCGGATTCAGGAACCATGGAGCATAGCCCTGAATAGCATCGTGATATCGAAGAGACTCCAGTATCCTTTTTCCAACGACTTGTTCTCCATACTGCCACCCGCGGTCGGGATCAAGAGAAGCTGCCAGTCCCAGTGTACCGCCGAATCCTATTCCATTTGGCTGTCCCCAATTGGTAGGACGTGCTGCGTAGTCAGCGTATGCATCTATATCACCTGGTCTGAAGCCTGGATCACTCATTCCACCCCATGAGAAACCTACACACTCCCATACGATGAAAGGCACATTGAGCTTACCGCCAGTGCCATACGTTTTTATGTCTGTTTTAAATATATCAGCCAGACGGTCTTCGAGCCGTGTCCATTCCTGAATGCATAGCCCAATGTATGTGTGCAGATCGAGCAGGTCAGCCGTGAGTTTTTCTGTGCCATAGTCTGCTGCGCCACCTGAAAAACTGCTCACAGGGCGGCCGGAAATATCGAGTTTACGGACAAGCTCCACCTGCTTATTGAGCTGTTCATATACAAATGGATATCCGCCATAGACGACTTCGTTTCCGCACGACCACATAGCAACAGCAGGATGGTTGTAGTCACGGTAGACCCACTCGGTAACTTCCGCCAGATTGTTACGTTCAAAAACGTTCTGATCAAGGGAATTGCTGAACGCCCATCCCCACTCATCGAAGACCATCAAACCGACTTCGTCTGCTACATCCAAAACAAGAGGCACTATGGGCATATGAGGCGTACGAACTATTACATAACCCCTTTCCCTGTATCCAAGCAGTATCTTTGCGATCCTTGCAGCTTCTTTCGTCTGATCTCCACCTACGCCACTGAACCCTACAGAAGCCAGGTTCTCTCCGAAGAGATATACCCGTTTGCCGTTCAGATAGAAATTGGGTCCAATTACTTTAAAGTCCCGGAAGCCGAACCTCTCTGCATGCGCGGCAACTACCTGCTTGCTATCTGACAAAGTCAGGATTGCATGGTATAGGTATGGGTTTTCCGGAGTCCATAGGGTTGGCTTTTTGAGTTTTACTTCGATATAGCCTTTGTTCTCGCCTGGAACAAGGACTATCACGCTGGAATCTGAAATCGATAATCCTGCACCTGCATCTGATTTAATGGCAGACTGAACGATGGCTCCCAGTTGCAGCTTGCGCTCCTGATCTGAGTCATTTGTTATCCAGTAATCTATGCGAATACTGGACTTGGAAATGTTCGGAGTGACCAGTGCCCGGCTGACATAGACATTCGGCAGGTAACGAAGGCTTACATTCTGCCAGAGACCGCCTTTGATGTTGTCTATAGCCCACTGCGACCCATATACATGCTTTACAGGGGGGACAGCGCCGACATCGGACAGCACGTCTATTGCGAGTAAGTTGGACTCGCCGAACTTAACATATTTAGTGATATCTATATTCCAAGGAGTGAAGTCTCCGTGGTGAGTGCCGGCAAATTCTCCATTCACATAAAGCCTGGCTTCGTAGCCAATTACTCCGAAGTGGATGGTTACGCTCTTACCCTGTTCCTGTGCAGGTGCATCGAACGTTCGACGATACCAGCCCCTGACATAAGGAGCGCCGGTCTGTCTCGCTCCATTATATTTGTCATACCAGTTATTTGGAACGTTAATATCGTCCCAGTGGCTATCATCGAAATCACGTTTGGCAAAATCCGATGATAGCTGAGAAACATCAAACGGTTCTTTGCTGTTAGTCAAACCTGAGCACTTCCAGACGCCATCAAGGGTAACTACTTTGTCATAATCTTTGAGATTGAATTTCAGTCCGTTTTTCAGATTTACTACAATCTGATCCGCAGGTATAATTCTCGGTTTGTAGGTTAGTTTTTTAACAGGAGGATAGTATGGAGGGATGCCTAATTGAGCTTTCTTTTTGACTACGTCAATTTTCGGCGAAGGAATCCCGTTGATAACAGCCCCATATTCGGAGAGAGGTTTGCCAGCCAACTGGACATCCGGATTGGCGTTATTATTGGCAACTGCTCCAAATGCAAATCCCTTTACGAACAGGTTTAAATCCTGGTTGGTCGCGGTATCGGAATAATCATTGACGAATGATATACTTGCTTTGTATGTTCCCGGTTTTAATTTCAGAGGAGTACTGCTGAATACTGCTTCACCTGGTGAGGCTGTCCAACGGCATATTTCCTGTCCGTCGAGTGAAAATGCCATTATCGCGCCCAATTCACCGTTGGTTGTCTTTACCACGCTTCCGAAGGCTATGATAAGTATTTTATACTGAGCTGCTTTAGCAACTTTTATTGGGAAAGTCAGGCTGCCATTGCTGAAGAAAGAAGTCTGCCCGGGGATATTCAATAATACTCCGCCGGTGCGCTCCAGCCAGGCTGCCTCTGCCGGCACATACTCTCCCGGCTTCACAGGACCATCACCAAATGCACAACAGCACATTGCCATCATCACACAGGATGCCAACAGGACTACACTAAACAGACGGATCATATCATTGCCTCCAATTGCCGGGGGATTTCGATTTATTATTGTCTCACGCAAAGCCGCAAAGACGCAATCGGGATTTTTATATTTAACCACGGAAAACACGGAAGGGACGGAAAGGGAAGGGGTTTTGATATCATCCTGAGCCCCCAAGTTGGGGGTGCCAACTTATTTCGATTAGAAACCTAGATTGGTTTTAGCACAATAAAATGTCGTCCTAACCTAATGGTTTCTTAGGAGGGTAGTGAAGGATCTGTTCTTAGAATACTCAATTCGATAAAAGCAGATCCTTCGTTCCTCCCAAGAAACCTAGATATCTTGGTTATGGTTTGTGCGTTCCCTGAGCGAAGTCGAAGGGACGCACATCATTACCTATTTTTAGAACTGTGTTCCCTTCGACTCCGCTCAGGGAACGGTTTCTTCATGAAATTACCGCACGAAAAGCGCGATCGGATGCTCAGGATGACAATGGACTTACTTTACCTTTTTGTATGTAATTACTGCTGCTCCTGGTTGGGGGAGGATTTCTATTAGGAGGTATTTTTCCATCAACTGTTGACCGGTCATTGTTTTGCTGCCTTTGATATCCACATTGGTTACGCGGTATTTGGCATCAGGGTCCAGGCCTTTCAGTTGGAAGCCCATCGCTGCACAGGGGCTGTCTGCTCTTCTGAATGCCTGGACCATTCCCTCACCAAGATCGGGACGGTCGAACTGCCAGGCCATCCAGGCATCGTTTGCTGTTGTGAATGCTGACAGCGGGTAGTAGTCGCCATAATAGTATGGAGCGATCTTCCCCCATTCCCTGGTCAGCTTTCTCAACAAGTCATAATCCTGTGTCTTTGATCGAATGTCCAACAGCAGATTGGTGTATGGCACCATATTGCTGCGGAAGATGTATGAGTCGACATCCTGTGAACCTGTTCCAGATAGAGGAAGCCAGAATGATATCCCGTAGGTGTGGCTCTGAGTACCTACCGGTTCGCACCTGTAGTCCGTTCTCCAGAGTGGAACTGACCTGCGCATGGTTTCGAGATCGTTTCTCCGGCCACCTGATGCACATGAGTCTATGAACATATCCGGATGCCGTTCACGCAAATAGTCCCAGTAAGCAAGGTATCCAGTTACATGCTTGATCTCAGTGATGCCCTGCCTGTCCTCGGTATCATTGCTTCTCCAGTAGCCCAGAGGGTCCATGTTGAAGTCCTGGCGATAGAGGTCAATTCCCTGGCCGTTCATTAACTTATCGACGTGTTTAGTTAGCCAGTCCCAGGCTTCAGGATTGCCCAGATTTAACAAACCGCCATCTTTTCCACCCAATATCCATTCCGGATGTGTCTGGGTAAGCCAGGTATCCGGGTGGACTCTCTCCGGCTCGAACCAGACTATTGTCTTCACGCCTTTAGAGTGTGCATGATCGCTGATTGCACGCAGTCCGTTGGGGAATCGTTTGGTATCCACTTCCCATGTGCCAGTCTTGGGCCAGCCGACGCCTTCGCATGGATACCATCCTGCATCCATCCACCAGTGCTTGATATTGATTTTCTCCTCAAGGTAGCGATCGATGCACATCTTCTGATTTGCTTCGTTGGCGTCCTGCATCTCACTATACAAATGAGAACTGCAGCCAAAGAGTTCTGGCTCCGGGACTTTACCTCCGACTTTGGGGACATTGTATGCCAGCATCCACTTCCGCCAGATATTCTGTGCCCTTATCCAGTCTTTGTTCCAGAATTGCAGAACAATCAGAGGCGTCCGGACTTCTTCACCTGGATGCAACTTGAAGTGTGTAAGCTCCTGACCAGCCTTAATGTTGAGCATGACACCATCGTCTCGCAACCACTCACTCGACCACTGTCCCGGCCATCCTACTGCGATTATGACCCCCTGCTGGGTTGGAACCTCCAGGTTGAAGTAGGACATATCGGTATTGGTCGGACGCCCGCCGGCAGCCCCGATTTTCTTGTCCATTTTAGGTTCGAGCATTGTTTGCAGCGGAGCATAATCGTTGACAGCGCACGGACTGCCCACAAAATGGTGCAGGGTGAACTCACCCCAGTGCCCGCGCTCAACTTTCATGTCCAATGCCTGGATATTCTCCAAAATCGGAGTATCAACTGTTCCTGTATTGTTGAAATAGACTGTCCACTCGACAGTCGGATAGTCATGATATTCTATTGCGATGCATTTGACTTCGAGGCCGGTCTCCGGGTCAGTGTAGATAAGGGTACGTTGAGTCCGGTTTGCATCGAGTTCCCTTGAGGATTTATCGAGTTTCCACGTTTTAAGTAGTGCTGAAGAGGACTTTCCGCCATAGGTAAATGTGAACGGCAGTTCTTTATCGACAACTACAGGTCCACCGACTGATGGAAGATCCGCAAGCCAAATGCTTTTACCATTGGCTAAAGTGACTTTTGCATCTGCCCAGTTGGACTGATCGCAGCTTATGCCATCGGAAGTCGGATCTAACTCGATTGTAAACTGACTGGCGCCTTTAAGATCAACATTCACATCAAGAGGCGCCATGCCCTGTTTCATAACTTCAGACTGGAACGCGATCTTTTCGTTCACTTTGACTGAAAAGACAACGCTGCCGCCTCCAGCATGTGTATCAAGTCCAATCGACGACGTAAACGATTTGCCGGGACTTGGCAAACGAACAATAATCTTGCCGGGTGCATGGCAGAACAATCCGTGTGTATATTTGGCTCCACCGATTTGCAATGGTTTGCCGAAGCGGTTATTTCTCTGTATTGAATCGTAATTCGACACAATTTCGAGGCCGGGATCAGGTTGAGCAGCAACTGAATCAGCATCAAACTTACCGGTTATCCACTGATGCGCGGTCATTAGTTCATCAGGCATTACAACAACTGCATTTGCTGAATTAGTCATAATTATTATTAACACCCCTCCCAAAAATAGCTTTATTATTCCCGTATAGTATTCTCTGTAGGAAAGCAACTGTATAAGCCTCCTGCTCTTTTTTGTAAACCACGTCATTTTACCATTAACTACCGGGGATTTCATACCTACTTCCAAGTTGGGGTGCCTGTTTTTTATCAATTAGCTCGGATTGTCACAAAGTGTCATACCTATTAGATCTCATTCCAAGTATCCGGAAAGTCATCCAGAGATAGAGCAGGCATAGTTGACGATGTGTTCACTGACAGTACAACAGTCGTACCCTCGGAGCCCGTGCATAGCATAATATTGTCTGTTGCTTCCATCATAATAGTGTATCCCATGCCCATGGAAATCTTGGAGGAATATCCTTTACGCAAAGTGGCACCTGGCAATAATATTGTGGAGATGCCCTGGCCCGTATCGGTTACGGCAACCGTAACTGTGTTACCATTGACACCGGCAAAAATGCTGCAACCATTCGCGTGTTTTATTGCATTGGTAATGGCTTCACCTACTGCTGATTCAAACAACCCCAAGCCATTATCGTGCAGACCATTTGACCTACAATAGTCCATTGTTTTGGCTCTTGCGACTGCACCATCTGATGCAGAATCAACATGCGAAATGAACCGTGAAGGATCCAGATACTCTTTTACATCATCAGATGAAACCAGGTCCAGCTTACCCTGGGTTACGCTCTTGATGGTATCACGATAAAACTGTCGTTTCTCTTGTTCTACATGCTTGCGTTCGGTGATGTCGACAAAGATGCAGGCGAACTGGTTAGGTGCAGATCGGAAGGCAGTCACTTCGAAATGCTTATTCAACTCGGATGAGTAGTTCTCGAAGAAAATCGGTTCTCCGGTGAGGACAACTTTGCCATAAACGTCGATCCAATATTTCTCCGTATCAGGCATAACCTCCATTACAGTCCGACCGATAATCTCTTGTGAATTAAGACCGGTTAGATGCTCGAAAGCCGGATTGACAGCCAGGAAGCGGTAATCAACTGGATTGCCGGATTCGTCACAGATAATTTCATGCACAGCAAAACCATCCAGCATTTCATGAAACAGCGTTCGATAATCCTGCTCTGCTTTGCGGCGATCAGTAATGTCACGTGAAATACTTAAGACACTTTCAATCTCACCGCCTAATCCACTCTCTGGAATTACTCGCCAGTCATAGACAGCCTCGCCATTAATGCTATCCATACTAAACTCAGTTTCATAGATAACTCCAGTCTGAATAACGAATTCTAATATATCCTCAAGATAAAGACACAGATCTTCCGGTAGTCCCATTTCGCGGTGAGATTTGCCAATGAAATCCTGTGGTGCAAGACCAGTCGAGTTCCGGATAGCTGGATTAACAAAAACGTGACGGTAATGGAGATCAAAACGCTTTATGACATCCGGCGTATTCTCTACCAGCGAACGGTAATGATCTTTGCTTTCCTGCAAAGCTTTTTCAGCCCGCTTCCGTTCGGTGATATCCTGAATACAGAGTAATCCACGTTTCTGACCAGCCGATTGAATGAGTGTTGTGAATCCCAACAGTGTTATATCTCGCCGGTCACCAGCACACACCCATGTTGCCTGCTGTTCTATGTCGTGATGTGCAGTTCCGGTCTTGATTGTATCATCAATGGCTAACCGTAACGCACAGTTCTGACAGTCTTTCCCGAAACCGCATCCTTTTGGGTCATCCATAGCATTGATGCAACCAAACACCCCGCAAGCAACTCCATTGATCAAGTCATTTTCAGAAGCCATAGTAAAATCGGCAAAAGGTTGGTTGGCATAAAGTATATGCCGATCCTCATCCACCACACACATCATCACCGGTGCATGGTCATAGATTGCTTTGAGTTCTGCCTGGTAGCTTGCGAGGGTCTCTTCTGCCAGCTTGCGCTGTGTGATGTCTTTATCCACTCCTCTGTATCCCACGAGTTTTCCATCTTCATCCAGAATGGGAACACCGTTAGTAAGAAGACAGATTCTCTCACCATCTTTGGTAATATTCCAGTTCTCCAGGTCCCTTATAGGAGCCTGGTTAGCCAAGAGTTCTGAGAAAATTGGAGCGATTTTCTTTATCTCATCCGGGGGCATGAAACTGAAGGGTGTCATGCCGATAATATCATCAGAGGTGCGTCCAAAGAGATCAATGCCTTTTTGCGAGCTGTAGGTATAGACACCATTCTTGTCCACTTCCCAGACCCAGTCAGCCATGCTGAAGATAATATCACTCAGCCTGCTCTCGCTCTCCTGTAGTGCATTCTCTACTTTTCTGCGCTCCGTTATATCGACATGCGCACCAACCACTCTGATCGGGTGCCCGGTATCGTCCATAATAACTGATGCCTGGGCCAATATCCAGCGATATGATTCATCCTTGTGGCGGAATCTAAACTCAGTATGATAGTAGTGTCGGGCTTCCGCTATGCAGGTGTTTACCAAACTGAGGGCAGGTCCGATATCGTCTGGGTGAACGCGACTTTGCCATTCCTCCAAATCATCACCAATCTCATCAGGTTCATATCCGATTTGACGCTTCCACTCCGGGGAGTAAGTGACTTTGTTCGTTACTAAATCCCAATCCCACAGACCGATATTACCAGCCTGGACTGCAGCCTGCTGACGCATCGCAGCCTCCCGCAGTTCCTCTTCCATTCTCTTTCTGTGGGTGATGTCCCGGGAGATAGAAATAATGCACTGCTCACCGTCGATTTCGATAATCCTAGCCGACATCAGTCCGGTGATTATTGAACCATCTTTTTTCCGGAATTGGGCTTCCAGTCCCACGACCTCAGATGTATTCATGAGTCCTTCAATCAAACGGTTCCTGTCCTCAATGTTAACCCACAGTCCTACGTCACCGGGAAGAGAAGACCGTCCAATGATTTCTTCTCTGGTGTAGCCCATGGTATCCGTGAATCCCTGGTTGATATCGACATAGCATCCATCTTCCAGTCTGTTGATATTCACGGCATCAGGACTCAGGTGGAAAGCCTTTGAGAACTTTTCTTCCGAAATTTTTAGAGCCTGTTCCGTTTTTCTGTGCTCAGTAATATCCTGCCCGATAGCTTGGAACCTTATCGTTCGTCCACTATCATCAAAAAACGCCCGGTTGGTCCACAACATATAATGAATACTTCCATCCGCATATACATTGGTCTGTTCATGAGTCTCGGCAGGATTATCAGGAGTCAATGACTGCAGACGTTCTTTTATTACTACTGTCTCTTCCGGATCACACATGTTATAGAAGCAAAGGCCAATTAATTCCTTCGCAGGCGTTCCAGTGACTGCAGCCAATGAAGAATTGACGTAAGTCAACGTTCCATCCGGCAGGAATGATGAAATATAAACAGGCATATCTTCAGCCAGGCTGCGATAATTATCCTGACTTTCGTGCAGTTGTTCTTCTGCCAGTTTTTGCTCAGTGATATCCGTAATTGTGATTACCACCGCACTGGGTTGAATGTCACCCAAAGTAAATACAGGTGTGGTGCTGACGTTGACCCACGAAAAATCTCCTTCTGAACGAACGACTTTCATTAATGCATTTTGGCATGGTTCTGCAGTTGCGAGTGTGTGCATAGATGGATGCTCGGAACCCAACCATTCTGTTCCATCTTCTCGATATATTTTCCAGTCACGGCTGGTTGATGTCTGCTTCAGTGCAATCTCAGCTGGGAGACCAAAAATCCTCTCTGCTGCTTTGTTAAACGTCAGAATGAGGCCTGATCTGTCCTGGAGGATGATTCCGTCATTAGTCGAAGCAACTACCGTACGGTACCGCTCATCGCTCAATCTTTGCGCTTCTCTTGCCTGCTTTTCCATTATTACGCTTGCAATATTCTCTCCAATACGCTCAAGCAAGCCTATTAATTCGGGGGTAAACAGTCCTTTTCGCTTGTCGTTGAACTGCATAAGTCCTGCAGTATTTTCACCGGAGCGAAGAGGTATAAGCGCAACCGATTCATAGCCTTCACCGTTGCAGCGATTTCGAGTTCGTGTTTGCCGGTCATCGTCCGTAGTAGACGCCAGCAAATCACTTGTACAATTGCTCCAGAAGCTTCCATGTGAAGTGAAGAATGGTTTACTCGAATCGATTCTACCTGACAGAACATTGCCGCACATACACTCCAGAATTACACTACCATCGGAGTCACGAATTGCTTCGTTGTTTGCGTCGTACTGGCACAGTCTGTTTTCAAGCTGAACAAACTGTTCCGGGAAACCACTGGTTTCATAGTAAGGGTAGTCATCACCTTCGTGGATCCTGATCCCGACAGCTTCACATCCAGTCCAGCTCCTTAAATACTCCACCACCGACTTAATCATTTCACGAAAATCAGTCTGAGTATTTATCAGAGCAAACAGGTCGGTTGATACCTGCCGTCGGGTCTGGGCTTGCTTACGCCTGGTGATATCCATTGTATATATCGCCAACCTGTCAACACTTCCATCCGAGGCTAGAATCGGAGTAATGCTGTGCTGTAACCAACAATCCTGGCGTATGTCTTCAAACACATGCGGTTCTGAAGTAGCAATCACTGTTTCGATGTGCTTTTTACGGCTCGCACCCAGATCTTCCGGCAGAAGGGAATAAATCGACTGCCCAACACAGCTTCCTACGTTCATTCCCAGGCTCTTCGCAAAGGTCTCATTAGCCGCAAGGATCACTCCGTTGCGATCTATAAGACTTATTGATTCAAAAACTGCGTTGAACAGGGACTTGAAATCCTCTTCGTTCATTTTTTATGTATCCTCGTATATTTTACGATCCAGATCTTCCGTTATTGTAACGTGACATTCTTCGTCATTTCTCGAAATAACTGCATCCATATGAACGCACAGTATATTGCCTGCCCCGGTCACAATATCGGTTTTGGATTTTTCTCTTACATGACTGTCAAATACTCTGGATATATATGCATTAAACGATGGAAGGGTTTCGGGGGAAATAAAAAACGCCAGACGTCTATTGACCAGATTGGAAACTGGCACCTTGAGCAGTTTTGCTCCCGCAAGATTCGCTTTTCGAATAACACCCTCACGATCAAGCGTAAAGTATGCTACAGGTGCGGAATCGTACAGGTCAGTATAGCGATCAACGGCTGCTTCTGCTTCTATCTGGGCCAACCTGAGTTCTTCGTTCTGCACCTCCAACTCGATCTGATGAACACGCAATTCATGCAACAGCTTCTGAATCTCTGTGCTGACCTCGAAAGGCGCTTCACCTGATTCTGCTCTTTGCAGATGTTCTTCTGCCAGGCGCCGCAGCTTGTCTACATCATTGTATGATTTTTGTTCGTCTTTCATTAGAGCTCCTCGTCAAACTTCGACGATATAGAGTATTCAATTATTATTTGCATTTATATATGTTACGAATCTATCGGGATATAATCAGTCCTGTAGGTCAAAGCCCGATATCTCACTCCAAGTGTCCGGCAAATCATCAAGAGTCAGACCTGATGTATATTCAAAAAGATTTGTTGACAATACAATCGTTGTGCCCTCAGCGCCGGTACACAACATTACATTGTCTGTTGCTTCCATCATTATAGAAAATCCCATTCCCATAGAAATCCTGGAGGAATATTCCTTGCGCAGTGTAGCTCCTGGAAGTGCAAATGTCGATATCAAGCGTTTTCTCAGCAATTTCATTTCATCGGGATTACACCATTCAAAAAAGCTTTGCCCTATCATCTCTTTACGGCGCATTCCTGCAATATCAGCAAGTGCCTCATTCACATATGTCACCGTGCCGTCCGGCAGGAATGACGATATATATACAGGCAAATCTTCCAACAGACGGTGAGATTGCTGCTCGCTTTCAAGCAGAATCGCGGTCTGCAACTGTGCCTGTTTCAATTCTTCATTCTGGAGTTCCAGCTCAACCTGGTGTATCTGAAGTTCATGAATCAACTGTTCAACATTCTGCTCGCAGGCCTGCATATTTCCATCATCCACATCTCTAAGCCGTTCCCGGGCTAGGATTCTCAGCTCGTTTTCATTTTTGGCTGACATATTGGAATCTTTCATTACTGCCCCTCATCCAGCTTCGTCGCTATCGAACAATTACATACCTTTACAAACTACCGATAGGTTACTCCGGTTCGCTCAGTACCTTGATAACTACTATTGCCGCATCGTCCCGCAAAGAACCATTGACAAAAGATGAAGCGTCTTCAAGGAGATTTTCTGCGATTTGATCGGCGGATGTGCAGACATTTTTCGCGATGGACACAGTTATACCTTCTGCTCCAAACTGCTCTGCATATCCAATATTTCGAGCTTCGGTGATACCATCCGTCACCATCACAAATATATCCCCAACTCCAAGGTCCACATAGTCATCAACATATGTTTGGCTACCCATACCGATGAACATCGGACCACCTGTAGTCAGGGATTCAAACCTGCCATCTGAATGTCTGACTAACGGAGGTTCGTGACCAGCATTACTGTAGGATAATTTGCCTGTATTAATATCCAGCACAGCAAAGAAAGCAGTCAGCATGTCATTCTCAGTAGTAATATCTCTGCACAATGCTTCATTCACAAGCGACATCACACTGGCCGGGCTATTACCCAGGTATGCATAGCATCTTATTGCATTCCTGGCTGCCGTTACGCGTACAGCCCCAAGCAGACCTTTACCGACTACATCCCCGATAGCAATCCCTATCCTGGCATCCCCCAGTTCAAATATATCGCAGAAATCTCCACACACTTCAGCCTCGGTCAAGGCTGGCTGATATCTGGCTGCTATAGAATAACCGTCAGGTTGTATTAGTGCCTGAGTTGGCATGACTGTCCGTTGCAACACATCAGCAATATGGCGGTCACGTTCAGCTGCCCGCGACAATGCTGCTTCCGTTAGCTTTCGCTCGGTGATATCAGTGCAAACCCCAATCATTCGAACAGGCTTTCCATTATCATCGTACTTGCCTTCTCCGGTTGCATATATCCAACGAACTTCTCCATCAGGCATTACAATCCGGTAGTCACTATTCAATTTTGTCCGTTGTGTCAGTGCCTGATCAATTCGAGTACTGGCTATCTCAATATCTTCAGGATGTATTATTCTCTTCCACACCTCAAGGGATGCAGTATCAATCGACGGGTCAAGACCAAAGAGATCAAACATTCGAGTTGACCATTCAATGCTGCCGTTTAGCAGGTTCCAGTCCCAGACTCCGATGTTTGCTGCGTTCTGCGCCATATCCAGCCGCTGCTCACTCTCCCGCAGTGCTTCTTCGGCCTGTTTGCGTTCGGTGATGTTATCGAATACAGCAACAAAGTGTTGATTTCCGGTGCTGTAAACACTGATCGATAGACATATTCCCAAGGGTTCTATATATTCTTCGAATTTTTCGGGGAAACCACTGAGGATTGCTCTGCCATAAGTATCGAATAACCCTGGATTAGATTCTTTCAGACCTGGAATTACTTCTGAAACCCTTTTCCCAATAACATTCTCTAGTCCTGTAAGTCTCTGAAATGCGCTGTTTACTGCTAAATATACAAAATCTACAAGCCGGCCATTATCAATAATACCTTCGCAGTATGCATATCCATCCAGCATATTTTCGAACAATGAGCGGAATCGTTCTTCACTCTCTCGCAGGGCCTGCTCTGAGAGGGCTTTCTCACTTCGGTTTGCAGCTTCCCTCAATTCTCGACTAATCGCGGGGGCAAGACGGGAATAATTCCCCTTGAGGATGTAGTCGTGTGCACCAGCCCGCATTGCATTAACTGCAATATCCTCACCGATATGGCCGGATACTAGTATGAATGGAAGATCTAGACCGGTTTCCTGAAGAAGTTTTAGGGCAGCAAGGCCACTGAAGCGAGGCATAACATAATCCGATACCACGATATCCCATACACGATCGCGGAGTGCGCTGGACATATCTTCGGGGGTATCCACGCGAACGAAAACGGGGTCATAACCGCCGCGCTTAAGCTCTGCCAGCATGAGCAGGGCATCGTCTTCAGAATCTTCAACTATAAGGATGCGAAGTGATTCCCCCATATACACCTCTTCTATAAATAGCTCTGTGAATCAATGTTCACTTTACGTTTGCTGAACTTTGGAACGGGATTTCCAGATATTCTCAGCCAACTGGCGAATAACGAAATTCTCTATGTAATTCTCAATAATTGACCGTTTATCCCGCATTATTCATGATTGACTCAGCTTTTGTCTTTACTGCCAGCCCAAAGCAAAGCTTGGTGAATAATGCGGGCTATTTGTTTCTGTGTACTGGAAGCGATTCATTCAGTAGAAGCCAATAAAGCCCCAACTGCCTTACTGCTTCAGTAAAACTATTGAAATCCACCGGCTTGCGAATATAACTGTTAGCTCCAAGGCTGTAACTACCAAGAATGTCTTGTTCTTCATTTGAAGATGTCATTACAACTACCGGTAACAGCTTTGTGCGTTCATCTCCTCGGATACGCTTGAGTACTTCAAGCCCGTCTATCTTTGGCAATTTCAGGTCCAGTAGGACAACATGAGGTGTTACAAGCACATCACGCCCGGCATATTGACCTGTCCCGAACAGGTAGTCCAGGGCTTCTACTCCATCGCGTGCAACAACAACCTCGTTCTTGATTTTGTTTCTTGCGAGTGCCCGGAGCGTAAGATCCACATCATCCAGATTGTCTTCTACTAACAGTATGATTGATGAATCAATGTTGCTCATATAATAACCTCCTACTTGGTGTTGCCAAACTATAGCTTGTATTAGCCCGTATTATTTATGAATATCAGTATAAATAGTAACAGTTAAGTATTTGTGAGCATATTTCCGTCCATCCTTCGATACGCGCTTCGCGCTACTCAGGACGAACGGAAATTTACTATATTACACAATAACTCTGAACTGTTACTGTAAATACTCTGTATTGTAACAGTTCACTCTTGTTGAGTACTATGTCATACGGAATATGTTTCAGCACTCAGGTAAACCTTATAACGATCCTGAATCAAGTTCAGGATGACGTAATTCTCATAGCACTGAACTGTTACTGTAAATATGCTGTATTTACACTCTCCGTGTCTGTTCTATTATCAACCAACAGGCAGTGCAGTTTATCAATCCTATTACAGACTAAAGTAAAATACTGCGCCTTTGTCTACTTGTGATTCAGCCCAAATTCGTCCGCCGTGGCGGTTTACAATGCGTTGAACCGTGGCCAGACCAATTCCTGTACCGGGAAACTCATCTTCACTATGCAACCTCTGAAATGCTCCGAATAATTTGCCGACATAAGCCATGTCAAAACCAGCCCCATTGTCACGTATATAACAGATCTGTTCTCCATTATTCTGACTGGCTCCAAATTCTATAATCGCTTGAGACCTGCGTCCAGTAAACTTCCAGGCATTGTCCAGCAGGTTTTCAAGCATAACCATGAGAAGATGTTCGTCACCCTGAACAACTATACCCGGCTCAATGGCAAAATCAACACTTCGCTCCGGTTCAGACTGCTGCAGATTTGAAACAACAACCTTAATCAAATCACTCAAACAAACTTCCTGGCAATTCATCTTGTCACGGCTCAGACGAGAAAGTTTCAGCAAGTCATCTATAAGTTGAGACATCCGTTTAGACGCGACACGAACCCGATGCAAGTAGTCGAGACCACGCGCATCCAGTGAAGCTTCATTCTCCTCTATAAGAGCCTGACTAAAACCGTCAATAGCCCTCAGTGGAGCACGCAAATCATGTGACACAGAGTAGGTAAAAGCCTCCAGTTCCCTGTTCGCAATCTCAAGCTGTGTAGTGCGTTGTATGACACGCTCCTCAAGTTCAGTATTTAGAGCCCTGATCTCATCCTGCGCACGTTTATTATCAGTGATGTCTCGTGTCGTTCCTCCGATACCAACGATATTTCCATTACTGTCGTGCAAGGGATTGAGCACCACTTCATAGTCTCTTATTTCTCCCCCTGGTAATGGAGCCTTGGTCTCAGAAATTATTGTATTGCCTGTTTCATAGACTTGTCGGTGCAGATCTTCCCATTCTGTGCATAGATCTTCCGGGAATCCCAATTCGGCATGAGTTTGCCCAATCATTTGAGATGCCTCAAGTTCTAATAATTCGCACAAATTCTTGTTGGCACTGGTAAAACGACCGGAAATATCGTAACTGTATATACTGTCACGACTGGAATTGCTGATCAGGGTATATCTTTCTTCACCAGCACTCAGCGCTTCTTCTGCCCGTTTTCGTTCTGTAATGTCCCTGCTTGCCGCATGTATTTCGTTCAGAACCCCTGTTTCTTCACCAATAACAGCCTTACTGGTTGTCTCAAGCCACACATACTGTCCGTCTTTACTTAGCATTCGGAAGACTGTTGTTGTTAAAACCGATTCCTCCAAAATACTCAAACGTGATTCATTTACTTTGGCAACATCATCAGGATGTATAAACTCAAAAGCCGAATGCCCTATTAATTCCTCGGGTTCATATTTTACTATCGCACGACAGGCAGGTGAAACATAAAGGAATCTCCCCTGACCATCGTGACGGGCAATCATATCAGTAGAGTTCTCAGTTATCAGACGAAAGAGCGCCTCGCTTTCACGCAAGGCCTTCTCTGCTGCCATACGCCTGCCTATTTCCTTGGCAAGCTTCCAGTTACGAATTATCAATGCCAATAGGATTACGACAAAGATGAGTGCGACTTGAATGAGCCTCGTGTAATCAAACCCATATTCATACCGTACAGGCAGCCATTTTCTGTATATTTCATTGCGCTCTGAAAGTGCAATCGAATCCAACGCTTTCTGCAAAATCCCGGCAAGAGGTGTCCAGTCCTTGCGTACAGCCATCGCTTGAGCATTTACGTATGGTGTTTGCCCTGCAATTTTTATTCCCGAGATTTGCATCCTTGCCTGGTAATACCCAACTACCAGTAGGTTGTCGATATAGGCAAAAACCTCGCCTCTCTGCAGCGATTCAAGGCCATCCAGAGCTGTTTTGACTCGTACCTGCTGAATCTCAGGAAAGTCTCTCGTCATCCAATCGTTGATTGCATAGCCATCGACGACAGCAACTCGCTTTCCCTTAAGTTCATGCATATCAGCAATGTATGTAACATCCGACTGAGTTGCAATAACAATGGGTATTTTCATGTAGGGTTTTGTAAAAGCCCAGAATTTAGTGCGCTCCGGTGTCAAAGCGACACTGGTAGTTATGTCGATATCCCAACGTTTTAGTCGAGTGTATGCTTCCTGCCAGCTTAAGCCCGTAACTCGATTAAACTTCACACCCAGTCGTTTTTCCAACAGACTTAAGTATTCTGCGGACATGCCTGATGGCAATCCATGTTCGTCGGAAAATTCCACTGGAGGCCAACTTGGATCCTGAACAACCCGAATTATTGGATGCTTGCTCAGCCACTCACGTTCAGAAGCAGTGAGACTCTGAAGGAATGTTTTATGACCAGGCGTACCAATTGAAGTATTAAACAAGCCGAATGCTATAATCACGATTAACAGCACGCTTGTTAGCAGACTATTTCTCAACGACGCATTCAGCCTCAGAGCACAACTTTTTTGCTTGCTCTCCAACTGCTACTCTCCCCAGGCCCGATTGTTGGTTTCAAGGACTCATCAAGTCAGGCCGGTAATCTGTTGCATTCCCAGTTCAGCAGGTGCATGGTTCACTTACTTCTTACTAGCTATCAGCAACATTGCCTAGTTGTATAAACGATATGTACGAATTATACCGTATGCAGCAATACTAGTCTATTCTTCCATTTAGCACAAATATAACTAAGGAGTGCGTATCTCATCAGTATTTCGTTAACACCCACTAGAAGTGATCGACAATTGTTTCACTGAATATTTTCGGTATATATCTCTCTGACAACTGCCTTACCATAAAGGACCGTGCCTGATCGGATGCAAATTCTTCGCATGAAACCTGCAGGGCTGATACAATGGGATGACCGGGAGCAATATCCCAAAGCATAGCATTCTGACCCGGGAGCTTTTCTTCCAGTAGTACGGCCAGCGAGTTACTTGCCGCGGAAACACTTGCCGCATCCATAACAATAATATCGCCAGACTGTTGATCTACCGAGAACATTACGTAGGTATTTAAATCAGAACTGTATACGACTCCGCCATCGTGCATTCGCATGTTCTTGACCCAGGTATCCCAGTATGCATCGCTGCGTTTGAATGTTCCAGATAAACCAGTATGATAGTCTCTGTATATGTCCCTGGCCCTCTCAATGTCATCACTATAGACCAGTTCCCTTTTGCTGCCCCGAATTTTCCCACTGCAAGTAATCCGCGGTATTACATGGAATCCCAGTTTCTCATACAAAGGAATTGGTCCCGCATACAGACTGGAATAATCCACTCCAAGAGATTTCATGAACTCGATTGAATCCTCAAGAACTAATAACGCCAGACCTTGTTTCCGGAAATCCGGATGGGTCGCAACGCTGCCAATGCCTCCCATCACAAGGTAGTTGTCCCCATCATAAACTTCGCGCATAAAAACACGAACTGTAGCTGCTATCCTGTCGTCTTTCCAAAGAATGCGCAGTTGATCGCAACTCCAGTGTGGATCACAGGTTTGAAAGGGCTCAAAGAAATCTTCGGGGTCGTTGGCATTATGGTTGGGATAAGATTCCCACATCATCCTACAGGCTGGTATAACGTCCGACAACTCCGCACCACGTATTATATAA
>Ga0118677_10000233_pt1 | contig 118143 bp, 118 predicted proteins | sample AliMusrvi5mmetaG_FD_86154 | JGI IMG/M metagenome (GOLD analysis project Ga0118677, IMG submission 86154)
TTGGCGATGCAAAGGGAAAGGCACAAGCGTAAAAAGCGAGGCTGATAATACCAATGCGCCATCAAGGGGCGGAGCGACTCATAAGAGCAATGAAAGCCTTGTAATGAGGCTGGAGCAAAGGGGTCGCGTCATCTGGTCATACAGTCATGTCAACTGTGCAAACAGAAGGAACTTTTCGGTATGACAAAGCCGTATCAAATTTCCAAACATCTCGTCTGGGAAGCGTATCAAAGAGTAAAAGCAAACAAAGGTGCCGCCGGAGTTGACGGTGAATCGTTACAAGCATTTGAAGCAAAGCTGAAAGATAACCTGTACAAGATATGGAACAGGCTCAGTTCCGGCAGTTATTTTCCGCCGCCGGTAAAGGGTGTAAGCATTCCGAAGAAATCTGGAGGAGTGCGTATGCTTGGAATCCCGACCGTGGCAGATAGGGTGGCTCAAAGCGTTGTAAAGATGGTGCTTGAACCCATACTGGAACCAGTATTTCATGAAGATTCGTATGGTTATCGTCCGGGGCGTTCAGCTCATGACGCTATAGCTGTAGTGAGAAAGAGAAACTGGGAATATAACTGGGTTGTGGAATTCGACATCAAAGGGCTGTTTGATAACATTGACCATGAGTTGTTACTGCGTGCTCTTCGGAAACATTGCCAAACTCCGTGGGTTCTCCTGTACGTTGAGCGGTGGCTAAAGGCACCGATGGAGACCCCGGAAGGTGAGCTGATAGAAAGGACAAAAGGCACGCCCCAAGGGGGAGTTGTGAGCCCACTGTTGGCAAACCTGTTTCTGCACTATGCGTTCGACCGGTGGGTGAGCGAAAATCTACCCGGTGTGCCGTTTTGTCGGTACTCCGATGACGGAGTTCTCCACTGTAAAAGCAAGGCACAGGCAGAGATGGTTATACAAAAGCTTGGCAATCGGTTTCGTGAGTGCGGATTGGAGTTACACCCTGATAAGACGCAAATAGTGTATTGCTGGGATAGCAATCGCAAGGAAGAGCATCCAGTAAATCAGTTTACATTTCTTGGCTTTACCTTCTGTTCACGGGGAGCCAAGAAGAAAGATGGAACTTACTTTATGGGGTTTCTGCCAGGAGTAAGCCGGGATGCACTGCGACACATGCGGCAGACGATCAGAAGGTGGAAGCTACAGCTCAAGAACAGCTTGGAACTTGAGGATTTGTCAGAGAAGTTCAACCCGATATTGAGGGGATGGCAGAACTACTACACGCGATTTTACGGTTCAGCAATGTCACCGGTTTGGCAACACGTGAACTATTACTTGGTACACTGGATGATGAGAAAGTACAAGCAATTGAGTGGGCACAAAACCAGAGCAAGCAGAAAACTGCGACTTCTGGCGGAAGAGAATCCAAACTTATTTGCGCATTGGAAAGCGGGGTATACCTCGACGGTTAGATGATGGGAGCCGGATGAGCGGGGACGTTCCTGTCCGGATCTGCGAGGGGCTGGAGGTGAAATTCCTCCGGTCTACTCACCTGACTTATATTACAGCTATCGGCTCCTTGTCATTAACATTTACTGGAATTTCAGCGCAAGACTTATTAATGAATTCAAAAAACTTTTCCAATGTTATATTTTTGATTTTTATACCATTAACACCTATTATAATTATAATTTTTACATTTATAATAAATGATATGTTTCACATTTATGCCATTGGTAATCAAATAGGACAAGTTGAGTGTAAAATAAATATAATTTCAAAGAATGATAAATTACTTGTGTGGGAGCATTCAGTGTGTGGGGTCGTATATGGTAGGGAAAAAGTTGCAGTTATTGATAAAAGCATTACCAATCTTATATTCGAGGGTGTTGGTATGTTGCTTATTCCATCAATAGTTATAATCTGCTCTATTAGTATGTATCTTTCAATAAAATATTTGTACAGTAAACAAGAACTGCATTTATTCCTATACATATACGCATCTATCCTTATATATATGATAGTCGTTATGGGACATATACTTTATAAACTGAAAAAATATACTGGCACTAACTCTATACTATCCAGAGCGATTCAGTATAAAAATAATGAGTCTAAAAAAAAAGTATTGCCAGAACAAAGCGATGATAACAAGATAAAAGGTATGTATTGTAAAAATCGCTTAAATATGTTCTAATACTATAGTGTAAAGACAAGAATTTCAAAATTATGGAAAGTGCCCAGACAAGTAATAACTATAACGCGCATTAAAAGGCTGTATGCGTACTTAGCTTGCCAGCAGTGTAGTGGCTGCTATCCGCAAAACAAGGCAGTTGAGGTTTTGTCAGCCAAGCTCCATCTTTCTGTACGACTGTTATGTCCTTGCACCATTTGTTGTCCCTGTTGTGACGCATAAAATAAAACATTATCAATACTTCCAGCTCTCAAAACACTTGCGTACATTGTCTCATAATTCTTCTAAAAGAAAGGCAGTAATCAGCGTTCTTTATGCCGATCCGTTAAAAAAAGCAGAAAAAAATCGATTTCCCGGAATACTCGGGCATTGCGTTACGAGGCATGGAAACTGCCCGTTTCAGATTACATCAAAAGCTTGGCCTTGGGAAAAACGACTCAATCAAGATTTACCTCACTAACCTTGCCACCTCCTGATTGCCGGAAACAATACAAAACCCACCAAAGTCCCAAAGAGATGCAGGCAAATTTTGAACAGCTCCAAGCAGCAAAGCAGCAGATGGTAAAGAAGTGAATGTTTTGTAATCTTGCTAATGAATTATAAATCATATAGTTACCAGACAAAACAAGACTTGGCGCAAGATTCAGCAGTTTTTTTGAATACCCCCAGTCTTATTCATGTTTGGAGAATTCTGATTTCATTAAGGTCATAAAGTCTGGATCTAAATTTGGATCTATTACAGCCCATGCCTTGCGAAAATCAGAACGAGATGCCCACCATACTATGTATTCCAGCCATACATGCCCAAACTTATCTCCCCTGTTAAAACCGTTCTTTTTATAAATGTAATAACATTGCTCAAGTGTAATTAATAATATCTCGAATAGTGATATTTGTTGAATTGAAAAACCAGATTCAATTAAAATCTCCTCATCCCCATTGAAGTCACCACACCCAATGTGCGGATTTTCAAAAGTAAGTGTCAGAAATTGTAAATATCGCTCTGTTGTTTGCAAATACATGTCAATTTCACGATTTATGCGTTCCTGCCTTTTTTCGATTATAAATACTATAATGGCCACAGGTATACCAACGATTGCGGCAACGTAATAGGTGGTTTCGAGGAATAATCGGATAGTCTCAATTTTCATTGTTCTGGTAAAAAACTATCATCTTATAAATAAAATTGCAAGTAGAGCACCTGCTGAAAAAATCACAGCACAACCGATATACATAACCCGCAAAACCCGATGATATGAAGTTCTCGATTGATGCATCTCTGTAATGCCTTTGAAAATGCCAGCATCTTCCGAAAGCTTTTCCTCCATCATCATGCCAAGACGATAGCATTCACCAAGCACTCTGGTGTTAACCCTGTCCATCATATCAGACAACACAGAGAATAGAGCAGCCAACGCAAACGGTAGAACAACCCAGGCTTTTAGCTCGCTGTGCTGATAAAACCAACTGGCCATAACAACACATGCTGCAACAGCAGCAAAAAATCTGGTCATCACCTTATGTCGCCATTCCCAAAAAGCAGCTGCAACCTTTGCATTTTCCGAATACAGGAGTCTGATGTTTTCGATATCGTTTTTTTCAGGCATGTCGTGTAGTGCTGTCTGCTCAGGGGTTGATCAGATAAACCTGTAATTAACAGCGAAATATATGTATTAATTGACGATAAGCAGTATAAAAAGAGCACAACAGATGGTGAATATTATCACAAAATCAAAAATGCGCGCCGCTACAACAGCTACCCACTGATCGCTTAGCCTCCACTCATTATAATCCCCCAATCTTTTTCCCCGATATCGTATATTTGCCAATCACCGCAGAGCTACAGGGCAGGGAAGTCCCCCCGCGGAGCATCCATAAAACAGCCCTCCCTTCCCTGTAAAGGAATCGCTGCAACGCTCCGCCGGCCCCTTAACGCTAAACGTCTTGCATAAGCATGATCATCGTCTTCGACAGCAACGACTTCCTCTACGACCTCTTCTCGCAGGCAAAAGAGCACGGCCAAAACCGTGACGCCCTGATAGCCCCAATCGACGCCTGCCAGGTTGCAACAGTCACTTTTCAACAGCCAAATGCCCAACAAGGGTAAGCATTATGAGCAGAAACATCAGAAAAACGGACAATGAACATACCTCTCCATTTGAGCAGATCAAGAGGACAAATGATGCTGGTTATGAATATTGGTCAAGCCGTGAGTTTGCAGAAGTGTTGGGTTACGGCGACTATCGTAATTTTGAGGCAGTCGTTGAAAAAGCCAAGATAGCCTGCTTCAACAGTGCCCATCCTGTCGATGACCATTTCGTTAATGTCACCGAAATGGTCATGATTGGTAGTGGTGCTGAACGGCCAGTTAAAACGATTTTTCTATCACGATATGCCTGTTATCTCGCAATACAGAATGCTGATCCCAAAAAAGAGCAGGTAGCACAGGGGCAGACCTATTTTGCAGTACAAACACGACGGCAGGAATTAACAGACGAAAATATTGAGGAAGAAAGGCGAGTTCTCTTGCGTAAAGAGATCCGTCTGCATAATGTACAACTGGCAGATGCAGCAAAGAATGCGGGAGTCGTAGAGCCCTTGGATTATGCCATTTTTCAGAATCATGGCTATATGGGCTTGTACGGAGGATTAAGGCAAGATGATATTCACAGATTAAAAGGACTGAAAAAGAGCCAGAAAATCCTGGATCACATGGGAAGCACGGAATTGGCCGCCAACCTGTTTCGAGCCACACAGGCAGAAGAAAAACTCCGTAGAGACAAGGTCAAAGGCAAAAAAGCAGCAAATCAGACACACCAGGAAGTCGGCGCAAAAGTCAGGAAAACAATTCAAGAATTGGGTGGTACAATGCCTGAGGATTTGCCAGTAGTTGAAAGTATAAAGAAAATCGAAACCAAACAGCGCAAGAAACTTGGTGGTTCAACTCATTCGCCAAAAGAAATATCCGAAGACTGATATATTATATCACAGCAAGCCCTGTTTTTTTATACTATTTTTATTCATACATAAAAGAAGTATTTATCAACTACTCGTTGTTCGATAACAATAAAAAGCCCATATCAATAGATAACGCCAGTCAGGAGTGCGCCGCACTCCGCTTCGTTCCGTTTGCGCAACCTGCCGGGAGCACAGGCCAACCGACGCAGCCCCGCACTGCCCTCATACCCGCAACACCCGATTCCAAAACCCACCCAACAGCGCACTGCAAGCCTTCCTCCACCTTCGCGGGAAGAACTCGCTTCATTCCGCCGCCGCTCCGCGAGTACGCTCCACGCAGCTCCATGAATCGACCCGCTACGGCTCCGGAAGGTGCAGAGCGCCGTATCCGGAAATCCGACAGTACCATGACCAAAAGCAAAGCGCCCTGATCGGAGTACCGACAAGGCGCACAAAAACCCATCTGCGCGCTTCGCTTGCTGCGTATCCCGGCGCTTTGGCGGCTGGGCAGGGCAGTCGAACAGCCACGCTCCGGCAGGCTCCGCCGGGCTGCCGACTGCCGCCCTTGGTGGTCCGTCAGAGCGCCGGTCTGCCATGATGCACGCAGCTTTTGCTTTGCTTATTCTGCCCGCCTATGCAGCATTGTAGTGTGAACCATGGCCGATGAAAAGCCGTCTGCTATCCGGATACGCTGGCGGCTCATTGGCTGGCAGAATGGTATGCAGCGATGGAGTGCAGTGTGGCCAAGATCCACAAGCAAGCCGGCGCGACGACACGTCCGCTTGCTTGCAAAGAACGGCACGGGCCGGGTACCGCCCATGCCGGAAGGGGTTCGCACCCCTTGAACCCCCTCGATGGCGGTGGATTACCTGTAGCCCGACGGTACGCTGTCCGCTCAGTCACGCTTTTTGCCCCACCACTCGCCGCAGCCTGAACGCTCATGCCAGCAAAAAGCGCGCCTTCGCTATTGCCAACCTCAACCCCTCTTCCCGCTGGTTCCGGTAGCACCTTTACCCTGCATCATGCACACACGCCCCTATCCACGCCCCCGCGCAATCAATCAGCTCAATCATCTCTTCTACTCCCTCTACTGCTTACTCCCTCCCTTTTGCATGTTACCCTGGCTTTTTCTTCAGGGATAAACGCGCCGACGTCCGACACTATCCCGGAAGATTGCAGCCGCGGATGCAGCATTCGCAGTCGACCGGTAACGGTAAGGCAATCGCCCTGCATGGCGCCCATGGCTTATCGCGACCTGACCGCCCGGCTTTGCACCATGCAGAACAGCGAACGACTCTTTCTGCCGCGCCTTCGGCTTGCCACCTTGCGACCCTCAACAGCCCCGCCCACCGTTCCACTTCGCTCGATCGCAGCTTCATGAAGCGGCCCTCACTGGTTCCAGACACTCAACCATCCCATCGACACCCGACCACCCGCAAATGCAGTGCCGGGTACAGCCCTGCACTTGCTCCCCTCAAGCCAACCACCAGAGCAACAAACAAACCGCTCAACAGCGCCCGCCAGTCGCTCCATTCGCTTCACTTCGTTACGCTTTCATTTCGCTCCGTCGGTAAGCGCTGTTCAGCGGAAAAGAACCCGCATAGGCGCTGCACTCCGCTTCGCTTGCGCAACCAACCCGACCACCCAGCTCCGACCCACGCCCGCAAAGGCTCCCATTCACTGCAATGCCATCCCTCGCATCACGAGTCCTATCAGTCTCATCCCTCCTATTGATAACAATTACCACCAAACCCGCACGGCAGGATCGAAAGCGGAGTACCGCCTTCGACCTGGAAGCTCACCCCGATAACCACGACCCCCGGCGCTCTTGAGTACAAGAGCGCCCCATCCCGCGAAAGCGGAGTACCGCCTTCGCTCCACCCAGCCCCGCAGTTACCGACAGCATGGCGCCCTTGAGTACAAGAGCGCCAACAGAAAGCAAGCTTGCGCCCTGTGCCTCCAGCGCCCGTCACCTCCGCTCTGCGCCATTGGCGCCATTGACGCAGCCAGGGAAAGCTCCAATGACACGGACGCTCCGGCACGGATCGCCTCCAGCCCGGTACAGCGCAAACGAAGAGAAAGATCATGGCCTCCGCAAAGCTTTTTTGCAAACTCCGGCTACGCAAAAAGCGCACATAGCCTCCGCATGCAAAAAATCCTTGCTCCGGCTCACAGGCAAGCAGCAAGCTGAGTACAGCCTGCCGCATGAAAATCCATCTGCGCGCCTGCGCTTGCTGGCGACAGAACAGCAACATAGGGCGGCTGGTGCCATTGGCCGGTCGGGGCCGGCCAGCCTTACATAACACACATTATACACCCGGCGCAGGGAGTGATATCATGATGCAAAAAGCGAGGTCAGCAGCCCGCGCCTACACGGAGTACCGTGTTGTATAATGTGGCGTTATGTAAAGTCAGGTTATGGTGGGCCACCTTCCCTATGGCGTCCCATCCAGCCCAGCACGGGGCAGGGCAGTCGGACAGCCACGCTCCGACAGGCTACGCGGGCTGCCGACTGCCGCCCCTCGTCCTCCAGTATTCCCAAAGCCCTATCCCGAAGATCACGCCAAGCCCGATAACCGCACCAGCTTGCGTTCGCTCCGGGCTGTCACGCTTTTTGCAAGCAAAAAGAGCGTGCCGCGCCAGCCCTCCGCTCCTTGCAAGCAGGAGCTCAACAGTAATCCGACGCCCACGTAAAAGCGGCAATTCGCCCTGCCAGAGTACCGGCAAGGCGAATATTCAGATAGTCGCCCGGCTATGCCGTGCTCCTGCCTCAAACCAACCACAAAAAAACACCCATCCACCAGCCAGAGAACAAGCCGGGGCAGGGCAGTCGAACAGCGACGCTCCGCAGGCTCCGCTCGCTGCCGACTGCCGCCCCTCGCAGTCAACCATATATAAACAACAACGCACAGGCTGTCGCGAAAGCGGACTACCGCATTCGCTCAACCAATATCATACCTGTCCCTCAAAAAAGCGCCCTTGACTACAAGAGCGCTTTGGTTTTCAGATAAAACCACCATCCGCCAGCATCATCAGCTATCGGGATAACTCATATCAGCCTATCATTCTCGCACGGCTAAAAGCGGAAGAGCTTTTGCGCCGTGCTGAGAATGAAGAGATTCGGAAAAGACAAAATCACTCAAAAAAAACTCATCCCGAACACCCTGCCCAGCCCTGATATCCGCGCCCTCTTGCTTCAGCTCCCCGGCTGTCACGCTTTTTGCAAAAAAAACTGCAAAAAGCACGCGCCAGCCCTCCGCTTCCACAAGAAGGCGCTCAAAGGAAAGCCGATGCTCACGTGATAGCGGCAAATCGCCCTGCCGGAGTACCGGCAAGGCGAATATTCAAATAGTCGCCCGGCGCCTCCGCGAAAAGGTAGGGCCCCCTCTATACCGCTCCGGCGCCGGCTCCATGCAGCAAGCTGCAACTTGCCAGCGGCTTTGTCACGCTGCTTGCTGGGAAATCAATGCAAGCGCCCCGCCAGCCCGAACGAAGAGACGCTAAGCAAGCAGGTTGGGCCTCAACGTTTTGCGGTAGGGCTCCCTGTATTCGTTTCGGCCCAACCCCCTTGCTTGCAAAAGAGCAGCAAGGCCGGACTACCGCCCCTGCTGCCTGAAGGCAACCGCTACGCGGACAAAAATCATTCCCCGTGGGACGGGCTGAAGATATGCCAGTTTGCCTTTTTGCGCAAGGGCCGTTCGCTTCCGCGGAGTACCTTGTGCAGCTCACTGCCTCCCTTGCACAAAAAGTTTGCCTGGCACGGGGAAGCCCTTGTCCCCCCGGGGAATGGCTTAAAAGCCATATCGCTCAACCAGCAGGAAAAGGAGCATCATCATGATTATCGCAGAATATACAAGCCCCTCTGGCACCGCATACCGCCTCATAAAAGAAGGCTCCCGAGTTATCGCAGAACGCCAGATCAATGAAGTATGGGAAGAAGCCGGCACCTATTGCGGCAGCGCCATCTACAACGCAGAAATAGCAATAGTAAAAATTGCCCGCTTCATGGAAGATAAGAATCTCTATCAGCTCCCTTGGTGCACCAACCCAGCGCCAAAAATACCCACAAATCCAAAACTCAACTAACCCACAACAGCAGGCCGGGTAACCCCCCGGCCCGCTCAACAAACACCCGCTACCATCTCCAAACAATAAAGGCACGGAACCCCGTGCTCAAACCATCCACCCAGCCAATGACCCACACCCGAAAACCTCTGAAGCCCCGGAATCCCTCCGCTCTGTCCTTCGCCGCTCAAAAGGTAAAAAACACGTTATCAACAGTGGAACACTCAATATCTCTGCTTACATTACCTCATGTGCACCCCGCAACAGTAGCCGAAGGTTTCTTATGTCGGTTATAATTCAAAAATCCGCAGTTTAAACGGTTCCGCCTATTTACTTGTTACGCACCTCTAATAACCAACCGAGAGAAAACTTAATGAATCAAAATACATTTTGGTCAGACACATTGATGGTCTGTTTATCTGATGTAACGGAGAGCTCCGTCGAGGGCCCGCATCACGTTGTAAAAGCAATAGCTCAACACCTGCAATCGCTCGGTCTTACTGTTACTAGAATTGAGGAAAGCCACAAAGGCACCAACAATATCAATCCACGCAGGGAGGCGTTTATAAAAGCTGGGGCCAGTACTGAGACTTTGAAAAAAATAGAGGTATTTCTTGAAAACAACGGTGTGCATCTCACAAAATATGAAACGGTCGCAGACCAAGATCATTTAGATTTTAGTTACGATCTCAAAAACATATCTATTTGGAGAAATGGTGCATAACAAGATGCTCGTTCGGAAGCAAACTGCGCTTCGTTTGCGCTGCACAGCTTTGTCGTTATGCGTATAAAGGATTACACCCGCCCCTTAACCGGGGCCGTCGGGAGGTAGATATTTCATGAAGAGCGGCTTGGCAGCTTTTAGGGTGTAGAGGCTTTCAAGTTCATAAAATACTGCCTCTTGGCATGCTCCTCCAACCTGGAGAAAAGCATGTCAAACGATGATTTAAAGAGAGCGATTGAAGTGAACACTGTTGTCGGCGTTATTTCGATTCTGGTAACTCTTGTTGGAATTGCTGTAACATTAGCCGCAATAGTATGAGCTTCGGAACGAAGGTAGACTGGCAACCCCTTCATAGCTAATCAGCCCACTTGGCCGCGAAACCGGCCAAGTGTTTTTATAGTCTTTCGTGAATGTCATGAGAGTTGAGAATGAAAATTTCGCATAACAAGGTAAATCCAGCCGATGCTTCAGTTACTTCGTTCCTTATGCTCGGATGATTTACGGTGTAAAACCGCAAAGAAAGCTATGCTTGAGTTGTTGATGTCATTCAACAGCTCAAATCCCGAAATATCACATCTCCAAAGGACTCGTTTCGCTCGCTCAGGACCGCAGGTAGACTATCCCCCTCTACCCAATCACCACGACCTCATCCCTTGGCCCGTCATTAGCCGGAGGTGCCTCACGCTTACCCCAACGGTCAGGATGCTTCCGCTCTAGAAACCATGCCGACGCAAACCAGCTCTTCGCAGAAGCCGTCTCAATATTCTTCAGGTGAAACACCTCCGCTTTAGCTTCTGCCTGCTCAACCGCCAGATAGAGATCCCGGTACACCCCCGACCGTTCCCGCTCACCCCGCTTCAGCCAGTTCAACAAGGTTTTCCGGTCAATCCCCGCCAGCTTGCAAGCCACCTCCCGGTAATGACCCGCACCCAGCGCATCAACAATGCACCCGGTAATCTCCTCCGTAATCTTCGCCGCAGGCATCACAAACCCCTTTTTATATGGGGAAATGGGGAAATAGAGAAAGAACTATCCATTTTTCCCGCCCCTCAACCCTCTTCTTTATCCTTATCATTTCCTATCTTTTGTACTCTTTGTTTGCTTTTATCCCTGTTTTTAGGTATAATTATCTGTTAAATGTACGCAAAATATTGAACAAAATATAAATATATGCCTATATCAGGAGCGTACACAGACGAAGCCAAACGCCTCAGAGCAGAGATCAAAAAGAAGTTTAAAACCCAGGTAGCACTCTGCCAGGCCATCGGAGCCAAAGACGCCTCCTACATCACCGCCTACGTTACCGGCAAAAACCGCATCGGCAACATCCTCCGCGAAAAACTCGAAGCTGTCGGCATCGACGTTAACTACATCCTCTACGGCAAAAAAGGCAGCCCGCAGCTTCCGCCACCGCCGCCTGACCCGGCCTTGACCCTCATACTCACCGACTGCACCCAAAAAATTCAGCAGCTCCAGAACCATGCGCTCGACATGAACAAACAACTCCTCGAACTCAACAAACTCCTCGACACCCTCAAAAAAAGAGTCCATACGCAACCATAAGAGCAATTCTCGCTGCTCATCGTTTTACATTTTATCGCATTATAAATTCACTCTCAGCATCCCATATACCCATGCAGGGTAATTACTGTGCAGTATGATTTATCAAATAGGAGCTGGCGCAAAATTGTGCTCTTATGCAGATCAAGTGGAGAGTTCAAAATGACTCTTTAGGCGAGGGAAGCGGTGTGCTGAAAATTCGGCCTTCAGATAGACCATACATAACCTGCCATGTTCTAATTTCATAATATGATCCTTTATTTTGTATATACTACTGCACTGTTAACCATTAAAGTCGAAGAATTATGAGATTCAAGGGTTTATTTTTTTTGTTGCTGATTATGATGACACAGGTATCACTTACAGTTTCTTTGTATGCAAAGGACATTCGTTATACTTACGTCATGAGTAATGATAGCGAAGCGACAAGGATAAAAAAGAATGTGCTTTTCGATGCATCAATTTCTCCTATATGGTCTCAAAACTACGGGTTCGCTGGTATTTTCGGTATAGGAGGGCAAAAAGGTGGGGGAACAATCGGATGCAACTCTTTTGTGTTGAAAATAAAAAATAACAGTAATAAGGATATTTCGATTGTTTGGGATAAGACCTTGTTCATCGATAATACTCAGACGAGAGGAACATTCATGTTTGAAGGGGTACGGTATATAGAACGCGACGCATCAAAACCCTCAGACTTGGTGCTTGCTGGAGGGGAGCTAACAAAAGCAATCCACCCTAACATCCTTGTTTATTATGAAAAAGGGCAGTATGGTGGATGGCGCCATGAAGTTATGAGAGAGGGAGTTTATGGTGTTTATCTCACGGCAGAGGTGGACGGGAAGCCGATCAATGAAAAATTGATGATTACGATACAAAAAGAGGAATTACCTCAAGACGAAAAATAATCATTCCCAGCCCCGACAGACCACCGTAGTTTTCAATGACCAATTCAGTAGAAGCCGGGCAAGTTCCCGGCTTTCAGGATGCGGGTATTGTACTGCAGTTGAAGTGTTATTGACCTTACATTCCAGAGAAGCTCGCCAACCATTGGTAAATGTAGCAATTGCATCCCCCAGCTCCCGCCACCGCCGCCCGACCCGGCCCTGACCCTCATCCTCACCGACTGCACCCAAAAAATCCAGCAGCTCCAAAACGCCGCGCTCGACATGAACAAACAACTTCTCGAACTCAACAAACTTCTCGACACCCTCAAAAAAAGAGTCGGTCAATAATCTCCGGCCATCTCACTGCATCCGCCGGAGAATCCGCTGCACCTCCTCCTCCTCAAGCGGGCATCCCGATCCGCTGTTCATCTCCCGCAACAACCGATCAAGCTCAACAACGCCATCATCCCGCATCCAGCAGGCAAGCTGAAACAGCGCATTATTGCGGTTCCCCGGCTCAAACCGATTCTGAAAAAACGTCAGATAACTTTTCTGCACCGTCGCCTCACTGTCCGGCCTCCGTATCCTTTCACTCCGTTGCCACTCCCTCTCACGCAACCTCGCCACACCCGCCCGATAAACACACTCCCATGCAAACAACCGCGCCCCATCCAGATAATAAACCTCCGACCCAGGGAAGCCGTAATACATCCGGTCAATATTCTTGCAAGCCGGATCCGCATGAACAAACCGACGCATCACCTCCGCCATCATCAACTTGAACGCCTCACGCTCAAGCATAATCGGCTTATCTGTAGGCAAAATCACCCTGAACCGCTCAGCCACTATCCCATGCTTCTCTCTCAAATGGTTCCGGGTTGTCGCAATCACCCCCACATACTCAGCAAAATCCACCATCGCCTCGCCAATCGAATACCGGTCATCAAAATCAAGAATAACCAGCTCCTGTCCTGGCAACGCATGATCACCATCCCGATACCCATCCCTGAACGCCGTCGCCGAATAATTCCCCTTGAACCTTACCATCCCCTCAACTCGATCAAAAAGAATCCGCTCTGACCGGAACCCCTCGGCCTGATGTTGGCTGAACGACACCAAAACCCGCCCATCCGGCTCCAAAGTATCAACAAACTGTTTTTCCATAGTATTGAAGAATAACGACCTCTAACACCTTGAACATCTATGTCATAATAAATAAAGCACTTAGGTGTTCAAGGTGTTAGACACCAACATTAAGGAAGTCTGACCATTTTCGAGACCTGTCCCGAACCTTGCTTCTCGTTCTGCAACACAAGAACTCCCGACTCAGTCCCGGTAGTGATAACCTCTTCAAACTCCTTCGACTTCCATCCGGTCCGTTGCAGCAGTTTTCTGCGAATCATGGCTCCACCTTGCTGTTTCAGGATATTAATCACCCGTTTCATCTTCTGTTCATGCGGCGTAAACTTGAACTGATGCATCAGCAAATTCTCGACCGTCTTCCAGAAATACCCGATAAGCGCCACAGCACGCCTCATCATCTCACCCGTTATCAGCAGCACCTGCAAGCTGGAAACATCAACACCCCGACCAGCCGTATCAACCACCAGGTAAACCATGGCAACTTTGAACTTCATCATATCCAGCCGCCCCTGATACCCCATCAGCACCCCAGCAAACTCACCATCACTCTTACCGATTTCAGCAAGTTCCTCCTGCTCACGCTCAAATGAACATTGATACACCTCCCGAGCCTCACCAGACAACTCTATTTTGATGCCGTTCTGTTCAATCACGCGAGCAATCCGGAACATATTCGCAAGGCTACTGGCAATCAATGCCTCCATCTTCTCATCAGGAATGCGGTTTTCAATCAGCGACCGCAACTTTCCCCGCTGGTCAGCCACAAAGCAATAGAAGATCCGCTGCAAGAACCCGCTATGCTTATCATTCTCGGTTATTCGTTGGAGAAACTGCGTCAGGGTAGAAGCCCCGAAAATCGACAGACACGGATTCTCAATGCGTGACTGTTCACCCTTCAACTGCCGTGTATGGCTGTTTCCGTCATACACTTCAAGAATAAACGACTCCATCCCCTTATTGTAATCCTTCCGCAGATTGTCCAGAAAGCTCGCAAACTCACTATAACAAGCAATCCCTGAGTTCATCACCTCCTTAACCTCCATCTCCTCAGTCTCTATCCGCTTCGCACCCTTACCCTCAACCTTCCTCAACAGCCTCGGCTCTCGCATACTCTCCATTAACCCCTCATGGCTTCCCGAATCAGGCATCCGGAACCGCACCTCCTCCTCCTGCAGCACCTCCTCAGTCATCCTCAAATACCGCGTACAAAACGATACCGCCGTTGTTTTTCTGCCCACCGTTGACCCCGCAAGGCAAATCCCGTACAAATTCGGCTTAACCCTCTGGCTCCCAACCTGCATCGAAACCCTGTTCCCGATCACCGCCACCGCAGTCATAAACATACTCACAAACAAAAACTCCCTCGGAGCATCCGTCATCGTCTGCAAATACTTCACCACCGGACCAAAAAAATCATCAGCCACCTCCTCATCAGGAAAGCGGGGGAGTGCAGCACAACTCAACTGCACCCTCCTCCTCGCTCCCTCTAACCTGGCCGCCTGCGGCATCGCCGTCCCGTCAGACGCCTCACTCATGGCAGCACCTCCCGCATATGATCATGTGCGGCCAATTATGGAAAAAGCAAAAGGCATCAACAGACATCCGGTCAATTGTCCGGATGTGCTGATTTGCGCTAAAAAGTTGACTTCCTGAAGTTGGTTTTGTACTTTGCAGGGGTACGCCTCGAAATGTACACCTGTTATTTTGCAAGGGTCTCAAAGCGCCAACTTTGAGGCCCCTGCTTTTTCCTTCAGCACCATCCCTCATACCACCTCCTTTTTCTCATCACCTTCAATCCATTTGACGATTTCATCAATCGGGAATATCAACCGTCCTCCCGGCCCTTTGCGATGTGGTATCTCATCATTCATGGTCAAAGCATAAATCCGGCTCTTGGATAAACTGTAACCACACATCTTCTGCATGAATGTCCTGACCCCTTCAATGGTCATGTACTTTTGTTCTGGCCTCAGAAATGGTGCCACCTGTGGTTCCTGCTTTGTGATTGTCATCTCTTGTTTCATGGTACTGTGTTTTGTTTTAGAATACTGTCCTCTCCAACGACTGATATGTAATGATGCCGTAACAAAAATAAAACGCACTATTTTTTATTGGTCACTTTGCGTTCCATCTTTTTATACATACTACCTATCAAAAGCTTACACCGCTAACAGGCTTTTATCATCACCAACCATTAATTATAATATCCTGTGTGGACAAAAACAGCATTTCCTTTATGAGAAAGTGATTTTTTTATCTTGTTTTATATTATTCGGTTACAGCTTTTTTATGCTTCCAGGCAAAAAAAAGTAGCCATGAATTCGGGGTTACACTAAAAGTTATCAACATTATGGGCAACTTTTGACGGTTCCCCTCTGGCTTATCACCTCCTCAAAACCTTCAAATTGGTACTGCTCCATCGCCACAAACTACTAGGCCGTTTTTCCCACACAACCCCACTTCCGGCAGCCTCATCACTCTCCAATGCCTTATTTTCAGGCAATAAAAAACCCGGTCTAAGCCGGGTCATGGAATAAAATTTCCTTACTGCTCAAACTTCCAAAGCAAGCTCCACCGCCGTAAACTCCTTTCCATTAAACACATACTTCCCTGCTGCATTCTGTTTCAATGAAAGAGCTGCTGCCACTTTTTCGCCCTTCGCCCGAAGAGCTTCGGTGACGCTACCCGGTTGCGGTTTCATTGCTGGTTTTAGCTTCACTATTTGCTCCGGCTTTGATACAATCACCGATGGTAACATTGTCACCGCCTGCGTTTCTATCACCGGCGATAACATCGGAAAGCCTTGAACTGCTTCGATCTGGTCTTTCTGGAATGAGTGAGAATAAATTTCAGTGGTTTGTAAATCTCGGTGTCCAAGCAATTTACTTACTGTAAAAAAAGCAGTACCCGCTGATAAGGCCATTGATGCAAAAGTGTGACGGCTGGCATGAAAATGTAACCGCCAACTCAATCCCGACCGGAGCCCCCACTCATACAGAATAACACCAATCTGCGACCGGCCCGGCAGAATAAAAACCCGCTCATCACCTTCCGGCGCATATTCAGCATGGAGTTTCTGAACGCTCTGCAACGTCTCAACAGCTTGAGCGCATAACGGCATTTTCTCGAACTGGCCTGTTTTCTTTTGCTTGAACTTCATGAAGTACTGCCCGTTCTCAATGATGATCTTTTCCCACTTCATCAGCTCAATATCAGAAAGCCTAAGCCCTGTAAAGCTGGCGAACATAAACGCCGCCCTTACCATTTGATTGGTACACTTTGTTCTGCTAAGTGCATCAAGTTCATCAAGGGTTAAAACGTGACGTTCAACCGGCTGTTTTTTTATTCCGTCCACCTTGCCAACGAAATCATCAGAAACATACCCTTCCTTGAACGCTAAACGGATAACTCCCTTGACAAAAATAAAGTATGTACTCGCCGAATTACTACCTAATCCATCAACGGTCAACAGATAACCTTTAAACCGCTCAAGCCATTGAGAATTGACGCTTTTAAACGAAACACTTCCACCGGTAAACTCAACCAATCTTTTTAGCGCATTCATGTATGAAGCGTAGTGCTCTTTTTCAGCCCGCTTACGTGCATACTCAACAAAATCATCACCGGCCATTGCTTTTCTGGAGAATACCCCTGAAGGGTCTCGCTGCAAATCCTTTTCAACCTTCCGCATCATCTCCAGCGCTTCAGCCTTGATCTGACTAAACACTTTCCGGTTTTTCGGATTCGCCTGCAAACCTGTTTTTTGGGAGAACCGCCCGAAATCCTTATGATAAGTATCAATGTAAAAGGCGACATCACCCGAAGCCATTTTCCTTTCTCTGATCTTTACGCCCATGCCTCACCGCCTTGTAACACGTTCCTGTAAATGACACAAATAAGTTACAAAACTTGCAGTAAATGACAAAAACAAAAAATAAGAAACAAAAACTATAGCTATGTATAAAGTATTGTTTTTTATATAGAAAGAAGGGCTTTTAGGTAGAGATGATGAACAGCAATAATACACCTTAATAATTTACGTAAAAATATGCCATATAAAGCTATCTCCGGCATCGGTGAATTCGGTCTGATCGACAAAATCGCTGCCATCGTGGAACCAACGCTTCATGCCGTACCACAAATAATGGCAGGAATCGGTGACGACTGTGCCGTCTATCAACCTTCCCCAGGGCTTTTACAGGTAGCGACAACCGATATGCTTGTCGACCAGATACACTTTGATCTCTTGACAACCCCCCTGAAACTTCTCGGAAGCAAAGCCATCAGCGTCAATGTTTCAGACATCTGCGCCATGAATGCCCTGCCCCGTTACGCTCTTGTCTCCATGGCCGTGCCATCATCCTTTTCAGTTGCAATGATTGAGGAGCTTTACGAGGGTATGAGCTATGCTGCAAAGGAGTACGGAGTTGCCATTGCTGGTGGGGATACCTCTTCATCCCGTTCGGGACTCGTCATTTCCATTGCTATGATCGGGGAGGTTTCCAGTGAAGAACTAACCCATCGAAAAGGCGCAAAACCAGGAGAACTTATCTGTGTTTCCGGCACTCTGGGGGGAGCAGCTGCAGGAATCAAACTTCTTATGCGTGAAAAAGAGATCATGCTGGAGCATATCGAAAACAACGAAACGTACAATAAAAACGTCATGGCCGACCTGAAAGAGTACAGCGATGCAATACAACACCAGCTGCTGCCTCTTGCACGCATCGATATCGTAAAATTATTACACTCGAAACATATCCGTCCCTCTTCGATGATCGACATTTCCGATGGACTCAGCCCGGAGCTCCAGCATATCTGCCGGCATTCAAATACCGGAGCATTGATTCATGAAAGCCGTATTCCGATCCATCCGGCCACTCGCCAAATTGCCGATGAGCTTCAGGAAGATGCCCTTACCTGGGCTTTGACAGGAGGTGAAGACTATCAGCTGCTGTTTACACTGTCGAAAGAGGAATATGAGGCAATTGCTGATAAAAAGGAAATATCCGTCATCGGCGAAATAACCGACATGGAAGAAGGATTGCAGCTGAGTGATATTTACGGTATGACCATTGATCTCACTTCGATCAAGGGATATGATCATTTCAGCTCGTAACCGCTTCCCTCACTTGAAAAAAAGGAGAGGACAGGCACCATTTTATTTTTTGGGAAACACGTTGAAGATCGTAAATTGTTAGCCCTGTCAATCCACAATGCAGGCCGAAGTGGCGGAACTGGTAGACGCCCAGGACTTAAAATCCTGTGTTCAGCAATGGACGTACGGGTTCGATTCCCGTCTTCGGCACCACTTCTTTTCTTTTTTATTGTTTACCCTACAAGCCTTCTGGAGTCTTCAATATTCATGGGTAGCTGTAATACTTTGCCTTATAGCATGCACAGGTACCAGCTAAGAACCCCACCAAATTGAACCACTGGAGTAATAAGAACTATGTTTCTTCATGTCAAAGAAGCCCAATATCTTGGAGATAGCAATGGGGCTATATTGCCTGAAAGTTACCCAATGACTCTGATATTCAGTAACATCACAACAATCTCTACTTTTTGACCTGCTTATTGCAAAAAACAACAAATCAATACCATCATGAGTTCGGAATTCACGAAGATTATGTTGACAGAGGACGAAATGCCTCGTCAATGGTACAACATTCAGGCTGATCTGCCCACACCGCTTCCGCCGCCTTTAGGTCCGGACGGTAACCCGGTTGGACCGGATGCCCTTGCGAAAGTTTTTCCGATGAACCTGATTGAGCAGGAAATGAGCACTGAACGGTGGATCGATATTCCTCAGGAGATACAGGCTATTCTGAAACTATGGAGACCTTCACCGCTGACAAGAGCAAGACGGCTTGAAGCTGCCTTGCAAACACCTGCAAAAATCTTCTATAAAAACGAAGGTGTTTCTCCGGCAGGAAGTCACAAACCCAATACTGCTGTTGCCCAGGCTTGGTATAACAAACAGTTTGGCATAAAACATCTCATTACTGAAACTGGCGCCGGACAGTGGGGAAGTGCGCTGGCCATGAGTTGCAAGCTTATCGGTATCGACTGTAAGGTATTTATGGTGCGCATCAGCTTCGACCAAAAGCCATTCCGCAAAATCATGATGAAAACATGGGGTGCTGACTGCATTGCAAGTCCAAGCGATCAAACAGCCGTAGGACGCCGGATACTAAGTGAGATGCCGGATACACCGGGAAGTCTTGCCATTGCGATCAGCGAGGCTATCGAGCAAGCTGTAGAACGTGATGATACACGCTATGCTCTCGGAAGTGTGTTGAACCATGTGATGCTGCACCAGACCATTATCGGTCTTGAGGCCCGCAAACAGCTTGAAAAAGTCGGCCTCTATCCGGATATCGTGATCGGTTGTGCTGGCGGAGGTTCTAACTTTGCAGGCATCAGTTTTCCTTTTATCTGTGATAAAATTCACGGTCGTGAGGTACAGATCATTGCAACCGAGCCGGAGGCATGCCCCACACTCACCAGAGGCCCCTACATCTATGATAACGGAGATGTTGCAAAAATGACTCCACTGCTGCCAATGCACAGTCTCGGCCATGGCTTTATTCCTCCTGCCATTCATGCCGGAGGATTGCGTTATCACGGGATGGCCCCGCTGGTAAGCCATGTCAAGCAGCTTGGTCTTATTGATGCTACGGCCATTGGACAGACGGAGTGTTATGAGGCGGCTCTGCTCTTTGCCCATACCGAAGGGTTTATTCCTGCGCCTGAAACATCACATGCCATTGCTCAAACTATCCGTGAAGCAAGAACAGCAAAAGAGGAAGGAAAGGAGAAGGTGATTCTCATGAACTGGTCGGGTCATGGACTCATGGATCTTCAGGGCTATGATGCCTTCCTTTCAGGGAAGCTCCATGATTACCCACTGCCTGAAGAACTCCTGCAACACTCTCTTGCCGCAGTGAAAGACCATCCTCAAGCGCCGCAGCAGCCTTAGGTATAAGAAAAACCCCCGGAAACCGGGGGTTTTTTTATTGCTTATTCAGTGTCAAGCTTTTCCTCTCGCTTGCCTTTTTTGGCAGGAGTGGCTCCATCAAGAAAACGAAGCTCATTCTCCTTTTCATCAAAGGCGATCCTGATCGTGCTGCCTTCAGAAAAGCGTCCTTTCAGCATCTCTTCGGCCAGCGGATCTTCCACATATTTCTGCAGTGCCCTTTTCAGTGGACGTGCACCATATTTCTGGTCATAACCTTTATCGACAAGAAACTCCTTGGCTTTCTCATCGATCTCGACCTCAATACCCATTTCATGAAGCCTCTTGAAAAGCTTGCCGGCCGTAATATCGATAATGTTGAAAATATGCTGTTTTTCGAGCGGATGAAAAACAATAATATCATCAATACGGTTCAGGAACTCTGGATTGAACACCCGCTTAAGGGCATCTTCAATCGTTGACTTCATCGCCTTGTAGTTTCCGGTCGAATCATCAGGAGCGGTAAAACCCATACCTGATCCCGCGCCGAAACTCTTGATGTCTTTAGCTCCGATGTTCGATGTCATGATGATGATGGTGTTGCGGAAATCAACCTTTCTTCCCATTCCATCAGTTAGAATTCCCTCATCAAGCACCTGAAGCAGAATATTGAAAACATCGGGATGCGCTTTCTCAATCTCATCAATAAGCACAACTGAATAGGGTTTGCGGCGTACCTTTTCCGTCAACTGACCGCCCTCTTCATAACCGACATATCCCGGAGGCGCTCCAACAAGACGACTGACCGAAAACTTCTCCATATACTCGCTCATATCGGCTCTGATCAGGGCATCCTCGGTATCAAAAATATATCGGGTCAATGCCTTGGCAAGCTCGGTTTTACCGACACCGGTAGGACCAAGAAAAATAAATGATCCAATAGGACGCGCAGGATCTTTCAACCCAGCACGGGTACGCTGTATGGCCTTGGTAATCTTTTTGATCGCCTCATCCTGACCGATCACCTCTTTTGTCAGATCAGCCTCCATGGTAAGGAGCCTTTTGGATTCCGACTGTGCGACCCTTGCCACCGGAATACCGGTCATCATGGCGATAACAGAGGTAATATCGGCCTCAGTGACATCGTAAATACTTTCTGAAGCACGGTCTTCCCACTCCTGTTTTGCATGATCAAGAGCATCAAGCAGGTTTTTCTCCTTGTCGCGGAGCCTTGCAGCTTCCTCGAAATTCTGCATCTTCACGACCTGATTCTTCTCTGCCTTGACCTCCTCAATAGACTTTTCAAGCTCAAGAATCTCCTTGGGAACATGAATGTTGCTTAAATGAACCCTTGCACCAGCCTCATCCATAACATCAATGGCCTTGTCGGGAAGAAAACGATCAGTGATATAACGTTCTGAGAGCTTTACTGCTTTTTCAATAGAGTCTCCCGAATAGTTCACATGGTGATGTATCTCATACTTCGACTTGATATTGTTGAGAATCTGGATGGTCTCATCAACCGATGTCGGCTCAACCATGATTTTCTGAAACCTCCGGTCGAGAGCACCGTCTTTTTCAATAAACTGGCGATATTCGTCAAGCGTGGTTGCACCAATACACTGTAGTTCCCCACGGGCAAGTGCAGGCTTGAAAATATTGCTTGCGTCCAGAGAACCCGAGGCTCCACCGGCACCGACAATGGTATGCAGTTCATCGATGAATAAAATCACATCACGCGACCGCTCAAGTTCGTTCATGAGGGCTTTCATCCTCTCCTCAAACTGACCCCTGTACTTCGTACCGGCAACAAGCGCTGCCAGGTCAAGTGCAACAACTCTCTTGTCGTAGAGCACCCTCGATACCTTACGCTGAACAATCTTGAGTGCCAGACCTTCAGCAATAGCAGTCTTTCCAACACCTGGCTCTCCAATCAGCACTGGATTATTTTTTTTCCTGCGGCTCAGAACCTGGGCTACTCGTTCGATCTCTTTTTCACGTCCGATAATAGGATCAAGCTTGTCCTCAAGGGCAAGACGGGTAAGATCACGACCAAAATTGTCGAGAACGGGCGTCTTGGTTCTCTCCCCCTTTCTCGGATCAGCTTTTTTTGGCTGACGTTCTGCACCACCCGCCGAATAGGCTCCCTCCATAGGAGGCTCGTCAGACTCACTCCGGCTGCTGGTGATATTCGTAAGCTCATCCCTGACGAGATCGTAGGTAACACCAAACTGTTCAAGAATCTGAGCGGCGATATTATCGTCACCTTTCATGATTGACAGTAAAAGATGCTCGGTGCCTATAACACTTGACTTGCAGATTTTTGCCTCGAGATAGGTAATTTTCAGCACCTTCTCTGCCTGCTTGGTGAGAGGCACATTACCCATCTGGGTTGCAGGAACCTTGGGGTGAGTACTCTCCTCAATTTTCTGTTTGAGGCTGAATAAATCTATCTTGAGGTTTTTCAGTATCCTGGCCCCGATACCTTCGCCTTCCTTGATAAGGCCGAGGAGAAGATGCTCAGTGCCGATATAGTCATGACCCAAGCGGAGAGCTTCCTCCCGGCTGAGGCGAATGACATCCTGTACTCTATTTGAAAAATTGCCTTCCATTCTTTACGTATCGGTATAATTGTTATGAATATCCTGAATCAACATATCCAGTTCTATGCACTCACAAAAAAATTGAGCAAAAATTATTTATTTATAAAGATAGCTACTTATAAAACCAATTCCATAAATCAGAAAACTCTTTTAAACGCCTAAAGGTTCTTTATATTCTCCATCCTCTATGAATGTTCAGCACATCCGTATCAACGACAGAAATCCAGAGCACCGTGAATTATCAATTTACCGTACCGGAAAAGTTAACAGAATAAGGCTTCAGGACAGCACCTACACAACATACCACTCCTTGGAAATCAATGCTCACGACTATGCCGCGTTTTTCCATTATGGCATTGCAGAGGCTTTAAACAAACTCCCTTTCATTTCTGAAAGCAGCAATGGACTTGACAGCTGGGATGAGGCCTTTCTGCATAACAGCTGCCTTGAATTGATGAACAGCATTATCGATGAATCCACAGCTGCAATCAATCCGGAAAACAAGGAAATAATTCTGCTCGGCTGGCAGGATCAACCATTGCAGGTAGCATACCTTCGTGAAATTGATCCGGTAAAATTTATTGCCTTTATTGCTACTCTCAAACAATTTGTCGAGGAATCGAAGGCACAAGGGTTCGACCTGGAGTTTATTCTGTAAAAAGGCGATAAAAAGAACGTTTAGAAAAAACAGCGATTCTATGGAGTGAGAAAATATTGTGGAAAGCGGCGGTTTTCACCCCAATAGAGGTGAATGTATGAGGCGATGGCATTTCCTGTTCTGAACACTGGAGTTGCGACACACTCTCCCCGAGCGTTTTTCACGGTTGCAATGTGCTGAAGCGCTCCCTGTCGGCTGATGCGTGAATAATGAAATTCATGGCCGGGAAGCTCCATTTCAGGCATAGCATCCAGAACAATTTTTCTGTAGCCAAGCATAAGTTTTGAATCCTCAAGGGTGGTATCAACATCAAAAACCCCACACATCGGGTAGAGTGATCCATCGTTGAGGGTCATCGTTTTTCCAAGATACATCATCCCTCCGCATTCAGCATAGGCAGCACCGCCATGACGGCAATACGAAGCGATCTGTTCACGCATGGCACTATTGGCAGCAAGTTTTTGAGCGTAAAGTTCTGGATATCCGCCTGCAAGATAGAGCATGTCAGCCTCCGGAAGGCACTGATCATCAATCGGACTGAAAAAGACAATACGACCATGTTCACCAAGCACCTCAAGGTTTTCGTGGTAGATAAAGTTAAACGCTTCGTCACGGGCAACGGCAATGACCTTGTCACCTTTCCGATTCGATACGGAAACTGGATGAAACGGAGGAATGACCACTCGGGTAAGATCAAGCAGACGCTCAATGTCAACAGTTTTTTTGACATGCTCTGCCATAGCAGAAATAACACCCTCTCGATCGTACCCTGCTGAACCGTCAAGTCCGAGATGACGCTCGCTGATGGCAATCGTTTTGCTGCGTGGAAGATACCCAAGTGGCTCAACACCGGCATCACGGGCCGCTGCTTCAAGGTAGCGGTAGTGAGAAGGAGTATTGACCTGATTGAAAATTACTCCCGCAAGGTTCAGCCGGGGATCAAACGTTCTGAATCCATAGAGCAGGGGTGCGGCCGAATAAGCCATACTTTTGGCATCGACCACCATAATAACAGGAATGCCGAGAGTACAGGCTATCTCGGCACTGCTGCCTTCGGATTTTTCCGCCCCGTCAAAAAGCCCCATCACCCCTTCGACTACTGAAACATCAGCATCGGATGAATAACGGTAAAAGAGCGCCTTAACATGCTCTTTTGATGCCATGAAGGTATCAAGGTTTATACCTGTACGGTCACTTCCGCCCCATGATGCCGCCAAAGTGTGAAGGCGGGTATCAAGATAATCCGGTCCGCATTTGAACGGTTGAACCGTAAGACCCCGCTCAGCAAAAAGCCTCAGAAGAGCCAGCGTCAAGGTTGTCTTCCCTGAACCGCTTGAGGGAGCTGCCAGAAGAAAAGCTGTTTTCTTTACTGCCATCGTGGATCCGTGCTATCCCGGGTGAACTGCCGGATCGGGATGAAGAAACTGATAGTGCAGGGCACTGATAAGCTTGGTGCTATCCACTATTTTAAAAGAAGCAGGCTCAGCCGAAGATGCAAGGGGAGGTAATGGTATGCCGGTAACTTCAGCAGCTCTGGCGTAGTATTCTCGTCGCAGGGGGTGAAGCGGACTGCAGGCGTTGAACACCTCGCCCCACTGCTGAAGACGGATGATTTCAGAGATGATCTGTACACAATCATCACGATGGATGAAGTTCATCGGCTGATCGGGATTGACTATCTCTTTCATGCTAACGAGATACTTTTCCGGGTTACGGTCATAGCCGATCAAGCCGCCAAAACGCAGCACAGTGGTCTGAAACCCGCTCTCCTGCATCAGCATCTCTTCGACAAGGAGGAGCGCCTGGCCGGACAGGGCTTCAGGATCAACAGCGTCCTCTTCGGTAACTTCCCGGTTGAGGGATGGATAGACCGATGTTGAACTGACAAACAGCACCGAGCGAACCGGCGATTGACCAAGAGCATCGATCAGTGAAGAAAACTGTTCGATATGGTACTCAACAATGTCGTCGCGCCTCTCAGGCGGTATGTTGACGATAAGAATATCACTGTGCAGAAAATCGGTAATATCTTCGCCGTTCACCTCCGGGTCGAGTTCTACCAGATAAGGCTCTATGCCTGCGTCACGCAGAGTTTCCAGATGATCCTCCTGCGTGGTCGATCCCTTTACTTGATAACCCGCTTTGATGAGGGCTTCTGCCAGTGGCAGCCCGAGCCAGCCGCATCCGAGAATAGTGATGGTTTCTTTTTTCATGAAAGTGTTTTGCGGTTACTCAAGTTCAATGACCTAATGTAGTTGATCATCAGCTGCATTTCAACTGAATTCACCCTGAGTTTTCAGCATTTTAAAGTCAAGAAGTTGTGGTATTATGAAAATAACTATTGAGACACAGCAGATCGAAGGAGCAGCCACATCATTATGACTAAAGAAGGTGAACCTGCAACATTATCAATTCCAGATCATCGAGAAATTGCCAAGGGAACCTTACGAAGCCTCATCCGTGCTGCAGGATTGACCGTTCCTGAGTTTGTGGATACATATCGAGCATAAGATTATTTCAAAAAAATCACACACTTTCACCTGAGCCGGCTTTTGCTATCAACTCGTCGAGACAGGTACTGCAGACACAGGTTTTATAGCGTTCGGCAAGATGCTCTTTCACTGCAACCGGAACTACTCTGGTGGCGCACCAGCACGCTGGCGAAAGGCTGCAGGTAAACGATTTCCCACATTGAGGACAGGTTACGGTTTTTCCGTTTCCGGCTGTATGATCGATGGAATGTGTCATAAGTTAAACATTGGTTTATGATTGAAATGCTCCCAACTACACAGCCATTGTCTGGCGCAGCGCTTTTTGCCATCCGTTTAATTGCATCTCTCTTGTTTCTGGCTCTATAGCTGGCGTGTAGATGCATTGAACCTTATGCAATGCCGGAAGCTCATCGCTTGATTGCCATATTCCTGTCTGCAATCCGGCAAGATACGCAACGCCGAGCGATGTCGATTCAATATTTGCCGGCTTCAAAATCTGAACATCCAGGATATCTGCCTGAAACTGCATAAGAAATGCGTTGCTCACTGCCCCTCCATCAACCATGAGCACCTTCGGAACGATTCCTGTATCGGCCACCATAGCCTGAAAAACATCGTAGCTTTGATAGGCTATTGATTCCAGGGCTGCACGGACAATATGCTTTCTGTTCGTGCCTCTCGTCAGCCCGACAATGGCGCCCCGTGCCTCCATCTGCCAATGGGGAGCACCAAGGCCTACAAAAGCAGGAACGAGGTAAACTCCACCATTAGTCAAGGCTTCACGCGCCATCACTTCGGATTCCCCTGCATGCTGAATCAGCTTGAGTTCATCCCTCAACCACTGAATCACTGCTCCACCAATAAAGACCGATCCCTCAAGAGCGTAACAAGGCATACCCGCCGCATTGATGGCCAGTGTTGTCAGAAGACCGTTATGCGACTGAATAAAGGTATCACCCGTGTTCATAACCATAAAGCAGCCGGTTCCATAAGTATTTTTGATTGACGCCGGCTCGAAACAGCACTGTCCAAAAAGAGCCGCCTGCTGATCGCCTGCAACTGCAACGATCGGCACACCGTCAAGCTCTTTCAAAGCAGTTACCCTGCCGAAATCATCCATGGAGTTTCTCACATGCGGCAAAAGCGATGCCGGTATCTCAAACAGTTCCAACAGCTCTTGATCCCACTTTTTCTCCCTGATATTAAAAAGCAGGGTTCTTGACGCGTTGGTGAAGTCGGTTGCATGTACCCTGCCACCGGTCAGTTTCCAAATCAGCCAGCTATCAACTGTACCGAAAAGCAGGTTATCAGGATTGAGAATCGAACAGTGATCAAGAATCCAGCGGATTTTTGTAGCGCTGAAATAGGCATCAAGCGGGAGTCCGGTTTTGGTGGTGATCAGTTCCTCTTCTGCACTATACCGATGACAAAGTTCACTCGTCCGACGGCATTGCCAAACAATGGCGTTATAGATCGGTTTGCCACTTCTTTTATCCCACACAATGGTGGTTTCACGCTGGTTGGTGATCCCGATGGCGGCAATAGGTTGCGAGTATTGAACTCTCAGCTCCTTCACGCCTTGCACAACGCTCTGCCAGATCTCTTCCGGATCGTGCTCCACCCACCCTGCCTGAGGATAATGCTGGGTTAACTCACCGTAAGCTTTCCCAACAACTCCACCATCCCTGTCATAGAGAATACAGGTGGTTCCAGTGGTTCCCTGATCGATTGCCAGAATTGCCATGCTTTATGATTCATGCGTTGCACTACATCAGCCTGAAATCGTGAATCTCAAGGTGAATCAAGACCGGACCACCGAGCGGCTTGCCTTTCGGCCCCTTCGGGGTTACCCGCCTTATTGAAGGATAAACAAGTCCCGCGCTGTTGTGCGCATGCTGCAGAACAACATTGGATGCGGCAGCAAGCGGGCTGATGATATCTGCAGTATAGTCGTGCTGAATCAGGAGGCCGGTCTCGCGGTCAAATCTGAATCGCTGCACCCTGCTGTGGGTAGGAATCTCATCAGGGAATCGCGCCTCCAGCCAACCCGGTTCGAGCTCTTTCCATTCTATCTCCTGACACATCAACAGCACTGGCAGAGTAAAATAATTCCAGGAAGCATAGTTGGCGAAATAGGACATATCGAGATCATCCCAAGAGAACAACCTTCTGCCAATTTGGAAATAATCCCGAGCATTCCTCCGTTCTGAAAGAACCCGGCCTTCTTTATTCTCCAGACGAACATCAAGGCCATCAAGTACTCCCATAATACCAGGATTACGGCCAATCGGAGTCAATGTTGAAAATGGCCTGTGAACATCCAAAACCATACTGGCATGGCGAAAAAACGGTCGCCGTTTCAGGGTAAACGCAAGTCCGGAAGCACTTATCTCGGTTTCCAGAGTTTGAGCGTTTTCCCAAAGCTTGCGTCCGCCGTACGCGGCAATTGCTTTCTCTGCTGTTTCTGTCAGACTCATAGAAATATTTGGTATTACCCGAAATATAAACAATCTGAATTCAGAATTAATTGATCACTCGGCAGTTTACCCAAGAATACCGGTGGTCAATTCATCCTTAGATATTGGATTCACCGTAAAAAGTAACTCATCGTCGTGTCTCAGCATCAAGAAAAATGATGTCGGACGACTCACTCAGGCCAAAAATAACCACCATTTTTCTGGAGTTCTTAACCCCCTCTTCGATACTTACCGAATCTCAATTGCTACGCAGTCACTGAGGAACGTGACTATACTTCAAAGTTTTTTTGTAGAAGGCCCATCTTGTCTCTATATTTTAGCCGTATGCAGGAAAAAATTTAACAGGGTGCGTTGATGCCGACAGAGCAGTATCGAGACAAGAACGCCTATGTTCCTGAAGATATTACTTCTCCTGTTTCTGAGCCCATAGCAGTGTGGAGTCAGTTTTGCGCCGAATCCAACATTGAGCATGATGGAGAGATGAAATCTTTACCATCAATGCAGCAGGAGCTCTTTTTATGACCGATTTAACGATATGTGATACCTTAAAATCCGGTATTGGTGAGTTGTTTACCTGTACTGAACATGGAGATTTTCAGCGAATCCGTACTCCTTTCCTTTATCCAGATGGAGATAATATCGACCTTTTCTGCAAACAAAATGGAGATGTTGTCACCATAACTGATCTTGCTGAAACGGTACGCTGGCTCCAGACACAGTCAGCATCATCTTCCAAGCGATCAAGCAAGCAGCATCAGCTTATCGAAGACATTTGCATTACGCACGGTGTTGAACTGTATCGGGGAATGATTCTTGGACGTTGTCGCCCTGGCGATTCGTTCGCAATGATCGTTACAAGAGTGGCTCAAGCTGCCGTCAGAGTGTCCGACCTCTGGTTCACCTTTAAAACACGGACAGTCGAGTCAATTACTGATGAGGTTGCTGATTGCCTGACTGACAAAAAGCTGCCATTTACCCGTTTTGAAAAACTTGCAGGTCGATCTGGCAGGGCATGGGCTATTGATTTTCACGTAAGATCTCCTTTTCGCAGCTCCCTTATTTCTGTTTTAAAAACATCCAACCGCTCTTCATCCAGACCTATTGTTGAGCATACAGTTGCTGCATGGTATGATCTGAACCATTTAGCCTCTGGCCCGGAGGGGTTGAGTTTTATCTCGTTGTTTGACGACACCTCAGATGTCTGGACCGATGAAGATTTTAAGCTGGTAGAGCCATTGTCAACCATTTCGCGGTGGTCACGCCCGGATGAATTTATCAATATTTTATCCGATATATCATAAATGACGCATTATTCCCAAACTTATATGCCCTTCACAGAAAAATTTTCCACAATAAAATAGGCCAAACACGAAGCAGATTTTTTCCCCTGAATTCTATAGCAAGCCATTTTTCTTCAGATCTGCAACAACCTGTTCAAGAGAGATCGAAGGTTCATCGTTGCGCTCAGCAGTTAACCTCTGCATGGCACATTACCTTGCCTCCAGTAATATTCTCTGGCAAATAACGCGATATGCCCGTTCCCGTCCAGTCGAGCATAAGATAGTACTTCAGTTACAGGTTATTTTTGCGGCGGGCTGATCGGACACGGTAGAGCCGTTCACTAAAGCCGCCTTCATTTTCGAATGATTTTGCCAAAGCATCGAGCTGGCGGTCAAGGAGGTAACAGCACAGGTTTATCAGGGAAAGCGTAGCATTAACTACAAGAACAGGAACCTGCACAGACTCGCATGGACTGTCAGGGACGTTCACTTGGAAAGTGTTGTCAGTGCTAGTCTGTGACGGTCCGTGTTGCTTGTTTTCCTTAGCAACTCATTGCCGAAGTTCGAGCAGGCTGCTGCAGCGAAGAACCTTGAAGCGCATTAGTGCAGGGTGGTCTGGCGCCCATTGGGGCAAATCCCTGTGCCGCAGAAAATCTTCATAGTCAAGACGGAGTTCTTCGAGGCTTGCCCGGGCTACGCTGGTTAGTTTGAGTTCAGTTTTTTTAGAGGTTCCTGATGCCTGGCTTCCTTCAGCGATGTTCTGCACACCGGATCGGGCGGCCTGCACCATCTGATCATTGGTTCGGCTCCGGCGATCAATGTAGCGTTCACAAAATCTGACCGTCACATCGTAGACCAACTGCGCAATCTGGAAGCTTTTCAGGTTTCTGTAGCCGCCGTGTTTAGGAATGACAGACTCGGTGCTCATGGTCAAGCGGCAAACTGGTTGAGTGAAACGTAATTTTTGATATATTACGATATTATCTCACAGTATTTACATAAAATATTTTAAATCGGGTATCTTAAAAACGAATTGGTTGACAGTTTGGTCAACTCTTCGCTATCAATGCCATCACTCTCCCTGCTTCTCCACAAGATATTTCCAGTACTTCATGGGCATGTTGGATTTCTGAAGGCGAGGGTTTTTTCGATCAGGTATGGCAATGGTTTTAAAGAAAGCCTGCCATAGTGCCTGCACCTTTTTTTCATCTTCAGAGAGTGCGGGAGTGGTGAATTGTTCGATGGTACCAAACTGAAGTGAACCTTTATTCCAACGGGCAGCGGTGCGACGTTTAACATCGTAGAGAAACCAGTGCTGCGCCCTGAGCCTGTGGCTGAAGTGGTAGGCAAGAGGGTGGATGATATTGTAGTCAGGTTCCATTTTCGCAAGGTAGGCGCCATCCTGAAGTTTTTCGAACCTCAAGAGTCCTTTCATGCGATGCAGCTCCCTTCCCGCTTTTTTTGCAACATTGACAATATCGCGCACAGCTGGATGAGTAAGATAACCCTTGACCTTGTCGCCATGCCTGAAAGCTAACGAAACATAATGCAGCAGACTGGTTTCCATCCCCTCCTTTTCGGCGAGCATGAAAGAGTAGAGGGTATGCGCTGCATCGGGTGCATACTGCTTTAGCCGGGAAAAAAAAGATTCTGCCAGGGCTGCATCAGTGTTGATCGTTAATCCCTCTTCAAACAAAGTGTCTTTACGCGCTGAAAGGATAACTTTTTCAGGATCAGGCTCCACTTCAAGAATCCAGGCAATGGCAGACAAAAGTCCGTCAGCAGTACCGTCGTAAAGGTAGCTGTTCATATTATGCGAAAAGACCAGGAAGTACCAGTTGTTTAGGAAGCGATACCACACTACCTTCACCAAGTAACAGTCTCTGGCGGATGACAGTGGGGGACTGATCGGGTTTTTCAGATGACCTTCCTGAACAGATGATAAAATATTTTGCCCGTTTGATCACTACCCCTATTTTTTTCAAACCTTCAGGAGTAATGGGTGAAAATCGGCGGGCAGCAACAATGCGTTTGGCTGAAACCACTCCGATGCCCGGCACACGCAACAGTGTTGCATAGTCCGCACGGTTGATCTCGACTGGAAAAAATTCCGGATGGCGCAGAGCCCAGGCAGTTTTTGGATCGAACGAATCATCGAGGTGGGGGGCTTCGTCTGAAAGAATCTCCTCAGCAGAAAATCCATAAAACCTCAACAGCCAGTCGGCCTGGTAGAGTCGATGTTCGCGTAAAAGAGGGGGCGCAGCAAGTACGGGCAAGCGGTTATCGGCCATAACCGGTACGTATGCCGAGTAATAGACCCGCTTAAGGTTCATTTTTTTGTAAAGCCCCTGGGATAGACGCAATATCTGGAAATCGGTTTCGGGACTCGCTCCAATAATCATCTGGGTGCTTTGGCCTGCCGGAGCAAACCGGGGTGCCCGTCGATTTACCTTGCGTTCAACAAGACTGTCTGCTATCTCCCGCCCGATGAGCGACATGGGCTCTATAATGGCTTGTTTATTTTTTTGGGGTGCAAGTCGCTGTAACGATGCCTGTGAGGGCAGTTCAATGTTGACGCTGATGCGATCGGCATAGAGCCCGGCTTTTCGCACAAGTTCACTACTGCTGCCGGGGATGATTTTCAGATGTATATAACCACCGAACTGCTCTTCGGTACGCAGCGCTTCGGCAACCCTGACCATACGCTCCATGGTGTGATCGGGGCTCCGCATGACAGCCGAGCTTAAAAAAAGCCCTTCGATATAGTTGCGACGATAGAACTCAAGAGTAAGATCAATCACTTCGCGAGCAGTAAAGGATGCTCGTTCAACCGGATTGGTCGACCGGTTCACACAGTAGGCACAGTCGTAAATGCAGTCATTGGAAAGCAGAACTTTCAAAAGGGAGATACAGCGGCCATCATCCGCCCATGAGTGGCAGATCCCGCTGCTTGAGGTATTGCCGGTACCGCAAGAGGGCCCCTCACGCTTGCTTCCGCTGGAAGCACACGAAGCATCATAACGCGCTGCGCCGGAAAGAATCTGTAATTTCGCCTGGGTATCCATGAGTGAAATATAGTGAAGAAAGAACGAAAGAGAAGACGGAAGGAGAATAGTCTCTTATTGCTCTCGCACTGTTTTTTTGTTCCGCTGCAAAAGCAATTCGATGGCGCGTCTGGCTCCGGTCACAACACCAGGAAGAGACTGCCCTGGAAAAATCGAGTCGCCAACAAGAAAAAGATTGTCGAACGACGTTGCCGGTCCACGCACCTTGAACAAAGAGGTCTGGGGATAACCTCCCACCAGGCCTTGAAAACGCCCGGTATAGCGCTCCCAGGTAACAGGTGTTGCTGCCGTTATGCTTCGAATTGCATCACGGGCTTGAGGAAACTGTTCTGAAAGCACACCAAGCAGATGTTCGGTAAAAGCACGCTTCATCTCCTGGTAGACAGCTCTCCCTTTCTCTTGCGCTTGAAACCATGGTTCAGGCCTTGTATGGGTTGAAATTGTGACTGCACAAAGCCCTTGAGGTGCACGACCTGGTTCGTCGCCTGGCGAAAAGGAGACAAAAATAGTATTCCCTTCTGCAAGCTCACCACGGGCACCGACAATTTGCACATGATGCGTCGGCAATGTACTGAACAGGTCTGGATCCATGCCGAGGTAGAGGATAAACGCGCTCCACTGTTTGCACTCGCTAATGACAACTTCAGGTTTGTTCTCCATTCCGGTGAGCAGAGCAAGCGATTCTGGAGGGAGGTTTGCAAGCACAAAATCAGCAGCAAGAGCGCTGCCATCTGAAGTTTCAAGACCGAAGACCTGTCGACGAACTGAATCAATGCGGATAACCCTTTTACGGTATAAAACAGCCCCGCCGTAATCCTCAACAGCCCCGGCAAGCAACTCTGCAATCGTTCCTATCCCTCCTTGAACTCGATAGGCACCCGAAAGGGGCAAGTCAAGCGCTATGGCTGCATTGACGGCATTGGCATACCGGGAGGTGGTCTGTAGTGAAACCAGAAGCTGGGCATCAATAAAGCGGACAAAATCCGGGTCGCGGTCGAGGCCATGGAAGGCAAGCCATTCAAACACAGTTTTTGTCGCAAATGTAAGCAGATATGCCGATCCTGGAAGTCCTGCAATACCTTTACGGGCAAGCCGGGCAAGATCACGCGCCCCTTTTGCCGGCCATGAAAGCCCCCCTTCAGCAAGATGCCAGAGTAGTTTTGCAAGGTCGGCCTGCTCCTTCCAGAAGGGTGCTGAACCTGGAAAGCGTTCAAGAATACCAAGACGCTGAGGAGGAAGATCAAGGTGAAGAGAGTTGTGACGATACTGCCAGGCAACTGCTTCGGGTAACACCGGCCAGATAATGCCAAGCTCTTTACCGAGCATGTCCATTGGTCCGCCATCATGAAATCCGCAGCCAATCGTAGCCCCGGCGTCAAACCGATAACCTTCCCGAGCAAACGTTGCCGCACATCCTCCGGGATAGTCCTGGGCTTCAAGCACGGTAACCATTGCTCCTTTCCGGGCAAGCAAAGCGGCGGCAGCAAGCCCTCCAACTCCCGCCCCAATCACAACAACGTTCAGATTCTGCAGTTCCATGCTCTTACTCTTTGGTTTCCCCCTCGACTGATAAACTAACCACCGATATCCTTATGAAGTTCTGCGACAATGCTCAGCTTGAGAATTGTAAACGCAAGAGCGACCAACATTGGTGAGATGATGTGCAAAGCAGGAATCTGATGAGAGTGCGGGTAAGAGAGTCGGCGTAGCGGGATTTGAACCCACGACCCCTTCCACCCCAAGGAAGTGCGCTACCAGGCTGCGCTATACGCCGAAATGTCTGATGAGGAAGTAATTATAAGAAAATCCGTGAATTAAAATAATCTTTTTTCGATGATTCAGGCTTTACCACAAGAACATGTACCATTGCACTCAATGGCAGGACTGCAGGTTATCAACATTTTTATAATTAATCAACATTATTATGAACATTTTGCTAATGAGGCTGAAAAGCGTCTCCTTTACAGGAAGATTTACTATAAAATATTTTATAAATATATGTTAGGTAAGAAATAATATTATAAACCAACCTCCTCCGCAGCCACTCACCTTGAGATAACAAAACATGATTCAACAGGTTATCAACAATTGATACACATTCAGGGTTACCTACATTCGGTTACGTCGATGCTTCAAATACTCAATAACCGGCGGCATAAGGGAAATCACAATAATTGCCAGAATGAGCAGCTTGAAGTTCTGCTGGACAAGAGGAAGCTGACCAAAAAAATAACCGCTGTAATTGAACAACCCTACCCAAAGCGCGGCACCGACAATATTGAACAGAATAAATCTGCTGTAAGTCATGGCTCCGATACCGGCAACAAAGGGAGCAAACGTTCTGACAATGGGAATGAAGCGCGCGATGATGATTGTCTTACCCCCATATCTTTCAAAAAACTGATTGGTTGTTGCAAGATGCTCGGGATTGAAGAAACGTGACTTGTCGTATTGAAATACTTTTGGACCGATCCTTTCGCCGATCTGGTAGTTAAGCGTATCGCCCAGCACAGCCGCTAAAAAAAAGAGTATAAAAAGCAAGTTCGGATCAAGAGATGAACCCGGCATGGATGCCAGAGAACCGGCAGCAAAAAGCAATGAGTCGCCGGGAAGAAACGGTGTGACAACAAACCCGGTTTCACTGAAAATGATAACAAAAAGAATACCGTAAAGCCAATAACCATAATGAGCAGCAAGAAGCTGAAGATGAGTATCAATATGGAGAATAAAGTCTGCGATGGAAGAGATGAGAACGGTAAAAGAATAATCCATGTTGTGCAGGGTAAGAATGAAACCTCTCTTTTTTTTCCAACCTAATGTACTCATTATGCCGACGAGTCGCAAAATAGCGCACAGTGCCCTTGCTGGGGGATGGCAGGAGATAAGTTATTATTGTTATATATTAGGTTTGTATTATCTATAATAAACCCATGCAACTCCCATGAGTTATTTTGAGTCCTCCCGCTGTAAGCTGTACTATGAAGACACTGCTGATTCTGATCCTTCCGGCAAAAAAAAATCTGTGGTGCTTTTTGTGAACGGCTGGGCAGTATCCTCCCGATACTGGAAACCCCTGGTCAACGTGCTCTCCAAAAACTACCGATGCATTACCTATGACCAGAGCGGCACAGGCAAAACCATTATCACAGGCTATAAACCAACCTTTACCATCCAGGGCTTTACCGAGGAGGCAGGTGCACTCATAGAACATCTCGGGCTCCAACAATCAAAACAGCTGCATATTGTCGGTCATTCAATGGGGGGCATGGTTGCAACGGAACTCTGCATTCGCTATCGTGAAGCTCTTGTCTCTGCAACAATCATTGCCTGCGGTATTTTCGAAGAGACCGCATTTACCTCTCTTGGCCTCATGTTTCTTGGTGGATTGATTGATTTCTCCATGAATTTCCGCAATATTTTCCTGCACGAACCGCTGAAAAGCCTTTTTATCAGGAGGGCTGCATCAAAAGAGATTCCAAAGGAGTACCACAATATCATTGTTGAAGACTTCACGCAGTCCGACAAAGATGCGACCAATGCTGTAGGCAAGTTTTCCATCGACCCTGAGGCTCTGAGAACTTACACCCGACATGTTATCAATATCGCTTCACCTTTATTATGCTGTGTAGGAATGGCAGATCATACCATTCCTCCTGAAGGAACCATATCGCTCTATGAAAAACGCAGGGCTGAGGCATCCGTACCCACAAGGCTTGCAAAATTCCCCGATCTCGGCCATTTACCGATGCTTGAAGAGACCGCTGAATTTGCCAGGGAGCTTAAAAAGCATTTTGAATTTGCTGAACAATTTTATAAAAAGAGACCGCTGGAAAACACAACCAATACCTGACAGCCGATACCATGACTATCATATTGCTTACTCCTTGTTACAACGAATACAACACTAAAGATCAACAGATACTGTGAGTAAAATATTTGCCAAAGGCATGCTTCTCTTGATTGCCTTTTTGATCGCCATAACGTTGACAAGCCCTGCGTTATATGCGATACCAAATTTTCTGGGCCTTCCAAGTCTTGAAGAACTTGAAAATCCAAATCCGGAACTTGCCTCGCTTGTCTACTCGGAAGATGGTGTACTTCTCCACAAGTTTTTTCTAAAAAACCGTACCTTCGTTCCTCTTAAATCCATTCCGCTTTCGGCACGCCATGCCCTTATAGCGACCGAAGATGTAGCGTTTTACCAGCACTGGGGCGTTGATCTCCGACGGCTTACGCTGGCTATGGGTGAAAATATCCTCAAGGGACGCACCCGCTGGCAAGGAGCCAGTACCATTACCCAGCAGCTTGCCAAAAACCTCTACCTGACTCAGGAGCGTACCGTCAGCCGAAAAATCAAGGAGTTCGTTACTGCAATAGAACTGGAAAAAACATACACCAAAGATGAGATCCTTGCCCTCTATCTCAACACGGTCTATTTCGGGTCGGGTGCTTATGGCATAGAAGCAGCGGCCTATACCTATTTCGGCAAGCCAGCATCACGCCTGACCCTGCCTGAAAGCGCCACGCTTATTGCAACCCTGAAGAACCCTACCGCATATAACCCGGCGAAAGATCCTTCCAGTTCTGCCAGCAGAAGAAACCTTATTCTCTCTCTGATGGAAAAGGCAAAATTCATTACGCCAAAACAGGCCGCTTCTGCCCAGAGAACTCCGCTCGTTTTGAAATACACACCGGTGAACCATCAAGGCCTGGCTCCATACTTCACGGAGTATATCCGACAGACCATCAAGCCATCAGCAATGCTTGGGAACATTGACCTCTACCGCGATGGTCTCTCCATCCAGACAACGCTCGACAGTCGGATGCAGAACTATGCCCAGCTTGCAGCCGCCGAACATCTTACCGAGCTTCAGGCTGCGTTTGACCGATCATGGAAATGGCCTGAATCGTTGAAGAACCAGATTTTCAGGGAAAGTGAGCGATTCAAGGGCCTCATAGAGGATGGACTCTCTGACCAGGAGGCGATGGCTAAAGTTAAGGCGGACAAAGTATGGGTTAATGATCTTCTTCAGTCTAAAACCAGAATACAGGTTGCCCTTGTGGCTATTGACCCGACCAACGGCCATGTCAAGGCATGGGTTGGTGGCAACAAATTTTCGCCTGACGATTACAAATATCAGTTCGACCATGTCTGGCAGGCAAAACGTCAACCAGGTTCAACCTTCAAGCCTTTTGTCTATACAGCAGCCATCGACAAGGGGATTCCGGCAAACTATCAGGTGCTTGACCAGCCACTTGCCCTGAACAGCGGAAACGGCACGGTCTGGTCACCAAGAAACTCCGATGGTTCATCGGGCGGCATGACCACACTCCGTAATGCGTTGGCCCACTCACTGAACCAAGTTACCGTTCGCCTTGCCTATGAACGCCTTACCACATCGGAAATTATCAGCTATGCTAAACGAATGGGCATCTCATCACCGTTGGCCTCAAACCTCTCTATCGCCCTCGGAACTTCTGAAGTTACCCCCCTTGAACTTGCGGGAGCATTTTCAACCTTTGCCAGCAACGGTATATGGAATGAACCTGTCTCTATTTTGAAGGTTGAGGACAAGCATAACCGCCTCTTGTCAGCATACAGACCAAACCATCGTTTTGCCATTGACTCTACCACCAACTTTGTTATGGTCTCAATGCTCAAGGATGTTATCACGAAGGGTACCGGCGTCGCTGTCCGTGCCCGTTACGGCTTTGATATCGAGGCTGCAGGAAAAACCGGCACGACCCAGAGTATGAGGGATGCCTGGTTTGCAGGGTTCACTCCTCAGCTTGTCGCAGTTGTATGGACAGGATTTGATGACGAGCGCATCAAGTTTACCTCGATGGAGTATGGGCAGGGTGCAAGAGCTGCACTGCCAATTTGGGCAGGATTTATGAAACGCTGCTACAGCGACCGGTCTCTGAAACTTGAAAACAGGTATTTTCATATTCCTGAAACGGTCATTGCCGTTCCTATCTCCGGTCAAACCAACACGCCTTCTGATCTGCTCGACAATAACGTCTATATTGAATACTATACTCCGAAAGGCTTTAAATACTATCAATCACGTCCGGGTCAATCATCCGATGTGAAAGACAAACCTGCGGAAGGCAGCAACGGCTCTACCGGAAACGACAATGGAGCGTTACCCCCACAGAACCCTGTTCCGGCAGTACGCCCTAAATTAGAAGAGATATACTGATTTCTCGCTTAGTTAACACACAATCGTTTTGTTATGCAATCGGTTTTAGTTCTGGATTTTGGATCACAATACACACAGTTAATTGCCCGTCGTATCCGTGAACTGGGTATTTATTCTGAAATACTTCCCTACAACGCCTCGCCGGAAACCATCAGGGAGCACAACCCCAAAGCACTCATCCTTTCCGGTGGACCGACAAGTGTCTATGGTGAATCGGCCATACTGCCTGATGGAGGTATTTTTGCACTTGGTATTCCTGTTCTCGGCATCTGCTACGGCCTGCAGGCTATAGCCAAACATTTCGGTGGAGAAGTTGCCAGTTCATTAAAACACGAATTCGGACGCGCTCAGATTATTGTCTCCCATGACGAGGAACATGAGAGTTTGCTTTTCCGCGATATTCCCGACTCTGACGTCTGGATGAGCCACGGCGATAAAGTGATCAGGCTTCCTGAAGGCTTCAGAGTAACGGCCAGCAGTGGAAATTCTGAAATGTGCGCTATTGAAAGCTACGGCAGTAAAGGTGCCTTGAAAGTCTATGGACTGCAGTTTCACCCCGAAGTACAGCACACCCTTTACGGCAAGCAGCTTCTCTCGAACTTTCTTATCACCATTGCCGGTATAAAACCAGACTGGTCATCAAAAAGCTTTATCGATCACCAGATTGAGGAGATCGCTCGCAAAGCAGGAAAAGAAACTGTCATCTGCGGTATCAGCGGTGGTGTTGACTCCACCGTTGCTGCCGTTCTGGTAAGCAAGGCAATCGGCAAACAACTCCACTGCATCTTTGTCGATAATGGCCTGCTGCGAAAAAATGAGGCTGAAAAAGTGATGAGCTTTCTCTCGACGCTCGGACTCAGAGTATCTCTGGTCAATGCTTCCGATCTCTTCCTGAAACGGCTGAAAAATATTGCATCACCTGAAAAGAAGCGTAAAATCATAGGAAAAACCTTTATACAGGTTTTTGAAGAGCAGATGGCTCATGAAAAGTTTCTGGTACAGGGTACTCTCTACCCTGATGTCATTGAGAGCGTCAGCGTCAAAGGCCCTTCGGAAACCATCAAATCGCATCATAATGTGGGCGGATTGCCGAAACGCATGAAGCTCAAGCTGATTGAGCCACTTCGGGAACTCTTCAAGGATGAAGTCCGTGCCGTAGGGCGTGAACTCGGCATCGCCGAAGATATCCTGATGCGCCATCCTTTTCCCGGTCCCGGTCTTGCGGTAAGGGTGCTCGGATCAGTCAACAAAGAGAGGCTTGATATCCTTCGGGAAGCCGACGAAATCTACATCGAAGAGCTGAAATCAAGCGGACTCTACCAGCAGGTGTGGCAGGCTTTCGCCGTACTGCTCCCGGTACAGTCGGTTGGTGTCATGGGCGATAAACGCACTTACGAAAATGTTCTCGCGCTGAGGGCTGTTGAATCGACGGATGGCATGACTGCCGACTGGGCCCAGTTGCCGCATGATTTTCTTGCCCGAGTTTCAAACCGCATCATCAATGAAGTACGCGGCATCAACAGAGTGGCCTATGACATATCATCAAAACCTCCGGCCACAATTGAGTGGGAGTAATGCCGATTTTTTAACTATTTGTTTTTTATAGACTTATAGTTATATTCCTTCTTCCAAGTAACATCCAAAACCCTTGATTTTCAAGGGTTTTCAGCATTCTCCTTCTAATTTTTTTACTAACTACGGACATTATTGAAAAACACAACTACCCTGAAAGACAGCAAGTGCTTTCAAAATCAGCAAGAGATTTTTGGGGGAAAGGGTATTATCTACACTACACCGCAATCAAACGGCAACTACTACTTGCGAGTATGGATAAAAGAGCAATCCCATTACTTCCGCAAGTCGTTGAGAACTAACCTTCTCTCTGATGCTTTTACCCTCGCAGAACAGGAGGTTCTTGATATCTTAACAAAAGTTAGAAATGGACATAAAATCTCTGGAACAAGTTGGGGAGAATTATGCGAAGAATTTCTAAAGCATCAAGAAGTCAGAGTAGATACCGCAAGAATAACAAAGGGACGACTTATCACGGTGAGGTCGCAAGTTACGAAACACATTGTGCCATTTTTGGGATATAAACTACGATTGAGTGAAATAGAACCAGAAGCATTTCTTGACTATGCAATATTCAGACGGAAAAATAATCCTGATGTGCAAGATGTAACCATTAGAAATGAATGCACAACCATTAACTCAATAACATATTTTGGATGGAAGAACAAGTATCTGCCTTTTCAAAAAGTAGAGACAGAAGATATCAAAATCAAAGGTGAAGTATCTCGTCGTGACTGCTTTACAAGTGAAGAATACAACATCCTAATTCTTGCAATGCGAAAATGGGTTAAAGATACGAAATTAGAAAAGGAGAAATACAACAGACAACTACTTCGTGACTTTATTTTACTGAACGCAAACACCTTTATGAGATTTGGGGAAATGCTTTCAGTTAAATGGAATATGCTTCAATACATTCAGAAGGATTGGAATGAAACGAAATCTGAAACTTACCTAAACTTTTCACTTCCTGCTGATATCTGTAAAAATAGGAAAAGAAGAACAGTTGTATCAAGAGGAAATGATTATATAGAACGGATTAAAAAATATTCTATTAAACAAGAAGCAGATGATTATATATTCATTACCAGAGATGGCAAACAAGTCGGAAGGAAACTTATGTATTCATTATGGAATGAACTTATTCCATATGCGGGATTAGATAACGAGAAGATAGGAAAGAAACTATCATTCTATAGTTTGCGACATTTTGGAATTACCTGCAGATTATACGCTAAAGTGCCGATTTATGAGGTAAGCAAACTCGCAGGAACAAGTGTCGCATTTATTGAGAACCATTATTCTCACATAGATATGTCACGACTAATTGATTGTGCATCTAAATCATTTAGGATTGATAAAAACGGCATATACATAGCATCAGGAGACTGATTGAATACTTTGATATGCCATAATCCCATATTCTCGATAGAATAGGCACTCAAAAGGTGCCTATTCTTATTTTTCAACTCCCCTGAAAATACTTTATAACCCACTATATATCTACCACTTACCGACCGCACTAAACTTTGAATTGGCATATATTTTGTTATATTATTCTATCAGAAGATTAGATAAAAACCTCTGATAGTTTCCCCTGCATTCCGCATCAGACATCTCCTTCTTCTATCATATTTCTCATAAAAAGCAGAATTACCCCTGCTTTCTATTCCTGCGTTCAATCGTGCAGAAATCCGTTTTCTTATAAATAGAGTTAATAAGAACCTTATGAATAATTCAAAAATAAACCTCTATGGTAGCAAGTTTTAGAGCATTCCGCAATGCGATGAATGAAAACAATAATGACTACAGATTGGCAACAGAAGCACTGAAAGTAAAAGACTTCGTTGTGAAAGAAAAACTCACGGCATTAGAGAAGACCATTGCCGAAAATACCAAGCAGAAGAAACACAATGACACCATCTTCAATAAAATCAAATCAGATAAATGAACCATAACATTATAAGCATATCGATGAATGACCAGATACTTGAAGACCTGAATCAAATCACATCAATCTTTACTTGCAGTCGTTCCGCATTTTTGAGATTTATCATCAGTGAGTATAAATCCTATCTCAACCAAGAAGTAGATATTGAGGCAGTTGATTATGTGAATGAATTACGATACAAGTTAGGGGAAGACACTGATGAAACTGAATAAAGAACAGGTGAAGAAGTTCGTTCAAGAGAAGACCTTCAAGACAGCAGAAGTCATCACCAGAGACGAGATACAGACACAGACCATCAGTGCTATCCTGAATGACATCAAGAGTAAAATCAAGAAGACCTGTCACATCATCATTCTGGAGGAACAGGGATGAGCAATCAGACAACCAACAACCCAACACGTTCAGATTACATCAATTGGTTCAATGATTTAGTCGGCAGTTATGGAAGTGAATATCACCATTATGCGTTTTCTGGGCATTTCGGTGGCAGTAGCAATGAATACAACAAAGACGGTTATGAAAAGAGATGGTTGAATGAAGAGAGAGAGTTCAGAAGGTTTTTCAGCATTCTTTCCAGAAAATACACTGGAATAAAGAAATGGGGAACATCATCTCGACATCGAGAAATGAAAGTATTGATTGTGCCTGAAATCCAGCAAACCCTTCATCTTCACGGCATACTCTCTCTACCTGCCGAAATGAATGAGTTCAACATTTTGGCATTTGACCATTTTGCCAATAAAGAATGGAAAAAGATTTACAACAAAGGTTCTTTTCTTATCAAGGAAAAAGAACCAATCGTAAGAGATCGCATTGTATATACTTGGGAGGAATACATTACAAAGAGAGTCGGATATGGAGATATTTTCGCAAACAACATTGCTCTTCTACCTTTCAACAAATCACTGAACTGAAAACAATCAGGGATTTTCTAATCCAAGTTCCACAAAAGTGGATGAAATGAGATGTTAGGGATAATCCCGCATATTTACTTGGTGACCATCGTTAAACAGATTGCTCTCTTAGCAGATGAGTAATAACATTGTATTGCCCAGAAAGACACAGATGAAAGACCTTACAATGAAGCAGATAATGAAATAGATAATGAGATTGAATATGACAACCGACAATCATAACAGACAACACCATAACACCCAACACAGATGACCCACCAGAGATATAAGCAGATATTAAGCACTGCCCGTAAATTCAAAGATGCCCCACTTCCACCATACAAGACGCTCCGAGTTGTAGATGAGAAGTTCGTAACCATCCTCTACTACGAAGCACTCCTTGAAACCCACCTACTGCAACACCTACTATACTCCTACATAGTGTTCCTTACTAAAGACGTAAAAGACCTTGATGATAAAGAACTCAAGGAACTTATCAGATGCTACACAACAGAACCCACCGAACCATCAATCCTCCGACAAGTCAAATACACCTGCATCTGTTTCAACTTTCCTGCAATTGATTGGAATGAAGATTGATGTGTTCCAGAGTGCCTGTGGCACAAAACTACCCTGAAAGACAGCAAGTGCTTTCAAAATCAGCAAGAGATTTTTGGGGGAAAGGGTATTATCTACACTTTATAATGCTTTTTGACTCCTACCTATTCCAAAATATAGCAATGAACCTAGAAAAGGCAAAAATATAACAACCAAAACCCAAACAATTTTATTGTTGCCTTTAAACTCACTTCTCAAAATATCAATCAATGCCGATATAATCAGTATTGGTAAAAATAATATTATGAAAATAAACGCAAACTCTCCTCCTCCTAATCCAAACATAACAACTCCTTTTGCTAAAATTAAACAACTAAAAACAATGGAAACGCAAAAAATTAGTGAGCGGAATAGGAATGACATCAAATCAAAGGATAACTTATAAAAAACATTGTATTCCCATACAGCATACACACAGATTGCATTGCACAGAATTCATTTCACACCCAAAAAAAAACAGAATAATGAGATGAGAACGACTGAAAAGACCTGCCGATAGTGCTTAGAGGAGTATGAAGGCATTTTGATGGGGGGTTGTGCTAACTGCCGAAAAACGAATGCTTCACCACTACCAAAATATAGTTTAACAAAAATACTTGTGATATGGAAGTCAGAGCAGAGATTTTGATGTGATAATTCAATACTGATGACTTTCCCCAGAAAGCACCAAACCTTCTTCTTTCCCCCATTTTTTAACTCGTTATAGAATTGGTATTATATAACGAGTAACCATAACTCCCAATAAAACAACAATATAATCTCATCACTTTTCCCTTGCCTAATCAAACTCATTATATTATATTTGATTATAAATATTTAATAATCAGTTCAGGAGACAAAATGGGTATCGGAAAACAGGCAAAGGTTCTGACCAAAAACCAGATTGACATCATAGCAGAATACCTTCCTTCACATCGGAACGGAAAAAGAAACCTTGTAATCTTCTTACTCTCCACGAAAGCAGGAATGAGAGCAAAAGAAATTGCCTGTTTGAAATGGAATATGCTCTTGACTTCAGACGGTACTCTTGGTGAAGAGATACACTTGAGCAACGATGCTTCAAAAGGTTCTACTGGTGGTCGGGTCATTCCTATGAACAAACAACTGCGTCAGGCACTTGTTCAGTTATTTCAAGAGGAAATTGAGAACAACCGACTTTTCGATACTCACAAGGCATTTGTTATCAGAACAGAGAGACAGAGTTCAACAACAGCACAGGCAATAGTCAATCTTTTCGGGGGATGGTATAAGATTTTCGGTTTGGTCGGATGTAGTTCGCATTCAGGTAGAAGAACCTTCATCACGAACACTGCGAGGAAGATTTCTACTGTCGGAGGAAGTTTGAAGGATATTCAGATGTTGGCAGGTCACTCATCTCTTCAGACAACACAGAGATACATTGACGAGAACAAGGATGCGAAGAAAAGGGTTGTGGATTTGGTGTAAAATGAATGGTCACAAGGTTATATTATTTGTGGTAAGGGTATAGGGATGCGGGTTATTGACTTACTTTGATAGCATAAATCCTAAAATAAATGCACAATAATTCCGTCACGTAACTTCCAACTTTCCTCCAACAGTTTTTTATCTCTATATTTTAAAATATCTTACAGTCGATAACATTATTGAGTGGGAGTGATGGTTGGACTGGCTCTTTAGAATCCGACCATCACCCAGAGCAGAACACTGTTACCTGGCACTTTAAAATATCCGTTATAATTATTGAGGGTGACCGGGTAAGTGCCAAAATAGCGATACTGTAAATCAAGAGAAATATTTTGGGTCACGGTAATGGCAATACCGCTGCCAATCTGATAACCAAGCCCTGAATAGGTTTCCGAAATAGTGTTAGGGGGGTTGACTGCATGGTGGATGCTGACTTGAGCCAGCCCAAGACCAACGATCAGAAATGGTTGAACGGCACCGGCGTTGAAATCGTAATAACCATTTGCCATATATGACGTTACTGAACGATCTCCCCGAAATGTAAAAATTCCGGAATCAATGATGATTTTGTCGGCATCGTTTCGCTGATAGCCTGTTTCAACCTCAAATCTGACATTATCGAAACCCTTGCCGAAAAGGTTCGTCAAGTTTATCCCTGATATGGCCTCTTGCTGAATGAGTGCAATTGGATTATATGATGTTATATCACTTTTTGACAAGACCCCGATATTCGCACTGATAAAAGAGGGTTCAATAGCAAAGGCAGGAAGATCCGGTATTCCTGCTGTAAAAAAAACTCCAAGAAGAAGATGATATTTTTTCACAAAACACAAGAATGTCTCTTGGATGAATACTATAAGCCAAACAAAAAACATACGCAGTTCCCCGATATTAACCGCGGTTTTTCTGACAAGGTCGAAATGCTTCAGAAAAACATTAATCGAGCGCGTATTATTAGCGAATAATTTTGACTGAGTACATTTTCTACGCTGTTATCATTCTTTAAAAGAATATTTTGCATACTTCAATTTCTGAGTGCCATAGAAGGTCTGAGGTATCAAGAAAAAACATCAGTTTTTCTCCGGAATATTGTTGAATCATTTTTGTATATCTTTATTTTATAAATACTTATGCCGAGTATTGTAACGAAAGCATCTTTGGTTTGTCATGATCAGTTCCAATCTGTCATGAAACCAGCAATGCGCCGTGCAATAACTCTTATAAGCATCTGCTTCTTAAGTTTTTTGTTTGGATGTAACAAGGAGCCCTCTGAATATTCAGCCGATAATACTTGTAATATTGTCATCAATCCGCAATTCTTCGCTGTCGAAGAGTTTAAAGATGGATTCGCGGCAATCAAGATCGGTGATTCACTCTCCGCTAAACAAAGCTTTGTGGACCTGCAGGGAAAAATGCTCATCGCTCCGAAATTTGACGAAGTACATCAGTTTTCAGAAGGTCTTGCTGCAGTGAGGATAGGTGATGAAACTGATGGTAAATATGGATTTATTGACAGGAAGGGAAAAATGGTTATCACTCCGCAATTCCTTTTTGTCGGTAACTTTTTGGAAGGTCTTGCTCTGATGAGGGATGGTGACGCATTTACAGGTAAGTATGGATTTATTGATAAACGCGGAAAAGTTGTAGTCACCCCGAAATTTGATGCTGAAAACAGCTTTCAAGAAGGTCTTGCCGCAATAAGAGTGGGAGATGCCATTTCAGGAAAATGGGGATTTATAGATAATAATGGTGGTTATGTCATCACTCCTCAATTCGATCTGGCGGGTGACTTTTCAGAAGGTCTTGCGCCAATAAGAATGGGAAGTGAAAAATCTGGAAAATGGGGATTTATTGACAAACAAGGGAAGGTGGTTATCGCGTTGCAATTCGACTATGCCGAGCCCTTTAACCATGGGCTTGCTGTCATACGCATTGGCGATAAATACAAAGGGAAGTGGGGGGTTATTGATAAACAGGGTAAGATGGTCATCAAACCGCAATTTGATGAAAAATGCCGGTTTTCAGAGAATCTTGCCTGTGTTAAAACAGTGAACGGAAGTTCAGGAAAATATGGGTTTATTGATAAACAGGGAAAAGTTGTCATCATCGAGAAATTTGATGGCACAGGTGACTTTTCAGAAGGACTCGCTGCCGTAAGAATTGGTGATACAGCAACAGGAAAATGGGGTTTTATTGATAAACAGGGAAAAATGATCATCAATCCGCAGTTTGATGCCGTTGGTAAATTTTCACAAGGGCTTGCGCCAGTCAGGATTGGTAATGCAGTAACAGGAAAATGGGGTTTTATAAGTAAATAACTCGAACATCGTAAACGCAATAAGGTATGAGAGAGTTTCTCCTTATCAATATTACAGGCCCGGATAAACCGGGTTTGACATCGAAAATAACCTCCATCCTTTCAGGCTATACAATACCGATCCTTGATATCGGCCAGGCGGTTATCCATAACCATCTTTCACTGGGAATGCTGGTCGAGATACCAAAAGAATCAACCTCATCCCCCATACTGAAAGATCTGCTCTTCTGCGCCCACACACTCGGTATCCAGATCACCTTTACACCGGTATCCGACACAGAGTATGAACAGTGGGTGCAGGAACAGGGAAAACCCAGATATCTGCTGTCGCTGCTTGCAAGAAAAATAACCGCTGAACAACTTGAGCGTGTATCATCCATCATTGCATCACATACGCTCAATATTGATACCATCAACCGCCTCTCGGGACGAATTCCGCTTGAACACGATCAGATCGGTCACACCAAAGCCTGCGTGGAGTTTTCAATACGGGGTACCCTGCAAAACGAAAACCGGTTCCGCGAGCAGATGCTTGCCATAACCGACACTCTTGGAATCGACATAGCTTTTCAGGAAGACAACATTTTCAGGCGAAACCGCAGACTGGTCGTGTTCGATATGGACTCAACCCTCATTACCTCCGAAGTAATCGATGAACTTGCTCTTGAAGCCGGAGTCGGCGCGGAGGTTTCAGCAATTACAGAGCAAGCCATGCGCGGAGAACTTGATTTTACCGAAAGTCTTCTGAAAAGGGTTTCCCTGCTGAAGGGGCTTGACGAACATATTCTTGAAACCATTGCCTGCAGACTGCAGCTTACTGAAGGAGCTGAAACACTGTTCCATAACCTGCACAACCTTGGATTTAAAACCGCTGTCATTTCCGGCGGATTCACCTATTTCGGCCACTACCTGCAGAAAAAACTCAATATCGATTATGTTTATGCCAACACGCTGGAAATCGAAGAGGGCAGATTGACCGGTAAGGTACTTGGCAGAATAGTCGACGGAAAAAGAAAAGCTGAACTGCTTGAGCTTATTGCAAAAAAGGAAAATATCAGGCTGGAGCAGACCATTGCTGTCGGTGACGGTGCCAATGACCTGCCAATGCTTGGAAAAGCGGGACTCGGTATCGCCTTCAGAGCAAAACCGATTGTCAGAGAGAGTGCAAAACAGGCCATATCAACCCTTGGGCTTGATGCTATTCTGTACCTGATGGGATTCCGAGACCGCGACGACCTCTCGGTCAGTCAACATGCTCTACAAAATGTGCAAAATCTTCCGGTCGTGGCAGGCTGATTGCTCCAGAAGGGCAGACAGGTTCGCAGCGGGTGCACTGCACAATACAGTTATAGGGTTTGGAAACGGTCATTTTTGCCCGTTTGACTCCCTCGGGAGCACCGAGGGAAAAAACTCCCGGTTTGCAGAAATCCTCACAATCACCGCAACCATTGCAGAGAGTAGAGTCAAGTTCAGGAAACCAGGCGATCTCTTCTCGGGGTAGAAGAAGCCTTCGTTTTTTCTTTGCTGGTGAGGCTGAATCGCTCATGATCTCTCCGTTTTGTTGATTATTGTTTCGGTTCCTCTCCGGCTGGAATTCTATCAGTCCAGATACTCCACAAAATGCTCGAACTCCTTTTTCGGAGGGAGAACAATGGCGCCGGAGGTACAGATGGGCAAACACCTTGAGCAAAGGACGAGACAATGATAAGGATGCGCGACAATCAGTTTCGGACGGTGGATCCCTGCGGGATCTGGTTCGCCCAACTCGAACACGCCCGGTTTGCAGAGAACCTTGCAGTCGCCGCACCCGTTGCAAAGCTCCGGCTTGATCGTTGGATACCATGCGATCTCTTCCCTTGGAGCAAGGAGGCGCTTCCGTTTTTTTAGAGCATCCTGTTGCTGATGCATGACCTTGGCGTGCAGCGTCGCAGTCTCGGGTTTATCCCACGAACCAACCGCTTCGACAGAGGAATCTTCTTTTTTCTGCATCGCACGCGACTTGAGTGCGATGCGCAGTGAACGGACAAGCCGAAAAGCGCAGCGTTCGCATGAAGGTTTTGAGCATCGCCCGAAAAAGCAGTCAAGAACCAGCAAACCAGTCAATTGTTGTTTGTTCATCCCTGAAGCGCAGCCTTGACCGAAACGGCATAGAGTTCAAGAGCTCTTGAAATTCCTTCAAGGTTCTTGCCGCCGGCAGTAGCAAACTCGGGCTTGCCTCCACCACCGCCCTGCACACACTTCGCCGCTTCGCGAATCAGTTTTCCTGCATCAAGACCGAGATCCCTGACGGCCTTGTCGGAAGCAAAGCTGACCAGCGATACTTTTCCATCTTCCACACTGCAGAGCAGGGCTGCGGAACAGGGCAGCAGTTCCCGCATGGCAAGAGCGGCCTGGCGCAGTGTATCCGCATCCACCGCTTCGACAACCTTTGTCATGATCCGGCAACCTCCGATATCAGAAGATGCGTGCAGTTCGGCGGAGAGTATGCTGAGAAGCGAAGCAATCTTTCCATCCTGAAGCTGCTTTTCGAGCTCTTTTTTTGCCTCCATTAATTCCGAAACCCTCTCTGACAGCGACTCATCCCCTTTTACTTTAAGAAGATGGCGAATATGCTGCACTTCATGGTACTCTTTCCACATCAGTGTTTCAGCCGCTTTTCCTGTGAGCGCTTCGATACGCCGGACTCCCGCTGCTACAGAGGATTCACTGATAATCTTGACGAGCCCAATCCGGCCAATATTGTCGACATGAGTACCGCCGCACAGCTCTACCGAGATGCCAGGAACTTCAATCACTCTGACATGATCAGCATACTTGTCTCCAAAAAATGCGAGCGCACCTTTCGCGATAGCATCATCGTAAGGAACATCTGCATGTTTAAGCACCTGTTCGGACGTTCTGATCTGTTCGTTCACCTCGGCTTCAACCTCCTCAACCTCTGCGTCGGTAAGCTTGGAAAAATGGCTGAAATCAAAACGAAGCCGTTCGGCATTGACAAATGATCCTTTCTGCTGAACATGCGATCCGAGAATCCTTCGAAGTGCACCATGAAGCAGATGCGTCGCGGTATGATTTCTTTCGGTATCCAGTCGCACGTTCCTGTCAACAGAGGCTTCAGCAGATAACTGGTCAACTTCAATCGTCATATCATCCGGATTGAGCGCAGTATCGAGAATTTTGTCGAAAACAGCGCTGATGACGTGAACAATGGCATCACCATCTTTGATGGTGTCGGTCACCTGCATGCGGTATCTGCCACTCTCTATCCATCCCCTGTCACCCACCTGACCGCCACTTTCAGCATAGAATGGGGTTTGATCAAGCACGATAAAAAGTTTCCCTTTGACATGCTTGATTCCGCTGATCATGACCGGCATAACAAGCTGATCGTAACCGGAAAATCTGGTGCCATGCACCTCGCTGAACCATAACCATTGCGCTCCATCATCCTCAACATGCTGTTTTTCCCTGCGGTCGGTTCTTGCCCTCGTTTTCTGCAGCAGCATAGAGTGTTCAAAGCCTTCACCATCTACCTGAAAACCAACATCAGCCGCCATAAGACGAGTCAGATCAAAAGGAAAGCCGTAAGTGTCATAAAGTTTGAAGGCATCAGTGCCACTGATGGTATCACCCTTCTCGGAACGGACTTTTTCGATAAGATCGTTGAATATTTCAATTCCACGGTCAAGGGTAACAATAAAGCTCTCCTCTTCGGCCTTGATAATTTTTTTGACCGTTTCCTGCTGCTTCTGCAACTCAGGAAAAACATCACCCATAGAGTCGGCAAGCGTACTGACAAGTTGATGGAGAATCGGTTCGTTATAACCAAGATTTTTAGAGTAGCGAAGTGCACGACGGAGAATACGGCGAAGCACATAACCTCGTCCCTCATTCGAAGGCATGGCTCCGTCTGAAAGCGCAAAAGTCAGTGTACGGGCATGGTCGGCTATAACCCTCATGGCTATATCAAGAGGATCATCCATAGACGCTTTATAAACAACACCGGTAATTTCGGTGATACGATCAAACAGCGGCTTGAAAACGTCTGTATCGTAGTTTGAGCCTTTTCCCTGTAAAACCGCAGCCACCCTTTCAAAACCCATGCCGGTATCCACGTGTTTCTTTGGAAGCGGCTCAAGGCGTCCATCGCTTTGGCGGTTATACTGGATAAACACCAGGTTCCACAGTTCTATGACACGGTAATCGCCGACATTGACAAGACTCATGCCTGAACCATCCGTGGTAAGATCAATATGAATTTCAGAACAGGGACCGCAGGGGCCTGTCTCTCCCATCTCCCAGAAATTGTCTTTTTCACCAAAACGGATGATGTGCTCAGGGTCAATATCAGTATGGTTCTGCCATATCTGAAAACTCTCATCATCGTCATGATAGACTGTTGCATAAAGCCGATCCTTCGGCAGCGGCCATACTTCGGTCAGCAGTTCCCAGGCCCAGGTTATAGCCTCAACCTTGTAATAATCGCCAAAAGACCAGTTGCCGAGCATTTCAAAAAAGGTATGGTGGTAGGTATCTCGTCCTACATCCTCAAGATCATTATGCTTGCCGGAAGCCCTGATGCATTTCTGGGTATCAGCAGCCCGCACGTAAGGCCTTGTCCCTTTATCTAAAAACACATCCTTGAATTGGTTCATCCCTGCATTTGTAAAGAGGAGAGTAGGATCATCTGCCGGAATAACCGGGGCTGACCGGACAAGAGTATGATCTTTTTGAGCAAAATAATCCAAAAAAGATTGTCTGATTTCTCGGGATTTCATAGAGATTATCATCTTGTTTCAATGCATTCAATCATACCGTTACCTGCAGGACAGGTGCCTGTTACGGCCACAAAGTTACTCTTTTTTAAGGCTTGTTGCCAACTTAATTTTATCACCTATCCGCTCAAGAGTGACACGATGCTTCAAGGCTTGGCAGAAATGGTTGATGGAGTATGTTCTTTTTAAAAAAGAATTATATTCATACATAACGGTTAGAGTATCAAAGCCAGTCTATTTTTCCATTTAAAACAGGGAGACTGATATGAGTTGGGGGGTGGAAAATCAGCGACGCAGAGAAGGGGTTATGGAACTGATGGAGATTTCAGCCAGAATCATGAAGAACAATCCCAACCATGTCAATGAAGTGCGTAAAAGCGCTACTGGTTGCTGGATGGAGCAGATGTACGGTATGCTGCGCTGTGATTTCTGTGACCTATCGCCTGATTGCCCGATAAGGGAAGAACAGGAATGGCAGGAGTATCTGACAAAAAATAATATTGTTATTGAAAAAAAGTCTTAGCTGAAACAGTCGAAAACTTGTTTTAACCCTTCGCATCCTTTATATTTTCATTTAATGCAGAGGACTGTGGTGGTAGGCTCTTGTCTTCTACTTTACCCACCAATAATACATTTCACCAGATAACAGGCCAATGACTTCCGTGTCATGATGTTCATAGTCATGGGGATTTTATTGCTGTTTACTAACTTTGAAAAGTAATTAACAGGGACAATGACTGATACAAAAAAAACAACCCGACAGGTCAATGTAACATCAAAAACCAGCGTGTCCGTGCTTTTTGCAGGAGACTCAGGTGACGGAATGCAGTTGACCGGTACACAGTTCGCCAATACCGTGGCAGTCCATGGAACCGAGCTGAATACATTCCCTAATTTTCCTTCAGAGATAAGGGCCCCTGCAGGAACCATTGCAGGCGTATCAGGGTTTCAGCTTCAGTTCAGCAGCAAACCGGTCTATACGCCGGGCGCACGATTTGATGTCATGGTAGCGATGAACTCGGCCGCACTGAAAGCAAATCTGAAAGACCTGCACCGTGGCGGTATCATTATCGCCGGTACCGAAGGTTTCGATGAAAAGAATCTGAAGCTCGCCGGCTATCCCGAGGGAGCCAACCCTCTTGAGGACGGCACTCTTGCTAACTATATCGTCTTTCCTGTCCCTGTGTTACAGCTTACCCGTGAAGCACTCAGAGAGAGCGGACTCAGCAGCAAGGAGATCGACCGTTGTAAAAACATGTTTGTTTTAGGGCTGCTCTACTGGCTCTACACCCTTCCTCTTGAAGGAACCATTGAGACATTGCAGGCAAAATTCCAGAAGAATATTCAGATGGCTGATGCGAACATCAAAGCGATGAAAGCAGGCTATTTCTTTGGTGATGAAACCGAACTCTTTGCAAATCTTGGACGCTTCGATATTGCGCCACAAAAACAACACGGTACCTACCGCCGTGTTACCGGTAATGAGGCATGCGCTATCGCTCTGACAGCAGCAGCCAAAAAATCCGGTCTTGAACTCTTTCTTGGCTCATACCCCATCACGCCAGCAACAGAGGTACTTCAGACTCTTGCAAAAAAGAAAAAATATGGAGTCAAGACCTTTCAGGCTGAAGATGAAATCGCAGGGATCGTAAGCAGTATTGGTGCAGCTTATGGCGGTGCACTTGCCGCTACAAACACGTCCGGTCCTGGACTTGCGCTGAAAACTGAAGCACTCGGCCTTGCAGTCATCCTTGAAGTACCACTGGTTGTCATCAATGTTCAGCGTGGTGGCCCATCAACCGGTCTTCCAACCAAGCCGGAACAGTCTGATCTGTTCATGGCCTTGTACGGCCGGCATGGTGAAGCACCGCTTCCCGTTATCGCCGCACGCTCTCCCGTTGACTGCTTTTATACCACTTATGAAGCAGCAAGAATTGCCGTTGAACATATGACGCCCGTGATCTGTCTTTCAGACGGCTATCTCGCTCTGAGCTCAGAACCATGGAAAGTTGAAAGTCCTGATAATCTCGCAGAAATAAAACCACGTTTTCAGCCAGCAAGGAAACCGGAAGACCCTCCCTATCTGCCGTACAAACGTGATGACCGTCTGGTGCGTTCCTGGGCTATCCCGGGAACCAAAGGTCTCGAACACCGTATTGGCGGACTTGAAAAACAGAATGAGACAGGAAATGTATCGCATGATCCGGAAAATCATGAATTGATGACCAAGCTTCGTGCTGAGAAAATCGCACGAATTGCAGACAATATTCCGCTTCAGTCCATTGACAACGGACCACTGAAAGGAGATATCCTTGTCCTTGGATGGGGTTCATCTTATGGAGCGATCAAAACCGCTGTTGAGGAGGCTCTGGAAGAGGGGCTCAGTGTCGCGCACGCTCACCTCCGTTATATCCATCCATTCCCGAAAAACCTTGGAGAGATTCTCGGAAACTTTACAAAGGTGTTGATACCTGAGATGAACAGCGGACAGCTTATCCATATTATCCGTGATACCTTCCTGATAGCTCCTGTTGGGTACAGCAAGGTGCAAGGAGTACCGTTCAATGAAATGGAAATTCTGACTAAAATCACTGACCTTATCAAGGAGATTCAATCATGACCGATAACGATACAACAATAAAAACTCCGCCTGTTCTTACAGCAAAGGATTTTGCTTCCGACCAGGAGGCAAAATGGTGCCCTGGTTGTGGTGATCATGCCGTACTGCAGCAATTGAAAAATGTTATGCCGGAACTCGGCGTTTCCCCGGAAAACATTGTGATTCTTTCCGGGATTGGCTGCTCGTCCCGACTCCCTTACTATATGGCCACCTATGGCGTTCACGGCATTCATGGCAGAGCCCTGCCAATGGCCACCGGGCTGAAAGTCTCACGTCCTGAACTGAATGTATGGGTTGCAACGGGTGATGGCGATGCATTATCGATTGGCGGCAATCATTTCATTCATACCCTCAGAAGAAATCCAGACCTCAACGTCGTGCTCTTCAACAATGAGATATACGGGCTCACTAAAGGTCAGTATTCACCAACATCAAAAATCGGCTTGAAGACGGTAACCTCGCCTTCAGGTGTTATCGACCACCCATTCAATACAGCAGCACTGACGATCGGCTCGGGAGGTTCATTCTTTGCTCGGGCTTTTGACCGCGACGGCAAATATTTGAGATCTATACTGAAACGTGCTGCACTGCATAGGGGAACATCACTGGTGGAGATTTACCAGAACTGCCCCATATTCAACAACGCAGCCTTCGAAGCATTTGCTTCTCCTGACAATAAAGCCAATCACACAGTCTATCTTGAACAGGATAAACCGCTTATTTTTGGAAAAGAGAAAAACAAGGGAATCAGACTTGATGGATTTACGCCGGTTGTTGTCGATCTGGACAAAGATGATCTCTCACCCTCTGACCTATGGGTTCACAATGAGACTGACATCAACAAGGCATCCATTCTTGCGCGCTTTGCTGATGATAAGGCTCTAGCGGAACATATTCTCCCAAGACCTTTTGGCGTCTTCTTCGCGGAGGAAAGGGTAACGTACGAAGATGCCCTGACCGCCCAGATCCGTGAAGCCCAGAAAAATGGATGCGCAACCCTTGAAGACTTGCTCAAAGGAGAAAGTTCTTACGTCATTAAATAATTCAAAAAGAGATTGGTAATAAAAAAAGCCTGCCTACAAGCCGGCTTTTTTTATACCTCTTCTTTCCAGACTCCCATAGACGAAAACTTTTCTATCCGATCATGAACCAGTTCACCCGGATCCCTTGGCAGAAGCGCTTTCAGCTCCTCGATCAATATATTCTTCAGGGTAGCGGCCATGGCATCAGGGTCAGTGTGAGCACCTCCAAGCGGTTCAGGAATAATCCTGTCGATGATCCCCTGGGCAAGAAGATCCTCTGCCGTAAGTTGCAGCGCCTCAGCCGCCTGTTCTTTATAATTCCAGCTTCTCCAGAGGATTGAAGAACAGCTTTCAGGAGAAATCACAGAATACCAGCTGTTTTCAGCCATAATAATCCGGTCACCTACACCGAGGCCAATGGCGCCTCCACTTGCACCTTCACCAATAATCACACAGATAACCGGAACAGTCAACTTTGCCATTTCAAACAAATTCCGTGCAATTGCCTCCGCCTGCCCCCGTTCCTCAGCTTCTATTCCAGGAAATGCACCCGGAGTATCAATCAGAGTAATGACCGGTTTACGAAATTTCTCAGCAAGCTTCATTAAACGAAGCGCCTTGCGATATCCTTCAGGCTGTGCCATACCAAAATTCCGGTAAAGATTGGATTTGGTATCACGTCCTTTCTGGTGACCAATGATCATAACGGATTGGGAAAAATCTGACGAACTCTCTTCAATGCGGGCAAAACCACCGACAATGGCTTTATCATCACTGAAATGCCGGTCGCCCGCCAGTTCGACAAACTCTTTGGTCATCATATAGATGTAATCCAGCGTAAACGGCCTCTCTGGATGGCGTGCGAGCTGTACCTTCTGCCAGCGGGTAAGATTTTTGTAGATCGAACGACGAAGCGCATCAACTTTCAACTCAAGCGTCTCGATATCATGCTTGAGCAACTCACTTTCAGAAGACACCTGTTCTCTCGTAATGCTCCGAAGGCACTGACGCATTTCATTGAGTTTGGCTTCAAGCTCAAAGAGTGGCTTTTCAAAATCAAGGACAACTTTCTTGGCCATAGTGTGGAATATAAATGATAAAAAAAAAGTCCACCAGGCATCAACCGCCGACCTCTTCCTTTAATGCCTTTCCTGGCTTGAACTTAACAACTTTTTTTGCTGAAATGGTAATTGCTTCACCTGTCTGAGGATTCCGTCCCTGTCTTTCCGCCCTGTCACCAGTGGTGAACGTACCAAAACCGACAAGTGTGACATCATCCCCAGCCTTCAGTGATGCTGTTATTACATTGATAAAGGCATTTACAGCACGTTCGGCATCCACTTTTGTCAGTTTTGCCTGTTCAGCGATTTTTTCTACGAGTTCAGCTTTTGACATAAGGCATGTTTGATATTGTTGAAGTAAAACAAAAAAAATTTCACTGTTTCTTATTTAATGAATTTAAACAGTGATTTACAAACATCCAATGGCTTTTTAGTATTATCGTGATTTGCTCGTTCTGGCGATTTGTATTGGTTCCGCACTGTGTTATATTTAGGTTCGTTTGATAGTACAACAAACCGCACAAGACAAATTTTTTCCTGTTTATGATTTCTATCAGTAATGTTTCAAAAGGTTCAATTATCCGTTTCAAAGGAGAACCACATAGTGTTGAGAGCCTTATTCACCGTACTCCTGGAAATCTGAGGGCGTTTTACCAGGCAAACATGAGGAACCTGAAATCCGGCAGAAATGTAGAGTACCGATTCAGTGCTACAGAATCAGTGGATGTTATTGTAACAGAGAGAAAACAGTATCAATATCTTTATCGAGACGGCAGTGATTTTGTCATGATGGACAACGATACCTTTGACCAGATCAATGTTCCTGAAGTAGCAATCGGATCTGCATCCCGTTTCGTCAAAGATGGCATCATTGTCACTATTGTATTTTCTGATGACGCCTCTATTCTTAGCGTTGAACTCCCCACATTTGTCGAGGTTGAGGTCATTGAAACAAGTCCGGCATTAAAGGATGACAGGGCAACAAGCGGAACAAAACCGGCAGTCGTTGAAACTGGCACAGAAGTCAACGTCCCGATGTTTATCCAGACAGGAAGCATTATTCGTGTTGACACCCGTACAGGAGAGTATATTGAAAGAGTTAAAAAGTAGTATTTTTTTTTTGTGATGGATCAGGTTGCGTGTTTTAAACTTAAGTAACATTATTATGAACTTTAACGAAATCAAGCAGCTTATCGACATTGTCGATAACTCAGATCTTCAGGAAACAATCATCGAACAGGGTGACTTTAAAATTATTATGAGGCGGGCTCCCTCAGCAACAGGAACTCTGCAGCCGAATGTTCTACCGTCTGCAGAACCTTTGTTGCAAGCCGCTCCCCAGGCTTTACCTCCTGTTCCTGTGGTTCAAAAAGAGGAGCCTGCATGGGGCTTGATCGAATCACGCTCACCAATTGTCGGGACGTTCTACCAGTCATCATCCCCTGACTCTCCACCCTTTGTTGCCATCAATGACACCATAAAAAAGGGGGATGTTCTCTGTATTATCGAAGCCATGAAGCTTATGAACGAAATTGAAGCAGAGGTTTCGGGCACTATTGTTGAGATTCTTGTTGAAAACGGACAGGCTGTAGAGTATGATCAACCACTCTTCAGGATTAAACCATAAACATTCATCAGAGAAAACCTTGTTCAATAAAATACTTGTTGCAAATCGCGGCGAAATTGCCTTGCGTATTATGCAGACCTGCCGCGAAATGGGAATCAGTACTGTTGCAGTTTATTCTACAGTTGATGCTGAATCAATGCATGTCAAATACGCCGATGAAGCTGTCTGTATAGGACCAGCTTTATCAAGAGAGAGTTATCTTAACATTCCACGTATCATTGCTGCTGCTGAAGTAACGAATGCTGATGCCATTCATCCCGGCTATGGTTTTCTGGCTGAAAATGCAGATTTTGCTGAAGTATGTGCCTCTGTCAATATCAAGTTTATCGGCCCTACAGCCACAATGATCAACCAGATGGGCGATAAAAACACAGCAAAATCAACGATGATCTTTGCTGGAGTTCCTGTCGTTCCAGGTAGCCCCGGTCTGGTTACCGATCTTCAGCAAGCTATCGAAACAGCTCAAAGAACCGGTTACCCTGTTATTATCAAGCCAACTGCCGGTGGCGGAGGAAAGGGAATGCGGGTCGTTACAGAAGATAGCCAGATGGAAAAAGCCTTGAACACAGCTCGCAGCGAAGCCGAGCAATCTTTCGGCAACAGTGGTGTCTATATCGAGAAGTATCTTGAAAATCCTCGCCACGTTGAGATCCAGATTTTATCAGATCAGCATGGAAACACTATTCATCTCGGAGAACGTGACTGTACTGTCCAGAGAAGACATCAGAAACTGATTGAGGAAACTCCTTCGCCGGTTGTTGATGAGGCACTCAGGAAAAAAATGGGTGATGCCGCTGTAGCCGCAGCACGGGCAATCAACTATGAAGGAGCAGGAACTATTGAGTTTCTGCTCGACAAGCACAAAGATTTCTACTTCATGGAGATGAATACCCGTATTCAGGTGGAACATCCGGTTACTGAAGAACGCTATGATGTTGATCTCGTCAAAGAACAGATTCTCATCGCAGCTGGTGAATCAATTGAAGGCCGAAACTTTATTCCAAAAGGCCACTCGATTGAATGCCGAATTAATGCTGAGGACCCAGAGCACTCGTTCCGTCCTTCACCTGGACAGCTTCAGGTTTTCCATACCCCTGGTGGTCACGGCGTAAGGGTTGACTCGCATGCTTATGCCAGCTATGTTGTCCCATCGAACTACGACTCCATGATTGCAAAACTTATCGTTACAGCCCACTCAAGAGATGAGGCTATTGCAAGAATGTCACGCGCCCTCGATGAATTTATTGTCGTCGGGATAAAAACCACTATTCCTTTCCACAAACAGGTCATGCATTCTTCTGTTTTTCAAAGCGGGGATTTCGATACGAGTTTTCTCGAATCCTTCAGGTATGAAAAAAAGTAAACAAAAAAAAAGGGAGATTTTCATCTCCCTTTTTTTTTGTGTCATCTGTATGATGAAGCACTATCGTTCATTAGCAAAACCCTCTCTCGTCGGAACCTCTTCAGCCTTGTTCTCACTATCAGCAACGGAGTCCTGACCCTCACCCGTCAGTTTTATGGTTTTGTATCTCTTCAATCCCGTTCCTGCAGGAATCAGTTTTCCGACAATAACATTTTCTTTCAAACCGGCAAGATAGTCAACCTTTCCAGCAACAGCAGCATCGGTCAGCACCTTGGTGGTTTCCTGGAATGATGCTGCAGAGATAACACTCTCAGTCTGAAGGGCTGCACTGGTAATACCAAGAAGCACAGGATGAGAGGTTGCCTGCAGAGCTGGCTCGAAAGCAATCATATTTTTACTGTTCTTGCGCAACTCACGATTCAGTTTAGTAATATCACGCAATTTGTGAAGTTGACTATCCTGAATCCTGGCCGGAGCATCGCCTTTTTCAGTTATACGTACCTTTTCAGCAATACTGTTGTTAGACTCAACAAAGGCACTTCGATCAATCAGATCACCAGGCAAAAGATTGGTATCACCAGATTCTTCAACCCGAACTTTCTGAAGCATCTGACGCACAATAACCTCTAGATGCTTGTCGTTGATCTCAACACCTGCATTGATCTGGTACACTTTCTGAATTTCGTTTACAAGGTACTGCTGCACTGCATTAGGACCCTGAATACGCAGAATATCCTGTGGCGAGACAGCTCCATCAGTCAACGGATCACCTGCCTTGACTTCATCACCTTCATTGGCAAGCACATGCTTACCAACCTGAACGTAATAAACCTTTTCTTCGCCAAAATCATTTTTAACCTTGATCTCTTTACTGCTTCTGCGCTGCGAACCAAAACTGACATAACCATCAATTTCAGTGACAATTGCAGGATCCGAAGGAATACGAGCTTCAAAAAGTTCGGTAACCTTTGGCAGACCCGCTGTAATATCGCCGCCGACACGATCAAGATTTCTTGGAACCTTGGCAATGATATCGCCTGGAGCGATCCGCTGACCATCCTCAACATAAAGATTTGTCTTGATCGGTACAGGATAGGTTTTTCTGACCTCACCGTTTGCATCAATAATCACCAGCCTAGGCTCTCTTGTTTCAGAAGCTCTCAGCTTGGAACGCCAGTTGATAATGGTGTGCTGGGAAAAACCGGTCTGCGGATCAACCTCTTCCTTATAGGTAACACCTTTTTCGATATCAGCAAATTTAATGAAACCAGGCATCTCAGCAATAATCTGCGTACTGTTTGGTTCGCTACTGAACATCATCTGATCTTTTTTAATCAGGTCGCCATGTTTGCAGTTAAGATGAGCACCATGCGGCACAATATATCGCTTCAGAATCTTGCCGGAATCAGGATCGGCAATATTGATTTTTCCGTTTTTCTGAATAACGATAATCCGATGATCCTCGACCCCATCCTCATTAATAGCCGTATGCTCAACCGACTTGATATCCTCAAACTGAATCTGGCCATCATAGAATGCCTTGGTCTCAGTTTCAGTAATACCACCCTGAGCGGTACCACCCTGGTGAAAGGTACGAAGCGTCAGCTGCGTTCCAGGTTCACCAATCGACTGGGCAGCAATAACACCAACTGCTTCTCCGATTTCAACCAGCTCATGAACCGAAAGGTTTGTTCCATAACATTTTGAACAAATACCAATTTTTGACTCACAAGTCAGCACCGAACGGATTTCAGCCTCCTCAACACCTGCAGTCTCCTGAATAAGCTCAGCAAGTTCTTCTGTAATGATCTCACCAGAGCTGACAATAACCTTGTTGTTCAGGGTATCGTAAATATCGCGGGCCGCAACACGCCCTTTGATTTTTTCACGAAACTTGATCTGGCCGCTTGTCTCTTCCTCAATATTGCGGTGAACATAAAGACCACGCGTTGTGCCGCAGTCATCAATGGTGACAATGACATCCTGAGCAACATCGTGGAGTCGTCTGGTCAGATAACCAGCATCAGCTGTTTTCAGTGATGTATCAGAAAGACCTTTTCGAGCACCGTGTGTTGAAATGAAATACTCAAGAACGGTAAGCCCCTCTTTAAGATTCGAAATAATCGGGTTTTCAATAATTTCACCTGGCTGACCCGACATGGACTTCTGTGGACGGGCAATAAGACCTCTCATACCGGTCAACTGACGAACCTGCTCCCTTGAACCACGGGCTCCGGAATCAAGCATCATATAGAGTGGATTAAAGCCGTCACGATCTTTTTTCAATTTCTGATAGGACTCTTCAGCGACAATGTTCGATGTTTTCTGCCAGACATCAACGATCTGATTGTAACGTTCATTGTCGGTCAACGTTCCGCGATTGTACTCTTTGACAACCTTTGTACTCTCACGTTGAGCATTTTTAATATGCTTGACCTTTGTTTCTGGGACAATTGCATCAGAAAGACCAACCGAAAGACCGCCTTTCATGGCATAGTGGAATCCGACCTCCTTGATATTGTCAAGAAATTTAGCGGTCTCAACATTGCCGACCTCACTACTCAGGCGCCCGATAAGTTCCTTTGCAACTTTCTTGTCAATAACGCGGTTGATAAACCCGATCTCGTGGGGGACATTCTGGTTAAAAATCACCCTGCCAACCGTAGTAAGCAGTATCGACTTCTTTTCAAGCTGTGATTTCAGCCAGAGAGATTTTTCGGAATTTGGCTCTACAATGGTATCAAGGACACGCAGCGGATCAAATTTTTGATCGATCTCACCACAATACTGTACAAATATCTGTGCATGAAGCCCTACACGCTGTTCATTGAACGCTATAAGAACATCTTCAGGGCTGTAGAATATCTGCCCCTCACCAATATCGCCAACACGTGACTTGGTCAGAAAATACATACCGAGAACCATGTCCTGTGAAGGAACGGTGACCGGTTTACCTGACTGAGGCAGAATAAGGTTATGAGAGGAAAGCATAAGCAAAGATGCCTCGAGCTGCGCTTCCTGTGAGAGTGGTATATGAACAGCCATCTGGTCACCATCAAAGTCGGCATTGAACGCCGTACAGACCAGCGGATGAATCTGAATAGCCTTGCCCTCTATCAGTACCGGCTGGAAAGCCTGAATACCAAGACGGTGAAGAGTCGGAGCCCTGTTGAGCATAACCGGTCTTCCATCAATGACTTTTTCAAGCACATCCCAGACAATCGGATCTTTTCTATCAATAAGTTTCTTTGCTGATTTCACCGATTTGGCAATACCGCGATCAACAAGACGGCGTATCACAAAAGGCTGAAAGAGCTCGATAGCCATGCTTTTCGGCAGACCGCACTCATGAAGCTTCAACTCAGGTCCGACAACGATAACCGAGCGGCCTGAGTAGTCAACTCTCTTGCCAAGCAGGTTCTGGCGAAACCGCCCCTGCTTTCCTTTAAGTGAATCAGAAAGCGATTTTAACGGCCTGTTTGACTCACCTGTTTTCACAGCGTTTGCCTTACGGGAATTGTCGAACAAGGCATCCACTGCTTCCTGCAGCATTCTCTTTTCGTTACGCAGAATGACTTCAGGGGCCCGAATATCGATAAGTTTTTTCAGCCGGTTGTTCCTGATGATAACCCTGCGATAGAGATCATTAAGATCGGATGTAGCAAACCTGCCGCCTTCAAGTGGAACAAGTGGACGAAGTTCAGGAGGAATAACCGGAACTACTTCCATTACCATATACTCTGGTTTATTGCCTTCATAGACATAAGGCTCGGGAAGCTCGTCCTCCGGAAACAGCCCGAGAGGTTTTTTCCGGGTTTTTTTATGCGGTTCATAGCTTTTTCTGAACGCCTCGACCACTTTCAGTCTTTTAAGTGCATCAGCTCTTTTCTGTTCGGAATTGCTCTCCTTGAGCACTTTGCGCAAATGGATCGCAGATGAATCGAGATCAATATTCTTAAGCAGCATGTGAATAGCTTCGCCTCCCATTTTGGCAACAAACTTGTCAGGATCTGAATCTTCAAGATCCTGATTATCCTCATACTCCGTAATAATCTGGAAATACTGTTCTTCCGTCAGACGGTCAAGTTTCTTGATACCCTGTTTCGCACCAGGTTCACCGGGATTGATGACAACATAGACTTCATAATAGATAATCCTTTCAAGCTCCTTTGTCGAAAGATCAAGCAATGCCCCGATCTTGCTTGGTACTGAGCGGAAGAACCAGGTATGCACGACGGGAACAGCCAGGGAGATATGCCCCATACGTTCCCTGCGGACACTCTTGGTTGTAACTTCGACTCCACATCGATCGCAGATTATCCCTTTATAGCGTACGCGCTTATATTTACCGCAGTAACACTCCCAGTCCTTGGTAGGACCGAATATTTTTTCGCACATCAACCCATCACGCTCAGGCTTGAAGGTGCGATAATTTATTGTCTCTGGTTTCAGTACCTCTCCCCTTGAATGAGCAAGAATGCTTTCGGGTGACGCAATACTGAACTTTATCCTTGAAAAATCACCTTTCAAAGGCGAAGCTCCCTGTGAAAAAATCATAGTCAATTCCTCTGTTTAAACGACTCTGTTTAATGTCCGTTAATGATGTACACGAGAATTATCACATTACTAAGGAACCCTGTCGTCAATACGAATCTCAAGACCAAGCCCCTGCAACTCCCTGATAAGGACGTTGAAGGATTCCGGTATACCCGGTTCCGGCAGGTTCTGGCCTTTAACAATTGCTTCATACGTTTTGTTCCGGCCAATCACATCATCTGATTTAACCGTAAGCATTTCACGAAGTATATTAGCTGCACCATAAGCCTCGAGCGCCCAGACTTCCATTTCACCAAACCTCTGACCGCCAAACTGGGCTTTACCGCCGAGAGGCTGCTGAGTGATAAGTGAATACGGACCTGTTGAACGAGCATGAATCTTGTCATCGACAAGATGGCTCAGTTTGAGCATATAAATAAAGCCGATAGTAACCTCATCATCAAAGCGCTCACCGGTACGTCCATCAAAAAGACTGACCTTGCCATGAACCGGAAGACCAGCTCTTTCAAGTTCGTTCTGTACTTCCTGATAGGTGGCACCATTGAAAATCGGTGTTTTAAACTTGACTCCAAGTTTTTTCGCTGCCCAGCCGAGTGATGTCTCATAAAGCTGACCAATATTCATACGGCTTGGTACACCAAGCGGGTTAAGAACAATATCAACCGGAGTACCATCCGCCATAAACGGCATATCCTCGATCGGCAGAATCTTCCCCACAACACCCTTGTTACCATGCCGACCGGCCATCTTGTCGCCAACCTGAATTTTCCTTTTCTGAGCGATATAAACCTTGGCAAGCTCCTCAATACCCGGAGGCAGCTCATCGCCTACATTAATCTTGTATTTCTCGTTTTCCCGCTCATCTGAAAGATCTTTCAGTTTGAATCGGAACTCCTTGACAAGACGGATGACATTATCATTCACCTTGAGAGAGCTTGTCAGACCTTTTGAAAAATCTAAAGACTCAAGGAATGGCATGGCACTGAATTTCGCGAGAACTGCCGCGTCATAGATCGTACCTTCAGATATAAGCTGTTTACCTTTGTCATTATACAGACCGGTTGAAGTCTTGCCTTCAAGCAGCTGTTTCACCCATTCGGCAAACCGTCTTCTCAGATCGAACTCTTTATAGTCGTATTTTTTGTCGACAACCTCAATCTTCTCCTTTGAGTCCATCCCTACCTTTTTCTTGCGGCTGAAAAGTTTTGTCTTGATGACAATACCTTTCATTCCGGCAGGAACGTGCATGGACGCGTCCTTGACATCACTCGATTTGTCACCGAAAATCGCTCTCAGCAGTTTTTCCTCAGGCGTCGGATCACTTTCACCTTTCGGTGTTATTTTTCCGACAAGAATATCACGTTCCTTGACTTCTGCTCCGTTACGGACAATGCCGTTTTCGTCAAGGTTTCTGAGTGCTTCATCACTGACATTATAGATGTCGCGGGTAAACTGCTCTTCACCACGTTTCGTATCGCGGACATTCGCCTCAAATTCGTGAATATGAATCGAGGTGAAAACATCATCATACACAAGCCTTTCGCTGAGAATGATAGCATCTTCAAAATTATATCCACGCCATGGCATGAAGGCTACCAGAACATTTTTTCCAAGTGCCAGTTCACCGTTATCTGTTGATGAACTATCAGAAAGTATAAAGCCTTTTTCAACTCGCTGACCGATATGCACCAGAGGTTTCTGAGAAATACAGGTATCCTGGTTTGATCGTTTGAACTTGATCAACTTGTAGGTTTTAAGACCTTCATCCGGATCAAGCATCGACAGAACATTATTATCAGGATCAAGATCGTAGCGAACCTGTATATATTCAGCCGTCACATCTTCAATCACACCGGGGCCTTCAGCAATAATCACTGAACGGGAATCCCTGGCAACTTTGGCTTCCATACCAGTTCCCACCACAGGAGCTTCAGAAGTCAACAGAGGAACCGCCTGGCGCTGCATGTTAGCACCCATAAGTGCACGGTTACCATCATCATGCTCAAGGAAAGGAATCAAAGCGGCTGCCGCACTGACAATCTGAACAGGTGAAACATCCATAAAATTAACATCCTCTGCAGCTACAACCGGATAGTCACCCTTCGTTCTTGCCTGTACTGTCTCAACAGCGATGTTATTGTTTTCATCAAGTGGAACACTGACAGGTACGGTAATCTTGTTTTCTTCGTCTTCAGCCGAAAGCATCAGAACAGTATCAGTCACATGACCTTGATCAACGACTCTGTAAGGTGTCTGTATAAAACCTTTATCGTTGATTTCCGCATAAACCGAGAGCGAAGAAATAAGACCGATATTCGGACCTTCAGGAGTTTCGATAGGGCAGAGCCTGCCATAATGCGTATAGTGAACGTCACGAACCTCAAAACCAGCACGTTCTCTGGTAAGACCACCAGGTCCAAGGGCTGAAACCCTTCTCTTGTTGGTCATTTCAGCCAGAGGATTCGTCTGATCCATAAACTGCGAGAGCTGGCTTGTAGCAAAGAAACTCGAAACAACGCTCGACACCGTACGCGCATTAATAAGATCTGCAGGAGCAATTTTATCGGAATCCCTGGAATTCAGCTTTTCACGGACATTTTTGCCCATCCTTGCCAGTCCAATGACAAACTGGGCTGCAAGCTGCTCACCCACAGAGCGTACACGACGATTCGCCAAATGATCGACATCGTCCACTTCAGCCAACCCGTTGACCAGCTTAATGAGGTAATAAATGACGGAAATAATATCGTAATGTGTCAATACCAGAATATCCTCACCGTTAGGCTCATCCGAAAAAGACTGTATGGTCTGAAGAATTTTTTCGTATATGGTATCAGAAAGCTGCTTGAGCTCTGGTTTCCCGGAAAGATATTCTGTCAGATCATCAAACTCTTTACCAAGCTTTTTCTTGATCCTGTAACGGCCAACCTCGCCGAGATCATATTTTTTCTGGTTAAAAAAAGTTCTCTCAAGAAAACTCCTCGCCGCATCAATATCAGGAGCTTCATTCGCTCTCAGCTCTTCATAGACAATCTCAAGCGCCTCTTCCTCTGTCGCGGAATTATCATTGAGAATAGTATTGATAATGATAGATTTGTCCGGCCCCTTGTCTCCGCCGGAGTACGACTTCATTATCTTGATACTTTTGTAACCGGCAGCAAGAATCTGCTCAAAAATATCTTCTGTGATTGCCGTTCTTGCACTGACCACCTCGCCCGTCTGCATATCAACAATATCCGAAGCCAGATACTGCCCGACGAGTTGCTCCTTTTTTGTGGATTTCAGGGTAACCTCTTCAACCAGATCAAACAAACCAAGAATATCCTCATCCCTTGCAAACCCTATGGCACGCAGCAAAGCACTGACCAGAAAATTCTTTTTCTGATCGATATAAACAAAAATCTGATTATTGATATCGGTCTGAAACTCAATCCATGAGCCTCTGGTCGGAACAATTTTGGCCGAATACATTTTCTTGCCGTTCGGATGGATGGCTTCACTGAACACCACTCCTGGAGAACGGTGAAGCTGGGCAACCACAACCCTTTCAGCACCATTGACAATAAAAGTCCCTCGCTCCGTCATATAAGGGATTCTGCCAAGATAGACCTCCTGCTGTATGGTCTCCTTCCAGTCGGTCTCATCCGCTTCATCCTTGTATGAAAGCTTGAGCTTAACTTTCAGAGAGACATCATAGGTCAGGCCCCGTTCAATACAGTCTTCAACGGTGTACTTCGGTTTATCAAAGCTATAAGTGATATACTCAAGCAGATAGAGACCTCTCGTATCGGTGATAGGGAATGCGCCGCGCAGAACACGCTCGAGACCCTGATCTTTTCTCTTGGCAAGAGGTACGCTATCTTGTATAAAATTATGAAATGAATCTAACTGAACTTTTAATAAATCGGGAGGTTCTATAACACTTTGGATTTTTGAAAAGTCAATACACGGTGTTGTTGCATCAGCCACTTTCACATGCACCTCGCTTTTATCAATTGCATGAATTACTTACAGATTAAGTCCTCATAAAGATCCACATATAAATCTTGCCGGACGGCTAAAAATGTCCGACTGAACCTTAATCGTATCATCACAGAAACTCTCATCAATACGGTACTTACACAAACAGACAAAGCTCCGTCTCATATTGAAACGGAGCTTGTTATTGTAATGACTCTTTTTAAAGATCACTTCAACTCAACAGATGCGCCTGCATCTTTCAACTCTTTAGCAATCTTTTCTGCCTCATCCTTGGTTATGGCTTCCTTCACAGTTTTCGGAGCACCGTCAACAAGATCCTTGGCTTCTTTCAAACCAAGCCCGGTAATAGCACGTACTGCCTTGATCACATTGATTTTGCTTTCGCCTGCCGCTGTCAATATAACGTCAAACTCAGTCTGCTCTTCCTGTACAACAACATCACCCGCAGGTGCTGCAGCAACACCGGCAATAGCAACAGGAGCTGCACTGACACCAAACTTCTCTTCAAGAGCCTTCACCAATTCAGAAGCCTCCGTAAGAGTCAACTTACCAATCTGCTCTACAAGTGTTTCGATAGACATTATTCCCCTCTCTTGTTTAATAATTTACAATTAAAATAATTTGTCGAGTGCGTAATAGATTTGTATTGCTTACTGTTTTTGCTTGGCTATCTGATCAAGAGCACACACAAGGTTTCTCATAACCGCATTGACAACCATCGGAACAGAGCTGACAACACTGTTGATCAGTCCTGCTGCACGACCGACATTTTCTGTCTTGGTCAGCATTTCGGAAAGCAGCGGAAGAGAGTCAGCGCCAAAAACAACACCATCGATTGCCGCCATCTTGAACTTAAGGGCATCATTGGTTTTGCTGAACTTTTTGATAACTTTTGCCGGCGCTATAGGATCATCAAATCCGAACGCCAATGCCGTCGTTCCTGTAAGCCCTGGGGCAAGCTTGTCAGCAACCCCAAGTTCTTTCAGTGCTTTTTTTATGAGTGTGTTTTTTACAACACGATACTCCACACCAACATTTCTGAACTCCCGACGAAGATCCGCCATTTTGGCAACACTCAATCCCTGAAACTCAGTCAGATATATACCCTGTGACTTATTGATCTGCTCAGCAACTTCCTGAACTATCCTCTCTTTTGTATCTCGCTTCATCGTATAAACCGTTTTTATTAGGCGCCAAATTTTTCCATTTTAACCTTCACGCTCGGGGACATCGTGCTTGAAAGCGCAATTCCCTGCACATACTGACCCTTGGCTGCAGATGGCTTTAAACGGACAACCTCTTTAAGGAAGCTTCCGATATTGGCAACCAGCTGGTCAGGCTGAAACGAAACCTTGCCGACAGGAGCATGAATATTTCCTGCCTTATCTACCCTGAACTCTATTTTACCAGCTTTTACTTCCTTGACCGCTTTAGCCACATCCATAGTGACAGTGCCAGATTTCGGATTAGGCATTAAACCGCGAGGTCCGAGAATCTTGGCAACTTTACCAAGCTGACCCATAACATCAGGAGTGGCAATAATAACATCAACACCTGTCCATCCTTCCTGGATTTTTTCGATATACTCCTCAAAACCAACAAGATCCGCACCAGCTTCTCTTGCTTCATCAGCTTTTGCCTCTTTGCACACAACCAGCACAGACACTGTTTTACCTGTACCATGCGGCAGCATGACTGTTCCACGCACAACCTGATCAGCATGCCGAGGGTCGACCCCAAGCTTAACGGCTATATCAACCGTAGCATTAAATTTAGCATCAGTAATCTCCTTGACCTTCTCAACAGCATCGATCAGATCATATTCATGAAAACGATCGATCTTCAGTGCGGCATTTCTGTATTTTTTTCCAGCCATTATTTTTCTTATCAAAGTGGTTAAAAAAGCGGCGTTTCAGCCTCCCACAGCTTTAAACTATAACAAACAAATCAATCCTGAATGACAATCCCCATACTTCTGGCAGTACCCATAATCATCTCCTCAGCTCCATTGAGATCGACCGCATTGAGATCGGGCATTTTCAGTGTAGCTATCCGGCGTACCTGCTCACGACTGACAGAACCAACCTTGTTACGATTCGGCTCACCAGAACCTTTCTTCAGATTTGCTTCTTTAAGAAGAAGTACCGCCGCTGGAGGAGTTTTCGTAATAAACGTGAATGACTTGTCAGAGAATACCGTAATGACTACCGGTATAATCATCCCTGATTCAGACTGGGTTTTTGCATTGAACTGTTTGCAAAACTCCATGATATTGACACCTTTCTGACCAAGAGCAGGACCGACAGGAGGAGCAGGGTTTGCTGCACCAGCTGGGATCTGAAGCTTGATAAAACCGATTACCTTTTTTGCCATAAACTATTTCAATTCAGAAGCTTAAAATTACTTAAGCCCTAATTATTGGGAAACTGACTTAACCTGTGAAAAATCAAGCTCTGTCGGCGTACTGCGACCAAAAAAGCTTATCATGACCTTAACTTTCATTCTTTCTGTAGACACCTCATGCACAACACCCGTCAACGAACTGAACGGCCCGTCAATCACCTTGACAGAATCACCAATTTTAAACGGAGACTCAACAATAGAGCGGTGTTCAATGGAGTTATCCGGTTCCAGAATCTTTTCAACCTCATCCGGCCTCAACGGGGTAGGAACATCATCGACTCCAAGAAAACCCATTACAGAAGGAATATCGAGTATAAGATTTCTTGTCTGTTTGTCAAGCACTGCCTCTATAAGCACATAACCAGGAAATGCGTTTTTGGTTAAACTTCTTTTCTTACCGTTTTTAACCTCCACAAAACGCTCATAGGGGACGTAGATCTGCAATATCTTCTCACTAAGACCACAGCGAAGAACATCGGCCTCAATAGACTCCTTGACCTTGCGCTCATGACCGGAATAAATCCTGAGTGCATACCAGCGCGCAACCGGAACACCCTGGATTTCAACTTCTTTTTTCTTAGCGCTCATTCAAATCAACCTTAACATGTTTCTTATAATAACTTTCCCATAACAAAATTTATGACCCAGTCGACAAGAAACGTAAACAAGGCAAGAATACCTGAAACCGTTAATACAACAATCGTCAAATCCTTGATTTCCTCCTTGCTCGGCCAGACAACCTTCCTCATCTCACCGATCACATCGAGGTAATACTGATTTGCTTTGCCGATATATTTAATCATGGAGAAAAACCCCGGATAAGCTACAGTAAAAATCTATGTTGAGTGCACGTCAGGAGGGAATCGAACCCCCAACCTGCGGTTTTGGAGACCGCTGCTCTACCAATTAAGCTACTGACGTATCAATCAATACCTCCAAAACTCGAGCTGATGATCGGACTCGAACCGATGACCTCTTCCTTACCAAGGAAGTGCTCTACCAACTGAGCTACATCAGCCTGACACGTAAAGAACTGTGGGTAGGGGAGGATTCGAACCTCCGAAGACAGAGTCGACAGATTTACAGTCTGTTGCGTTTAACCACTTCGCTACCTACCCGATTTTCAGAGCTGGTGATGGGACTCGAACCCGCAACCTGCTGATTACAAATCAGCTGCTCTACCAATTGAGCTACACCAGCGTCTCAAACTCAAAAAACAGGGCTGGTAATATAATGAAAGGTTTTAAAAATACAATGAAAAAAGGATAATTATATTAATTATCCTTAACTGCCGCAAAAAAACCAGCAACCCGTATGACGACCCGTCTCGTCACCAGCCTTTGCGAAAAGGCCAGTAAGTTATCGATTAACGTTGGAAATACCCGTATACGATTCTGCCGCAAGCCTTTTATTGCTGCTTTGACAACAACCTCTGTTCCGTACATTGGTAAACGAAGATTTGCAGCATTGTGGCCGGAATGTTTAAAAAAACCTGTATTGATAAAACCGGGACAGACCGCGACAACGTTAACCCCTGTCCCATGCAATTCTTCATGAAGCGATTCGGTAAGTGTCATGATAAATGACTTTGTTGCCGAATAGAGTCCAAGCCCGGGAACCCCCTGAAGCCCTCCCAGGGAGGCAACATTTATAATACTGCCATTTTTCCGTTCAATCATTTCTTTAAGAAAAAGACGAGTAAGCCTGGCGGTTGCCATGACATTGACCATAATGATCTCTTCGAGCTTTTTATAGGGTATTTCCGCAAAATCACCCGCACACGACAATCCCGCACAATTGATCAGAAAATCCACATCCACCCTCTTAAGACGGCAGAACTCATAAATTCTGCCCAGACTTTCTGCATCGCTCAAATCCTCAACACAAACTTCTACCGCAACACTTCTCTTCTGCCGAAACTCCTCAGCCAGAGCCCGCAATCTCTCTGCCGAACGGGCAACGAGTATGAGGTTGCGACCACGACTGGCAAGTTCTCTGGCAAAAGCCTCGCCAATTCCCATGGAAGCCCCGGTTATCAAGGTATAAAACATTATACCTGATCAACCCATTTACCCCGCTCTTTGATAAGCCCTATGAGGCGATCCACAGCATCCAGTTCAGAAATATTTTCTTCCACACACTCCCGTCCGACATAAAGACTGATTCTGTTTTTTCCTGCACCGACATACCCGAAATCAGCATCAGCCATCTCACCCGGGCCATTAACAATACAGCCCATGATGCCAATCTTCAACCCTTTAAGGTGCGCCGTCCTCTCTTTGATTGCCGCTGTTGCCTTTTCAAGTTCAAAATAAGTTCTGCCACACCCGGGACAGGAAATAAATTCGGTTTTTGACATTCTTATTCTTGCCCCCTGAAGAATATTGAATGCCAGATTAACCTCATCATCAACCGAAAGTCTGGTATGAAGCGCAAGAATATCGCCAATGCCGTCACAAAAAAGAGACCCTGTTTGAACCGAACTGCCTATAAGGCTCTCAAGCCTCTCTGAACTCTCTCCCCTGAAGCGCACAACAAGAGGATAGTCGAGAGAACGGGCTTTAAAAGCCTGAACAAGCCTCCGATAGGCAAAAACGGTATTGTCCGTGATTATAGAAAACAACAGACGCTCAACACCCTGCTTATGGAGTTTCTCTGCAAGATGAGCAAGAACCTCTGCAGGAACTGACGGACCAGCATGTTCATGCAGAAAGCAAAGCTCCAAAATCCCCGCATGATCATGACCGAGATGCTTCAGAAAATCCTTCCCAAGCTGTTCTCCCTCAATAATATCAAGCCTGACTTTAGAAACTTTATCAAGCAGACGTATAGCAAGTGAGACATCACTTGTCGAAGCAACAAGAGAGCGCCCGGCATTTCCAAGATAAACGATCAGATCATCAAGACGTTCAATGTCTGCCGAGGTGTTGACACGAACAGAAGCAAATTCTGAACGAATGGCATCATGAGGCTTTTCTGGAGCAAGCCTCTGTAGAACCTCTTGTAAAGCCGATTCAAATTCCGAAAGCGAAGCGTGTACTTCAGTTTCAACTCTTGGAACATTGTCTCCCCCGACAACAAGACCCGCGATTGAAAACTGAACAGCAATCCTGCGCTTATAACTGAAGGGATTAAAAGGCTGCGGGCCACTGGTGAAAAGATGGTTGACCGTCTTCTTATTACGGCTTTCAACAACATGCTTAAGAGGGAGATGTCCTCTATCACCTTTGACAAGATGAAATTCGTTATACTTTTTTACAATCGCGAAACCAACAGGCACCTCATGAACAGGATCTTCAGTCAGGGAGACTCTGATCGTATCACCAAGGCCATCTTCAAGGAGTGCACCAATTCCCATGGCTGATTTAACACGACCCTCATCACCATCTCCAGCTTCGGTCACCCCAAGATGAAGAGGATAAGCATGAAGAAGCTCAGCATCACCCTTTTGAACAAGCAGCCTGTAAGCCTGAATCATCACCCGGACATTAGACGATTTCATCGAAAACAGAATATCGTGATATCCAACCTCCTCACAGAATCTGGCAAACTCCAGTGCAGCTTCAACCATACCTTCAGGCGAATTTCCATAGCGACTGACCGTGCGGTCGGACAAAGAACCATGATTGGTGCCTATTCTCATCGACACACCATTCAGGCGAGCTTTTGCAACCAGAGGTAAAAATTCTTGCCGGACATGCTCAAGCTCCTGCAGATACTCGTCTTCAGTATACCCATTACTTGAAAACTTTTGCCCGGCAGCATAATTACCGGGATTGATGCGAATATTTTCAACAAACTCAACAGCCTTGAGTGCCGCGCGAGCCGAAAAATGAATATCGGCAACAAGCGGAGTATCAATGCCATCAGCACGGAGTTGATCTCGTATGTTTCTGAGATTTTCAGCATCCTTCTCCGTTGGAACAGTAAGACGGATAATTTCGCAGCCAGCTTCATACAGTCTCCTGCACTGTTCAACCGTGGCCGCAGTATCCATCGTATGCGTATTGGTCATGGACTCAACCCTTATCGGCTGGTACCCTCCTAAAAGAATGGGGCCAAATGGAACTTCACGGGTTAACCGACGGCGGTACTGATACATTGGATTTAATGTGTTCTGATGATAAACAGGGTTTCACCCTGTTTACGATAATTATATTTTTCCCTTGCAGCCTTTTCTATACTGTCAGGCTCATGGGCATGCTGAATACGCAGCTCATTATCACGAATCTTCTTTTGTTCGACTTTATCCTGCTCAAGCAGCGTGCGGTACTCAGCTTCCATATGGATTCTTTTCAGGATGCCATAATCGTCGATAAAGATCCAGACGATAAACAGACTGAAGGCTACCTGGAAAAAAAACTTTTTCGGGTTGAAACGAATATACTCCCAGATTCTTTCGATAATTATTTTCATGCCTCATAACGCTTTAGGTTGCCAGATGCTGCCGATGATACAGCAGCAGCCGCGCAACGAGAGAAACCCTTTGTGAAAAGGGTTCCCTGCAGACTTCATTATACCCGGAAGGTGTTCTTGCCGGGGTATCGGGCCTGATCACCCAGTTCCTGCTCAATACGAAGCAGTTCATTATACTTTGCCATACGGTCTGAACGCGACAGACTGCCAGTCTTGATTTGACCCGCATTGGTTGCTACAGCAATTTGAGCTATGGTGCTGTCCTCGGTTTCACCGCTGCGATGACTGATGACTGAAGTATAACCATTGGATTTTGCAAGATTAATTGCCTGCAGTGTTTCAGTCAGCGTACCGATCTGGTTGACCTTGATAAGAATTGAATTAGCTACGCCTCGGCCAATACCTTCAGACAACCTTTTGCTGTTGGTGACAAAAAGGTCATCACCGACAAGCTGAACCCTTGAGCCGATCTTGTCAGTCAGAATTTTCCAACCTTCCCAGTCATCTTCAGCCATACCATCCTCGATTGAAATAATCGGATAGTCGCTTGCCCATTTTTCCCAGTATTCAGCCATCTGCAGAGAGGTTAGCTCTTGTTTTGATGACTTCTTGAAAACATACAGCTTCCTTTCACTGTCATAAAATTCAGAACTTGCCGGATCAAGGGCAATCATGACCTGTGCACCACCAAGACCACCTTTATCAGTCGGTGAACCCACGGCATAACCGGCCTTGCCAATTGCCTCGATAACAAGTTCAATGGCCTCTTCGTTTGAGCGCAGGTTAGGAGCAAAACCGCCCTCATCACCCACCGATGTACTCAACCCCTTGCTTTTCAGCAAAGCCTTGAGGGCATGAAAAATTTCGGCTCCTGATCGTAGTGCATCAGAATAGGTGCTGAAGCCTGCCGGCATAATCATAAATTCCTGAAAATCAACCGTATTATCGGCATGAGCACCACCGTTAAGCACATTCATCATTGGTACTGGCAGGGTGTTGGCCATTGTGCCGCCGATATATCGGAAAAGAGAGAGTCCTGTATATTCAGCTCCTGCCTTGGCGCAGGCCAGCGAAACACCAAGCAGCGCATTGGCTCCAAGCCGGGATTTGTTCGGTGTTCCGTCAAGAGCAATCAACGCTTCATCAATCTCCTGCTGTTCGGTCACCAGCATCCCGTTCAAAGCATCATTAATCTCCGTATTAACGTTTTCAACAGCCTTAAGTACCCCTTTGCCAAGATAGACATTTGCATCTCCATCCCTGAGTTCAGAAGCCTCATGAATACCTGTCGATGCACCGCTTGGAACCGCTGCACGACCGAATGAGCTTTCAGAGTATACATCCACCTCTACCGTTGGATTTCCCCTTGAATCAAGGATCTGTCGGGCAAGAATCTTCGTAATAATAGGCATGACAAAAAATAGTTATAGTTGTTCTCTTCATTGATCGGACAAAGAAAGCGAAAGGGAATTTCTGTTCCGAAATAACTTGAAAATATATCTTTTTTTCCTGTCCATTTCATTGCTGAGACCACAGCAAATATCACTTTTTTTTGTTAATTACATTTTATGCTGTTTTCGTTCAACGACCGTCAACAGCCCTATACTTTGTACTCAGTGGCATGCAAAGCCATTATTAATTCAACAAAGGAGTCCTGCTATGCAAGCCGTCCAACCGGATCAATTGCGAAACATTGTCATTACAGGTCATGCCGGGAGTGGCAAGACCATGCTCACAGAATCACTTGCCTTGACTATGGGCGTTATCAATCGCCTCGGCAGTATTGATGAAGGAAACACCATTTCCGATTACTCTGCAGATGAGATTCAAAGAAAACACAGTCTCAACACCAGCCTTATCCATGGATTCTGGAACGACCGTAAAATAAATATCATAGATACTCCCGGCCTGCTCGACTTTCACGGGGATGTCAAATCTGCAATGCGGGTTGCCGATACGGTACTGATTACCGTAAACTCAGCATCCGGTGTAGAGGTGGGTACTGATACGATTTGGGAGTATACCAGAGAGTACTATAAACCGACGATCTTTATTTTAACCAAACTCGATGCTGACCGCACAAACTTCAACGCAACAGTCCAGGGCCTCAGAGATCATTTCGGCAATCTTGTTACCCCAATACAGTTTCCAGCTGAGGAGGGTATAGGGCACCATACCCTTATAGATGTTCTTCTGATGAAGCAGCTTACCTTCAATCCCGACAAAACCGGAGGCATGATCATCTCCGATATTCCCGACCTTCATCTGAAACAGGCGGAAGAGTTGCACCAGCAGTTAGTTGAGGCGATAGCTGAAACTGATGAAGAACTGATGAACAAGTTCTTCGAAGTTGGAACCCTGACCGAAGATGAACTCAGGACAGGAATTAAATCCGCATTAGTCAGCAGAACCTTTTTTCCTGTTTTCTGCACCTCACCCCTTCATCTCATCGGGTCAGAACGGCTCCTGAACGCCATTGTCAACCTCTGTCCCTCTCCGATAGAACGCGGCCCGGAACATTCGATCTGTACCGTCGATGAAACCAAAACCCTTCTTCAGCCAGACCCTGAAGGCCCGACAGTGACATTTATTTTCAAAACAATGTCAGAACCGCGAGTCGGAGAAATTTCCTATCTCAGAGTCTACTCCGGCCATCTGGAAACAGGTCATGAGCTGATCGATGTCCAGACAGGGCAACTTGAAAAACCTGGTCAGGTCTACACCATCATTGGACAGAAAAAAAATCCCGTTGAAAAACTCCTTGCTGGAGATATCGGTATGGTCGTCAAGCTCAAAGATGCACATACCAATGATACCCTTGCCGACAAAGGCACCAGTTGCAGAATAAGCCCTATTATCTTTCCTGTTCCTATGCTTGCAACTGCCATTATTCCTGTTACCCAGGGAGACGAAGACAAAATTTCAGCAGGCCTGCACCATCTGCATGAAGAGGATCCAAGTTTTACCATCAATCATGATGTGGAATTCAACCAGACCATTCTCAAAACTCTTGGAGAAACCCACCTTGATATCATTATCAACCGTTTACAGGCAAAGTTCAACGTAAAGGTCGATATTGCACCAATTAAAATTCCATATCGCGAAACCATTCGCGTGGCATCTTCCGCACAGGGAAAGTATAAAAAACAATCTGGAGGACGTGGACAGTATGGTGATGTGTGGGTAAGGCTTGAACCAACAGCTCGAGATACCGGATTTGTCTTCGCAAGCGAGGTTGTCGGTGGCGTTGTCCCGACCCGCTATCTTCCTGCTGTTGAAAAAGGACTTCGTGAAGCGATAGAAAAAGGTGTTCTTGCCGGATATCCCGTAGTCGATCTCAAAGCCGTTGCTTATGACGGCTCTTTCCATCCTGTCGACAGTTCTGAATACGCTTTTAAAATTGCGGCAAGCATGGCCTTTAAAAATGCTTTCGACAAATCCAGACCGTTTCTGCTCGAACCGATTTACGCTTTGACTGTCTTTGCGCCTGAACAGTATACAGGTGAAATCGTGGGCGACATTTCCAGCAGACGGGGAAAAATACTTGGTATGGACTCTGATGTAAGATTACAGATTATCAGGGCGCTTATCCCTCAGGCTGCATTGACCGCATTCCATCATGCTCTTACGCGACTGACCCAAAGCAGGGCCCGATATTCATACAGCTTCAGCCATTACGAAGAAGCTCCACCCGATATCGCACAACAGATCATCGCGGCAAAAGATGCTAAAGAATCTTGACATGGTGTCCAGCAAAGCCCCGAAAATTTCGGGGCTTTGTTTGTTACAAAAAACCGAACACCGACTTGATTTTAAGCCACCATACTATCCATATTGCTTCACGTATATTTTTTCTGGTCATTTTTGATTTTCCTACTGATCGGTCGACAAATACAATAGGGATTTCTTTAATGGAAAACCCTTTCTTCCACACTCTGAAATTCATCTCAATCTGAAATGAATACCCCTGCGAGTTGACAGTGTCAAGATCAAGAGCACGCAGTACGTCGATACTGAAACATTTAAACCCACTGGTAGGATCATCAACAGGCAACCCGGTTATGAACTGCGTATAAATACTGGCCATTTTTGAAAGAATTAACCTGCCAAGCGGCCAGTTGACAACATTCACCGTATTGTTCATATACCGTGACCCGATAACCAGATCAGCTCCCTTCATGGCATCAAGAAAGCGTTTTACTTCCGCAGGATCATGCGAAAAATCTGCATCCATCTCTATAATATATCGATACCCCTTTTCCATGGCAAAGTGGAAACCGATAATATATGCTGTACCAAGTCCAAGTTTTCGTTCTCGCTTAATACTATGAAGACCTCTCATCACGGTCTGCATTGAATGAACAATATCTATGGTGCCATCGGGGGAGTTATCATCAATAACAAGAATATCAACAGATGAGGGATAGAGTTCAGCAAGGTCATTCAGCAACCTTGCAATATTTTCAGCCTCGTTGAAAGTAGGTATGATAATAAGTGCAAAAGCTTCAGACCCTGTAGCTTCACAAAGCCTGAATTCTTGATTTTTCGATGTAGCGTTGTTTTGCTCCAGCATGACAGATAACGATCTTCAAAAAAAAAGCATTGCTTCATTCAGAAGCAATGCTTTAAAAAAAACTAATGACAGCGACATGGCAAAGCCTGCTTGTCCTATCTCGCTTCCCTGTGGAATCTGTGCAAAAACCTGAGGTCAAAATCAAGTCTTTCAGGTGGCGTAAAAGTAAAATCAAGCACTTCACCATTAGGAAGCACTTCTATTAATGCTCCTGATGGACACTCGTCAGTAGAAAAACAGGCTGAACACGAAATACAGGCATCCTGATCAATATAACACCTGAACCCACCTTCCTGAACATCTCCATAGAACTTGTATCCAATAGCATTGACTTTCGGCGGACACTTGTCAAGACACAGACCACATCCCACACAAAGGTTTTCTATAATAAAATAGTGGGACTTTGCTCTTGGTTCTGCCTTTTTCACTACAGGCTGAGCCCCTGTTGCAGGTGCAGCTGCTGAACCCTTTGCTGCCGGGGCACCCTTGGCAACAGGAGCTCCCTTGGCGGAAGGTGCTGCCGGCTTTGCGCCTGGTACCGCTTTAGCGGCAGGAGCCGGTTTCGGAGCCACCTTTTTTACTGGAAGGGCAGATTCCTGACGTACACCGCTTCTCCCGAGATTTGTATTCAGTGGTGCAAGTCGAGGTTTTCCCGTTTGTTGCTGTGGAGCCTCTTTTGGTTTTGCCTGTCCCAGCTTTGCTGCCGGAGCTACCGCTTTTGGCGCGGCAGGCGGAGTCTTAGCGGCAGGTGGTGGTGGCACTCTATCTGGCTTTTGTACAGGATCGGCCATAAAAACCCTCCTCTTTAATTACGTGGTAAACTTTAGTAGCAAAACATCATGTTCACGAAGGAGCCTCAAAACTCCTTCGTGAATGATCGGTATTAAGCAATCAGCTTCAGCAGATAATCGACAACCTGAGTCAACATGACCTGCCCTGATATGGATGCATCACCTACAGTAGGCTTAAGCGGCACATCAGTCTGATAGAATCCGTTGGCCAGGAAGAGGAATACGAGCATAAATGTTCCGCCGAAGTAAAGGAACGTACCAGCCATTTTTGAATCTGAAATGGTCAATACAGGGAACCTGAACGCAACATCTCTATTGAGGAACTTCTTTCCAAACCAACGAACCGTTCTGGTCTGGATGTCAGCACCCTCAAGACGTGAACCGCGATCTTCAAACCATACAGCGAAGCTGATAAACCATATCAAATGGCCAAGCATAAGAATGGTCGAAAGGTGTGAACTCGAGAAAATGGTCACCGTTTCAGTCCAGAAATAATAGAAGATACCGGCTGAATAATGATGATGAAGGCCTGCAACGGAATCCCATGCCTTTGCATCAGCAGCAGGAACACCATACATCATCGAAGCAATCCATGCACCATCGATATACCAGCAAACTGCGGAAAGACCCTTGACTCCCCAGAGCATTGCAAACCAGAGCTGATCCTGAATGGATACACCGCACGTTCCACCGTATACCGGACCAAGACATGGGAAGGAGTAGGAGTTCTTCTTGAGACCAAGATCATCCCACAGAGGAGAGGTATGTGCAAAGAAAGCAATACGCACAAGAGCAATAAGAGAGAACAGCGAACCGGCAGTAATAACATGAGCCATTACCCAGTCATTGATACTTGGATCGGTAAACATCCACTGAAAAACCGGAAGAGGTTTCAGCCAGTAGAAGGACATCATGATATTCGTGCCGAAAATATTCAGCTCGCAGATTGTATTCCAGACAATCACAGCATAAACCGAAAGCATCGTGGCAAAACAGAGCGCCATTACTGTACCAAGAATCTTGACCTGAACTTCCTGATCACGTCCTTTAGTAATCCAGATAGACTTGATCTGATTGTAGATACCGTTAAGCTGAATTTTAAGGAGATACTGACCGCCATGATAAACTCCGGCGAAAACATAGAGAACGCCGCAGATGATATGGTTGAAAGTAATCAGGTTAATAACAACCCTTGACATACCGAAAGATGCTCCGTTCTTGGGAAGAATTGCAAAAGGTGCAAAATCAGCAAACTCTTTTGAGCCGGAGATAATCTTACCGCCTTCCTCAACGAAATTATAGCTCACCCTGTTGAACGGCTCACCATAAAGATAAAAGACAAGGTTGTCCAGTTCCTTGTAATAAGCGGCAAATGAAGGCTGCTGGAAAGCAACAAAAGCAATAACACCAAGAGCAATATTAATATAGCCTATTGCTGTAAGGTGAACTGAAAACGCCGCTTTCATATCATCATTCAGATGGATGGCTGCATTCGGAGGGTTGTTCCACCAGTAGATGCCAAGAGCAAAAAAGATGATAAAAAACACAAAGGACATAAAGGTCTCTGAATTGATGGTCTGGAAATCAGGAATCGGTTCAAACCCGAGCACCAACCACATCAGCAAACCCCATCCAAGGAAAAGCAACGACATATAAATAGTGTGAGGTCCAAGTGCATCCTTGTAGGTTTTGGCACTTGTTCCACTGAATACTATATCACCAAATTTTCCAAGGAACCTGAAATCACGGAAATTACCAGCCCGACCGGTAAAAGGATTCGTGAGATTGTGTGTCCAGTGACGCCATCCACCGAAAAGAAGGATGGAACCCGAAAGGAAGTGAAATAACGCCCAGCCGATAAGTTTCGAGGCTGCAAACTCAAGATCCTCTGTTTTTGTACTGTAAGTATCAATACCAAGAGAAACCATTCTTGGTTTGATCGTCAGATAGAACCAGTTGTCATGGAAACCTGGTGCGCCCCAAGGAAAAACCTGAACCCCTGAGATGTAGTAGATTGCCATAAGGAAGCCCAACACTCCAAGCAACGCAAGATGACCGCCGACGACCTGCTCGTCATCAATCTTCTCGGTATCAAAAATCTGATACCACTTGGTTGTGCGTGTTTCTGTTCGCTGGAACAGAAATCTCCTCATTTTAGATGCATCCTGCTCCTTGATAACCGATGGCGCACCCGCTGCACCATTCACCTTCGGAGAAGGAGCGTTCCCCTTGGGAGGTGGGACAGTGCCCTTTGGCTTGACTCCTGCCGGATTCACTTGTTCAGCCATTGTATTCTCTCCTTTGTTTGGACCTATTTCATGTTAAAGAAACCAAAAAGAAAACCGTTGCGTTAGAACATCTCATACAGTCAGGTTGCAGACTGTGGGCAAAAACACTTCCCAAAACCTTCTCCTTTTTATCTGTCTTGTAACGCAATGCACTATGATTACTTTCAAAATCTATGGAAAAAAACCTTAAAAGTGAGTTTAAGAACGGCAATTACCCAACCAAATCAACAGATATACCAGTGAGTAAAATAAGAAAATTTATTTAATAATAAATAGTTTTACAGCCGCATTAATTCCCTATTGTTTTATTATACAGCATGAAAGCTCTTGCTTCAAGCGTTTTTGTCCGCTGTCGGCAAACAACAAACTTCACAATCAAGAATTTTTAACCAAGTATGGAGATCACGTTCAGCAAACTGTCTGGTGCAGGCAATGACTTTATTGTTATCGACAACAGAAACCTTTCCGTAAAATTTACCTCGGAACAGATCAATACCTTATGCACAAGAAGAACTGGAATCGGTGCTGATGGTCTTATTCTCATAGAACCATCCTCTGCACATGCTTTCAGTATGAAATACTACAACGCCGATGGCTTTCTTGGGTCAATGTGCGGAAACGGCGGAAGATGCGCCGCCTATTTTGCCTATACCATAGGAATTCCCGCCTCATCCGTCAACGGCTATGTTTTTGAAGCCAACAGCAACCGTTATGACGCATGGATTACAGGAGCCGAAACCGTCAGACTCCGGATGCTTGCTCCTACTGAGTTCATCAACAATAGAGAAATCGAGGGGCTGATCTGCCACGCTGTCAATACTGGCTCTCCACATGTCATTATTTTTACTTCAGACCTGCAGAACGCCAGTGTTACCGGAACCGGACGCACCATAAGGCACCGAACCGATATTTTTCCTGAAGGAACCAACGTCAACTTTATCGAGATCACTGCGCCAGACTCACTTTCGATCCGTACATTTGAGCGAGGTGTTGAAGATGAAACCCTGGCCTGCGGCACCGGATCAGTTGCAGCCGCCTTGATGAGCCATCGCCTTGGCAAAACTTCATGCACAACGCTTCATGTCTCAGTGAAAAGTGGAGATATCCTCGATGTTCAGTTCAATGAAGCAATGGATGAGGTATTCCTTACCGGACCTGCAAAAATCGTCTATAAGGGCAGTTTTACCATTGAATAAAAAAAGGCCTCTCCGCACCCTCGAAAACTATTCTTATGACACAGAGCCCCCAATCAGCACAAATTTCTTACAACACCTCGCTGAAGCAGCTTGAAAACGCAGCCGACATCATTAAGCTTGATCCTGCTGCTTATGAACTTCTCCGCCACCCTTTACGGGAACTCCATGTCACCATGCCTGTAAAAATGGATAACGGAAGTACAAAAATCTTTCATGGGTTCCGTGTACAGCATAATGATGCGAGAGGACCGAACAAGGGAGGTATCCGCTTTCACCCTGACGAAACCATCGATACCGTCCGAGCATTGGCTTCATGGATGACCTGGAAAACCTCCGTGATGGATATCCCGCTTGGAGGCGGCAAGGGTGGAGTTATCTGCAATCCGAAAAACATGTCCCTCGGCGAACTTGAACGGTTATCGCGCGCCTATATTCGCCAGCTCGGAAACTTTATCGGTCCTCAAAAGGACATACCCGCCCCTGATGTGTATACAACGCCCCAAATCATGGCCTGGATAGCTGATGAATACTCCATCATGCATGGCCATAATCAGTTTGGAGTCATCACCGGAAAACCGCTCGCACTTGGCGGCTCTGCCGGTAGAGGTGATGCAACCGCAAGAGGGGGAATCTATTGTGTGCGGGAAGCCGCAGAAACGATTGACTTGAACCTTGCTGGAGCAAGAGCAGCAATACAGGGCTACGGCAATGCTGGCTCCTACGCCCACAAACTTGCCGTTGAACTTCTCGGTATGAAGGTAATTGCAGTCTCAGATTCATCCGGAAGTATTTATAACCCGGATGGATTTCTTTATGAAGCGCTCATGGCGCATAAAAAGAAAAGTGGTTCAGTAACCGGTTTTCCTGAAGCAGCCGCCATTTCAGACAAAGAACTTCTTGAACTTGATGTGGCAGTTCTTTTTCCTGCTGCGCTTGATTCGGTTATAACAAAAACAAATGCGCCCGATATCAGAGCAAAAATCATTGCAGAACTTGCCAACGGACCAACCACCCCGGAAGCCGACACCATACTTTATAAGAAAGGCGTTTATATCATTCCCGACCTCCTCTGCAATGCAGGAGGCGTCACCGTCTCATATTTTGAAATGGTGCAGAACGCCTACGGATACTATTGGGAAGAAAAAGAGGTTCAGCAGCGTCTCGAAAAAAAAATGAAAACAGCTTTCCTTGCGGTACAGCAAAAAAGCAAAGCTTACAACGTCAATAACCGTCTGGCCGCTTACATTGTAGCCGTTGAACGAGTGGCTGAAGCAATGAAGCTGAGAGGGTGGTATTAGACTGAATCAGCCGGCATATCAGAATGAGCTCTTTTTTACTACATGCAAAAGAACTTTTTAAAAGCACATTCGCTTTATTTCAACATCAAGACGAACTTATCGTACTCAATGGATCTTTTTTTTTCTGTATCATCACTCACAATTCAGATAACTCTTAATGAAACCGGAGAATAATTTTATGCAAAAATGGGTTTGTGTACCGTGCGGCTATGTCTATGATCCTGAATTTGGAGATCTTGACAGCGGAATTGAACCAGGAACTCCCTTCGAAAGTCTTCCTGATGATTGGGTCTGTCCTGTTTGTGGAGTTGACAAAACATTATTTGAAGTCTATAACGACTAACAAAGCAGATCACTTCTTACCATAAACAGAAAAACGCTCCAGTTACGGGCGTTTTTCTGTTTTATTGTACCTTAGATGGCACCCCTTTCCGGGCGCATCATCTCTCCTGCTTTTACCTTCAACGTGCGGAACTGCTCACTGACTGACTCAATTCTTGACTCCCATTCCGGATCAGGCTTTGTCGATTCAGCCTCCTTCAAAAAAGTCAGCAAAGTTGAAGTACAGGCAACTGGATCGAATAATATCCATTTTGCAGATACTCCAAGGAAAAGAGCCAGCACAAAAAGGAAAAATTTCACTAACGCCCAAGAAGCTGGAAGAAAAAGGGCGATCGCCCCAAGAGGAATCATAAAGACAATGGTCGTGAAAATAACGAACACATAACTGAACAGCGTCAGAAGCACGGCATTTTTCAGCAATGCTTTCCACGACTGGCAATAAACAAGAATACCTGATTTAGCGGCATCAAAAACATTTTCATTACCGGTAAGGAAGGTATAAGCAATAACGGACTCGTCGATATACGTCAGGCTGAAATTCACAATGCGCTGCACAATGTTGGCGAGACCTTCAAGAGCAGGTATAGGAAGAGCATGCATGACATTGAACAACGTACGGTTCAGCGAAACAAGCACTCCTTTCACCAGTTGATCGACAAGGGCAAGAACACTGACCTCCTTATAATATTTCATAACCTTCTCCTTGGCCCATTCCGTCTGAGAAATACCTGACGGCAGGCTTCCTTTTTCCGCAATCTCGGTTATCAGCGCTATATGACCAGCCTGAAGCAAATACAAGACATATTCTCGCAGCAGTCTGAAGCCGAACCCGCCAGCAAATAAGGAAATAAGAAAAAGTATTCCAGCAGCACCACTCCCGAAAACGCTGCCGATAAGCACGAGAATGCCGAGAAAAAACGCAACAATAACGGCGATACCACTATAGACCATGGTACGGTAAAGCAGATAAACTTTTGTTTGTGCCACAATTTTTATGGCTTCACCAAACTGCAGACTCATAGTAATGCTCCCGTTTTTTCTTTTACTTATAGCACCTTCGTTTCCTTTCAAGGCTTCTCTGCTCCAGAGGGAGTTTCGGAACCACCACTCTCTCCTTTTCCAGCAGGAAGCGCACTGTTATCTTCAGAACCCTTGTTTGAAGTACTATCTGCTGAAACTGCCTGATCAATAAGATATTCCGGAACACCAATCACAACCGAATCCAACGGTACAACATCAGGTTTAATGGTCATAACCTCCTTATAATCAGGAACAAAAATCCCCCTCTTTCGCATGATAGCATAGATTATTCTGGAACGATTGCGAACGTAGGCAGAAGAACCAACCGGGGAAAATTTAATCGGATTCGGAAGGATTGATACAAGTTTTGACGCCTGTTGTGCCGTTAAACGGGCAGGACTCACACCATAATAATGACGCGCAGCCTGATCAATACCAAAAATACCATCACCCCATTCTACAAGATTGACATAAAGCTCAAGAATCCGGCGTTTTGAAAGTTTTTTTTCAATTCTCCATGTAAGAATGGCCTCCTTGATTTTTCGAACCGGGTTTTTTGAAGAGGAGAGATAAAGATTTTTTGCAAGCTGCTGGCTGATGGTACTGCCGCCCATTTTAAATTTTTTTGCCGCAATGTCTTTTTCTATCGAACGCTCAATCGCCTGATAATCAAAACCCTCATGCTTCCAGAACTTGTCATCTTCAGCAATCAGAACCGCCTTGATCAGGTTCGGAGAAACATTGTGCAGCGACACCCAATTCTGATGTATTTTTTTATTATCGAGCCCTTGCTCTTTCCACTCAGCTTCACGGGACTCCATAAAAGCTGTTTTTACAGGATTTTCCTCTACAAGCTTTCCTATATCGGGATAAACAAAATATCGTGCAATATCAGCAAAGAAAAGTAACAGCAGAATGCTGATGATAATTCTGGCAAGCTTCATCTTTCTTAACGATTAACATCCCCCGACAACAAAATTTCAGGTTGCAACATACCAAATATGAATGATATGTAACGACATGAACGTCGAAATAGTAATGACGATCTTAAGAGCATCTGGAGATGAAGTTTGTAACGGAAAAAAGAGGAGTGGAGCAAAGAAAAAGTGCCCTCGGGCAGACTCGAACCGCCGACCTACAGTTTAGGAAACTGTTGCTCTATCCACTGAGCTACAAGGGCATGGGTTCAAATTTACTATTTTTGCACAAACTTGCAACCTCCTTGTTACTTTCTCCCGAACATCCTGTCAAGCTGGTCGAGAGAAAGCTTGATAATAACGGGTCTGCCATGCGGGCATGAGTATGGTTGACGGGTAGCAAAAAGGTTATCAATAAGTGTTCGCATCTCTTCAAGAGTGAGCTTTTGGCCAGCCATTATGGCATTGCGACACGAGTAAGATTTTGCAAGGTTGTCACGCTTGTCGAGCTTCAGCCTTGAAGCGTTATCCTGATATTCAGCAATCATATCCTGCAGAATGGTGACTTCAGTTCCCGGTTTAACATCCTGTGGAACGCCCTCTATCATAACCGTTTGTTTACCGAACTTTCTCAAATTGAAACCAAGCCGGTCAAGATCTTCACGGATTTCCTCAAAAACCTCATACTCCCACGGACGAAACTCTACCTTTTGAGGAAAAAGCAACTGCTGAGAGTTTGGAACATTCTGGTGCATCACATCAACAGCCCGTTCATACAAGACCCGTTCATGCGCCACATGCTGATCAATAATCATCAACCCAGTTCTGATCTGGCAAATAAGATATTTGTTATGCAACTGCCATATTTTCGGTTCCGCCCCTTTCGGATTTGGAACGGCTTCATCTTCACTGAGACGGGAAAGCAGCAGAGATGAAAGTCCGTAATCACCTTCCCTCATCTCACGATCCGGCAAGACATCTCCCGAAACAGAGTGGAGGGCAAACATATCCTCCTGCTGCAAGGCGGAAACGCGGGGAACGACCTGTTGAGGAACCGTGCCTGCTTGGTAGTTTGCATAAAGGTCGCCTGTTGCTATAGAGCGGCTCGGTATAGCCGGAAATGCAAGCTTTCTGTAAGAAGATTCATGAGAAAGAGGAGAAGGGAAGTCGTCGCTTTCCCTCGATTCCATGTCAGGTGAAAAATCCTGCAACTGTATAGCCCTCTTGATAACCGGATAAAACATGTTGCGGACACTCCGCTCATCGTCAAACCGAATTTCAAGCTTTGCAGGATGCACGTTGACATCAACCCGTGAAGGATCAATACCAAGAAAAAGCAGGACAAACGGAGTCTGGCGTTCAACCAGCAAATCGCCATAAGCCTGCTGAACAGCCTGCGAGAGCATTCTGTTCTGAACAAGCCGGCGATTGACAAAAAAATACTGCTCCAGTTTTCGACGTTTCTGCATAACAGGCTTACCGAGAAATCCCCTGATCGAGAGGTAATCATTCTCCTCAGAAATCTCAATCATACTGGCGGCAAAATCGTTGCCGTAAAAAACATTGAGCCGTTCGAGAATGTCCGGCGTCTTCAAATGAAAGAGTTCCTCATCATCGCTATACATTCGCCACTCAATAGCAGGATATGCCAATGCGAACGATTTGACAATTTCAAAAATATGCTGATACTCGGTAGCATTAGACTTCAGAAACTTACGCCGGGCGGGCACATTGTAAAAAAGGTTTCTAACGCTGATTGTCGTCCCCTGCTCTCCCTGTACCCCCGACTCCTCGACGAGAATTCCTCCTTCATAACGGAGCCGTAACCCCAGTGTCTCTTTTGCTGTTCGGGTTTTCAATTCAAAATGCGAGACCGAAGTGATACTCGCAAGCGCTTCACCCCTGAATCCAAGACTCAGAAGAGAGTCAAGATCCTCAACGCCGGTAATTTTACTCGTTGCAAACCGTTCAACGCACAACAGAGCATCTTCCCTTAACATCCCAGCCCCATTATCAACAATCCGGATAAGCTCCTTTCCGGCATCTTTAATGGCAACAGTTATCTTATCTGCACCAGCATCAATGCAATTTTCAATAAGCTCCTTAACCACTGATGCAGGACGCTGAACAACTTCCCCTGCTGAAATTTTGTTCGCTACTATCTCAGGTAATCTTGCAATTATTGCCATACGCTATCATAAGAACTATGTGCTTATCGTAAACCCGGTGAAAAATTTTGTCCGTACTGCAAGTTATCGATAAAACAGCGGCTTTTTTTTGAAAATGAGAATAAATTTCGCATTTGACAATGCAGCTACCAACTCATCCAATCTTTTCCTGATACCCTGAAAAAGGGGAGTCTTCATGGTTGATCACGCAAGCACTCCCACAGTTCACGAAGAGCAGCTTCACTGAAACGGAACTTGTTTCGTTCACGATCTCCCTGCATAACGAGTGTTTTAGAACGTACCATGCCAGACAATTTTGTAGCAATCGCCAGACAAACCATCCCGACAGGTTTGTCAGGGGAACCTCCTGATGGTCCGGCAATACCAGTTGTAGAAACAGCAATATCGGCACCGCTTTTTTCAAGACATCCTGTTACCATTGCTCGTGCAACCTCTTCGCTGACAGCCCCGAAAGAGTCAAGAAGATCTTTAGGAACTCCAAGCGTCTTCTCTTTTGCCTGATTGCTGTACACCACAAAACCCTGAAGGAAATACCGTGATGAACCAGGCACATCAGTCAACCGACTTGCAACAAGTCCACCTGTACAGGATTCGGCAACCGCAGCCGTCATCCCTTTGGCAGAAAGCATTGCACCAATCGTCTCTTCAAGGGTGACATCGCTGGTCGCAAAAATAAACTGAGCAGCCCTTTCCAGAATGGCATCAACAATGCTGAGATTATCGCGATCGACCTCATCCCTACTCCGCCCAATGGTACTGATCATCAGATTCACACCTGCAGCATGAGGCAGATAGGCAAGGGTCGTCCCCACCGGCAGACGATCTTCTATGTCCACAATCATCTCTGCCAAGGTAGACTCGCCAATCCCAACTGTTTTTACTGGCGTATGACAAATTACTGAGGTGGAAAGTGCCGCAAAATAGGGAAGCACCGTAAGTTCCATCATGGCCTCCATTTCTGAAGGAACGCCTGGCATCAGCACCAGATAATGATGGTCAAAGCGCTCGCCACAGCCAATAATCATCCCGGCAGCCGTTCCCTTGGTATTTGCAATAACATGAGACCCTTCGATAACCATTGCCTGATCGCGGAGTGCATCCGACAACTCCACTCCTCTTTGTTTCATTCTGCTGGCAAGATTTTCGTATGCATCCTCGCTCAATTCCAGCCCCCTGTCAAGAAGAACCTGCACAGCTTTTCGTGTCCGGTCATCTCTGGTAGGCCCGAGCCCGCCCGTAACAAGGACAATGTCAGCCCGTTCAAGTGATTCGGTAAACACCGAAACCATCTCACGCTCAACATCTGCGCAAGCAACAATGCGTCCAACAGACACACCGATACCAGCAAGAGCTGCAGCAATATATGCAGCGTTAGTATTGACCCTCTGACCTTTAAGCAGTTCATCCCCAATGGAAACAATTTCCGCATGCATGGTTCGTTCTCCTAAACCAGATAGCTTGCAATACGCAGAATATCGGCGAAAACGCCCCCGGCAGTAACCTCTCCCCCAGCACCTGGACCACGCACAACAAGAGGAGTCGCCCGATAGCGCTCAGTAGTGAAAACCACCATATTTTCAGACCCGCTGAGACCAGCAATAGGACTTGAAAGCGGAACCCTTTTTACCCCGATGCTTGCCTTTCCTTCCCGAATCTCACCAGCATAAGCTATGGTCATTCCATCCTTGGCAGCATTTTCGGTTTCTGCGGCAAACCACTCGTCGACGCTCGATAACCGGTCAAGAAACTCAGCCACAGGCATCTGGCCTCGGTACTCAGGAGGCACAAGACTCTCGCAAACCACATCACCATACTCCAGTGTATAGCCAAGTTCACGACCAAGAATTAAAAACTTCCGGGCAAAATCAGCACCTGAGAGGTCATCTCTCGGATCAGGCTCAGTATAGCCGGCCTGTTGCGCAAGGCGGACAATCTCACTGAAGCGGCCACCTTTGCGAAGTTCATTGAAAATAAAACTCAACGTTCCAGAGAGAACACCATCAATACTGATAATTTTATCACCACTGTTTTTAAGGTCATGCAAGGTGTTTATAATTGGCAGCCCGGCACCCACATTGGTTTCATAAAGAAAACGGGCATTGCTTTTCCGCTGCGCATCCTTTATTCTGCGATAGAGCGGCCATTGTCCCGCCATACCAAGTTTGTTTGCCGTTACCACTGAAATATTTCCAAGCAGAAAGTCAGGATAAATTTCTGCAACCTTGGCACTTGCCGTACAATCGACAAAAATAGTATTGTGCAGGTTTCTTTCCTTGATAAGATGCAGGTAACCTTCAATATCATGATGCTCTGTTCTCGGTAAAAGAGCCGACTGCCAATGTTGAAGGTCAATTCCGTTATCATCCAGCGCAATATTACCGGTATTGGCCATCCCGCATACGACCACATCAAGATCATTATCTTGCTGCAGGTTGTGACGGTGGGCACTGATTTGACCAATCAAACTTTTTGCGATAGTGCCTGTGCCGGCTATAAAAAGATGCACCTTGCGCTGAGAAAGGAAAAACGATTCATGAATGCAGTTCAGAGCCTTATCCTCATGATGACTGTCAATAACAAAAGAAATATTCATTTCATTGGCACCCTGAGCCACAGCTATGACATTGATGCCGTTTTTACCAAGGGTTTCAAACAACTGGGCAGAGACACCCGGATGACCGGACATGTTATTGCCCACAACAGCAATCATGGCAAGGTTGCGACGAATCAACAGAGGATCTATCTGACGGAATTCAATTTCACTGACAAACTCCTCCTCAAGCATTTTTTTAGCTTTTACAGCCTGCGAGGGATTGATGGCAAGAGTAATGGATTGCTCAGACGAAGCCTGTGATATGAAAATAATGTTGATCCTGTTCTGAGCAAGGCAACTGAACAAGCGTGATGCGATGCCTGGCACCCCAACCATCCCGCTTCCTGAAAGATTCAGAAGAACAACTTTATTGATCGAGGAAAGACCAGTGACAGGCAAAGTCCGGCTGAGATCGGGGGGCATGAAGCGCTCGATTCTAGTACCTTCAGCTGCAGTATTGAATGAATTTTTTATCAATACCGGAATACCCGCTTTCATCGCAGGCTGAACAGCAAGAGGATGCAGTACTTTTGCCCCTGCATGAGAAAGCTCCATAGCTTCAGCATAGGTGATATAAGGCAGAATCCTTGCATCACGAACCCTTTTGGGATCTGCACTGAAAAAGCCATCAACATCGGTCCATATCAAGATTTCAGCGGCACCAAGAGCTGCACCAAAAATTGATGCGGTATAATCAGAACCGCCACGGCCAAGGGTCGTTACCGTACCATCAGGTGCAGCAGCGATAAATCCGGTAACCACAGGTACACCGGTAAACGATGCAAGACGTTTTCTGATCTTCAGTTCAGACGCATGGCTGTCTACCAGGGCATCAGCATAATGAGTATCAGTGACAATCACGTCTCGAGCATCAAGATAAAATGAAGCAATATGCTGCTCCTGAAGATAACTGCTGACTAACCGGGCAGACAAGCGCTCACCAAAACTAAGCACCCGCGCCAGACTTTTTTCAGAAAGCTCCCTGAGCAGAAAAATACCATGAACAAAATCATTGAGCTCGGAAAGTTCTGAACGTATCGAAACAGTGACCCTCTCAAGGTTATCACCGGAAAAAAGCTCACCAGCTATTGTGTGGTGCAGATGATCCAGTTCATGAAGGGTAACACCATAGGTTCCGTCACCGCTGCACGCTTTGGTAGCAGATTCAAGCAACATATCGGTAACCCGATGAATGGCCGAAACCACAACGATAATCTTACCCTGTTCCAATGCACCGGCAATGATAGCTGCAACTTTTTTAATTCGCCCGGCTGACCCCAGAGAGGTACCTCCAAACTTGTAAATCTTCATACTTCCGCCCATACCTTCTTTATCTATAAATGTGACTTACTAATCGTCATTACCGTATAAAATATAAATCATTTCCTGATGAACTGCATAACACAGAGACCGGTTAACCCTGTAACAATAAAAAAAGCGCCCTTGCAGGCGCTTGAAATCATCGATATCTTGAGTCACTTTTATCAACTGCTCAATGCCTCGGCGCCAGCAACAATTTCACTCAGCTCTGTAGTGATTGCAGCCTGTCTTGCACGGTTATAACTGATGTTGAGTGTCCGAAGAAGCTCCTTTGCATTTTCGGTGGCAGAATCCATAGCCGCCATTCGGGCAGCCTGCTCTGCTGCATTCGATTCAAGCATCATTCTCCATATCTGGGTATTGAGATGCTTGGGCACCAGTTCGTCGATAATCGCCGATGGAGAGGGCTCGTAAATATAGTCACTGCTGCTCTCTTTCGCCGATGTTACCGGTGCAATAGGGAGGAGCACTTCAGCTTTCAGGTTAGGCGCAAGCACCGACTTGAATTCATTGTAGGCAACAATCACCCTGTCAACCTCGCCACGTAGATACATACCGGATGCGGTATCAGCAATCTCTTTTGCCGTACTGAAATCAAGATTCTGAAAAACAGCAGGGTACCCTTTGACAATCTTATAATCTCTTTTCCTGAAAAAATCAAATCCACGGGAGCCGGCACAAATCATACTTACTCCGCCCTTGCTGTGAAGATCGGCGAAGTCCTCATGAATGGTTTTGTAGGCAAGCTTGATGATATTGGTATTAAATGCGCCGCACAAACCCCTGTCTGAAGTGATAAGAATCACAAGAGCTTTGTTAACCTCAGAACGGCCGGAAAGCAAAGGATTAAGCGAAGTGTCTACCTTTGCTGACAAGGATCCCAGCATATCCTTCAGCTTCGCGGCATAAGGACGAGCCATGACTGCCCGCTCCTGAGCCCTTCTCAGCTTGGCAGCGGCCACCATCTTCATCGCCTTGGTGACCTGCTGAGTAGACTTTACCCCTTTGATTCGTACACGTATATCCTTTAATGTAGGCATGTATTACGGGACTGTTAATAAATTACTTGAAAAACATGTTTTCTTACGCCTTATTTTTTTCCTTGAACGCATTGACAAACTTGACAGCTATCTCCTTGAGCTTATTTGCCGCATCAGTCTCCAACGTACCTTTCTCTGCTATAGTTTTAAGGATATCGCTGTGCTTGACCTCAAGCATACCAAGGAACTCCTCCTCAAACTTGCGGATAAAACGTAAATCAACCGAGTCGAGCAATCCCTGAGTACCGAGGAAAATAATGGCAACCTGTTTTTCAACAGGCATCGGAATATACTGACCCTGCTTGAGAATTTCGACGAGTCTTGCACCCCTGTCAAGCTGGGCCTTGGTGGTTTTATCCAGGTCAGAACCAAATTTCGAAAACGCTTCAAGTTCACGGAACTGGGCAAGATCAAGACGGAGAGTACCGGCAACCTTTTTCATCGCCTTGATCTGTGCACTTCCTCCAACACGGGATACCGATATACCAACGTTGATAGCCGGTCTTTGTCCGGAGTTGAACAGATTCGATTCAAGAAAAATCTGACCATCAGTGATAGAGATCACATTAGTCGGAATATATGCAGAAACGTCCCCTGCCTGGGTTTCGATAACCGGCAGTGCGGTAAGACTTCCGCCTCCCTTCACTATAGGCTTGAGAACATCAGGAAGATCGTTCATTTTCCTTGCAACCTCGATATCATCTGTTATTTTCGCAGCTCTTTCAAGCAGACGGGAGTGCAGGTAAAAAACGTCGCCTGGGTAAGCTTCACGTCCCGGCGGACGACGAAGAAGAAGGGAAAGCTGACGATAGGCAACAGCCTGTTTTGAAAGATCATCATAGACAACAAGAGCATGGCGACCGGTATCGCGGAAAAACTCACCGAGAGTAGCACCGGCAAAAGGCGCAATAAACTGCAGTGGCGCTGGATCAGATGCCGTAGCTGAAATAACGATGGTATATTCCATCGCGTTATATTTTTCAAGGGTATTGACAACCTGAGCCACAGTCGAACCTTTCAGTCCAATCGCAACATAAATACAAAAAACCCCTTTGCCTTTCTGGTTGATAATGGTATCAAGCGCAACAGCAGTCTTTCCTGTCTGGCGATCACCGATGATAAGTTCGCGCTGTCCACGTCCAATCGGAATCATGGAATCGATAGCCTTGAGACCTGTCTGAAGCGGTTCATTAACCGATTTCCGGTAAATAACACCTGGCGCCCTGCGTTCGAGAGGAAGGCGGATCTGGGTTTCAATAGGCCCCTTGCCATCAATCGGCAAACCAAGAGGATTGATGACCCTGCCAAGCATAGCTTCACCAACCGGGATTGAGGCAAGCATACTGGTTCGTTTAACCGTATCGCCCTCTTTCACCAGATTCGATTCACCAAACAATACAGCACCGACGTTGTCCTCCTCAAGGTTCAAAGCCATTCCCATGACCTTATTGGGAAACTCAAGAAGCTCTCCAGCTGCAACCTTCGACAAACCGTACACACGGGCAATACCGTCACCAACTTGCAGTACGGTTCCCACATCATAAACGTCTGCTTCTGACTCAAAACCGGCAAGCTGCTTGCGAAGTATGGATGAAACCTCATCAGGCCTGACTGTTATAGACATATCTTATTCCGCTTGGTTATTTGTTTAAGAAAAGAGAAAGATTCTGCTTAACTTCTTCTGGAAGTTCAGCTCAGATATTTAACCATTCCAAAAGAGTAAAACTCAAATTTAATGAAAAGCTTTTAGTTATTCAAATTCTGTCTCTCTCTCATTTGAACCTATACTCTTTTTATTAGCTTTACACCCTACACTATCACCTTCAGGAATTTTGTTCGCAGAAAACGGTATGAAAACTGTCAAAGGATTCGCTTCAGCAACCGTCGGAAACGTTGCCTGCGGCTTTGATGTCTTGGGATTCGCCATTACAGAACCCGGTGATGAAGTCATTCTGACGCTTTCCGATGACATACAATCGGATTCTCCGGTATCCATTGCAAGCATCACGGGCGATGGAGGCGCACTTCCTCTTGACCCTAAAAAAAACACATCAAGCTTCGTCGTTCTGAAATTTCTTGAATATATCCGTACCCATAAACAGATCGACTTTACCGGCCATATCTCCCTGGAGCTTAAAAAACACCTGCCGCTCAGCAGCGGTATGGGAAGCAGCGCGGCAAGCGCTGCCGCTGCGCTGGTTGCTGCAAACGAATTAATGGGTCATCCCTGCTCCAAAATGGAGCTCGTGCACTTTGCCATTGAAGGGGAGCGGGTTGCCTGCGGATCGGCCCATGCCGACAACGCTGCACCAGCGATTCTCGGTAATTTCGTCCTGATACGGAGCTATACACCACTCGATCTCATTACCATCCCGTCACCCGAGCACCTTTACTGTTCCTTGGTGCATCCCCATACCGAACTGCGCACAGCCTATGCCCGTTCAGTACTGCCTGCAAGCATTCCGCTCAAAACAGCGACCCAGCAGTGGGGCAATGTCGGGGCCCTTATCACCGGCCTGCTCACCTCCGACTATGATCTTATCGGACGATCTCTGGTTGACGTTATTGCCGAACCAAAACGCGCCCCACTGATTCCTGGCTTTTTTGACGTCAAGCAGGCCGCTCTTGATGCTGGCGCTCTCGGATGCAGCATCGCAGGCTCAGGCCCTTCAGTTTTTGCGTTTTCTTCTTCTGAAAAAACAGCTCTTGCCGTTGCTCAGGCCATGAAAGAAGCATTCCTGCACTCGAAAGCCCACCTTGAATCCGATATATGGGTATCGCCAATCTGCAAAGAAGGTGCAAGAATCCTGCAATAATCTTCAATCAAGAGTTTTATCAATCATGATCTATTTCAGTACCAATAAATCATCTGTACCGGTTTCTATGAAAAAAGCCACCCTTGAAGGACTTGCTCCCGACGGTGGCCTCTACATCCCCTCTGAAATTCCTCACTTTTCACCGGAGGAGCTGGCTCTGCTTGAAGGCGCCACCTTCAACAACATCGCTTTTGCCATTGCAAAAAAATTCATTGGTGGAGAAATCCCCCTCAATCAGCTCAGCGATATGATTGAGAGTTGCTATCCCTTTGATACCCCGATAGTCAAGCTTGATACAGAAACCTTTATTGAAGAGCTTTTCTGCGGTCCGACACTGGCTTTCAAAGATTACGGCGCGCGCTTTCTTGCCAGACTGACCGGCTATTTTGCAGCAGAAGAGGAACAGCTGATTACCGTGCTTGTTGCAACATCTGGAGATACAGGCAGCGCAGTTGCTTACGGATTTCAGGGTATTCCAAACACGCGGGTTGTTCTTCTCTACCCTTCAGGCAAAGTAAGCCGCCTGCAGGAACAGCAACTGACTACAGCCGGAGACAATGTTCACGCCCTTGAAGTCAAAGGCGATTTTGATGACTGCCAGCGCATGGTAAAACAGGCATTTATTGATCCTGACCTTAAAGAACGCCTGACACTCACCTCAGCTAACTCGATCAATATATCGAGACTGATTCCTCAGTCATTCTATTATGCATGGGCATCACTGCAGCTCAAAGAACTCTATGGTTACCATGACTCTCTCTTTTCTGTACCAAGCGGCAATTACGGAAACCTTACCGCTGGTATCCTTGCAAAACGAATGGGGTTTCCGATAAGTCACTTTATTGCCGCCTCAAATGCCAACGACAGCGTAACCCGCTATCTTGATGATGGACGCTATGATCCTCGTCCAACGATCACGACACGCTCTACAGCAATGGATGTAGGCAACCCGAGCAATTTCGCACGACTCAACTACTTCTACGGTAACGACCATAGAGCTATGGGTAAAGATATCACAGGAATTGCCGTGTCGGATGAAGAAACCTTCGCAACAATCAGATTGGTGTACGACCGATTCGGTTATATCATGGATCCCCATACAGCCGTCGCTTTCCGTGCATTGGAACGATACATAGCCTCAGGCATCCATGCGCACAAAGCAGGCATTGTCCTGTCAACTGCCCATCCTGCAAAATTCCTTGAGGTTCTTCAAGATGCGCTCGACAAAGAAATAGAGATTCCCGAACGCCTGCTGGAAGTGCTCGAAAAAAAGAAAAGGGCAACCCTCATCAGTTCCGAGTACAGCGAGCTCGCATCCTTTCTCAACGAGCTCAAACAGTCGCCATGAACAATCGCGGAATAAACTTCAGAACCCTTTTATTTTTTTTTATCCTGATACCAGTGATGTTTTTCGGGTTACTCTATTCATTGCTGGTCAACATTGTCGATCCAACCGGTGACAGCTTCCATAAAATAACCGCCTGGTGGGGCCGTTTCAGTGCAAAACTCTTCGGCATTGCAATTGAAGTAACCGGCCAGGAAAACTACAGTCCCGAACATAACTACCTTGTCGTCAGCAACCATGCCGGTATGGCCGATATTCCGCTGCTGCTTGGGAGCATGCACCTCAACCTGCGTTTTGTGGCAAAAGAAGAACTTGGCAGAATACCGATATTCGGCCATGTCATAAAACAGGCCGGCTTTGTCATGATCAAGCGAGGACAGAACAGGGAGGCACTGAAAAGCCTTTTAGCCGCAAGCGAAGTTTTAAAAAGCGGGCGTTCCGTCCATATTTTTCCCGAGGGTACCCGTTCGGTAGACGGAAAACTACTTCCGTTCAAGCGAGGAGCATTTCTTGTCGCCCAAAAAGGAGGAACTCCCGTACTGCCAGTCACTATCATAGGGAGCCATCTGATCACCCCGAAAAAAAGCCTGAAAATCAACAAGGGTAAAATCAGGATCATCATTGCCCCCCCTCTTCAGCCAGCCAGTTTCAAGAGCGTTGAAGAACTTCGAGATGCATCCTCAAAAATCATCGCCAATAACCTCACCCGTTACAGCAGCAACTAAATCTGCCGGTAAAGGTTCGCCATCTCAATGGCAGTCATGGCAGCATCAAAGCCCTTGTTGCCAGCTTTCGTTCCGGCACGCTCTATAGCCTGTTCAATATTTTCCGTGGTAAGAACACCGAAAGAGATCGGGATCATGGTATCCAGAGCAACCTGGGCAATACCCTTGGTCGCTTCAGCCGCAATGACATCAAAATGAGGCGTGGAACCTCTGATAATAACACCAAGAGTAATGATCGCATCATAGTTACCCGTAACGGCAACCTTTTTAGCGACTAAAGGAAGTTCAAAAGCACCGGGACACCGAACAATGGTAATATTCTCCTCCGATCCTCCATGACGGCGAATGCAATCCAGAGCACCCTCAACAAGCTTCTGCCCTATAAAATCATTAAAGCGCGACACAACCACTGCGAACCTGATATCCTTTGCGCTCAATACTCCTTCAATCTGCTTAATCGTCATAGCCAGCTTCTTTTTTTAGTTATTTCTACGAACGGCAATACCCGAGTATCCGCTCAACAAGATCAATGATAACATGACCAATAGTAATATGGCACTCCTGAACCCTGTCTGCGGAACCTGAATGAGGCACAATAATTTCAAGATCAGCCGATCCTTTCAACACGCCGCCATCGCCGCCAAGCAGTGCAATGGTTTTCATCCCATGCTCCCGCGCATAGTCCAAAGCATTAACCACACTTTTACTGTTTCCGCTGGTAGAAAGACCAAGCAGAATATCCCCTTCACGACCATAAGCCTCAACCAGCCTGGCAAAGACCGCATCATAACCAAGGTCGTTCGCCCCTGCCGTCATGGCCGATGTATCGGTTGAAAGCGCCATGGCCGGAAGCGCAGGCCGCTGAACACTGCTGCGATACCGTATAGTCAACTCCGTGGCAAGATGCTGGGCATCAGCCGCACTCCCTCCATTACCACAGAGAAGCACTTTTCCGCCAGCCTCAAACGTATCGGCCATCATTTTTGCCATGGCAACAATAACCGCACTCTCCTGCCGCGCCACACTCTCCTTGAGTCGAGCACTATAGAGCATGGTATCGAGTACGATTTCCTCTAACCGAGTACGATCGGTCAACCCGTCGGAACAGCGGCACTGCCTGGCCATAAAATCGATGTTAAAAAAATATGAATGGATACAGTCGTGAAATATAGTGAAAAAATAAAAGCCACCTCATCAAGCTCACCGCCAATTGCCTCTGACCGTTATTTTTAGAGCGCATAAAACATCATCCATCTGAATCAAAGATATCAATCACCTGTTCCGAAACCAGCGCCTTGTCGATCACCTGACGAATGGTGGTTTCGATAGCTTCATTGCTGTAAACACTCTCTGTGCCATCAAAATTTTGCAAGACGTGCCTTCACCGCCTGAAAAAAGCCAACCTCATCTTTTACGCCCATTGCCTGTTGCTATAGCGCTTCCGGCCATCGGCAAGCCCGAGAATATGTTCTTCAGCAGCAAGAATGAGCGAGAGCTTTTTGGCGGTATCGGCAAGGTTTATCTTTGCCAGCCGCCAGGTTGTCTGATTGCTCTCCTGACCATAGATGGAGATATTGTTCACGCGGCCCTGATGCTCTTTGATAAAGCGTTCCGATTGCACAAACATCCCGCCGGAGCCGTTACAGGAATCCAGCACGCGCCCCTTGTAGGGCTCAAGCATGGCTACCAGCAGCTCCACAATGCTGCGAGGGGTAAGCATGGGATGTTCTTTTTCGATTGAGACCACCGCGCTACTGGCGGCACAAAAAAAATATTTTCCGCCTTGTATTCGTCCTTATCTTCAGGATCAGCCCCAGTATACTCGCCTTCACCTTTCTGGAGTCGGGCATACATCTCCTCAAAAGAATCCGAAATGTATTTCAGAAACATCAACCCAAGCACCACATGCTTGTACTCTGCCGCATCAATATTCTTCCGCAAACTTATCGGCTGCTTTTCTATCGGTTCTTCCTTGGCCTCTTTTACTGCTTTGGTTTTTGCCATGGGTGGTGGTAATCCTGGGTGTTGTGTTGCAATCTCTTGCGCGCTGAAAGGTGCTATACTTTGCTCATTTTTCAAGTTCACGGTCAAGTCGTTCCTTGAGAAAAATTTTCAAAAGCGATTGGTACGGAACATCACGCTCATTTGCTAACATCTTCAACCGGTTCAACATCGGTTCCGGCAGACGAAGAGAGATGGTTTTCAGTGTTGGTTTCAGGTTAGGAAAAATAGCTTTCCCTGCTTTTTCCCAATCCACATAGTCTGCAGAGTCATGAGAAGACCAAAATGCTTGTTCTTCAATTTCACTCTCGAATTCAGGAATCGCTCTCTTCTCTCTTTTCATAAATAGTCTTCTCCTTGTTGCTCATATCTCTTGCCGAGATAACCCGAATAGTATCTTTACGAATGGTAAAAACAACGAAAAGACGACGTCCCCCATTTGTTTTACCCAGTGCGAAGTGTCGTTTCTCAGTTCTTGAATGTTTTTTATCGTCAGCAAGAATAAGCGGCTGATTGAAAAATATTTCTTCGCATTCAGAGGTTGATACACTGTGTTTCTCCCAGTTCTTGAGAAAATTACCACTGTCCCACTGAAACCCCTGGACGTCATCAAAAATGTTCATGACAAAATTGTATATTTGTAGAATATACAGGATGATATGAAAAGTTCAAACACATTCAGGAGGTTGCCTCCTTATCTGCACTTTCATTCAGATTATTTTCTATAAAAAAACTCCGTCCCATGCATAACATCAGGCTGAGTCAAATGGCGGAAAAAAGATTAATGTTTTACTGACTGCCCCCCCCCTTTTATCAATCTTGCTGAAAAATGATAAATACCTTGATATCTATCATAATGGCATCTATATTTCGGTAAATTTACTATCAAGGATGGAATCATGCCAGCCACAGCTAAAATTTTTATATCCGGACGAAGTCAAGCCATCAGGTTACCGAAGGAGTTTCGCTTTGAAGGCACAGAGGTATTTATCCGTCGTGATGCCATTTCCGGTGATGTCATTTTATCTCAACATCCTGATTCATGGACCGGACTGTTCGCGCTTGACGAAACGACTGAAGTACCTGCAGATTTTATGAATGCTGAGGATCGAAAGCAATCTGATCATCTTCGTGATCCTTTTGAGGAGTAGAAAGAGTGAACCTCTACATGCTGGATACCAATATTACAAGTCACATTATCAAGGGAGATATTGCTCGTGTTCGTGAACGACTTGTGGCAGTGCCGATACACCGTGTTGTAGTTTCTTCAGTCACACAGGCTGAATTACTCTATGGCCTGACAATAGAAAACTGGACTACACCCTAAAGCAATGGCCTTTGATGCTTTTTCTATCCCTTTTACCATACCTTTCTCAATGTTTTTTTCTGCTCCAGAGGCGATAATGCGAAATATGCAAAAACGCAGATAAAAAAACTCCGCCTCATGCATAACATCAGGCGGAGTTAAAAAACGGGAAAGAGAGTGATACGTTCACTTAGTGGTACTGGGCGCTCTCTTCTTTAACGAATTCCACAAGTAGCTTCAGATGTTCAGGATTCATATCAGGCAGAATTCCGTGACCGAGGTTGAAAACGTGGCCTGAATGTTCGGTATGCTGACCGAAAGATTTGAGAATCTTGGAAGCTTCAGCCTTGATTCTTTCAGGCGTACCATAAAGTACCGTCGGATCGAGGTTACCCTGAAGAGCAACGCGGTCAGCAAGTTCAGTTCGTGCTTTGCCGATATCAATACCCCAACCGAGTCCCATGGCATCACAGCCGGTATCGGCGATATCGGAAAGAATGGTATTGCAATCCTTTGAGAAAACAATAACCGGAGTATCAGGATGTTTGGCTTTAATCGCCTGTACGGTCTCCTTGATATATGGAAGAGCGTATTCGCGATAATCATCCTCGGAAAGTGCACTTGCCCATGAATCAAAAATCTGGATGGCATCGGCTCCTGCTTCAATCTGCTTCAGCACATAAGCGGTAATGACACTTGAAATTTTGCTGAGAAGCGAATGGGCCATTGCTGGCTCACGATACATCATCTGCTTGGCATAAGCGTAGTTTTTGGAACCTCCGCCTTCAACCGCATAGGTAAAGAGTGTCCATGCCGCTCCAGTAAATCCAATAAGAGGAACACGGTTGTCAAGCTCTTTTTTGGTCATACGGAGAGCATCCATCACATAACCGAGTTTTTCATCGATATCAGGAACAATCAGTTTGTCGATATCAGCCTGGGAACGGATAGGAGGAGTAAGTCTGATTCCTTTGGATTCGATAATCTCGACATTCATGCCCATGGCTTCATTAATGACAAGAATATCGGAAAAAATAATAGCGGCATCCACACCCATCAATTCAACAGGCTGAATAGTTACCTCGGTTGCCAGCTCCGGGGTTTTACAGAGCGTTAAGAAATCTGTTTTTTCCCTGACAGCACGATACTCCGGTAAATAACGTCCGGCCTGCCTCATTACCCAGATTGGCGTCCGGGAACATGGCTGACGCTTTAATGCCCGGAGAAAAAGATCATTTTTGAGCATGCAATGCAATAATTTGATGGGTTAAACAAACAAGAACCCCCTCAGAATATCCGGTAATCCCCCGGCTGAGAGCAAAGTAAAAGTGCAAAGTTACGTTTTTTCAGCCTTTTATTAAAACTTTCCGAAAGATCAGCACACAATATGCCTTTTAATACCAAGCTGCTTTGCTGTGTAGCCAAGAGCCAGGCCAACCATTTCAGAAATATGAAAAACAGGAATAGAACTGTCGATGTGTGCCTGTTTGAGCGCCTTGGACTGATAGCCATCCAGTACCGTATGACAGAGCGGGCAGGGAGTTACAATAAAATCAGCTTTCGCATTGATCGCCTCTTCAAGCGCTTCAGCCGCAACATTGAGCGATTCTTCCTCAGCAACCAGAAGAGTATGAAAGCCGCAACAACGGTTTTTATGCTCAAAAGGAATAGTTTGTCCGCCAAGAGCCTCAATCAGCTGGTCGAGTGAACTTGGTGCAAGAGGATTATCCCTGCCGAGAACGGTTGAGGGCCTGAGAATATGACAGCCATAAAAGGGAGCAATCCGGTAATTTTTCAGAGGGACCTTTACCTTTGACTTGATGGTGTCCAGCCCGACATCGTCAACCAGTACCCACAAAAGATGCCGCACCTCGGAAGTACCACGATATTCAAGCCCTTCCTGTTTCAGAATGTCATTGACCTCTTTTTTCAGTGCAGGCGTTTCATCAAGTTTTTTCTTTGCGGTACGAATTGTCATCAGACAGGTATTGCAGGAAACAATAAGATCAAGACCCAATTTTTCGGCAAGTGCAATATTGCGCGCATTGACCAGAGCAAAATGTTTCGGGCTGACATAGTCAAGATTACTGCCGCCGCAGCATGTCCCTTCATGGAGCTTGACAAACTCAAGATCAAGGTCTTTCTGCCAAAAATCGATCGAGCGGTCCAGTTCTTTCGTCATGGACTCATTGATGCAGCTCATATAATATGCGTATCGCTTCATCCAGCAGTTCTCCCTTGTTATTTTTTATGAGATTTCTGATGATCCTGCTTGACATGTTCCGTCATTTCTCTGAACATCGCCCTGAATATCTTGATACCCTTGGACGATTTTACAAGTGGCGGTGGCGGTGGCGTTCTTCGTTTAACAATCATCTTCATAGCCATTGGCAGAAGGTTCCGCAGCGTCCAGACCATACCATTGGTTCGTATCGGAAGAGTGGCTTCGACCAGTTTGCCCTTCTTTTCAATATCCTCCATAAAGGCTTCGGCATGTTTAGCACCGCTGGTATCTTTGGGTCCTCTGCACTCAAGCGCATCTTCACGTATCGCATGAATGGCTTCCATAATCGGAATACTTTTCACGCACGATTCCTGACAACGGTAACAGTGCGTGCAGTCCCAGACGCCATGATCCTTGACAAGTTCGGCCAGACGCACATCATGAATGGAATCTCGGCTATCGACATTCATTCGGTAGGATTTCAGCAGCACAGCCGGAGAGACATACTCTTTGTTTGCCCTGAGAATGCTGCACTCCGAAACACATGAAGCGCACAGAATACAGTCGGTTGCCTTATCGTACCGATGAAACTCCTCTTCTGAAACAAGAAATTCTTTCTTGCCCATTTCAGCAAGCGGCATGGTTGAATTGATCCAGTTCGAATAGCGCTTCATTTTATCAACCAGTGGATCCATATCGACAATAAGATCCTTGATCATCGGCAGACTGCGCAAAGGCTCTACCTTGATGATACCGGGCTCCCTGCATTTATCGAGTTCTTCCCATACCTGGCTTGTGCAGGCAAGCTTTGATATACCATTGACGCGCATACCGCATGAGCCGCATATTCCTGCCTGACAAAAAGCTCTGAAACTGAGCGTGGCATCAACATGCTCTTTAATATAATTCAGCGATCTGAGTACCGTAATACCTCTTTCAGCCGAAATCGTATAATCGTCAAAATATGGCTTGCTGTCGACCTGTGGATTAAAGCGAAAAACCCGAAAGGTTACATCTCTTTTCCCTTCCTGATGCTGATCTATTGTTTCCGTCATGAGAGAGTGATTAATAAGTTCTTTCCTGAAGTTCATAGCGTCCCATCGTTACCGGTTTTTCACCTGGAAGGACTTTACCATCAACAAGGGTTGCCAGAGTATGCTTGTGCCACTTTTCGTCATCCCTGACCGGAAAATCTATCCTAGTATGAGAACCACGGCTTTCCTCACGGGCCAAGGCACCAACGGCAACAGTTTCGGCCAGATCAAGCATATTTTTCAGTTCAAGTACCTGCATAAGATTGGTGTTGAAAACATCACTCGAATCAAAAACACGGACTTTTTTAAACCGTTCCTTAAGCTCTGCAATATCCTCTATACCTTTATGCAGCAGGGAAGACTCTCTGAAAATACCAGCATTTAAAGCAAGCGTCTGACCTAGTTCTTCACGCAGTGCACCATACCGTTCATAGTGACCGGAAGGCTGCATGCGATGTCTGAGCTCCTCGGCACTCACCCTGATCTCTTCCTCAGAAATAGTACCAGGCTCAAATTTTCCAGCCTCTTCAGCCGCCGTGTGACCGGCAATTCGGCCGAAGACAAGAATGTCGAGCAGAGAGTTTCCGCCAAGGCGGTTTGCACCATGCACAGAAACACAGGCACACTCACCGGCAGCATAGACACCGTCCATGACCGTGCGGCCAAAGTTATCGGTATCGATTCCTCCCATTGAGTAATGGGCAGTCGGTCTTACCGGAATCGGTTCCTCAATAGGGTCAACTCCTTCAAAGTTCAATGACATCTCGCGTATCTGCGGAAGCCTCGATTTTATGAGATCGGCTCCAAGATGACGGAGATCAAGATGAACATATTTCCCTGCAGGGCTTTCAAAACCTCTACCTTCAAGAATTTCCGTTTCAATTGAACGTGAAACAAGATCCCGTGGGCCAAGCTCCATCTTTTCTTTCGCATATCTGGCCATGAAACGCTCACCATCCTTATTAATAAGGTAGCCCCCTTCACCCCTGGCCCCTTCGGTAACCAGCAAACCGCTCTTTCTCAGACCTGTAGGATGGAACTGAACAAACTCCATGTCCTTCATCGGTATGCCTGCCCGATAGGCAATGGCCTGACCGTCACCGGTATTACCAGCCGCATTGCTGGATCGATTCCAGTACATCTTGGCATAGCCGCCAGTCGCAAAAATCACCGTTTTGGCTGGGAAAGCCTCAACCCTGCCGCTCTTCATATTCATGGCAATCAAGCCCCGGGAACGACTGCCGTTGACCGCAAGGTTCAGTGCAAAATATTCATTAAAAAAGATCACCCCTTTTCTCAAGCACTGTTCGTAAAGAGTCTGCAGGATAGTATGCCCTGTTTTATCGGCGCAGTAACAACACCGTGGACGACCGGCTCCACCGAAAGGCCTCTGAGCAATGGTATTATCATCCAGTCTTGACCAAGGTGTCCCTATATTTTCAAGTTCACGGATAATTTTAGGAGCTTCAGAGCAAAGAACCTCGACAGCATCCTGATCAGCAAGATAGTCACTGCCCTTGATGGTATCGAAAATATGCATTTCAATGGTATCGTCCTTTGCCTTGTTACCAAGAGCGGCATTGGCTCCTCCCTGAGCTGCAGAGGTATGCGACCGGTTAGGATAGACTTTGGACAGAACGGCGATATTCAGCGCAGGATTGGTTTTCATAGCCTCCATTGCGGCATACAGACCTGCACCCCCGCCTCCGACAATAACAATATCAAATGGTTTCATACGCTCAAATCTCTTTATGAAGCTGTCAAGGACGCTTCACTGATTAAACAGAAGAGCACTGCAGCTGGCAGTGCCCCGCTCGTTGAAATTGTCTTTCTGGTATTACTGAGGAATGCAGTACAAGAGAACCTGACTGCCGGAAATTTTTACACCTGACACGAATTTGAGTGCACTGGAAAACACATCAGGTATCGTTTACTCAAACCGTCGACGACGATGCACGGAACTCTTACATAGCGACATGGTTGTCATGAACCGGAAGCTCCTCGACAGCATGAAGCACATCAGTCATATTCAGGACACCCAAAACCTTATTGTTTTCCATAACGGTAAGGCGCCTGATATTGGTTCTTTTCATCAGGCGAAGAGCATATTTTATCCTGAGACCGGGATTGACACTGATAACCGGCTTGCTCATGATCTGAAAAACAGGAGTATTCCAGGGATCGCGATGAACATCTTCACCGGGATCAATTACTTTTTCAAGAATATCTTTTTCAGTAACAATACCATAGCAGTCATCCTCATTTCTCGGTTCTACAATAAGGCCGCTCTCATTACTTTTTTTCATAATCTGAAGCGCTTCTGCAACAGTACAGCTTCCTTTAATAATTCGAAATTCCTTCTGCATGAGAGCAGAAACCGGCAGCGTCCTTAATGTTATAAGCTGATCCATAGTCGTCAGGTTGCTTAAATATTATAAAAACACAGAATGTCACTATTAATGCTTACGTAAAACCAAGAATAGCGCACCTATATTATCTTTGAAAGCTGAATAAGGCGGGGGTACGTCAGCCAGCACCCATAAAATCTGGCACAAGGAATTAATTTATAAAAAAAAACAACATAATTGCAAGAGCGACCCGCTCAAAACGGAAATTATGCGATACCATGAATTTTTTTATAGGCCGCCCAGTTCTGTTTCAACTGGAAAAAAGCATTGAAATCCTTCTGAAGCAGAAAGGGATTTGATGAGCGCTCATGGCCGATAGACGAGAGTGGGGCAATACCGTAATCGTGTCCTGGATAAACTTGAGTAAGATCAGGCAGCACCATGAGTTTGTGATGCAGTGAATGGTATTCCAGTAAAGCCTGTTCTTCACTGTCGGTTCCCCCGACCTTTCCGGTAAAAAGGGTATCACCGGTAAAGAGAGCATCACCGATATGAATGCAGAGAGAGTCCATGGTATGCCCTGGCGTATGGAGAATTCGGGCTTCAAGAGCACCAAGAGGAATCGACGCACCATCGCTCACCTTGATCCCTGTAAGGGGACAGATCTCACCGTAGAGAAGGGGAGTGATACCAGTCAGATGCATGATGGCAGCATTTCCATTGGTATGATCGTCGTGACCATGCGTCGAAAAAATAAAGCGGATGACAAAACCATGGTCAGCAGCAAACCGGACAATCATCCCCGGATTAAATGAGGCATCAATCACCATGGCTTCACCTGAAACCTGATCGGCGACAAGATAACCGAAATTCCTGTCACCGCCTGTACGAAACTGTTCGATAATCATAGGGTAATTGAAACTATTATTGAGATTTATTTTCAGCCATATAAGAAATAATCGGCACCACTAAATTACGCAAGATTCATGCTGCCATCGACAAAAATCTCTGTACGAATACGCTGAATATCTTCCGACTTAAAAGAACTTTTTGACGGTAAACAAAGCGAAGCTATTGTCGGGATCATTTTCTGTGAAGCGCTTCGTAGTGGAGTCTTGGCATGGTGTTGGAGTGGCGGTAGCAGTCTTGTTCGATCTCATTTAGTTGTTAGGCAGCAGCAGGGGAGCCGCCGCCAGCAGCATCGCCATCAATGCCAAGTAGTTTTGGCATAAACAATTGCAGCAACGAAAGAGGCAGGAGTTTCATAGGTCATAACATTTTATTTCAAATAAGAAACAATAAAATGTAAGAAAATAAATAAAGATTGAGTAACAAAAAAGATAACGGTTGAATAAGATGAACAGAGAATTGCAGAGGGCGGGGCGGTGAAGTAACCCGCTGCTGAAGGGGTAATAAAGCCCGGCGGGGAAGTCAAATCTGAGAAATGACAGGATTGTTATAGCGAGGCGACGAGGCTGTCGTCATTAAAAATTTACCGGCTGACCATTGTCTCCAGTATTTTTCGTAGTTCGTTCATGTCAATCGTGTTGATATCAGCGATCGATTTTAACGGAGAATCAAGTTGTGCTTCAATGCCTAACAATTCATCAACCTTTGAATTTCCAGGAGATTGAGATCGATACTGTGATTTAGCTTCACTGCTTTATTAAAGGGAACCTGAACAATTTTTTCATTACAGAGTCCTATCATGATGCTTTTCTGGTCATCAAGCAATGCCTCAACAGCAGCGACCCCTATTCTGGTCGCATTCACGCGATCCTTTGCTGTTGGACTCCCGCCACGTTGATCAATGGTGGCAGGAATGCCGACAAACGAAATATTGAATTCCAGTGACATCTCCAAAGCTCCGGTAAAAGAACCGTCTCCGCCAATAACAACAACTGCGTCAATATCATTTATTTTCAATTGTTGATAAGCCAGTTCACGACCCTCCGGAGTTCTGAATGCAGCACTCCTGGCTGTTTTAAGCATGGTTCCACCCAATTGAAGAATGCCGCTGGCATCAGAAGCTTTCAGGGGAATAAAATCCCCTTCAATCATTCCCTGATACCCCCGACGAATCCCGACAACTTTTAGTTTATGAGCAATGGCGGCACGAGTTACAGCACGAATTGCAGCATTCATTCCAGGGGCATCACCACCGGATGTAACCACTGCTATTTTCTGTAATTTCTTTTTTTTCTCGTGAACATCAGAGAGCATATTTTTCGTAGTCATCAATACCTTTATTGATTCATCCAACAGAAACCAGCATAAGTATACCCGACAACATGCATAAATAAGAGCTGTTGATCAATGCCTATCACCTCTTGCAAGTGTCCGCCAGAAGAGAGTGCCACCAGCTCTTCCTGGCTTGAATGATACCATGCGATTTAAGTAAATTTTAAGCATCGCTTAAGGCAACCTTAATATGCCTGTGTTAGTTTATAAAAACGGATATGAAAGGCAAAAAGGAAAGGATAAAGATCCTGAAAACATCATGGACAGAATAAAAGAAAGCAAAGTTATTCTTCTTCTGGTTGTTCTGTTCATTTCGGTATTATTTATAGCCATGATTCGCTACTTTCTTCTGGCTATTTTTCTCGCCGCAATCTCTTCCGCGCTGGCGATGCCGATATTCCATCGATTTTCAAGCTGGTTTAAAGGAAAAAAAAAGCCTGAACGCCGCCCTGACCTTGCTGACCCTGATGTTCATGGTTTTCATCCCGTTTGTACTCCTGATTGGTATCGTTATGCAACAGGCAGCCCAGATAAGCCGAAGCGCCGTACCCTGGATGCAGCAGCAGATCCTTGAACCAGCAGTTTTTCAGCAGCATCTTCGCTCCCTCCCGTTTTACAATGAACTTGAGCTCTACCGAGGTGAAATTTTGCAAAAAGCAGGGGAAATTTCCGGACAGGAAGGATCCATTCTTTTCAAATACGTTTCATCGTTTACCCTCTCCGCGGTTCAAGACCTTGTTCTGCTTTTGATTTTTTTCTATGTCATGTTCTTTTTTATCAGGGACGGCAATCAGATTCTGGAAAAAATCCTCTCCTGTCTTCCCCTGTCCCAAATATATGAAGAGACATTCAGAGAACAATTACTCGAGATCAAAGGCGCTAAAGAGTGAATATGCTTCAGAATATTGAGGAAAAAAGATCAGGAAATGCCGTGCATAACCAATTGAAATCCCAAAGTTTTACAGGACTTTCAGAAACAGAAGCCGCAACCCGACTTGTTACCGAAGGCTATAACGAAATACCCTCTTCAGTACGGAAAGGTTTTTTTTCAACAGCAGTTGACGTTATACGAGAGCCAATGTTTCTGCTGCTGTTTGCATGCGGAGCAGTCTATATGGTGCTGGGTGATGTTCAGGAAGCCCTTATGCTTCTGACCTTTGTCTTCTTTGTTGTCGCTCTGACCCTGTACCAGGAGCGCAAAACAGAACATGCACTCGAAGCGTTGCGCGACCTGTCGAGTCCTCGCGCATTAGTCATTCGAGATGGATCAGAAAGGAGGATTGCCGGACGAGAAGTAGTTCGTGACGACATTTTGATCCTCAGTGAGGGAGACAGGATTCCTGCCGATGCCGAAATTCTCCAAAGTTTGAATCTCTTGGTCGACGAATCTCTGCTTACCGGAGAATCTGTTCCCGTGAGCAAGAGCGAAGAGAACTTCATGTATTCCGGCACCATGGTTGTTCAAGGCCAGGGTATTGCAAGGGTCTATGCAACCGGAGTAAAAACCGAGTTAGGCAAAATTGGCAAAATTCTTCAAACCCTCAGCCAGGAAGAGACACTCTTGCAAAAAGAGACCAGCCAATGGGTACGTATACTCTCTATACTCGGCATCTCATTGTGCTTTTTGGTCATAACGTTTTTTGGAATTCTTCATGCCGATTGGCTCAATGGAGTGCTGACCGGCATAACCCTCGCGATGGCAATTTTGCCTGAAGAACTACCCGTTGTCCTGGTCATCTTTCTTGCCATGGGCGCCTGGCGTATTTCCAAAAAACAGGTGCTCACCCGAAAAATGCCAGCCATCGAAACACTGGGCGCCACTTCGGTTCTTTGTGTCGATAAAACCGGAACGCTGACCATGAACCGAATGACCGTGAAAAAGCTCTTTTCCGGAGAAGATTTTATTGATGTCGATAAGACGTTATCAGCTACCCTTCCAGAAAAGTTTCATGCCTTGCTGGAATTCGGAACCCTTGCCAGCCAGCTTAACCCCTTCGACCCCATGGAAAAGGCGATCAAGATGCTTGCAGATCAGCGCCTTGACCAGCAAAAACTCATCCATCAGCAGTTGGACTTCCTGCATGAATTCCCCCTTTCCAAAGAGCAACTCTCACTGTCACGAGCCTGGAAATCACCAGAAAGCGACACCTGCATCATCGCCGCCAAAGGCGCACCAGAAGCCATCATCGATCTGTGTCATTTTGATGAAGAGCAGACAGCCAGAATGACCAAACTTATAGAGGTAATGGCAGATGAAGGCTTGAGAATACTCGGCGTCGAAAAATCCGGATTTATTCATTACCGGCCCTGAAAGCAGCTAATATTGGCATCGCGATGGGAGCACGAGGGTCCGATGTTGCCCGAGAGTCCGCAGCAATTGTCCTTCTCGATGACGATTTTTCCTCCATAGTACAAGCAGTGAAGCTTGGTCGCAGGATATACGACAACATCCGAAAAGCAATTGCCTACATCTTTGCCATTCACGTTCCTATCGCCGGACTCTCCCTGATTCCAGCACTATTTCACCTGCCGATGGTACTTCTGCCGGCCCATATCGCTTTTTTGCAACTGATCATCGATCCGGCATGTTCCACCGTTTTCGAAGCCGAAAAAGAGGAGGCAAACGTCATGAACCGAGCCCCCCGAGATTCCAGCCAACCCCTGTTCAGTCGCCATACCTTGTTCATAAGCCTGTTGCAAGGATGTATTGTGCTGGCAACAGTCATCAGCGTTTTCGGCTTATCACTTTATCTGGGAGAAAGTGAACAGACAATACGGGCGCTCACATTTACCACCCTGATCTTTTCCAACCTTGGACTGATTCTGACCAATCGATCCTGGAGCCGTACCTTCATAGCAACCCTTCGCTTTCCAAACAAGGCATTGATACCAGTAGTTGCAGGCGCCATTGCGTTTTTATTGACAACTCTTTATGTGCCCTTTTTCGCTACACTTTTCAAGGTTACCGCCCTGAATACTCTCGAGTTCGGGGCTTGCCTAACTGCCGGTATAGGAAGCGTTCTTTGGTTTGAAGGGGTGAAATGGATGGGCAAACTCAAACTTGATTGACGCCAGCAGGTGAAGTTCATCAATATGCAAAGGGAAAGGTGAAGCGGACTAAAGCGGGCCGCACTTTTAATCAATTTTTAAGCCTGGCTTTATCCTCATTTAAGTGTTGAGATATTAATATATCTCCCTACGATTTGACCAATACCCTTTTCTTGAAGCTGAAAGCGAAGGAGTACTATAAGGCTGATGTTACTGCGAAGGTTTTGACAGAGGTGAAATTTTAAATAATTGCTTGATTACCAATTAAAAGGAGAAAACGATGAAATGTCCAGAATGCAATAACGATTTGCTGCTATCAGAACGGCAAGGCGTTGAAATTGATTATTGTCCCGCTTGCAGAGGAGTCTGGCTGAACAAGGGAGAACTGGATAAAATTATTGAACGATCAAATACGGTAAATCCATCGCACCCTGTTGAATATGATCGAGAGTACCATAAGGAAGATTCGCATCATGGCAGCCATGGAGATGACCATTACTCTATCGATCCTAAAACAGGGCAGAGAAAAAGACAAGGCGGGCCCTTGGGATTTCTTCGAGACCTGTTCGATTAAATAAATAACCAATGACGCTTGCCAGAGGAGGGATTGTCAATGATAAAGAAAGGCGCGAAATGAAAAAAACTCTACGGTTACTGTTTGCCGGAATTGCCATCATGCTCGTTATTCCAGTTGCAGGATGTAATAATGCAGAAAGCTCAAAAAACGCTGTGCTGAGTACAGGTGAGCAGGTCGGTAAAGCTGTTGTACAAGGATCAATCAATGAGCTTTCAAAAACGATGAAACTTGGCGATCAATCAGCAAACGCCTACGCAAGCCGGGCAGCAATAAAATACACCATGGGAGACCGGGAAGGTGCCATTGCAGACTTTACAAAAGCAATAGAGATAGACCCAAAATCAGTTGCAGCCTATTCAGGAAGAGGAAGCGCCAGGGTTGCAAAAGGAGATATCGCCGGAGCCTCAGCAGATTTTATCGAAGCAGGCAAACTTATGGTCTTCTCAAAGCTTAAGGCAGAATAGAAGAAAAATCCGCTCAATAGCGCTTCATGCCACTCCGGCAGTACCCTGTTCCAGTACTCCGGATTGGCAGCATATCGTTACCTGCCCCTTCATCCCCACATACCGGTAATAAGTCGCCCGCAACATCCGCTGCACAAATGGCACCAACTGGTCGTAACGCTGAGCACCAAGCAGGCGCAAATCACCGAGTATACACAATGAACACCACCACCGTCCCACTTCATCGCCAGCTTCTCCTCCGAAGTTGGGCCCGCCGTATAGAACGGATTGATCGAGTATCCAGCAGGCAGCTTGATCTTCTGGATTTTCTTGTCCATAGCAAGCACCGCATAGAAGCTCTAATTACTGTATCAATCCTTTATTTTTACATGATGAGAAAGAGTGATACAAGGATGCCGCAAGGTCTATGGTGGGTTTATTTTCCAGACAGGGAGTATGTTACGGCAGCATCGGCATGAATCGCGGTTGTGTCAAATACCGGCACACTGACATCTTCCTGCTTTATTAATAATGGAATTTCGGTACACCCCAGTATGACACCTTCAGCGTGGTGCTTTTTAACAAGTCGGTTGATAATGTGTATGAAGTGCTCCTTAGACTCTTTATTGATCTTTTCGGCGCATAGCTCATCAAAGATAACCGTGTTAATGTACTCCCGGTCGGCCTTTTCGGGCAGAATGATAGTGAGGCCATAGGTTTTCTCAAGTCGGTCACGGTAGAATTTGCTTTCCATCGTGTATGCGGTGCCCAGCAGTATGACACTTTTAAGGCCCTGATCTTTAATCTTTTTTCCTGTTGCGTCAGCGATGTGTAAAACAGGGATCTTTACTTTTTCCTCGATATCCTCAGCACTTGAGTTCATCGTGTTCGAAGCAATGACAATAAAATCAGCTCCGCCATTTTTCAGCCGTTCGGCAGCATCAATCATTGTTTTTCTCAAAGGTCTCCAGTCACCCTGATCTGCAAGCCGCTCCTGCCTTGCGAATTCCGCAAATTCAATGGAATACATCAGAATTTGAGCAGAGTGCAATCCTCCCAGTTTATTGCGGACCATCTGATTCATAAGCCGGTAATACTCCAGCGATGATACCCAGCTGACTCCGCCAATGATACCGATTGTTTTAATGTGCGGAGCGTTTGAGCTCGTCTCGGCAGATTGGTTGAGGATATTCAGTTTTTCCGCTGCTGCAGTTGTCGTGGCCAATGTGCATCCGATCACAATTGCCGTAAAGCATTTGGCAAAATAGCCTTTCATGGTAAGGAGCTTTTTCATACTGGGTAAAATTTAAAGTGGGGTTCTGCTTCGCATAGAGGCGCAAGATCGACGGCATTAGGTGGCAAAGCCTTGTCCTCTTGTTCCTCAACGTAAAAACGATAAACAAATGCCGCTTTTTGATTGTCCGCCCTACAGCACGGAATCTCTGTTCCTTGCAATTACCGCTGTCCCAGTCGAATCCATCAAATTTCATCCCTCTTTCCCCGTAAAATATGCACTGCATTTTGTATATGCAAATGCAATACTTAATTCATCGCATCCCTCTGCTCATCACTCTCTTCAACAACTGGTAATACAGAAAAAGCGGATCAACCCTTGCCGGATTTGCAGCGGCATAAATCACGACGTGGTGGACAATCCTTTTTTCAGCAATGTACCCGATACGACATTCAATATCGTCTTGGGACAAATGCAGGGCGCAAGTGGCTCCACATTGAAAACCATCACCCCAAGAAAGCCGTCACAGCAACCGACAGCTTTCTTAAGGGAAATTCATTCAAACCATCTTCTCAACCTGCAGAAGAAACGCACGAGCCGGAAAATCCTTCTCCACCGCTATCGGATGCTTTTCCAGTTCCAGCATGATCGCAGCAGCCTTCTCATCATCAAGGATGGCAAAACAAAGCGAAGAATAGGTGCCAACCATCTGATCAGTAGGCCACCACGCCTGACCCTGCAACCCCGACTTTTCGCAGTTGCATCCCCTGATATCCATACTGCTGATCATCGACACCTGATGCTCCTGGAAGAGACGTTTCACCTGCAGTCGCGTCTCCTCATGTCCCATGATGGCTAGTAATTTCATGATATGTTGTTAAGAGAAGGTTTATCAGATTTTTTTTCAGCCATATAATACACAATCGGCACCACCACCAGCGTCAGCAGCGTCGAAAGCACACCACCCCAGATCAGCGAAATGGCCAGCCCCTGAAAAATAGGATCAAACAGCATCACCACCGACCCGATCACCACCGCCCCCGACGTCAGAATAATCGGCCGAGTCCGAACCGCCGCAGACTCAATAACCGCCTGCTTCAGCGCAACCCCTTCCGCCCTGCGTATCTGGATGAAATCAATCAGCAGCACCGAATTCCGCACCATAATACCCGCCAGCGCAATCATCCCGATCATACTCGTCGCCGTAAAAAACGCCCCATGCAGCCAGTGCCCCGGAATAATTCCCACAAGGCTCAGCGGAATGGCAATCATCATAATCAGCGGCGTCTTGAAGGACTGGAACCACCCGATAATCAGCAGGTAAATAATGACAAGCACCACCGCAAACGCCGTACCCAAATCGCGGAAGACCTCAAACGTAATCTGCCACTCCCCGTCCCAC
>Ga0118677_10000235_pt1 | contig 117905 bp, 96 predicted proteins | sample AliMusrvi5mmetaG_FD_86154 | JGI IMG/M metagenome (GOLD analysis project Ga0118677, IMG submission 86154)
GAGGTAAAACATGACTTTGAAGCGATGGGGGTGGGTGTGGTTTGGGCTATCGGTGGTCCTGGCCGAGTTGATTCCGGGCGGAACAGTTACAGCGCGAGGTGCGAACCTAGCACGCTATATCTCGTCCGACTTCTGTGCCGCGCTGGTGATTAGTCCAGAACGAATCAGCCAGTCGACGCTGGCTCAGGCAATCAAGTCGGGGCTGCCCAAGGAGATGGCGTCGACCGATCCGGTAACGGCTGCCGTTGCTGCGTTGGGAAGTCAGAAGAACTTGCCACCGGGAATCGATGTCACCAAGTTGGCCAAGCTGTTGCAAGGAAAGACAGTCCAACACATTGTAGTTTTTATCGACCCAATGCCCACCCCAACGGTTCCTGTCTCTCCTGGAATCATCGTGCGGTTCGGCACCGATGTAGATGGCAACGGCATCCTCTCTGCCCTTAATGCAGACTGGCAGCCGGCCGAAACTGAAGGGACCAAGTACAAGAAGATGAAGAATCCTGAGGCGGGTCAGCCCGACATCGCCGCGGTCGTACCCGATTCCCGAACACTGATCGCGGGACTGGAAGTCACCGTGGTAAAGATGCTTGCCAAGGATCAGGGGGCACAGCCGTTCTTGAAACAGTTGCAGAACGCGAGCCTCAATAACGATATTTGTCTGGAGTTTCTGGCCAAACCGCTGTGGACGAAGATCACCAAGGCCACCGGCAAATCGACAGACAATGCCCTGGCAGCAATGGGCAACCCCATGCTGGCTGGACTTGCCAAGGAAATCAAGTCGGTTTCCATCAAGCTTAATTTCAGCGGCAAGACCTTGCTTCACGCAGAAATTGCCACCGTCAAGCCCGAGGCAGCCGCCATGTTTTCTGCAATCGCCCAGAAGTCGGTCGCCGACCTGAAGCCAAAGTTCGAGGATATGAAGAAGCAGCCGCTGCCCATGATGCCGCCGCCGTTGGTGCCGATGATTTCAAAGTTGGGCGACGAAGTGTTTGAAGGTCTGAAGATCGAGGCTGAAGGCCCGCTGATGAAAATCGACCTAGCGATGCCCGCATCACTGCCTGATGCACTGAAGGCTGCTAGCGAGATGGCCGCTCAAACGCAGACGTCAGAACCTTCTCGCTGACGCCGTTCCTAGGGCGACATGGGGCTACTCCATCTCAAGCAGCATGATCAACCCGAGGACATCCGCGGTTTCTAACTTCTGAACTTGACGGACTGCGCCCAAGAGGGCTGGAAGTAGAAGCCCCCCTGAATTGGGCGGTGCAATAGGGACATGTCATGTCTCTCAATCAGTGGATTGGATAACTACGGCGATTTTTGTGGTATTATCCAAACGTGCTTGCCTGCTCCGGCGTCAGGCAAGTGAAAGATCATCGCCAGGTCGGTGGCAAGCTCAATGTTCACGACGTTCTCGGCAAGTATTGTTAGACCCGCAAGCATGTTGTTGTGGAGCGACTCGATCGTCGCAACAAAGACGAGAACGGCTGGCACCGCTGATACCGCACGCAGCCGTATCGACTTCGTTGACTGGTTGGGGCAACTCCCCAGCAGGAATCGCCGTATCGCCGAGTTTCTCGCTCTCGGCAACCGCAGGCAGCCTGCCAGCGGCTGAACCTGCCCGAACCTGTGCAGGGTAAGTCCGAACTCTACGGCGGCGTAATCGAAGGTTTGACAGTGAAACTGCCGGACTGAACTTATCCGATTGTCTGCGACACGGCCAGCGTGGCAAGTGAAGCGTGGTAAGTGAAGTTCAATAACTTCCGCTGGGGCGACCAGAAGCATCTCGATAAATTCCTGCTAGCATACGCGGCAAAGAAAGTGAAGATCGAAAGCAGGCGGAAGGGGCATACCGTAAAGGAAAGCCAGCTTGCCAACGGCTCGATCAAACTCACCACTCTGGCAGGAGGTGCCGCATGAGCAAGTTATCGAGATCACAGTCTCGCCGACCGGGCAAACCACCATCGCCACCAAGGGCTTTACCGGATCGTCATGCCGCGATGCAAGCTAGTTAATCGAACAGGCATTACCACCAACCGCGTTATTGGAGATTCAAACCATGAGCAATCAAATATAAGCCCTTCCCGGTGACTCTCTATGATAACGTGGTTCCAAACAATCAACCCTAGACACAACAAATACTGAGGAGAATTTATGAAAAATTGCTATCTTGCTCTGGGCGATTCCATGAGCATCGACAAGTACACTGGCGTCCCCGGCGGCGGTGTCGTCAACCAACTCGTCAAGCGACTTCAGGCCCGCGACGGCGACTGTTGGGACTTGATCGACCGCACCTACGACGGCTGCGTCATGGCTGGCGTACCGATCATCGGCTGGAGCCAGAAGACCGTCGAACTAATTACGATCACTATCGGAGGCAATGATATTTTGCAAAACATGAACAAAGATCCGCTGAAATACGCCCCGTATTCCAGCAAGAATACAAGCACCTGATGAGCCACATTCGGCGTGCAGCCGAGGAAGCAATCGTTATTGTGGGAAATATATACCATCCCCAGGCGGAATACCCTCCCATGCTGGATGCCGCCCTGAACTACGTCAACACCTTCATCGGCGAGACGGTTCGCGACTGTGGCTTCCGCTTGGCTGATATTTACACAGCCTTTCGTGGGAATGAGGACGAATACCTGTGCCAGGGGATCGAACCCACATTAGCCGGTGCGGCGGCGATCACCGACCTCTTTGAACACGCTTTCTATGGAGAATAACTAAACATGAACGAACCAATGGATCTTGAAGATATGGCATCAACACAACTTAGATTAACGAGGACTTGCATGCAGAAACCAACAATGACCGAGACATCCACCGCCACCACCGTTTATCCGCTGAAGCCGATCGCCCGGCTGCTTGAAGGGGCAAAGTTTGAACGCGAACTTCAGTCGAGTATCACCACAGACTGGCGCGTGTCGTGGAGTCCCCAGGAGTGTGCCCGTGATCTCTTTCAGAACTTCCGCGACGCAAACGCGAATGCTCTCGATCGGATCGAGATCACGACTGGTGACGACACTGCGATCATCTCAGCCCCAGCGTCGATGCATTTGGAGCATGCATTCTTCTTGGGATCGACGAAGGCGAAAGAGGCTGGCGATATCGGCCAATTTGGCGAGGGCTTGAAAGTGGCTCTGCTTTGCCTGCTGCGAGATCATGGCGCGGATGTTGTCTTGGCCAGTGGTGACCGTGCGGCGAGGATCCAGCTCGGCGACAAGATCCCCCAATTGCAGCTTCGCCCCATGGTGTATCGATTCTTCCAACTTGACCCGTCGCGGAACGTGGCGGGAACGCGGCTCATCCTGGAAAACGTGCCCGCCAACGTGCAGGTAGCTGTGAAGAACTCGCCTAACGATTTCTTCCGCCCCGATCACCCGCTGCTTGGCGAAGTTATTGTGGGTAGCCACGACAAGGTTCTGATCGCGCGGACCAAGGATAACGCCCCCGGCTGCATTTTTTACCGGAACCTCAAGCGGGCTGACCTGTCGCTGCCACTAATTTGTGCCGTTAACAAATCGTACGTGGCGATGGAGAATCTTATTGGCCGAGACCGCGATCGTACGGCTTTCGGTGAAAACGTCCTCACGATTCTGTACCGCACAATTGCCAACAGCGGCGTGATTCGCACAAGCGATCAACTCGCGGCGTTCCTGCGGGCAACCGAGAAGTCATGGGAGAGCGGCCACCCGCTGCTTTCCGCGGTACTCTGCAAGTTCCCATACTTTGACAGTGAGCTTGCGGAGCTTTTCGGCGACCGGTACTTCTGCGCTGACTACCGCACCGCGCAGCTCAACAGCAGCGACAAGATCGTCGTGCAGGATATCGAAACGACATGGAAGCGAGCTAACCGACGCTGCCTGCCAGGGTACTTCCGCTGGGCTGGGGTCCGCCATGGACGAATGGGAAGATGCTCAGGAGCGCAGCCGTGAAGAAGCCGAACGGGCCCTTCAGCAGCAACGCCGCGGGCCGACGCAAGCGGAACGGGCTTGCATCGATCTTCTGGAGCAGTTCCTCCGCGACCTCGATAGCTCGTTGGCCGATGTGGTGCTGCGAGACGTGTCGTACTTGATTGCGGAGACCGACGCCCTCTTGGGTGCCTGGCAGCGGTCCAGGGGATACAAGTGCCGCGAAATCTATCTGGCTGCGAAGCTGTTTTGCGGGCCGTTACGGACGGCATTTGCAACCCTGCTGCATGAGGCTTCGCATCTTTTCGGCACGGACGGGAGCCGGGGCTTCACGGATTCGCTCACGAGTCTCGTGGAGCGGATTTTCGTACGCACCAGGCGATTGCGGGCCTACAAGAAGACTTGGATGCAACTCAGGAAGCAGGTGCAGGCCGAACGCATCGCCCTCGTGTCTGCCGCGAGCCCGACGGTCCTTCCACCGGCAGGAACGGCGGGTGCCGTTTTCCAGACGTTGGCCTCTGCGCCACGACACATTGCCAACGAGGCAATCCTCCGCTACGTGTGTTTCCAAGACAGTGCTGTGGCTCAAATCATCTGTAATCACGGGGCAGACGAGGAATCGCTGATGGAATTGGTGACAGATCTGGACGACAAAGTCTGGGCAACCAAGACAAGTCCGCTAGAGGAACAAGGCTTGGCTGTGTCCTGCCAACCCGTACGTACTCCGCAGCCGGATCAGCCGAGGCCAGCCCAGCCGCTGAGCACGTCCACCACCCCGTCGATTGCGGCGACAGTGTCCGACGGCGCAACGGCAGCGTAATGCTCATCCAATTGGCCGCCTCGGCGGAAGAGTCAGGCAGGAGTGTCAAATCTTCGGTAGGTCAAGAAAAACCGCCAGTGTTCTGACTTTTTGCCGCCGGCCGAACCGCTTCGCTGCGGCGGAGCAGGGTGACCGACGCAGGAAACGTCTGCCTTCCTCGCCATCGGCGAAATGGCGTACGCCTACCCATTACTGCTTTCACCGCTCGACTTGCCCTGTCATGGCTCCGGCTGATCGTCGCCTCGATCTACTTGACGGCGTTCCCAAAACTCTGGTAGTCAATGGCGATGGCCCCAGGCACTTTCTCGCCGGAATGACCGACAATTTCGTTGCGTCTCGATGCCATGTTCTCCAGTAGAATGGCCGACTTCCCAAAATAGGCGTTTACTCCAGCGGGATAGGCCGCGAGGCTTCACCCTCGGCACGCTGGCGATGCAATAGCGGATTGACTTCCGCCGCCATCGCCGCCACATTCAGTCGGCCGCCGAGGAAGTCATTGAGCGTCTCGGCGGCCGCGCGTGAATCACGCAGGACTTCGGCGTGATTCAGAAACAGGGTTCGCGTCCGTGGCTGTTGCCTCAGTATGGTCTTGAGACTCTTTACCTGGCGGATGTACGTTTCCTTCAGACGCTTGCGCCGGGCGGGCGTATCGTCGATCTTCTCACCGCGCCGCAGGAGCATCTCGCCCTGCGATGCCAGGATTTCATCCACATTTCGCTCAATAAACACAATGCGATAGTCTCTGCCCGGCGGAATGTAGGGCAGAAGCGGTGCAACGACCTTGACCGCGCGGCCCTGGGCGTCGCTCAGCCAGTCGGCGCTTTGAAGCAGGTACTTTACGGGCTCGTACTCGAAGTAGCCCAGCGGGTTGTCTTCATCGGCGGCGCGGCGGCCATCGCTCAGGACCGGCATTCCACCCCCCGCCAGCATCTGCATAATCATCGACGTTCCTGATCGCGGCAAACCCGTGACCACCACGACGGCCTTGTCCATGTCTGCGACCGACTGCGCAACCGCTTGTGAAGCCAGGAGGGCCTCGTCCTCTGCGAACTTGTCGCCCGTGGCCGCACGGACAGCGGCACGTGCCGTCTCGGCATCGTGATGGACCCCATCTTCTGCGCCAGTGCGTTCATCCCGCACAACGGCTTTCAATTCCTGAAACAGCCGGAGGTGCTCAGCAGCTGCATCGGGATCGCCCAACCGGCGCGCGATCCAGGCCAAGCGGCGATGGGCTTGTGGGAAATTGGGATTCAGCGACAGCGACACACGGAAGGCCTCGGCGGCGCGCGACCATTCTCGCAACCGGATCAACGCCTCGCCTAGCAGAAAATGCGCGATCGGATAATGATACAACCGCTGCAGCGCGTCGAGGGCCGACTGCGCGGCTTGCTGATAATCGCCCCGCCGCAGGGCCAACCGGCTCATTCCCACGTGCGCGTGCGGGTTGTCCGGATCGACGCTCAACGCTTTGGCATAGGTTTGTTCAGCCTCTTCCCAGCGGCGCAGCTTCAGGAACAGGTCCGCCGTCTGCAGAAACAGCCCCGGCCGCGCCAAGTGCGCGTCCTGGACTCGCTGCAGCAACTCCAACGCCTCGGCCGGTTGGCCGTCCATGGCTCGGACCTGGGCCTTGAGATAATCGACCACCGGCGGATCGAACCGGGCCAGGTTCCGCCACCGGACCATCGCCTGCCGATCTTCTAGTCCCAGGAACGCAACCGCGATCCTTTCCGCTCCTTCGGGCTCGTCCCGCTCGACGTTCGCTGCTGCGCCCGGCGATGCGAGATCCTGCTTCAACTGATGCTCTTCCCGTCGCTTGCGAGCCAGTTCGTAGAGCTCCTTCAAGTGCGTCCGCGCCTGCTCAAAGAGCTTGCGCCGCCGGCCGTCGAGATCCGCGACGATCTCGGCCATTTCGCCGACCAGCCCCAGGGCCTGGCAGGAAATGAAGCGGTGGACCGCGTAGCGCTGCTCATCCGCATCGGCCTTGTGCAATTCGCGAAGGATCTCCAGCGCCTCGCCGTGCCGGTCGTCATCCTGGTACGCTACCGAGAGGTTATATCGCAACTCGGCGAGGGTATCGGCAACAGCTTTCGCTTGATTCTCATCCGGCTTGGCGATATAGCCCAAGGCGACAAGTTGCTCCAGCGATTCCCGGGATGCCTCGGAATCGAGTTGGGTGTGCGGCGGATGCCGGCCGTCGGCGCCCGGCACATCCTCCCAGCTTGGGATCGTTCCCAGTTCCGGCATCTGTTCGAACGCGCCGACCAGCACCTTGCCATCCATGTCGGCGCCAACCGGCAGACCGTAGAGAGTCAGAATCGTCGGCGCGACGTCGAGCACGCTCGGCCCATGCAGCAATTCATCCTTCTTGATGTTTGGCCCCCGCATGGCGAAAATACCAAAGTCGCGGTGCTCGATCGCCGGCCCGGCCGGAATGCTGGGGATCATTTTGGGCCGTAGATGATCGGGGTGGAAGCCGTGATCGGACATGAGGATCACCGTCACATTTTCGCCGGCCTTCCTCAAGAGCGTGCCGAGCATCTGGTCGTGGAACTGGTAGGCCATCGACACGACGTTGTGATAAAGATCGAAATCCTTTTGCGACACAAACTCCTGCCGCGGCGGGTGGTAACACATGTATCCGTGACAGAAGTGGTCGATGGCGTCGTAGTAAACCGCGAAGAAGTCCCACGATTCGTGCTCGATCAGGTACGTCGCCGCCGAGTGCATGCTGACGCACTCGCAAAAGGTGCGCATGCAACTGGCGAGGCGACCGTCCTTGGATTGGTCAATTTCCCTGGCTCGCGGGATGAACGGCTCAATCATCGACGGTTCCAGATCGTCCGGATGCATCCGCAAGTCGGCCAGCGTGTCATGCAATTCCGGCGGATGGACCGCGCAGGGCAGCAGGGGCCAGCCTTTGTCGAACGGCCCTTGGGCACGGTGGTAATGATCCGAGACGGTGACGCCGTTGATCGGCTCGGCGGGGTGGCTGGGCCACCATCCGACAACGATGCTCCGCAAGCCCGACTGATTTAGGATGTTCCAGATCGCCTTGCACTTCCGCGACAGGTTGCTGACTGGCTGGATGCCGAGGCCGTCGGCGGTAAGCTCGGTAAAACCGTGGACACCGTGCTTGAACGGCCGCTTGCCCGTGGCGATGGACGTCCAGAGCATGGGAGACAAGGGCGGATGAAGCGTGGCGATATGCCCCATGGCGCCGTTGTCGACGAGACGCTGCAAGTTTGGCATTTTGCCTGCATCCATCAGCGGGTGGATCACCTTCCAATCCGCTGCGTCCCAGCCGATAAGGAGGACTTTGTTCTTGACGGCCATCGTCTGCATGTCCTCCACAACGTCACATGTTTTCCAGGCTCACACGTGCCGCACGGTATTTACTGAGTGTACAGCCCATTCTGCGCCGCCAACCGAAGCGTACGGTCTTGCTCCTGCGCCAGGTGTTGCCGCAAGAAGTCGGGGTTGTTTTCTGCCAGCACGCGGAACTTTTCTCCGAGGGTGCCACGACTCGCCGCAGCCCACAACCGTTCCCCCAGTTGCACCGGCTCTGTGTCCCCATCCAGCGCCAGCAAGATGGCCCGAGTCAAGGGCGTTAGCGGAAAGTGGTCCCGAAACGGCGTGGACGGGCCGATGTCCACCTCGGCCTCCGCACGGGCCAGCGCGTGCAGGCGAGGCCGTTCCGGCAGGGCCAGCGTCGCCTGTGGGGCGTAGGTCCGCACATCCACTCGGCCTGCTATCACGGCATCCAGCAGAAATTGACCCAGGCGGTCGAGCGAGCCCAGGGGAAAGGCAGCGAATCGGGCCGGCTCGGCCTCTATGACGGCGCGAGCCCGTTCAAGCAAGTCGGGCCAGACCGTCCCTTCGGGCCATCGACTCCCCAGCACCTCCAGAGCGGCTTGGGCCAATGCGAACGGTACGGCCAGCCGTTCGCCCCGGGCAGTTTCAAACACGGCGGTGGCATTCCCCGCCGCGGCAGGAGCCGGTTTCACGGGTGTCGCCAGATAGAGCGATGCCAGCCGCTCCGGCGTCACCCGGCGTCGAACGGGCGCGGAAGCCGGGCACAACAATGTCTGCCGGAAGCCACGGTTCAGCAGAATGTCCAGGTACTGTTCGGCGAACGTCACATCCTCGGGCGGCGGGTCGGGATTGCTTGGCCCTTCTCCAGGTAGCAGGAACTGAGCCGTCTGCGTCACAGTCGCTTCGGCGAGGAATTGCAGACCGTGCCGTGCCGTGCGGGCCATGAACTCATGGAAGTACACTGGCTCGTTGGCGTCTTCGAGCAACTCGTGCGAGACATATCCGTCCGGTTGCTCCGCCAGTTGGTTCAGGTAGCTGCCGAGGGCTTCGCGCACGGGCGAACGGAGCCGTGCTAGATCCTGGGGAATCAGCTCCCAGAAGGCGCGGGCCGCTTGCAAGCGTTCGTGCAGATCGTGCAAGCCGCCCACGCGGAGAAGCGACAACTCGCGCAGCCCCGCGCCGAGCTGCCAGCCGGGCAGTGTGTTGTAACTGACGAAAGCCACGCCGTGGGGGGCGAGATGGCACGCACATAGCGCCAGGATGCAATCCTGGATCTCAGGGGGGACCCACGAATAAACTCCGTGGCAGATAACGTAATCGAACGTCCCCCAGCCTGGCGGCACGTCCCGCAGGTTCATCGCATGTAGCTGAAGGTTCGTCAGTCCGAGGTTGGCGACGAATGCCTGGCCCACGGCGACTTGCTGCCGCGAAAGGTCCACGCCGATGAACTCGCTTTCGGGCAAATAGTAGGCGAACGGAATGAGGGTCGCCCCCGTCGCGCATCCCAACTCAAGAACGCGGCACCGCTGGGGCGATCGTGGCTCCAGGCCGAACAGCGTCGCAGTCGCCGCTAGGCGATCGGGATGCGTCTGGGGGAAGGCCCGGCGGATGTAGGGCAGTTCGTCGTAGCTAGAAACCAAGCTAGGATCCGCGGACTCGTCGACAGTCATCTGTCACGCCGCCCGTCGTGTCGACTGTTCACAGGCAGACATGGGCAGAAGCGACGGTGTGCCCGAAATATCATCGTCGCCGGCGGCATCCTGTGAATGGGAAGACGTCGTTTTCGCAATTCGCCGTCGCTTTCGCAGCGCCAGTACGCCCGCTGATCCGGCCGCCAGCAAGGCCAGCGACAGGGAACCAGGCTCTGGAACAGCGGTCTGACCCGCGAGGATGCTTTCGCCGGGCGTCGAGTTGTAGGCCCAGTCAATCGCGGTCAGCTGGTCGGGGTAGCCATCACTGTTTACGTCTTGCCACTTGAGGCGGATCCAACCCACTTCGCCGTCGTCGAATTGGAAGCCGGCAAACCCCGTAGCACTCCTGGCGAATAGTCCAACAGTGTTCTTGTGCTTGTTACTACCGGGACGGTGGCGCAGGCCGCCACCGATGTGTTCAACATGCCAACCGGACAAAAGAGCCTGGAATTCGTGCCTGTGGGCGACGCGGGCAACGCGGCAGACACGCAGGTCATGTCGACCGACGGAACCACCGGCTATGGTTCAGTGGATCACCCCTACAAGATTGGGAAGAATGACGTTACAGCCACGCAGTACGCTGCTTTTTTGAATTCCGTAGCGAAGACGGACACTTATGGTTTATACAACACGAGCATGGCAGGCGGGTTTGCCTCATGCGGCATTTCACGATCCGGCAGTTCAGGCAACTATTCCTACGCAACGACCAAGGACGGCAATTACCCTGTGAACTACGTTTCTTGGGGGGATGCGGCTCGGTTCTGCAACTGGCTCAGTAACGGGCAACTGACCGGATTGCAGGATTTGACAACTACTGAGTCGGGAGCCTACGCCTTAAACGGTGCCACCTCGCAGCTAGCATTTATGGCAGTGGGAGCACACGCCGCAAACGCGACCTACTTCATTCCCACAGAGAACGAACAATACAAGGCGATGTATTACAAGAGCGGCTCAACCAATGCCGGTTACTGGCTCTACCCGACAAAGAGCAACGATGTGCCCAGCAACCTGAAGCTTTCCGGTGGTACAAACAACGCCAACTACTACAATAACGGTTACACGAATCCGACGAACTACCTGACGGCAGTAGGCTATTTTGCGGGAACCCCAGGCCCCTACGGCACGTTCGATATGGCCGGTGATGTCTGGCAGTGGAACGAGACGGACTACAATGGCTCTGGTTCGTGGCGTGGTTTGCGTGGCGGGTCGTTCAACTACGTCCCGTTCGACCTGGCCTCGGCCTCCCGCCACGGCTCCGGCACCCCCACGATCGAGGACGCCAATATCGGTTTTCGCGTTGCAAGTGTTCCTGAGCCCTCCACCTTCGTCTTGCTCGGCGTCGGTATTATTGGCTTGTTGGGCGTTGGGCTTGTGCCGGTTGCGGGCCTTTGGTTACCATCTACAATGGCAGCCTAGGTGCATCGTCTCACCGGCCGGGGAGGGATGGACGTGGGACTGTCGAAGACCGCCGGCCCGTTGGCAGTGCTTCCCATTTTCTGCGGTTTCACTTAGCATGGGTTTTCTCCAATCCAACTGTGCCCCGCCTTGGCAAACAGTGATCGCGGGGTTTAATCGCCTGCAGATGAAGAGCATCCGCTTGCGTCGACACCTCTGCGCCCTTATCCAGTACGGTACTCCCTACAAGGTGCGCAATGTCGCGCTCGTCGAGATGGAGAGGATCCTATATCGGAGGCACTTGAGGGGGCTTCCCTACTTCGCAATAATCGATCCGGCGAGCGTCTGCGGACTAAAATGCCCACTTTGCCCCACAGGACGCGGCGATCCCTCGCTCCCGCGAGCGGTCATGTCCATGGAGGTTTACCGGAAAATCGTCGACCAGATCGCTCCTTATACGGTGAAGATCGCTCTTTACAACTGGGGGGAGCCCTTTCTCAATCCCAATATCTGTGCAATGGTTAGGTATGCACATGGCAAGCAAATCGCGACCGCCATCAGCTCGAATATGAATGTCCTTCCTCGCGAAGGCGCTGAGGCGTTGGTCTTCGCCGGGCTGGACGACTTGATTGTTTCGTGCGATGGACTGACGCAAAAGACCTATGAGACGTACCGCATAAGAGGCAACCTGGATCGCCTGCTGGCGAACGTGGCCGAAGTGCAGAAGGCTAAGACGGTGCTCAAATCGGCTAGCCCGCACATCGAGTTCCAGTTCCTCGTTTTTGACCACAACCGGCATGAGATCCCTCAGGTAAAGGCGTTCGCCGCAAGTATTGGGATCAACTGCGTAAGAATCGTCAGTGGCGGCTCCTTTGGACAGCCTCCGTCGGCGAGCGGAGGAAGAGGCGGCAAGCCTGCCATGACACCAACGCTGCCGCCTGGAAAGCCGCGCAGAAGACGAAAGTGCTACTTCCCCTGGCGGACGATCGTGGTCAACGCCTCTGGGCAAGTGGATCCCTGTTGTGTCCACGTGCATCGGGAAGCTTTCGCCGACGCGTCTACGGATCCCCTTGCATTGGCCTGGAACAACGAGCGATTCCAATCGGCGCGGTCAATCATTGCCGGCGGCAAGCCCGACGTCTCTGGCGAGATCATCTGCGAGGAGTGCAACTTCGGCGGAACCTAAACCTCATCCGATCGTTGTCATGGGGGCCAATAGTCAGCTCACCGCCGCCGAGTTCGTCTACCCCTTCGCTGAACTTACCCGTTTGGCCAAGCTCTTTTTCAGAACCTCAACCCGTTCTTTAAGTTCCAGTTCCGCCTTCTTGCGATCCGTAATGTCCCGGTTGCTCGCCCGTTGGCCCAGCCAACGCTTATCGACGCCGTACACCGGCTGGCAAATGTGTTCGATCCAGCGTTCTTCTCCTTCTCGGGAAATGATCCTGAACTCAGCGATAAAAGGGCCTGAAGTAGGCGATTCAAGATGAAAGTGGTCTGCCATTCGTTCACGGTCATCGGCGTGAATGATACTCTCTAACAAAGCAGGATCGGCAATGAACTCTTCTGGAGAGTAGCCCGTTATGCGTTGGCAGGAGGGAGAGACGTAGCGGTATCGTTTAACCAACCCAATGCGTTTCATGATGAACATCTCATCTCTCTCCGTTGATTTTAAGGACTTGGACGTTTTTGAAGATCATGGGTATGCCTGCGCGAAGCTGCTCTTTGCTAAACGAACCGAGCAAGGATTTATCGAGAACATTGGTCACGGTGCATTTACTTGCGGGCAACCGGTCGGCAATCGCAATAAATTTCAATTTGTCGTTGATCGCATGGCCTTCAGCCAACAGAATAATGAACAGGTCGCCACCCTCGGCCTTGAGCACGAGGGGATCGACGTTGGCGTCGATTTCCAACAGCGGTCCGGGACCAGGCTTACCCCATTTGGGCGCGAAGATGGTCGCGGTTTGGCCGTCGATTCTGGCGCGGAGCTGGGCATCAAACCTCAGGCCGGGAACGGCCCGCTCGGCACGGTTCTTGTAGATCTCCAGCGTGGCCCAGCAGGTCTGGCTATTTCCCCATTCGGAGAAAACGAGAAAGGGAAAGATTCGCCATTCCATGCCCCACTTGCACTTGGTTTTGTCGTCCTCGCGCAGGTAGCTTTCCAACAGGGGCAGACAGCGCGCGACTTGCGTCCATACTTCGGCCCGCTCCCCTTGCCGATAGCGGCCCAGATCGGACGCCACGAGGTACGCCATCGGCAGCGTGTAGGAGCAGGGATACCAGCAGGTCGTGCTTTCCACATGGCCGTAGGCCGGCTGCCAAGCAAGTTTTGCATTCCAAGACTGCTGGTCTCGGCGCGAGGCATAATCGCAGGTCACCCAGGCCAGCGAAACGCTGAGCATCTGTTCGGCCGCAGTCAGGTATTTCTCCTCCTTGGTTTGCTCAAAAGCGGCAATGGCCGCCTTGGCGGAGACTGAGGAGCAGTAACTGTCCACCACGCCACCCACATCCTCGAAGCTCCCCTGGAATCGGCACTCTTTGAGCGGCCCGCGGCAAATCCAATCGACTGTCTTCAGTCCGCGGGCTTTGAAGTCGATTTTCTCAACGTCGATTTTCAGTTGGCTGGCTTTGAACATGGCCAGTGCGTTCCACGCGCAATCGCCCTGCAGCTCCGTGCTGGGCTTGCCATTCTCAAAATACTTTGGATAACCGCCGTCGTCCTTTTGGATCGCGGCGAGCCATTTCAGAGCTTTCCGGGCCGAGGCCAGACACTCCTTGTCGTCGCTAATCTCATAGGCCGTCAACAGATAATACGCGATCCAGCCCGTGGCGTGCGTCTCGATCCACTTGCGGTACGCTTGGTTCACATAGCCGGTCTTGTCGTCCAGAGGTAACATGCTCCAGTAGCTGCCATCCGGGTTCTGAACGGACGATTTCAATAAGAATTGACTCGGCCCTTTCAAGCGGGCGTTTTCCGCCGCCGACTCGCCCAATGATCGGGCGTACTGATGGAAGGCAGCCATGGTGAACGAATTGCCGTACATGGCATAGTAGCAGAAACCGTTTCCGTACCCTTTGCCATCGCCGCTCTGGTTTGATCCCATGAAGTTCTCGCCGTGCTTGTCGTAGCGGACATAGCAGTTTGGATTGTCGAGCAGATAGGCCATCGATTTGCGGTAAAGTTCCAGGCTGTTGCACTTGCGGTGGTAACCGGCGAGGCTCATAAATTGGGCGATGTGGTAGCCGGTGGTGTACCCGCCGCGGTTGGGAGTGACCGAGAGCAGGAAACGCCGCGTCACGATTTCCCCATTCTTGACCGGACGGTTGTGATTGGCCACCAGCAAAATAGAACCATCCTTGGGCGAGACGTCGGAAATTTCATCCTTGTGGTTTTTGTCCGGATGGGGACGAAAACCGACCAGGTAGTCCTTGGCGGCCGCGTGGTCCAACTTGCAATCCAGGCGGAACTCGGGTGGCAGGATCGAGACGGAGTAGGTGGCGAAATCGGTGATCAGCGAGAAGGTGTTGTTCCAGGTGTTCGCATTGGCAATGAGGCCAATCGGGGCCTTTTCTGCGTCGCCATCAAGCAAGTGCGGCACACTTTGCGGCAGGCAGTAGATCTTGCGGACCTGCTCCGAAGCTAGATTAAAAGCATCGATTCCCAGCGATAGCGAGTTGGCATCCCGGCCGGCCTTGACCGTGTAGGTGACGAGAAATGCATCCTCGCGTACTGGCAACCATGTGACGGCGGCTTCCATCTGCTGCGCGCTGCCGGAGAACTTCAGTCCATCGCCTTCCGGTTCGGCTTTTGGCAGATTGAACCACTGCACGTTGCCGTCCACCGCGATCAGGTAGTCGCCCGGCCGTCGCCCGGCGGCTGTCGGGCCTTTGGCACGGCTGGTCTGCCATTGGTCATCCAGAAGGACACGAAAGTCTTGCAGCGCACCGCTAGCCTTGTCGAAGACGACCTCGCTCTTTCGATTCTTCAGCAGGACAGCATCGCTTGCGAGTCCCTGCGTACAGAACACCGCGGCTAGAAGCGAGACCATTAACACGCGATAACATCCCATGATTCGTACTCCTTTTTTTGCTCAAACCAGACCACACTAATGTAACTTCTTTTCCTTTCCGAGTATGCATGTTCCGAACGAACCGGCCATGTGGAAATCAGGCTTAGGCCCCTTGGCGTCCACCCAAGTGATCCAATCTGGTTGGCCACTCGCGGAGGGAAAGTCTGCGCGAAAAAGGCCCAGCCGCCAGCGTGTTTTGGGTTTGAGGCAAGATAGCCAGTCTCACGCCGGAACCACCGCAGATCTAGTCCTCCCGCTGCCAGCACGAGGCGTGCGTGCCATGCGAGCGAAGCGGCTGACCAGGGCGAGAGGATCGGCATGTTCACAAAATTCGTTTCGTGAATATGCAACCACAGCGTTGCAGACATTCACCTGAAATTCCAGGGCAGGGGGGTGTCGCACCAATCGACGGCGCGGTGCTCACCGCAGTAACTCTTGCCCCGTGACTGTTCGTAACAGGGGTCGAGGGGACAAGAGAGGTCGCCTGTACCAATGATCGCGAGGTGCATTTCCTCTAAGGCCATGACGCATGTACACTCTACCCCCGCTACCCCTCTGACCTCAAAACTACCCCTTTTCCCCGCATTTTCTTGCATGTACTTGTATGCACTTGCAAATACTTTGAGGTTGGCATAAGATGACACCGTGTTTCGGTTTACTAGGTTTTTCGCAAGGCTGGCGGACTCGCCTCATAACCTCGAGGTCGCAGGTTCAAATCCTGTCCCCGCCATTTAACTTAACCCTGGCTGAAATCAGCACTTACGATTACCTGCGGACGTTCCGCAGTGCAGCCTGAAACCAGAACGAAGTGTGTAGTACTACACACTTCAGTTTTTTTTCAGGAGGCACCGGAATGAACGTTAATCGAATTCCCAAGTACTGTCTTCACGCCCCGACAGGCCAGGCGTTTGTCCGGATTCGTGGCCGGATGATCTATTTGGGGAAGCATGGAACGTCGGCCAGCCGAGAAGCTTACGGCCGTGCTATTGCTGAAATGGCCGCTTCGCCGTCCACCGCCGCAATTGCACCAGCGACGGTGGGCGATTTGACGGTAGTGGAGTTGTGCGCCGGCTATCTTCGCTTCGCCAAGGACTACTATACGAAGAACGGTCGGCCGTCGGACTGGCTTTGCCATATCAGATTGATGGTCGCCAAGCTCGGCGACTTGTACGGACGGACACTTGCCGCCGAGTTTGGCCCGTTGAAGTTCAAGGCCATCCGGCAAACGCTCATCGAGGCCGGACACTCCCGACCGTACATCAACAATCTCATGGCGATCGTCCCCCGCGTGTTCAAATGGGCAGCGGCCGAAGAATTGGTTCCCGCCTCCATCTACCACGCGCTGCGAACCGTGGAAGGACTGAGAAAGGGGCGAACCAAGGCACCGGAGCCAAAACCGGTCCTGCCGGTCGAGGAATCACTCGTCGAGGCCACGCTGCCCCACCTGCCCATGATCGTGGCCGACATGGTCCGTTTCGAGCGGTTTACTGGTTGCCGTCCCGGGGAAGTCTGCCAGCTACGACCCGGTGACATTGACCGCACCCACCCAGTCTGGGCATACCGGCCCGGAAGTCACAAAACAGAGCACCACGGGCGGGAGCGGGTCATTTTCATCGGCCCGAAGGCCCAAGCGGTCATTCTGCCCTATATGCTGCGCGACGCGGCGGCCTACTGCTTCAGCCCGGCCGAGTCCATGCAGGGGATGCGGGACGCCCGTCGTACTGCCCGCAGGACGCCGCTCCACTACGGGAACCGATCCGGCACCAATCGTAAGGTTCGCCCCCAGCGGACACCGAAAATGAAGTACACCAAGGACAGTTACGCCCGGGCGATTCGCCGCGGCGTCGATAAGGCGAACAAGGCCATCCTGGACGATACCAAGAAGGCCGGCGTCGCGAATCCGGCACTGCTTGCCTATTGGGCACCAAACCAGCTCCGCCACGCTGCCGGAACCGACGTCCGCCGCCGGTACGGCCTCGAAGCCGCGCAGGTCGTCCTCGGTCACGCCAAGGCCAACACCACCGAGATTTATGCGGAGCGAGACCAGGCCCTGGCCGCGGAGGTGATGGGTAAGATCGGGTGACGACCGCGCCGCACCCGCTATAATAGCGCTGTATCGGACCAGTCGGCGGATCACCGACGTCGTCCGTCGCCGGCACTATCGGCACCTTGGTGACGGCGGCCCTCGCCCTATGAGCGGGAAGTATTTATGTCTCCGTCCGCCACAACTGAGTCTGCGGTAATCCTTCCAGGAATTCGTGACGAGCTCACAGCGTTCAGTGCCTTCTACCTCAGCTTCTTCGGTGAAACGTTGGCAGGGCGCCCCGGCTACTGGTCGCATGGCCTAGAAAACATCTGGGAGGCGATGGGTTATGTCGCCAATGAGATCACCCCGAACGCTTTCAGGGTTTTAGAGCGTTGCCTAAGACGCTTGGGCAAAATGAAACAGACCCTTTTTCGGTCACCAAAGGCTTACGCGGCGTTGATTTCGCTGTCAGATTCTCGCTTCGCCGGAGAGCCGCGGCCGAAACGGAAGCCTGGACCGTTAACAGACAAGATTCTTAAGTGGTGTGAGCTGGCGGCCCAGTTTTGCCAAGTCATCCACTTGGCGATACCTGAAACCTCACCTTATCGAGTGTGGGTGGACTGCGGACGCGCGGTTGGCCGTTGTGCGTGTCGTCCTGAGGGGGAGCGATGGTCGTCAACAGATGAGCAAAAAGGAGCCTTAACCTACATCCAAGACACCGTTCGCCAACTACCGCCTGAGTTCGTGGCGACCTATGCTTGGCTGCGGAACTTCTGCGAATTCGACTTCGGCTTAGGCGGACCGCAGGAATGGGCCGCTCAGATGCCGAGGGACGAACAAGGCAAAGACTTTTACCTCGATGATTTAGCCAAGGTTACAAACTGCAATAGTTTCACCGATTTTTTTCAGGCAAAGATGACATTCTCGATAATTCACATCCCCGAACGGTGTCCCAAAGTCCTCGGTAATGTCGAAGTTAAGGTCGTCAGCCCGGCAATCAATCGGGACGCCGGCCCGAGATGGGACGAGAAGAATCGCGAATTCCTGATCGACGGGGTCGTTGTTCACACGTACAAACGCAAGGCGGTAAACCAGTTCTGCGTGCTGCGAGCATTCGAGGCCGCTGGTTGGGAGCATTCGATTGAAAGTCCGCTCCGCAAGGACCTGCATTCGCAAACGCTGAAGGCGTTGAACGCCCACGCGCCTGACAAGATCGAGTTCCACGGCGACGGGACTGGTGAGGGCCTGCGGTGGGAGAAGCCCGGTGAAAAGCAGCCGAACGGGCGCAACGCCTGAAAAACCCACACTCCTCACACACTTCTTTCACATCGCTCACGTATAGCGATTCTTAGATCACGGTCATAATCGATGTAAGCACTGGCAAATAGAAGCCACTTACGGAGATTCAGAACATGACCGACACTTGGGCCAAGACCTATTATTCCTTGCGCGAAGCCGCCACACTTCTGCCTGGCCGCCCGCACATTTCCACTCTGCACCGCTGGCGGACCCGTGGTATCAAGGGCATTCGCCTCATTACTAAAAAAATTGGTGCTCACCGCGTTGTGGAGGCCACCGAACTTGAGCGTTTCATCGAAGCCGTCACCTGCACCGCCGACGGCCAACCCACGCCCACCCGTACGAGCCGGCAGCGCGAGCGGGCCATAGAGGCCGCCGAGCGTGAGCTCGCACGAGAAGGCGTGGGCCAATAGCCGGAGGAATGGAAATGAATAACGGAAGTAACGAGAAGGCCTCGAAAGCCCACGGCGCTGCGACAGGGTCGACAGTGTCGGTGAACGCCCCCACTACCGCCACGGTGGTCACGCCCACGGTCACCTCACCGCCCACCGGTGCAACCGCCACGGAAACCAGCGCCGCCGGCCCGACCGTGGTCGCGCCCGTGCCCACGCCCGACGCGACCACCAGCATAACCGGCGCTGAAGCCCCCACACCCGGCACGCCGGCGACCATTGAGGCCAACGCCAACTTGAATACGGTTGACCTGCCCCGGGCTCGTGTCATCGTGGCTGGCCTCGCTGTCCTCCGCCTCGGGAAGGCCGCGGTCGTAGAAATACGTCAACCGGCGAGTCGAGGGCGAACTCGACCGGTGGGATTTTGAAACAATAAGCGCAAGGCGAGGATGCCTCGCGTTCAACACGGCCAAGGATCGGTATGTTCCATTTTACGGAAGGATTTCTGCAATGTTAGCTTTGTCGAGGAAGAAGCATGAGAGCATCGTCATCAACGACAACATCACGATCGTCGTGATCGACATCCGCGGTGACACGGTCCGCTTGGGGATTGAGGCCCCAAAGGAAATTCCCGTTCATCGCCACGAAGTTTTCGAAGCGATTCATCGCGGTGAGACGGCGGCAGCCCTTAGCGGCGCAGCAAATTAGGCTCAATAGCCATAGTCCCCCGCCGGCCCAGACACGACAGCCGGCGCCGGCGGGGGCACAATCACCGCGCCCGGCAGGGCGGTCGGAGTAACCGCCCTGCTGGACGCAAATCCCAAGACAGCGTGATTTACCAATAGACAACCCACGTTTTTCGATCGGGGAGACGGCGTGCCCGCGGCCGTCGTCCTCACAACCAAGCAAGAAATAAGGGAGACCCAAAAATGGATTTCAATCCGTTCTTCAACTTCCGCACCATAGAAAACCATCATGTGTTTTCGTGGCTGATCGGAACAGATCGCGTCGATCCTCAGGCCTTGTATGACCAGGCCCTGCAACAGGCGACGAAGGAATGTGACGAACTCACCACCGAGGAGAAAGATGACGACTTCGATCGCGCGAAGTTCATCGAACACAAAATCGATGAATACCTGCCCGACATCATTCGCGAACTGATTCAGGAGCGCCTCGGTGATTTTCGCGAAGGCGGCTGTTTCGCGGACGTTATGGAACCCGGCATCAAGTGCGACAGCACGGACGATAGCGAATTCTTGATTGGCGGGCTCGTCACTTGTGCGATGGACACCGTTTCCTTCGAAGTCCTCGCCAGCGCCATCAAGCTGTACGTCATGAACGAAACCCTCGCTGAGGTGGCCTAACACTGGGTGATCGACAACCAAAGCCTCCCGCCGGTTTTTGGCCGCCAAGGCCGGCGGGAGCATGTACATAGCCCGTTCGTCTCTGCCGCTCGGTCCTGAAATTCAGGACCCTACGGCTTGGATGGCCGCGTGGCCGCCGAGGACGCCAGCAAGCTCGCCGCCGGCGTCAGTTGACAATGGCGGGCGACGGTGCCCGCCGGGCAAACGTCAACGAACATTATCCCCTCGCAGAAGAAAGAACTTCAGATGTCTAGCAAACCGAAAAACCAGGTCGTGCTTGAAATGAGCGACTACATCAGCCAACAGGTCGAGGCTGGTTTTGCTACCCCATCAGAAATCGTGGACGCGGCAGTCGATGTCTTCGCTGAAGATTTGCCCTCAGAGCCCCTCCGGCCGATCGCAGAGGAATTGGTCAAGACTGCAATCGAAGAACACATGGCGGAACAGGCGACATGGCCGGCTGTTACCGACTGTGACCGGCTCGACAATGCCTTCGCCGAACTGGAGCAGAATGGCATCATGTGCCGCCAGAACTATGACCTTGATGTGTCGGGCGGACAGGCTGCCTTGAAGGAGGAGATGATTACCGCGGCTAAGGAAGGTCGTCCTATCCGCGGTGGCTGCTTCTTCCATGCCCAGGATACGGACGCCTTGGTGGAAGATGGATCACTTTTCCTTGCCTTCAGCCCTGGGCCAGCGGCCAAGGAGATCGTCGAAGCCGCCATGAAGCATCGCCTCGACGCATCCGCAAACGAACAGGCGGCGATCACGGTCGCCGGCGAGATTGTGGCGACTTTACGGCGTCACGGGGTTGATGCCCGGTGGGGCGGCTCGACCATAGAGCGCATCGAGATCCCGATCGATTGGAAGCGCCGACGTTAGCGCGGCCGACGCCTCGTCAAGGGGCGTGCGAAAACACGCATTCTATAGAACCCCATTTGAATTCGGAGTACCTAACCATGAATGACGAACCCAATAACCCGACAGGCAGCGACGACACTCTGCACGCCGGCCAGCAAGTCGAAGCGGACCAGCATGGCGCTGGCCGCGACGACGCTGGTCACCGCGACCACGACGGCACCAATGCCGACAGAATGAAGACGGCGGAGCTATTTCTGCCCTTCCTCTTTCCGGCCGAAGACATGCGCCGCTGTCTGGATGGCAGTCCTACCGATCCCGCTGCCCTGGCGGCCCTCGCCAAAGAAATGGACTGGGCTGGCGAAATCCTGTGGGCGGTTAATGACGCCATCGCCGGCCACGAAACGCGCGTCTGGACCGAGGATGACGCCATCCTTGTCTGCGGGCCTGCCGGGGTCATCGACGATCTGATCGGCAAGGGCCATTTGGAGAAATGGCCCCGTACGGATGACACCCAGGATGCGCCACACGACGTGACCGAGCAAGGCGCGTTGAAGGAATCGGGACGGAGCAATACCACGGCGAACAAACTCACGGATGCGCCAACGTCCCGTCACAAGACGATCCGCGTGCGGGGGAACGGCTTTGATGCCGAGATCGACGAGGAGATCGCCCCGCTGATTCGCGAACTGTGGAAGGCCCGGTTCCTTACGATGATGTCCTGTCAGGACAATCCCGAGGGCTGGGTATGGATCCAGTTTCCGTACGTTGTTTTCGCGGAAGCATTCATGGCCCTGATCGAGAAGGAGTCTGGCATCCCGTTACTCTGGCAACAGTGGAAGTTCGACATCTACCCGGTTACGCGGCACCAAATGCTCTTCCACGATTTTCCGAAAGAGCTGATACCGAAAGGGCCGAGCCTGCGGTTTGCCGTGAGCATTCGTTTTCCCATGACGGACCTGCCAACAATCATGGAAACTGTAGTGCGGCACAACGAGAAGAACGAAAACACGCTGGACTCGGAATGAGTGGTGCCTGTGCCACGGATTCGACGGTCGGTCGGCGATTACCGTCGCGACTGGCACTGGCATCCGTGGCGATACGTTCTCCGCGCAATGAGATTCGGCGCGAACCGATGTGGACTTAGACTATGATCCGAAACCAATCCTACCGCGAATGGAGGAGAACGCCAACTGGCTTACCGAGGCCACCGCCTCGTTGAACCACCGATGCTGAACGGCGCCAAAGTGCCGTCGATCAACCAACAAGTCCCCCGCCGGCTGGAAGTCTTGGCGGACAGAGCCGGCGGGGGCAGATCCAAGCGACCGACGCGTGTCGGTCGCACAGAACACTCTTATTATGAGGTATGTGCCATGACTTCTCAAGCAGAGAACACCCCTGAGTCGCCCACACCGGAAACCGTCGCGATGCAACAGGGAAAGGTCAAGTTTCGCGATATCCAGATCGACGCTGCCACGAATTCCTACCGGGATTCGGACGAACTAAGCGACGCGTCAGTCGCTCCGTTGGCGGAGGACATGGTCGCCCACGGCCCGATCACGCCCTGGCTCGTGCATGAACTGGCGGACGGCAAGTACATGGGCCATGACTGCCATCGCCGTAACGCTGCGGTCGAGTACAACATCAAGCGCAGGGCAGCGGGCTTCAGCCTGGACATGGAGATCCCAGTTCAGATTCTTCCCGCTGCTACTAGCGAGTTGGCGATCGTCAAGCGGGCCGTGGCGTCAAACATCCAGCGATCGGCATTGTCGGACATCGGCAAAATCCGTGCCGCGGTCCGGCTCAAGGCCCTGGGCGCGACAGACATCGACATCGGCCAGACGCTGGCTGTGAGTGCATCCACCGTGGGTAGGTTCCTCACACTGGGTACGAACCCCGTGTGGCTGACCTACTGCACCGACCACGACATCAACTTCTCGACGGCCGTGCGCCTGCTGCAGATCGCAGAGGCACAGGAGCGCGTGGCCGACCTGAACGAGGCATTCGACGAGTGGCGCGAGGATACCCGCATGGCCATTGATGCCGAAGACAACCGCCGGAGGGCCAACGACGAGACCTCGTTGACCATCTCCCAGAAGTGGCTCCAGTCCTATCTCAAGGCGGAACAGGTCGAAACCTGGATCGATCAGCTTCGTTCGGGTCGCCCCCTAGGGCCGCCGGCCTTCCGCTACAAGGTCCAGATTCGCAAGGGCGATGGTGGCCGGCGGCTGGAAATCGAGGCCATCAACAAGGATCTCGACGCGCTCAGTTTGGAGGACTTGGGCAAGGTCGCCGGGCGGATCGCCGATCTCAACGCCGAGTTGCGGAAGGCCCTACTGGAGAAGTACGCCGCGCAACAGCAGGTCCAGGCGGACGGTGGTTCGGAAGAGGAAGAACGCCCGAGCCAGATACTGTTTCGCGAGATCGGCCTGTTTCTGGATGGTGAGCAGACCGCGGAGGCCAAGGAAGTCGAACTGGCTGCGGAAGCGGAGGATCACCGCAACGCCAGCCAAGATCAACAAGCCAGCGGAGTTCCCGAAGCGTCGGAAAGCACTGATTCAGAAGATGAATCAATGGAGGTGGCGGCGGATCTCGTGGCGCTTGCCCAAGCCACTGGTCATGGCCCGCCGGTGGCCACGACCGTGCTGGTCAAATCGACGGTAGTCAAGCCGCCCGCGGCCGGCACCAAGCGGAATGAGTAGTGGGCCGGTATCCCGGTGCCCGTCTTCGGGGGGGGTGCCGGGCTCTGCCATTTCCAGTTGACGATTTCCCGAGATTTTCTGAATGGTGATCGCACCTAGCCGACAGGCATGTTCGAGCGAGCCGAGGCCTTTCTGCGCCAACGCGAACATTTGCCACCCGGCACGAACAAGCATCCCTCTAATTATTCAATTAACATTTCGTGGCAAACCGCATGATCGGCAAGCCGCGGTGCTGCTCGGCGTGTTGTATGCGCAGGAACGGCCCAAACACCTGCATTATCGCACGATTCTACAAGTCCCTGATTGTCCAATCTTTAATACAAAGAGTTCTCTATGATTCGTCCCGATCGAAAGCATTTCAATCTCGAATATGCTCTGGCGATAGCCACCGAGACGCCCAAAGACGACTTGGCTACCCGAATCGAGGGCCAGCCGAATCCAGGGACGCTTCCCGAACCTAGCAGCAGTTGGCTGTGCATCAATCTGATGCTGTACCGTGATCGGCAACGTTGGGCTTGCAAAGAACTGCAGGAGCACTTTCCGCGATTCTTTACCGGCCAAGGCGAGCCCCTGGAACAGCTTTTCGCTACGCGTATGCCGGGTATGCCGGCATGGTACGTGGTGATCGCCGACGCCGACTGGGGCGCGATTCATAACGACACGACCATGGAGAAGATCGTCATTAACCGCTATCCGGAAGTCATTGAACACATTTGCTTTCCCGAAGAGTTGACCGGTCCCGGTCCTTCCGCAAACCCTTGGGACATTGCCGGGCGGCTTGCGGTGCGGGCTCGCGGTCGCGAAATCCATGCCGCGATCGACGAGTTGATGGCTGCGGGCATACTATTGAAGACCGATTCCGATGGTGTTGTTTTTGAGGAGATCTGCCCTCCCTTTGTCAATCGTTTGGCACAATGCGCCCGTCACATGAGGCGCTCAGTCCGCAAGTTCCGCCGCCTTTGGGAGGATCCAAAGAATCGCCTCTGGCTGGCAGCACTCATTGGCGATTGGCCGTCCGCCAACGAAATCGCGCAGGCGCACGATGATCCCGAAGTCCGACGCGTGGTAGCGAACAAGTTCGACGCATATCGGCAGCGACGGCTCGCAATTGCTCGTTGTAACCTTAGTCTGGAGCCTGATTCGCTGCACGATCTGGAAGTTCTTTGCCGGGAAGAAGCCGAGGACTTTCAAGGCCACGCAGAACACGCAATCCAGGCTCTCGGCTGTGACCTCGGCCTGGCCGACATTCTGATCGAGACGGGCGACCTTCAGTGGAACCCGTACTTGTTCGAGACATTGCAGGGGACGTCGGGAGATACCGGCAGTCCCGCCCGAATGTGTGTCGTCTTCAGGCTTGCCGAAGCACTGCTCCAGCGCGGTTATCGTGCGGATGACGTGCTGGCCGAGTTGCTTGGATTTGATGACGAACTCGATCGCGTCGCCATGGTGTTTCTGAAACATGCGCCTTTGCGGGCCCTGCCGCTGATCCGCCAGGCCCTTCGATCCGAATGTGCGACACCCAGGTCCGAGGAGGACACTGAGCTGTACGGACCGCAGGCAAGCCCCCGGTGTCGCCGGCGGATGGCTGCTGCTCTAGCAATCATCGACGACGCGTGGTCACGGCAGGAGATTCTCGACGCGCTCAACGAACTCTGGGCCCAGTATCAAGATTACTCGGCAATTGGGCCGCTGGTCCTGGCCATGGGCGAAAGCCGCGACCTGGCGACACGCGAGATCGGCGAATCGTGGCGAGCCAAAGTCAGCGACGAGCAGCACTTGGAGAACGAAGAGTTTACTTTCGGCTGCGACATGCACGACATCTTTCAGGAGGCCATTGCACTCCGCGACGTTTCCGTCGAACCTGGCAAATAGGAGACGATCATGTCCAAGCGGGAAAAGCGAATAGGCCCCAAAGCCACAGAAAAACACGTGCGTCCTTCACTCCCCCAGGTGCGAGAGCATAATCCTCGCCGGCCGTGGCCATCCAAGCCGGGAACGCCGACGTCGGTCACGCATTACTTGGCGCAAGCCGGCCTGACCGCCCGGTTGCCGGAAAATCTGAGCGACGCGGACCTTGTAGCGCGTTTCGGCGATGCGGCCAGACAATACATTCGAAGTTGTCGACTCGATCACTGCGACAATGTTGAGGATCATGCCCTCATGTCCGCCAATCTGGACATGGCCCTGACGATTCGCTCCCAGATTTGGGGCGATCGCTTTGAGGCATTGCTCTCGTGGTTTACGACGGCCAACTTGCCGCGGCCCGGACGTATTCTCGATATCGGCTGCGACATCGGCCTCCAGACATGTTTCTACGCCATGTTCTTTCCGGATTCGCAAGTCACTGGAATTGACCAGTGTGCAAAAAGCATTCAGTGTGCCCAGCGGCTGGCCGAACGGATGAGGCTGAAAAATGTGGGGTTCCTGCCGGCCACTTTGCCCGACCTGCCCGACAACCTGGTGAACCAGAAGTTTGACCTGGTAGTGTCGAGTTGCATTGCGGGCCACTTCTATGACGAACCGACGATTCCCGTGCGATCGGTGGAAGAGGCCCACTCCCAGCCGCTGAGCCAAAGATTGATGGAGTACGCGCGGCTGTTGGGCGGCTTCCTGGCCGATGAAAACAGCCTTTTGGTTGCATTCGACCGATTTCAAATTCCCACGGTGCTGGCTCGCTGGATCTGGGCGCTTCGCGATGCCGGGATTTACGTCGATCGTGATCGGATCGAGTTGCTTGAATTCGTTGATGAATCGGAGGACTCGGTTTATGCGCCGGTAATGGCCGGGACGAGGCGTACCGCCGAACTGATAACTCCGGACGAGATTCGTGAACTGTGGATGGAAGGGTTTCTCCAACACGGCGGCGACGTGGCTTTTAGGCACGCGGCGGCTGAGTATTTCTTCGTGTCAGAAAGTCCGAAGGAGCTGCTCAAAGGATACCGATGCATGCCTCCCGGCCTCCCGCCCTACTGCAAGGAAATCTGGAAGTCGGGATCGGACGTGCTGATCTATTTGTACGAAGACGGCGGCGTGATGATCGATGCCGCTCCAGTGGAGGATCTGCCAAAGATATTGGACGCCTTGCGAATTTCCGCCCGCGAAAACCGTGTCGGCTGGTCCGTGGAGGAATACGGCCCGGAAGCGTATCCCCAACCGCATGCAGCCCCCATTGACCGCAATGCTGCCGATCGACCTACCGAAGAGACACCTGATTCAGCAACAGCGACTGAGTCCGACGACCCGGATGCCTGACTGCGCAAACACCAAAGTCCCCAAGAATAATTTGTAGTTTTCACAAAACAAGGAGAACCAATGCCTACTGGATCTGATCGGAACCCGCGTGGTGTTCGCGTTCGCCAGCGGAATGCTGCCGGCGAGATAATTCCGGAACCAGCGATCGTCGAAGGTGAGACGAGCCCAAACGCCGTGTTCGCGCGAACATTCGCGACGATCGCGGTGGGCCTACACGCACTGCCAGAGAACATCGTCGATGCCGTGCGGGCCTTGCCCGAAAGGTTCTTCCCGCCACCATGGATTTTCTGGATGGCGGTTCATGTCATCAGGCAGGTGGCGGTTCATCGCCGTGCCTGGCAGTTTGTGCAAGCCAACTGCCCAGTCCGTTGCTCTTGCGCTGAGCGTCGCGGTTCGCCGGCCTGGCGCACGGAACCTGCCAGCGTCGAAAACGACGACTTTGAATGTACCTTCGCTATTACTCGCTCCCAGGCCAGCGTCAGGGTCCATCGGCGCGATCTCGACATCTTTGTTCGGGTCCCGCTCAGAATAGAGACGTTGAGCGCGTCCGAGATTGCGCTGCATGCCTGGCAGGACTTTGTGCCGCTGCCCCCAGAGGAGTTGGCATGGCATGACGGTGATGCGCGATATGGCATGGCAGGGGTACGATTGCAGGAATTGGTCCCCGAAGTTGGTCAGGATGACTTGCTTGATGATCTTAGAACGATGCAACTCGTCGGCGGCGACGACGATTCAGTCACGACAATCCACGACTACGATTCGCTTGTGCTCGATTTGTGTCGCCGGCTTGAAGATCCACAATGGCGGCCGTGGGGCGCCGCATTGGCCGGCGATTGGTTCTTACTGGAAGACTTGGCCATGGCGGCGAACGATCAGGAACTCCTCGCCGAGGCTCGGCGGCGAACTGATCTTTGCATTCGCACCTGGCTTACGGACCTGAAGCACCAGATGGCCGATCGGGCTCAACTCGACGAGTACTCCGACTGGCGACCGTATGTTTTGCGAATGATCCACAGGCGAGGCCAGGATTACTTTCGGCAACGGATTCAGCCATATCTTAGGGACTTGACTTGGATCGCAGATTGGGGTGGCACGCTGCTGGCTTTCTGCGACGGAAGCTGGTGGCCAGACCTCCTCCGAATCGTCGCGCGACTATTGAATACGTCACGCTACGCTACGGCCATGACATGTGTCGAGTACCTTCTTCAGGATGCGGCAAGGATCGACGCCGTAATGCAGACGATCGGCGACACTGGCATCCTCGACGGGCAAAGGTGGGAGGAACTGGCATTCCTGCTGATGGCGCATGCCCCGCAGTTGGCGATGCCGGTGATTGAAAACGCATTGCAAGGAAAGGAAGTGGCCTTGATGCCGTTCCTGGCGGTTGTTGACACGGAATGGTCACGGCACCTCCTACAGGGGCGACTGCAGGATCCTGGCCGGGGAGACTCGATGAGACGCCTTCGGCTCCTGATTGCTCTATCCCACAGCAACGTCTCGGAAGTGGCACGAGCGGCCAGGCGATCGCTGTCAGAACCGACCGGACTACGCGGCCGGCGCCGCGAACAGGACAGATTCAAGTATATTCTCGACACGATTCGCAGGCATGAGCAAAATCATGCGGCTGGGTCTGCGGGAGCAGGAGGGGATTTGTCCAGTTCGTTGTCTATTTACCTTTCCAACAATGATACGGGTTGGAACATGAGCGAGGCCACCGCGCGTCGGCTGCTGGATCGGCTTGTGGCCAATCGGTTGGCGGACGTCGCCGTTGCTTCCGATGGCCCGGCCCGTACGGAAGTCCCGCAACCATGACCCGGGCGTCCTGCTTGATTGAACGTCGGGCACAGCTAACCGTCAGACAGAATTATCAAACCAAGCGCACGACCCGAAGCCATCGGGCACCGCGCCTAATCCTAATAACGTTATGAGAACACCACTTGAAGCGAGAACATTATGACCAACGAACCCACGAAACATGACGATACTCAGGACTCCACGCCCACTGTTGCCGATTTGCTCAAAGTGGGCGGCGAGTTCGACACCCGGCTGAAGGCGACGCGTGCTGCCGCGACGGCGGATTCGACCCGTCAACTGCACGGAGAGATTGGCCGTCAGCTTGAAAGACTTCGAATCGAACCTGGCTGGAGTCTCCAACGCTCGCCTGAAACAGACGTACTGTCGATGTGCCTTGCTGCACGGACAGGGGACGAAGTACCTGACACGCTCTTCGAAAATGCGCAATGTGCATACCAGAAGCAGCCGAATGATTACGACGCTGTGCTCGGTGACTTGATCCCAGAGGAGTTTCGCAAAATGGCTCTCCGGGCTCTTGCGGAAAGGGCCTACCTGGAGAACAGCAACGCCACGGCTGCCCATGACTGGGATGTCTTTCGGACGATGCGAAACTACATGGGCCACGAAGGCCTTTCGGGACTGCCCACAGGATTGCCCAAGCTGGACGAGAAACTTGGCGGGCTCCGTGGCTTGATGTTCGTGGGCGCTGACAAGGGCGTGGGCAAGACCTCGCTGGTCTTGGGTATGGCCCTGGCTGCGCTCAAGGCCCGCAACGACCTTGCCGTGCTAATCTACTCGCTGGACATGGCCAAGACGCGGATTTACGAGCGGCTGTGGTGTTCCGAGTCGGGCCTTGACCACAGGACGCTTTTCAGCGGAACCAAGCTTTCGGATCACAATCAACAGCTTGCCAAGGAGGCCCGCGATCGCCTCAAGGAAGACCTGTTGCCCCGTTTGCGAGTTGTCGAGCGGGACTTCTCATTCGAGGAGCGGAGCGCGTACGGCGGCAACCAGTACGCCCAGCCTATCCGGAAGGGCCTGACGTCGGATGGCATCCTAAAGGACTGCCGGAATCTGATGGCGGCGTCCGAAACCGACGACGTGCTGATTATCGTCGACCTGTTCCAGAAAATGGACCCGCGCGACGAGATCGCGGACAGCGCAACCAGGGACCACTATCGTCTCGACGTGCTGGACCAGGTCCGTAAGGCGTCTTGCCATCCCTTACGGCCCCACGGCTATTCGATCGTGGTGATTTCCGAGATCCGCAAGGATTCCGCCAAGTCGAGCATCGATCGGGACGACTTGAAGGGCGACGGCCGCATGGCCTCGGACGCCGACGTCGTGATGTTGATGTGGCCCGACAAGGACGCCGGGACCGGCGACATCATTCCGACCACGCTGCGGATCGACAAAGGTCGTGAGGGCGTGATTCGTGGTGACGTGACGCTCTGGTTCGATCACACCCGTTGCCGTTTCTACGACGCTGCGCCGGCAGGGACCGGTGATGATTTTCATCATAAGAACAAAATTCAGCCCGGCCGTGGTCGTTCAACGATCGACCCGCTGGGCGAGTAGTTCGAGGAGATAACCATGCCCGGCCTTCCCTTCGTACTCGCCGACAAGGACCGCATCGACCAGTTTGCCCTACTGGCACGCACCCGACAGCTATTTCGGGATTGCGAAGTATGGAACGATGTCCAAGGTTCTACCTGGGCCAGGCGGCGCATCGGAGAACACTGTTTCGCCGTCAGCCTGCTGGGGCCCGGCTGGGTTTTCGACGATTATGCGCGTGAAGCCCGTGCGGAAGATCTGGCACAACGCCGTGCCGCCCTGGAACAGGCCGATGCTGATGAACGACGGCGGCAACTGGAGGGCATTCTCGCCGATCTCCAACTCGGGCCGATTGCAGAACGGGTCCTGTGGGCCGTCCATCAGCGGGTAATTCAGGCCAAGCTGTCGGTCGTGCGGATTCCTGATAGCTTGCTATCACAGGCCGTCTGGGGGCAGGACGAATCGGCTTTGCCCAGCCACTGGCGTACATCAATTACAACGTCGCTCACGAGCCTGGGTTGGCTCCATTTGACGGCATGGCCACAGGATGGCCCTCCGCTGCTGGGCGACCATTCGGCCGTCATCACGCACTCAGCCGACCTGCGGACCTCGAAAAACGACGGCTGCGATGACGACTGCCCCTTGTTGCACGGTGCGCGCCACACGCATTTTAAGGTCAATATCGGCCGCGGGTTCCTGGGCATTTTGGAACGATTTGCGATTGCGGCGGGCCCTGGCGTTCGCGCCTATGATTTCAAGCTCTCGGCGCCCAAAGGCACTGGCCCGACGCTGAAGACGGTCGGCAAGTCCGGTAAGGTGGCGACCATCTACCTGCCGGCTAAGCTCGGCGATCCGGCCGCCTGCACGAGTTTCACCTCCCAGCAGCATCGATTGTTGCAAGCGATCGTACGGGAAACCGGTCGAAAAACCAAAGGCAAGCGTCGTGAGGTCTCGCAAGCTGAGGTCTTCACGGGAAACCAGATCCCTGGAATCCAGCGCAAGAAGGATATTGTATGCCGCCTGCTTGCCCCAGACGGCAACTATGTCGGATTCAATGGCAATCGGAAGCTCAAAGGTCTCGGCTACGGACTCGCGACGCCCGGCGGTTGGCTATTCAAGGCCGGGTACGACCGTGATGACCTCGAGAACTTCTTCGCCGATCTAACGGCTGTGGCTGGACGGTTGGGCATGATTGCCGTGGGTATTCATGTTCCTACTCGGGAATGCCTTGGCCTTGAGCAGCTTCGAGCCCTTGTGGCGACGCCCGCCGGTCGAGCAACTTTGGCGCAAACGCACCTGCGGGTCTACACATCGGCAAATTATGTCGAGCGCTGGAACGGCTATTTTCGATGGGTTGCAATCCCGGCGCTCCAGGAAGTACGTGGCAATCCCTGTCTAACCTTGGCAGTCGAAATGGAGCGGAAGCGCATTAGCAAGGCCCGACTGGCAGAAGGTATCGAAGTTGATCCTTCGTTCCTGAGCAAGGTCTTTGCCGGAAAGAAACCGTGGCCAGCCACGCTGCTGAGCAAGGCCCAAGCCTGGGTAGCTGCTTATGTCGAGCCCGTTCGGGACTGAGTTTCTGGGTGGACCACGAGTGCGTTTGATAGTCTGGAATGGACCAAAAGCTGATCAGAAACCCAAAAACTGGACCAAAGTAGTGTGTCCGGTCGAAACCAAAGATGCAGTATTCTTCGAGGAAAAGGCCGTTTCTTGGCTCCCACAAAAGGCTACCAAACCCCTACAGGGGGTGTTTGGGTGGCTGCGGCTAGACGCCGCACCCAACCACCCCCTAAGAAAAAGAATAATCCTGGCAAGGATTCCAGTCTTAACCAGCAACCTCGAACGGCAAAGGGTTAGGCCACTTGCTCGAACCGAATAAGCGGTTTCGGTTGTACGTCGAACCTGATCCGCTCACAGTCATCGAGTCGCACGATAGCACGAACCGATGGTTGAGCTTCTCAGCGATTACCGAGACGGCTTCTACGCACGATGCGCATCCTTATGACACGATACCTTCGGCCACGCAACGATCAACCTCAGGCAGCCACCTCGAACCAACGTGGCCTCGGCGCTCGATCCGAAGATCTTGGAACCGTGCCAGATCTTATTATCGACAATTAGGTGTCCGCGGCACCTAGTTCGATGCCAGCCAGGACCTTGCCACAGCGATATCCTGCAATTGCCTTCCTGAGCGCGTCAGCGCGCGTCTGGCGGGCCTTTCTGCCTCTCGACGTTCCGGATGACCTCTGAAGCCTGAACTCGCGTCAGCGCGCGCCCAAGAATCGCACGGAGGACGCGGCCCAATCAGCGTACACTACCATTGGGGGTCAAAATCTCCAATTGGAGATCGTGCTGGCAGCGGTTCCAAGTGGAAGTCATGGTGGCGGCCGCCAACCTCGAAGCCGACGATCCAACCCGTCATTGTTATCGTCTCGACCAGCACAATCCTCGGCCGCTGCCAATGTATCCGGGAACGGGGCACACTTTTGTTCTCAAGATGAAAATCCCTGCGGCAAGCGCACGACGAATTCGGTACTTGCCGGATTGTCTGCCAGTGATCCTGTGGGGCGGACTGTCATCAAAGCGCGACGTCGGCCAAGTCTTTACTGGTATCACGATGATTATGGTGGTTGCGAAACGCAATCAACGCTGTCACACGCTCACGGAGATACCGCGCTGCCTTTCCCACCATCCGTTGTCGAAGGAAAGGCATGCGAATGCGCCATGTCTTTCCAGATTCCGTGCGCAAGCGAGTGATTCTCGAAAGGCGGAAAGGGTCGCGCATAATTCAACCGTTCCTGTCTTTTCTCATTCAGCCAAGGTTCTCCGTTTTCCTCTTGCGCGTATCCTTTGTTCGCGCTATGCTGATTGTATTGGTTGCGGCCATTCGTGTTCGCCGCAATCGCCCGAACCCAGTGTGTGACAAAAGGCATCATGGAAGAACTTTTCACTTTGAAGGACGCAGCGGCGGTCCTGGACATCAAACCCTATAGGATCGGCTACGTTCTGGCAGTTAAACTCGTTCCCGAACCGGTCCTGCGTTTTGGCAACAAGCGAGTTTTCAACCCGCAGGATATCCAGCGGCTGGCCGACCATTTTGGCGTCAAGCTCGCGTCTCCTACAACCCCAACGAACCATGCCAGCGAAACGCAGACCAAAGTATGTGTCGCCGGTTGACGCCGACGGCAATTATACCGTCGATGCCATCTTCGCAAGACTGCCGGGCGAGCAGCCACCGCGGGAACCCCGCGCGCCAAAGATCGGTGCTGCCTACCGGTCGCCACCTGAGCCGCCACCCGAAGAAGGGCGGCCCGTGCGGCGACACAGCCGGCTTGTCGAGGACCAACCACGACAAACAGGCCATCCTAATCCAGGGCTCTCGCCGAGAGATGCCAGCACCTAATTATTGATAATTACATCCAAGGCCCGGTCACAAAACCAAACCGCAATGACAGCCACACTCACCAAACCCCGCCCCGCGAGTATCCGGCCCGCAGTCAACAATACCAAGCCGAGCCATCCGAGCTTCGACTTCGAAGACGAGGAACTCACTCCCGCGATCGAAGAGCTAAAGCCCCTGTGCCTCAAACAGCGCAGCGACACGCTTCAGTGGTATCGCACCCTCGGCAAACTCGTCGCCAAGCACTACGTCCGCGTCGAGAAGGAACGCGAGAAATTCAATGGCACGATGTACGGTCAGCACTTCTTCGATAAGCTTGCCAACGCGATCCAGGTCGTGTCAGCGGCCATGCTGCGGTCTTGCTTCAATCTATTCTACTACTATCCAGATTCGGCCTTCCGCGAGCTATCGAAGTACAAGGCGATCACGCCCACGCATGCCCTGCGCCTGGCTTCGATCGAAGACGCGGGGCTCCGTACCGAACTGCAAGAGAAGGTCATCGAGAAGAACCTGAGCGTCAAGGACCTGGAATGCGAGATCAAGAAGAACCAGCCCAAGCCGCGTGAGCGCGGAGCCGGACGGCCCTTCAAGGTGCCGTCCAGCCTAACGAAGGCACTCACCCACCTTGCCGCCCAAAGCGATGCCTATGTCCGCGCCCACAAGCAGATCTGGTTCGGCGAGGAATTCAACATCGCCGAGAAAGTGCCGGACCTGCCATCTAGCTTGCTATCCGATAAGCTGCGCGAGCAGCTTGAAGAAGCCTTGAAGGGCTGCGAATCGCTGGCGAGCGTGGCGGAGGCCGAAACCAACGAACTTCGCGGCGCGATTGCACTCGTCGATAATCGCATGGCTGCGCAGGCCGAATGCGACCGCAAGGCCCTGGAAGAAGCGACTGCGTAAGAGTGCCCCTGAGCCCGCCGGGAACAGCCCGGCGGGCTTTCTTTCCAACAAGGTTTCCAGAATGAGCACCACCACGATCACCGTTCCGAATGTTTCCCCTACACCGCCAAGCGCCCGCGAGCCACGCCGTCTTGATTGGCGTATGCGCCTCGCCAACGATCTGGCCGCCACCGCTACCGAAGATCCGGTCGATGGCGACTTGTGGGTCCAGGATGCGACCCGCTTGCTCTACCGCGCTCGGATCAAGGACACTCGCTATACGCCCAACTTACGGCAGTGCTGTATCATTGAGGCCACCCGCCTTAACCAGACCGGCACCCTGGCGATCGAAGCCCTGGAAGCGAGGCTGCTGGCTGGCCTTGCCTCCGACCGCATCGCGCAGGCCTGCACCTACCCGGCCCCGGTGATCGAAGCCTACGCCGCCCTGTACTTCGATGTCAGCGGCCGCAACGGCAAAGGACGCTGGCTCTTAGGCGGCATGCATGAGAACCTCAACCGCGATCCGACAATCCGCCGCATCGGGAGCTTTCTCAAAAACATTGCGGTCCTCAACGGACGGTTCGCGCTTCGGAGTGCAATCTTCGACATCTCTATTCTTACAGGCCCGACGCTTGCTGAGAATTTGGCGCCAGCGGGCTTGCCTGAGTATGGAGAAGCCGTCCTTAACCGGCTTAAGTTGGGCGCATGCCTGGCACGCTCGCCGCGCCGCGCCAAGGAGTTTCACGACTGCGCCGTTTCGTATCGGAAGGAGTGGCACAGTTTGATTGCTCCCGTGGTCCCGGCCGTAATCGACCTGCTCAGGTCGGTAAAGCTATCGAAGAAGGTGATTGAACAGTGCCGCGAACTACGCCGGCCAGACCAAATCCGCTACGCATAGCCCCAGCCCATAACCCATAAGAGCAATAATGTCCACACACGACCCGCTATTAAATGGCAAGAAGAAGTCGGAACCGCCGGCAAGCCCGCCGCCGGCCGAACCGACCATCGAAGAGATTATCGCCCAGCAGGCGGTAAACTTGAAGGATGTAACCGGAGCCGCACAGCTTTATATTGCGGTCACGTCGTCGATCGCGCCGGATATTTCGACCGCGGCATTCAAGATCTATCGCGAGAAGCTGCTGGAGCAGGCAGGCAGCCCGACCGACCCCATCGAGATCATGCTCATCGAACAGATCGCGTTGGCGCACTTTCATATCGGGCGGTTGCACCTAAAATCGTGCTCGACCGCGCAAGCCCAGCTCGCCGTTGCTTTCGCCGACGCGGCCACCAGGTTGACGGCCGAGTTTCGTCGGTCTGCATTGGCCCTGGAAGATTATCGTGCCAAGCAGATTGCGCGTAAGCAGGCCGTGGCCGGCAGTGCTGCGGTGGTAGAGCCTGAGCCCGAGCCAAAGGTCACAATAGAGCGCGTATCGAAGGCCCGGAAAAAAGAATCCGCCGCCAAAATGAAGCCCACCGAGAACGAGGAGACGCCGGAATGGCTAAGAAGACGCATGACCCCGACCATGGACGAAGCGCTGGCGGCATCGGTCAATTAAAGCCGAAGGATCTTACGGTTGAAGATCGGCAGAGAATGCGGGAGGTTGCGCTGAAGTACCGGCCCTGGCAATACGCCACAGGTCCACGCACGCCCGAAGGCAAAGCGAAGGTCGCCGAGAATGGAAGGTATGCCCAGAAGGGTGAGGTGTCGAGAAGGCAGAGGGAGAAGGAGGTAGCGGAGGCGCATAACCTGCTTGCCGAACTTGCTGCCGTCCGTCGCCTTGCCTGTCCAGGCTTCAGTGAGTCCGCAGAGGAGCAGGATTGATGCTCTACGCAACTGCGGCGATAATCGGGTAGTCTCGGGGGCGGCGTTGCCCGCTGCGAGCCATCCCGGGCACTTGCAAGCGGACAAATATCTTGTTGCTGGCGTCCCGTCCGGTCCCGCCGCCCTGGTTCCGGTTCGTTTATTCAGACGACGGCTGCGAGATGCTCCAGTGCGAGTGCCAGTTCTTCCGCGATCGGGTGCTTGCCGCCGGTTTCTCGGTCCAGTCCGGCGGATGGTGCGGGCACGGGTGCGAGGCGAAGTGGTGTGGGTGACGCCGAAGATAACCAATGTCGCGGTGCTTGGTTTGCTCGTGCTCATCCGCACGCTCCTGAGCTGGTCCTTGACCGTCGAAATTGAAGGACGCTGGCCTTGGCAAGCACGCGTTGACAATGTCAATGCTGATCAGCCGACCAATCAGTAATCGGCAGGCTAAGAGAAATGCTCGACCACCCGCCGCTTGTCGTCTAGCGACTTCGCGCCCCGGATTCCCGACCTCACGGACAGGCCGTGGCCTGCGTGGCCGGAGAGAAGGTCAGTAACCGCCGAGATTCTATTTCCAGAAATACAATTGCCTGAGTCGTCTGAAGAACTCCTTGTCCAATCAGTCTGAGGGCTAAGGAAAAGCCCGCATCGGCCGCCCCGCCAAGATCGCTGTCGGTGGTGGCCGGCTTCGCCCTACCCATTAGCCCCATACCGTGGCCGAGACCGCTAATTCAGGCTCGCGTTCCACGGCGTGCGTTTCGCTCGGCAAGGAAGGTACCGCATCCTGGCCAAAATGACCGGAATTCTTGCACTGCATGATATTTCCGCGTCTTTTCTAATCAGCATAGAATGGGGCAGGCAAACCGCCGTCCTGTCAATAACGGCCATTGTTATGGCAGTCACATTCTATGCAGGCTGCACTGCTGCTGAAGCGTCCTCCTGCTCCATCGATGACTGCGGCATACCATGCCCGGGCTTGTCCGCGTAGAGAAGCCAATAGGCCACGGGAATCACGAACAGCGTGAAAACAGTCGAGGCGAGCAGTCCGAAGATCAGCGACCAAGCCAGACCGGAGAAGATCGGGTCGATGATGATCGGCACGGCGCCGAGCATGGCCGCCGACGCGGTCAAGAGGATCGGCCGCAGACGCACCACCCGGCTTTCCATGATCGCGTCGAAGAGCGAACGGCCGCGCGAAAGCGACAGGTGGATGAAATCGACCAAGATGATTGAATCTCGAGTCACGATGCCTGCCAGGGCAATCATGCCGATCATGCCGGTGGCTGTGAAGTAAACCGGATCGAGGAATCCGCCCACCTGCTGGGCGTTCAGGGCGTTGAGCAGCCAGAAGCCGGGCATGACGCCCAAAATCGTAAGCGGGATGGCCAGCATAACGACGAGCGGGACGGTGAACGAGCCCATCTGGGCCACCAACAGAACGTAGATCGCAATCATCGCCGCACCGAAGGCCAATCCAAGGTCGCGAAATACGTCGAGTGTAATCTTCCACTCTCCTTCGCCGGCAAAGGCCACGTCAAAGCCGGCGGGCAGGCCCCAGGCGATATGGCTGCCGTTGGAGAAGAAAGTTCGATCGTTGACCAGACGGGGATCGCCTGCCGCCATCCAGCCGTTACCAATCTGGTGAATTTCTTTTCCGGCTGGCGAGGACTTCGACTCGTCGGCAAGGATGTCCACCACCACGTCGGCCGGCGGGCGGCCAGCCGTTTCCGCAAAGACATAGGCCACTCGCTGGAGATTCTTGTGGTAGATCATCTGATCAACCCGTGCCGTTTCCCATTTCCCCAATTCGGCCAAGGAAACAAGCTGGCCGGTACTGCCTTTAACGTAAATCTTCGCGAAATCCGCCCCGCTGGCACGGCGATCGACGGGAAGCCGCAATTCGATGCGCAGCGGGTTGCGCTCGGTTTCGCTCCGCATCAGGCCCACCGTACCGCTATCCAATAGCGTCTGAAGCGTGCCAGCGATTTGTTCCGTAGTAATGCCGTTGAGAGCGGCTTTCTCCTTGTCGGTAATGAAGGTAATCTTTCTCTGGGCGACTTCCCGTACATGATCGACGTCGACGATGCCCGGTTCAACGGCCATTCGGGCACGCACCGTGTCGGCGGCGAGCAGGATGTCCTCGTAGCGATGGTCCGGTTGGCCGTAGACCTCGGCAACCACGCTGGCAATGACCGGCGGACCGGGCGGGGTCTCGACCAGTTTCATCCGCGCATGGTGCCGATCGGCAATTGCCTGCAAGTCGTTCCGCATCCTTAGCCCAAGGGCATGGCTTTGTTGCTGGCGATTCTTCTTGCCGGCCAGGTTGATTTGAAGCTGCGCAACATCGTCACCTTGGCGGAGGTAATAGTGCCGCACCAGCCCGTTGAAGTCCATCGGTGCAGCCAAGCCGACATAGCTTGTGTAATCCGAGACTTCGGGCACGCCGGCCAGGTAGGTTTCCAATTCGCGGACAGCGGCATCCGATCGTTCCAGCGTTGTGCCCTTGTCGAAGTCCAGCACCAGCAGCAGTTCGTTCTTATTGTCGAACGGCAGCATTTTCAACGGAACGCTGCGCATGGCAGCCAGGCCCATCGCCCCCGCGGTCAAGAGAGCCATGACCAGCAGGAACGACCAAGCGACCAGCCGGGAGTGGAGCAACGGCGCCATGAGCGGATAAAACACTTTATACAATCGCGACTGTTTGACCGCATTCAGGTCGTGCGGGTCGTGATCCGCATGGCCGCCGGTGCCACCTTGGCTGTACTTTCGCTTCAGCACATGGTAGGCCAGCCAGGGCGTGATCGTGAAGGCCACAACCATCGACATGAGCATGGTCACCGGTACGTTCAGAGCCATCGGCCGCATGTAGGGGCCCATCATTCCAGTGATAAAGAACATCGGCAGAAAGCTGACAATCACGGCCAGCGTTGCCGTAATCAGCGGCGGGCGAATCTCGGCGACGGCCTCCAGGACGATACGCCGTGTAGCCTTCTTGCGAAGGACGAAGTGCCGTACGATGTTCTCTACGTCAACAATCGGGTCGTCCACCAAGAGTCCCAGCGAGAGAATCAGCGCAAAGAGCGTTACGCGATTGATCGTGTAGCCCAGCATTAGGTTCACCGCCAGCGTCAACCCGAATACGACTGGCACTGCCACGGCTACGATCAGAGCCTCGCGCCATCCCAACCCCAGGGTCAAGAGCGCTACGACGATGAGGATTGCTACGGCTAGTCCCTCGACCAGTTCGTTGACCTTTTCATTGGCCGTCAATCCGTAGTTCCGGGTGACGACAAGCTGCATGTCGCCTGGCACGATCTTACGTCGCAACTCTTCGGCTTGTCGCAAGACTGCATTGGCCACCCAGACGGCGTTTGATCCCTTCTTCTTAGCGATGGCAATCGTGACGGCCGACTGTGGCGAGTTGTCGCTGCTGGATTCCGCCGTTACATTCTCACCCAAGACGGTTCCTGGGAAGAATTCATGTTTCGTGAACCCGCGGGCCGGCCCCCAGCCGTGGCGGACATAACTGGCAACCTCTTCCGGGCCGTCCTCGACACGGGCGACATCCTTGAGAAAGACGGGCCGACCGTCAAATACGCCCACAACCAGATCTCGCAGTTGCCGGGCATTATCGAATGGGTGACCTGCCTCGACGCGGATCAGGCTGTCCTTGGCCCGGAAATCACCTGCCGTCTGGCGGACGTTTGCGCCTTGGATGGCCCGCTGTAGTTCCAACGGGGAAACACTGTGCGCGGCCATGCCGTCGGGATTCATGAGGATCTGTACGACGCGCGGTTGCCCGCCAACAACATAGGCCCGCGACACGTCCTGCACACCTGCCAGCCGTTGCGTGACTTCCTCGGCGACGCGGCGCAGGGTGCTGCCATCGGACGTTGTGCTGGAAAGCGCGAGGGTCACCACGGGTACGTCGTCGATCTCGACCGGTTTGACGACCCAACCGCTGACGCCTGGCGGAACGATGTCGAGATTCTCGCTGAGTTTCTTCTGAAGTTTGACCAGGCTCCGCTCGCGGTCTTCGCCCACGTAGTAGCGAACCGTGATGATCGCCTGATTCTCGCGGCTCATGGAATAGACGTACTCGACTCCGTCGATCTGATAGAGGATCTTCTCCAAGGGCGTGGTGACCAACTGTTCGACTTCGGCCGCAGAATGCCCAGGGAAGTTGACATAAACGTCTGCCAGAGGGACGACGATCTGTGGGTCTTCCTCTCGCGGCGTCAGTCCCAATGCAGCCAGACCGACGACAGTGGCTAGCAAGATCAGAATGAGCGAGAGATTCGACTCCAGGAAGATCTTCACGATGCGATTCGTGAAGCCGTGCTCCGAACCTGGCATATTGCCGGAATGCTCAGTCATGTTTGGTCTCCCGCGACGGCGTCGTTGCCGGAATGACGACCGGGCAATCCGGGGCGGCTGCTTCTGGCTTGGACCCTGCAGGCAACAAGACTGCTTCACCCTGACGCAATCCGGAGAGGACTTCAATCTGGTCGCGCAGCAACTGTCCGCTTTCGTCTTTCACATCTCCCAGGCTGCGTCCAGTACGGATTGCACGCTGAACGGTTCGGCCCTTTTCGATCGATTGGACAAGTTCCATTTGACCAACCGTTCGCACTGCCTGCCGGGGAATGACCATTACTTGTTCTTCCTCCAAGGGAATCAGTATCCGGCCGAACATGCCTGAGTAGATGCCTGTCGGACAGGGGCCGGTGACCTTGACCTGGAAAGCGCGGCTGGCGGATTGAGACTCGGGCACGATTTCGCTCACCGTGCCACTGCATTGCTTGTTGAGTCCGTCGATCCGCACGCCAATGCTCTGACCAATCTGAAGCTGGCGTGTCAAGGACTCGCGAACACTGGCCACTAACTGCATCCGTTTGGGATCGAAGAGCGTGAGGAGCGTCTGTCCCGGCGTGACCATGTCGCCCACGTCGACTTTCTTATCAATCACGGTGCCGTCGAAGGGGGAACGAACGGTGGCCCAATCTAACGTGGCCTGCACTTCGTTGACGGTCTCTTTCGCCCGAAGGAGGTCCGCTTCGGCAGATCGCAATGCCGTGACCGCTTTTTCGTAATCCTGGCGACTGATGGCCTTGGACTCAATCAGGGAGGCGTATCGTTTTTCATCGGCGGCAGCCTGGGCACGAGCCGCTTCGATCGCTGCCACGGCCGCGTTGGACTGCTGGAGCTTGGCCCGAAGATCCGTGTCATCCAAACGGACCAAGATGTCGCCAGCCTTCACCTTCTGGCCCGCCTTGAGATTCACCTCGACAACCCGCGCCAGCAGTTTTGAGCCGATGGTCGTCTCATGCACCGCGCGGATCGTGCCAATGGCCGATTCGGACAGGGGCAACCGAACAAGTTGCACAGTCACCACCTGGCCTTCGATCAGTGATGCCTGGGTTTGGCCAGCATCCGCAGTCATAGGAACCTTGGGCGAGAATTTTCCCGCCAGCCAGAGCATGAGCACGACCACACCGGCGGCGAAACCCAGTAGGATGGCGACGCGAATGGCCCAGCGAACGGATTGGATCACAAATGCCTGTGGAATTGTCATAACGTAACTCCTTTTCATGTCTGACGTTTCAGGGCACCATTTGGTTACAAGCCCCAGAGAATCGGACCCGTGCGTCAGGCAGGATCCGGCTCAACCGGCAGTTTCCACACTTGGCGGATCATCCAGGCGATCACCCCCAGTCCGAGGACGAACGCGATCAGGAAGATCACGAGCGGAGACCACTGCGTTTCGATCGGCTGCTTCGAGATATCGAAGTATCTGGCAAGTTCCAGGTGCTGAACCACTTGGCGGCTGGCCGCGTTGAACCCCAGCACGCCGAACTGCGCTAGCCCGATGAGCGAAGCCCAACTGCGGCTGATTTCGCCCTCGCGTTTTCGTGCAACCCAAAGCAGAGCCAGAACCACGCCGGGAATGGCGGCCGTTACAACGGTCAGCACGATCCACGGGCTGTAGAACATCGTTTGCTTCGTTTCCGCCGGCCATGTGCCGAAGCTGTACCACATGCCGGCAAAAGCGAACCACACTGTACCTACCAAGTAAAGTTTCCAGGCAAAACCCTTTGCCCAGTTACGGTAGGCATTGCTCTCGCGGCCTGCAAACCAAGCCGAGTCAAAGGCGATCCAGGCAGCGGTAGTCGTCAGTGCCAACCCGAACATCAGAAGCCAGCGGGGCCAGAGCCGTGGATCAGCGACATTCAACGCCGTTCCCAACGCTGCCCCGTGGTAATTGTGCTGTTGCCAGAGGTCCGGCCACGCCTTCACGTTCTCCATCAGGCTCATGGCGTTGGCGAAGATGAAGCCGACCGCGACGAACAAGACTGCCGAGAGCCAGCCTGCGGCTCGCTTCCAGCGGGGCATCTCCGGGCCTTGCTCTGCCTGGCCGTAGGCGTATAAATAGACGCCGTAGTAAGCCGGCAAGAGCATCGCAATGATCGAGAACCAGAACCAGGCCATGAGAATCGTGGCCGGATAAAAGACCTGTCCAAACCCGACCTGGATAAACAGCAGCGGCACGATTCCAAAGTTGATGCCCAAGGCGATGATGACCGGCATTTGGGCCATCAATCGCGAGCCGAACCGTTGGCCATGCTCGCTCCCAAGAGCATACAAGAGCATTGAGACAATGATTCCGGCATACCATAGGTTCATCGGAACTTCGTGCAGCGTGAACCCCAGCCACTTGAACAACTCGACGAACCAGACAGGGGCCGGCATTCCACCCGGCAACGAAGTGTCGATCAGGGTCTTGGGGTCCATCATGGGGCTCCTGTCTTGGATTCATGGGGCAGCATCCCGATCGGCCGTGTTGGAGACACGTCCGACAGGTAGGAGACGAGCAATTCCGCTTCGTCGGGTGTGCCTGCCCAGGGCGGCATCGTGAAACGGGTACGGTTCAAATCGTGGATCAAGGAGCGAATCATGTCGGGTGACCAACCTTGTACCAGCGGGGCCACCGGCGAGTAGCCTTGCTGAATGGCGTGACAATCGTTGCAGTGATATTGGAAAATCGCGCCACCCAAATTGATCCGGTCGGCCTTGGGCAATGCGAGCAGGCGTTTGTGGTCAACGTGGCCGTCGGGCGACATGACCTGCGGATAATTGGCCTGGACGAACGCTTTGGTCCACGTGCCGCTTTCCAAGAAGCCGTTTTCCCGCACCAGCGCGACCTCATCGGTCAGCATTTGGCTACCGAGGACGAGGTTGTAGCAGATATAAGGCTTTCGCACGGCCTCGCGAATGAATTCGGCCGTGCTCATGCCGATGATGCCGAATAGCAAGACCGAAGCGGCAAAGCCCGGTGTCTTGATCCATCCAGGATTCCGATAAGGCCCCAGGAAGAGCAGCACGAACACGATGCCGGTGGCCATGAACAGCAGGGCCATGAACACGTTGAGCACAGGGGCTGCGTACATCGCCGCCTGGGCCGATGGCGGCAGGAAAGCGTACCACATGATTCCGCCCAGCGTGATCAGTGCCGCGCCGAGCAGTGCCGGCCGGGTAGACCGTGATTCGATCAATGCGTGCAAATTCACGTCCTTGATCGTGATGGCCGCATGCAGATAGACATAAAGCGAACTGAGCAGCAAGGCCCCGCCGGTCCTGGAAATGATCTGCGGAAGTGCCTGACGATTCAAGAATGCGTTCCAGAAGTTATGGTCGGCCAGCCAGTTGCCCGGGTCGAGCATGAAGGCCGTGATCGCGGCAATAATGGCTAGGCTCGCCCAAGCCGAGATGCCATAGATCCAGACAATGATTGCATGAATTCTCTCTGGCAGGCGGCCCCAGTAGTAGTAGAAGACGAAAGCGGAAACGATCTCGGCAAGGAAAAAGACATATTCCGTGGCCCAGGCGAAGACGAACGTGCGAATCAAGACCTGCGTGGCCAACGGCGAGGCGAGCCCGATCGTCCACCAGATTCCCACACCGGTGATCGCGCCGAAAGCGACGGTCAAGAGAACGAAGAATTTGGCGTGCCGTTTCAGATAGGCCAGGTAATCGCGGTTCCCTGTCCGATAGGCGTATGTAGTCTCTACGGCCAGGAACAGTCCGCCTCCGACGGCATAATGCGCAACCAAGACGTGAATCACCGAAATCGCGGCGATCAACATCGGCGCGGTCAGTTGATCAACGTACCACCAGGGAAAGTGCATAGTTGTAGCTCCGCGAATAGGTCGGTACTCATGGTTGAGTTTGGGACTTGGGCTCGACTCGCCGGAACTCGGCGTAAAAATTGTCCTCGATCGTGGGGGTGCCCTTCGTTTTAATCGATGGTAGCATCATTGGGTCACTTTGCCCAGACGAATTACTGTTGCCCACCCACCACACTGTATACTGGCAATTCCAAAACAGTTTTACTTGAATCCGTTTCGATGCGAATCATCTGACTGACCCTCCCCGCCTTCTTTCGACTGGTGAACGTGATCGGAACAATATACAGTGACTTGGGTTCGTCGCTCTTCGGTGTCGCTGCCTGGAGACTATCGCCATCGGCGCGGATCGAGACAATGCGGAAGGGCTTTGGGCCGTGTATCACGATTTGTCTGGTGACGCTCTCACCGGACTGTACAACGCCTAGGAATAGCGCCGAGGGGCTGACCGAAATGTCCGCCTGGACTAGGCCCTCCACCGGCACGGGAATATTTTTGGTCCGCTCGTCATTGGTAATAAGCCACACGCAGTCGCGCAAGTAGCCGGCGGGGGCATCCTTGCCCAGGACGACTTTCAGGTCATAACTAACCCGGCCGCCTTGACGCGAGGTTTCCTTCACCGTGCCCGCCAGGTGCGGGTTGCCGCTCCGGACCTCCATAATTTGCCAATCGCTTCGGCCAGCATACTGGACGCTAATCGTCCGCTCAATGGAATTTCCGCGATCAACGCTCCCGAGCGCGACACTGGACGGTTCGAGGAGCACGTTTTCATAAATATGGACCTTAACGTACAATTGGACCTGCGCATACTGCGGCTTGTCGATGGTTACGCTGATCGTCGCACCACGATTGCCCAAGAACCGATCGCTGTTGATGTGCGCAATAATCGCGCCCTTCTCGTAGGTCTTGAGCGTGTCCTTTTCGATCCGTGGCGTGGTGCAGCCGCAACTGCTCAGCACGCTGGCGATATGCACGTCTTCGAGGTAGAGATTCGTCAACTCGAAGGCAATCTCGGTCTTGGCTCCGCGGGCGATGTTCCCGAAGTCGTAGCTTCTGACAGCGAACATCTTGTCGGCCCATTCCTGTGCGGAACACGGCGCGCATAGCATCATCACGATCAAAGTCAGAAACGATTTTCGGCCCATTTCACCACCGTCATCCTCTCAGTTTGGTTGCCTGAAGTTGAAATGCACGCTCTGGTTGAGGAAGGTCAGAGGATTTTCATAGACGATCTGACGAACCAGCGACTCTGGGTGACCTCGGCGGCGCATTGCGGCCATGAATTGCGGCACAGCCAACGGATCGGATGGCCCCCAGTCGGCCGACGAATTCACCAGAATGCGTTCGGGGCCGTACATCTCCACCATGTCGGCCGCGCGTTCCGGCGTGGCCTTGGTGGTCGGATAGAGGGTGATTCCCGCCCAATATCCGCCGTCGATGACCAGGCGGATCGTGTGCTCCTCACAGTGGTCGACGCACACTCGGCTGCGGTCCACGCGATTGTCGGTCCGCAGCAGGTCAAGGATCATCCTCGTGCCCTTGTACTTGTCAGCAAGGTGCGGCGTGTGAAAGAGCATCTGTTCGTTGCGTTTGACACCCAACTCGATAAGTTCCAGCAGCGTACACACCTCGTTCTTGGTATTCTTATGCAGGCCGACCTCGCCGATGCCCAGGACATTGGGTCGGTCCAGGAATTCAGGGAGCAGGGCGATCACCTCCCGAGCGAAGGCGACGTTTTCGGCCTCCTTGGCGTTGATTCCCATCCAGGCATAGTGCTGGATGCCATAGTTGGCGGCACGCTTTGGCTCCCATTCGGTCAGTTGACGGAAATAGTCATAGAAGCTGTTGGTGCCGCTACGGTCGTATCCCATCCAGAAGGCCGGCTCACCTGCGACCAGGCACCCAGTCCTAGCCAAGGCTTGCAAGTCGTCGGTGGTTCGTGAAGCAATGTGAATGTGAGGGTCGATAAAGTGCATGGTTTGAGTCTCCTAAACTCCGTACTCGTGTCGCCAGTTTCCGTCGTAAGGCAGCGAGAACGTCATCTGCACCCGTTCGGCGCGGTTGCCCTCCGAACCGGCGATGACTCCGATGGCCTGTTGGAGTTGCCGCCAGCGCAGGTCGTCGGCCACTTGGCTGTCGGCGCGACCAACGCGGTCAATCGCGGCCGCAAGATCGAGCAAGCGACAGCGCATGGTGAGAAATTCATGATCGAATACGTCGCGGGCAAGTGGGTTGGGCATCTTTAATTCTCCTCTTAGGTCTGTAATTCCTGTGTCAGGTTGGCTCGAAGTCAAATGTGGTTCCCGCGTGGCAAGTGACACAGATGGTCGGAAAGGCGTTCCACAGTGCAACCGTGGCAGCCGTGCCTGTGCAATGGCAGGGTGCCAGCAATCGTACATCCAAATGCCGAATCTCCTCGATGGTCCGAGTAATCCGCTCGGGCGACGCGTTGACTAGGTGCATTCCTCCGATCACCGCACGGATTGGTTTGTTGCCCGACAGTTCGACGATGTACCGTAGCGTGTTGATAATGCCCGAGTGCGCGCAGCCGAGAAGCACGACGATTCCCTCGTGCGTCTCGAAGAACAACGACTGGTCATCGATCAGAGGATCGGGCTGCAAGCAGGCTGCATCGAGAAAGAACGAACCGGCGGTGTCCTCAAAGTCCGTGGTGCGCGGGACCGGCCCGGTCGCCGTCAGCCCTTTCACGATAGTGGTGGGCGACTCCATCTTGATGACGTTAGAACTGTGCCTGTGAAGGGCTTCGCGGACAGCGACGGGAATGCCGATTTCTCGGGCTGTGCCGTCGCGATTGCGGGCATATTTTGGATCGAACGCAGCGGGATGGGCGTAGATCGGGACTGCGAGACCGTTGTTTAGCATCTCTGCCAAACCACCCGTGTGGTCGTAGTGGCCGTGGCTGAGAACGATGGCGTCGGTCTCATGGAGTGGAGTGCCCAGCTTGTATGCGTTGCTCACAAGCACGCTTCCCTGCCCAGTGTCGAACAGCACTCGGTGCCCATTCCAATCGATCCAGTACGCCAGCCCGTGCTCGGCCAGAATGCCGGCACCCTGAGCGGTGTTCTCTACAACAACGGTGATACGGACGCTTGAGGTCATCTGGATCGATATCGCATTACTTTCAGCCCACTGGTACAGGGCCTGGCAATTGCAGTCTTCATTTTCTACGATTTCCCCGTAGCTGGGCGGTTTCTTCATCCACTTCGTCCTGCCATCCGTTGCGAGTGCTCTCGATACGGTCGAATCTAGCCGTGTAGGGCTTGATGTCCAATAGCGGTGTGCCGTCCAGTACATCAACACCTTCGAGATGAAGGATGTTTCCCTCACGGCTCACCATTTTCACGATACTCAAGCCGATGGGATTCGGCCGGCATGGCGTGCGTGTGGCGAACACACCCCGTTCCACATCCTGGAGAAACGGCTTTACCGTCAGCTGCGGCCGATCTGCCTTATGCATGTGATAGACGAGGTAGACGTGCGAGAAGCCTTCCAGATCGCGCAGGCCGGCCACGAATTCCGAGAATACCTCCGCCCGCCCTCGACATCCTTCGGCGTAGACCGGCTGGATCGGCGTCTCCTCGGGGTTGGTGTGCCCACTTCGGATAACACCGATCGGTTTGTAAACAATGACCTGGCTCATGTCCAATTTCCCGCGGAGTTGTGATACTCCGTAAAGGGTAAGTTGACCTCGCGGTACGTTTCTCGGGCCGAACTCACTACTGTGTCTTTGCGAGTTCAATCTCCGCATGCCGCTTTTTCGTCTCGTCGAATAGCAATCCTCAATGCTCTGTCTTGGGATTATCCGTTTTTGTCAATTCCGGCGTTTTCTTAGCATCGACCTCGCCCTGGAGTGGTCGGTCAATGAGGAATCCGCCGGCGCTGCCGCGCAGATTGTAGCTGTTGTTTTGCACGCCGCAGCCATAAGTATCGTGGCCGCCGTGGTCGATCAGAAAGCTGAAATTACCGCCACAGCCTGGCAGTCGATGGTAGGAGATTCCCGGCGACGCATAGCCTTGACTGTATCCCAGGTAGGTGTCGTTGCCGCCATAGTCGAATAGGATGCCCAACCCCGCCTGGGCTCCGTTGCCCTGCGTCTGGCCGCCGGTCGCCTCGTAGCGGTCGTTGCCACCGAAGTCGAAGAGCATGCCTATCGAACAGTCCCAGGCAAATCCGAGGCCCATGATCGTGCCGCCATAAGTGTCGTCGCCTTCGTCGTCGAAGCAGAAGCCGAGGGCATAATGGCAGCCGAAACCGCAAGTGAAGCGATCGAACATCGGCTCGGTGCGAGGGCCGCCGTTGTAGGCCTTTTGCGTTCCGCCGTAGCGGCGGTCGTTGCCGCCGAAATCGCGGGCGAAGCCCATTCCGAGCCAGTAGCCGCCACCTTGAGCAAAATAATCGTACTCGTACACGTCATTGCCGCCCCCATCGAGGAGGGCGCCGATGCCGCCATCGGCTACGCTCCGAAGCCCAGCACCAACGCCCTGACCCCAGCCCTCGTAGCCGGGCGTCTCCGGATAATAGGAGTTTCGCCACATGCCGCCACAATAGTAATGGTCATCGCCATCAAGGTCATCCAGCACTCCGAATCCCAGCGGCCCCCCAAATCCCTGCGCCCACATCGCTGCGTGGTAGTCGTCTTTTCCTGCCCGGTCAAGCAGGATGCCCACGCCGCCGAGGGCTTGTCCTTGCACACGGCGAAGTCCACGGTAGCGATCGTCGCCTGAAAAGTCGATGAGAATTCCGACGCCGCCGAGAGCGGAGCCCTGAGCTACGTCCTGGGCGTCATAGGTGTCGTCGCCGGCCACGTCGATGAGCATCGAGACGCCGAGAATCGCTCCGCCTTGGATGCCGGGCTTCGTTCCTACATAGCGGTCATTTCCAACCAGGTCGACGATGACTAGAACCGGACGTTGCGGGGACGCCGTTCCCTCGTGGTAGACGTCATCACCACCTAAATCGATGACCGCACAAACGTCGGCCATCTCGTCGAGTTCGTAGACGTTCTTGCCCCGCCCGCCGATCACGATCTTGCCAGCCGGGGTGGCGATCGCCTGGAGCACGGTTCCCGTGACGCCATTGACCTTGATATCGCCCTTTTCTGGAATCTTCGCTAGTTGGGCCAGCAGTTGCGGATCGCTCAACGGGACTAGGGCGTCGGCTGCATCGTAAAGGGCATGGCGATCCATTTTCTCCAGAAGATCGCAGAGATGCCGGCCTAGAGGCCGATTCCACAGGGTATGACCGATGGTGGATTGTCCCGTGAGTACCGGATAAAGTTGTTGCGTGAGTTCGGCGAACTCGTTCTGCGAAAGCGGCGCAATTGCGGCCGCGTTGGCCACCTGGGCATTGACCAGGGCTTGTTTGATGGTCTCCAACGCCTGTTCGGGCGAGGTGACGGCAGGAAATTTCCGCGGCTCGCGGTGGCCGGCGTCCATCTTCTCACGAGCAATCGCCAACGCTCGGTCAAGTCCCTTGTGATCACCCGCCAGGGCTTGGTGCAATTCGCGGGTAAACTGCTCGGCCTCGACTGCGGCCTTGAGCGGGTCGCGCATCATGTGGTCGTACCAACTCAGGCGGCAGTTGCCTGTCACTTCCGAGGTCCGAGCCAACCCGGTAGTGGCATCGAGTTGGCTGCCAAGATAAGACTGAAAGGTGGCGAAGTTCCCATCGATGTTGCGGCTTTTCAGACCGTCCTTGACTTCATGTACCATCTGTTCAACAAGCCATGGCGCCAGCGGGTTGCCAACGTTGTCTTGCGCCTTGTCGGTTGGACTACCCGCGATGGCACTTCTACCCGTGATAGAGGTCGCTCCGAGGCACACCCCCAACACAAACCTCAATATCAAGGAAAAAGCACTCCTGGAAGAACGCATATCACAAAGCACCATGTAACTCCAGCTGAATGTGCCAATGGAACGAATCAAGTTGGCCTGAGACGGGAACGTGGACTTCAGACTTTCGGCTATTCTCATTTACCATTTACTAATTCTCACCTCTCGGACCGCCGACGATTTCTGCCGCAATCGCCACGCTGCCGGCGTCGCTTCTGGCCGCCGCAGCCGGGCATGGCGAATTGGTCGTCCTGTAATCCGGCCGAGAGGAAGGCCCGAAGAACATCTTCGGTTTCACCGCAAATCCGCGGGATGACCGCGATCCCACCGGCGGCCAACAACGCCTCCAGCGGGCGAGAGATTGCCCCGCAAATCAACGTCTCGACTCCCAGGATTTGCAATCGCTGAGTACGCCGTTCCGGTGCCTCGTCAGGCAGGCTTTCCTGCCGCCGACTACTCTCAACGGAACCGTTCACCTCGACGACGAGCAGTTGCCCAGCCACATCAAAGACCGGCGAGACCCGGCCATGCCAGATTGGAATTCCGATGATCATGGATTCGTCTGTGATGCACGTGATATGCCAAAGGCCGCAGGGGCTTGCAGACGACGACGTAACCAACTACGGAGTAGAGTATTACGACGTGCGATGAACGATGCGACAGAAAAGGCAGAGACGCATTTCGCAACGGTCCAGCACTTCCGACCATTGCAAGATGCGATCCTATCGCTTCCGTCCATCCTCCGCCGGAAGCTCGATTGCGAGGGTCTTGGCCTTGCGGAAGAGCGTACTGGGATTGATGCCCAGGTGCTTGGCTGCGGCCGAACGGTTGCCATGCTGACGGCGAAGGGCGTCGGTAATGAGAATCCGCTCCATCGCCTCCAGCGTCATGCCGGCGATAGTCGGCGCTGCCTCGCCTGCGGCGGTTCCGCGGAGTTCCGGCGGGAGATGAGCAAGCTGGAGCAGTCCACCACGGCAGAGAACGAATGCGTGTTCGATGATGTTCTCCAACTCGCGGACATTGCCCGGGTAGTCGTGTTCCATGAGCCGTGCAAGAACCTCATCGGAGACGCCGACCACGTCCTTTCCTTGAAGCCGATTGAACTTGCCGATGAAGTGTTCGACGAGCAGAGGTATGTCCTCACGGCGGTCGCGAAGGCTGGGCAGTGCCAGCCGAATGACGTGAATGCGATAGAAGAGATCCTCGCGGAACACGCCCTTTCGCACGAGTTTGCCCAGATCCTTGTTTGTCGCCGCGATGACCCGCACGTCGGTCTTGATGGGCTCGACCGATCCCAGCGGTTCATACGTCCGTTCCTGCAAGACTCTCAGCAATCGGACTTGCATGGCCTGGGAGACGTCGCCAATCTCGTCCAGCAGCAGTGTGCCGCCATCTGCCAGGGCGAATCGGCCGGGCTTGTCCTGCCGGGCATCGGTGAACGCGCCCGCCTTGTAGCCAAACAACTCCGATTCAAGGAGCGTGTCCGGCAGCGCGGCACAGTTCAAAGCCACGAATCGCTTATCGCGTCGCGGGGAGAGATTGTGGATCGCCCGGGCGAACAACTCCTTGCCCGAGCCGCTGGCCCCTTCGATCAGCACCGTGCTGTCGCTCTCGGCGATCTGCGGCAGAATCTGAAAGACCTGCTGCATCGACGCACTGCGGCCGACGATATCGGCAAAGCTGTACTTGGCCTCCAATTCCTTGCGCAAGTCATCGACCAGGCTGAGGTCGCGAAAGGTCTCGACCCCACCGATGACGTTTCCTTGTTCGTCTTTGAACGCGGCCGTGGAAATGCTGATGGGGATGCGGTTGCCCTGAACGTCAAGGATATACACCGCCTTATTGACAATCGGCCGGCCCGTTATAAGCGTCTGTCGCAGAGCGCAAGCCGTCTCGCAAATACTGGCCCGAAAGACCTCACAGCAAGGCCTGCCGATGGCCTGATTTCGCTTGACTCCGGTAATCTGTTCCGCCGCACGATTGAAGGAGGTGATTCGCCACTGACGATCGACCGTAAAGACCCCGTCGTTGATCGAATCGAGGATGATCGCTTGGCGGTCGGAAGGTAAAGCGTTGCTCGGATTGGGCATACTACTCAGCTTACCACGTGAGTTCAGACAAACCCATCCCCGCTACAATGGGGCATTGCCGAATTCCGTTGGCCGTTTTGTAACCTATCATCTCTGGGCGCGTCAACCTATGTAAGGTCCAAAATGAGCGTGGATCCAATACATTGAAACGTGAAGGACGTTCTCATGAATCAAACTGCCAAAACAGCGTGCTGCAGTGGCTTCGTCACCCAATCTCGCTGGAATCCGTATCTAGTCGGGATCGGCCTCGGTCTCTTAAGTTGGGCCGTGTTTGGGATTGTCAACAATCCACTGGGAGTCACAACAACCTTGTCGCAGTGGGCCGGGGCGGTGGCGGAGCCGGTGATCGGGGCCGAGGGGCTTCGGACAAACGCCTACTGGGCAAAAGAACTTCCCAAGTGGGACTACGGCACATTCTTCCTCATCGGCACATTCTTCGGTGCGCTGGTTGGAGCCGCGCTGAGCCGTGATCTGCGGATCGAGGTGGTTCCGGCAGTCTGGCGGGAGCGTTTCGGTTCCTCGCCGGCGAAGCGCCTGGTGGTCGCTTTCGTGGGAGGACTGCTGGCCATGTACGGCGCTCGCATGGCGGGCGGTTGCACGAGCGGGAATGGTCTAAGCGGCTCAATGCAATTGGCCGTTAGCGGCTGGACATTTTTCATCACCATGTTCGCTACCGGATTGGCTACCGCCTGGCTGATGTTCGGCCGCCGGGGCTCGTCGGTCCGGGCCAGTTCTGCTGAATCACAAAAGGAGCGCGTAGCATGACTCTTCCAATAACGGGAAACGCCAGCTTGGTTTTGGCCGTGGTGTTCGGGTTCATCTTCGGCCTGCTTCTCCAGCGCGGCCGGGTCGCCGATTACAACACCATCGTGAACCAGTTTCGGTTCAAAGATTTTACGGTTCTCAAGGTAATGTTTACGGCGATTGTTGTGGGTGGCATCGGCGTACTGGTGCTGCACCAGACGGGTCACGCTGCCTACCACATTAAGCCTGCGAATATGCTGGGTGTGGTGCTCGGGGCGGGGATCTTCGGCATCGGCATGGTGACCTACGGCTACTGCCCAGGCACGGGCATTGCCGCCGTTGCGACCGGCAGCGTTCACGCGCTGGTCGGCTTCGCGGGCATGCTCGCCGGCGGGATTCTGTATGCCCTGAGCTTCTCGTGGGTCAATGAGCATATCCTCAGTGTGGCGGCACTGGGCAAGGTACGACTTCCCGATGTCACGGGGATTGCCGACTGGGTCTGGTTCATCATCCTCGCAGCCATCGCGGCGGTGGTGTTCTTCGCTATCGAACGACTGGCGCCGACACAGAAGTCGCCCGTGGGCCAGTAGAACGTTGCCGCCGCGGGCGACTGCTAATGTCCCGGACAGCCGCCAGCACCATGCGACTCGCAACCGGCCCCGGAATCTTCGACCCTTCCCGCCAACCAAGCCTGGGCGACTTCCTGCACGTTACCGGAGCAGCCTCGAACGACCTTGATTCCGTTGCCTGCCAGGAGGCTCACCGCCCCTCCGCCCATATTTCCGGCCAACATCACCGATACTCCCATGCCGGCAAGTTGTGGGACGATGTTCGACTTACATCCACAACTGGGCGGGGGAGTCAAAGTTTCCTGCGATACGATCTTGTTCTCGTCATCGACATCAAAGATCGTGAAGCATTGGCAATGTCCAAAGTGCTGATCGACCTGTGTACCGTCGGATGGTAGAGCGATTTTCATGCGTCTCCTCAATCTCTGCTGCGGCTATGGGTGGCGATCCGGTCGAAACCACAGAGATTTCTACCGAATCTCTTCTGCTTGTCGGAATCCACAACCAGAGTGGACTTGCCGTTTGCCACCGGCCAAGAGTCAATCGAGGCCGACAGCTCAGTCCATTCTACCACGTTTTCCACGTTCTATGGAATGCGACTTGAAGAAAGGCTACAATCCTTCTTACCCACAGGAACCCGAGTATGAGCCAGGCCAGAACCAGCTACTTCGATCAAGCCGCCGCGACCTGGGACGATAATCCCGTCCGCATCGCATTGATGCAGGCAGTCGGCGAGGGCATTCTCCGCGAGGTCCAGCCGACGAAGAACATGGATGTGCTCGATTATGGCTGCGGAACAGGGCTGGTTGGCCTTTACCTGCTGCCGCACGTTCGTTCGGTCACCGGGGCTGACAACTCGGCCGGAATGCTGGAAGTACTGCAAAAGAAGGCCAAAGATGGCGATTGTGCCAATATGCGGACGATCCGCCTCGACTTGGAGCATGATCGGGTGCCCACGGACCGTTACCATTTGGTCAACTCCAGCATGACATTGCATCATATCGCCGAGACCGCCAAAGTTCTGGCGGCATTCTATGACTTGCTGCACCCTGGAGGCATTCTTTGCGTCGCAGACCTGGATACTGAACCGTGGCTCTTCCATGCCCCGGAGGTTGCGCCCAGCGTGCGTCACCCTGGGTTCGACCGAGAGGTATTGAAGTCGCAACTTGCCGAAATCGGCTTCAAGAATCCGAAGGATATCACTGCTCACATCATTCGCAAGCCGGGGGCGGATGGGGTAGAGCGAGACTTCCCGGTTTTTTTGATCACTGCGTGGAAGGACAATTCTTAATGAACAAGGCGTCAGAGTCAGCATTGTTGCGTCCCGAAGTGCAACGTGTTCTGGAACGGCTGCATACCTTGTCCGATTCCAACGATGATGCCATTATTCAGCAGGTGCGAAATGGTCCGCTGTGGAAGTCAGCCAGTTCCGAGCAGAGAGCGGTCATGTTTCGAGACGCATTGCTGCCGATCTCGCGGGATACCGGGAGATTCCTCTACGGAGTTGCTCGTTCCATCGCGGCCAAGCGAATCGTCGAGTTCGGCAGTTCCTTCGGAGTTTCCACAATTTACCTTGCCGCCGCCCTTTGTGATAGCGGCGGTGGGTTGGTGGTCGGTTCGGAACTGGAGAGCGGCAAGGTCGCCAGGGCTTATGAGCATCTTGCGGAAGCAGGCTTGGCGAAGTATGCCGAGATTCGGGCCGGCGATGCGCTCCACACCTTGCGAGATCCGGGAGGAGCGATCGATCTGCTCTTCCTTGATGGGTGGAAGGAGCTTACTCTGGACGTCTTGCTCCTGGTTCTGCCATCGATCCGGCCAGGGGCGGTCGTGATGGCTGACGACTTGGATCTTTTTCCAGACCTGTTGGCTCCGTATCTCAATTTCGTTCGTAATACCGCGAATGGCTTCATCTCGGCCCCGATTTCGATCGGCGACGGAATTGAATTCTCTGTCAGGTTGTGACGGCTTCCGTCATGGGCGCTCTAACACCATGCCGTAATGGTACGGAGGAAGTTCAATCACTCCCGATCCGAGTAACCGGAAACCTTCCTTGATAGCCCAGTCGCGGCACTGTTCGCGGCGGGGGCGAATCTCCATCGACGGCCCGCGCGGAGTTGTTTGATCGCAGTTCCAGTGGATGACGCCCAAGAGCCCGCCAGGAATCAGGATGCGATGGGACTCGCGCAGCAGCCGTTCCGGCTGCTCGGCATGGAGAATGTTGAAGAGCATCGCGTAGTCCATACTGGCTGATGGCAACCCCGTGCCGTCTGAGACGAAATCCCGGAGGCTTGCTCGCACGTTCCGCAGGTTCTCCGCTTCTGTCTTGGCTTGCGTAACGGCCACCATGTCAGGGTCAATATCGAGGGCATGAACCGTCCCTTGTACGATTCGCGCGGCCGGTATGGTGAATGTTCCAAAGCCGCAACCGAACTCCACAACATCTCGACATGATGAAGTTAGCTTGAGCGATCGCAGGATCGCATCAACGTCGAAGAACTGACGCCACATTTCTTCTTCGGGCATATCGCTTTCACGGGTCTTCATCGCTTCATCCTTCATGGCCATTGGGCAACTTGGTGCTCATTGTCGCGCGGCCGTGGACCGTCGCACGGTGCGCAGCACCTCACTAACGTGCGACAAAGACCAGGTAGACCGCCATGGCGATGCCGAGAATCGCCAGTACAAGTGCCACAGCTACTCCCATCAGCCAACTGCGGACGCCATACGGTGGCTCCGATCGAACTTGCCGCATCAGCCGTACGTGTTCGGCGGAAACCAGCAGATTCACAACGACGCCGAGGAGGATCAAAGCGGTGCCAATCCAGAGGGACAGTCCCGTCGATGCTCTTACCGGCGCAGCCTCACGAACCGCCTCGATCTCGCGCAGGAACAGGCCGAAGCGGGCGACAACGAAACCGAACCCCATCAAGGCGAGCCCAGTTCGTATCCAGGCCAACAGTGTTCGCTCAATCGCGAACCGGACCCGTGGATCTTCCGAGCTATTCAGGCCCATATTTTGCCTACGTCTAATTCTGTGGCGGGGGTTGTCCGCAACGGCATTCCGACATCCATGCGACGAACCCCCAGTTTGTGAAGCCCGATTGGAGCATATCCAGACCGACAAATCCAGTCAGGATCATCCAATAAGAACTATGCCAGCGCGCCAGTACCAGGCTCGCAAGCACCAATGTTCCGTAAACGATGCACCATCCCCGTCTCTTAGTCATGTTTGCTCTCCCTTCGCTGAAACACCAATGCATCCATCACGCGCAGCTCTCACGAGCATTTTCTGGAGTCTTGCGTGGAGGTCCCGAGCGGCATTTTCGGGGAAGTCGAAGTACCTGCTTGCGTGATTGCTGGCGGGGCGGAAGGCAATCATGACGCACCCATTCCCCGTTCCGCCGCGGTCGATCTGGATTTCTCCACCAGATTCGGACGACTCACCGCGCGTCAGCAGCGCATCTAGCTTGGCCACTGCTTGTTGAACCTGTTCCAAGGACATGCCAAATCCGAAACGATCGTAATACACGCACAGAGAACGAGTCTCTCGACCGTCGCGCGTTTCCGTGAGCCAATCGCTCACGTCCAACGAGCTGTCAGAAGAAACGCTTTCCAGCAACATGCTACTCCTGGTATGACCTCCTGGCCCGGATTATGATGGCAGCAGACACCATCGATCGTCACGGGCTTTTCAAATTGGTTTGCGATCCACTTCAAAATGCATGGCAAGCTCGGCTCAATCGCGCGGTAATACGCCCGGCGACCGTCCCGTTCTCGGGCGAGAAGGCCGTGCTGCTGCAACAAGCGCAAATGGCCAGACATTACAGGCCCGGTGACATCGCAGCTCTCGGCAAGCTCCCCTACCGTCGATACCCTCTGAATCACGGTTTGTATCAAGCGAATCCGAATGGGATGAGCAATTGCGAAGAAGTTCTGCCGTGTCTTGCAGGCTGCGGTCGCCCATTCCCGTTGGTTTCTGGCTTGCGTGCATGACGTGGTTCCCACGAGTCCGAAAATGCTGTCCTAAGAAGTGGACGTGCGGCAACAGCCGCAGGTTACAGAAATCCGATCTTGATTGTGCGAATCACCTTCTCGCCACCACGCCGCACTGGGGGGGGAGGGAATCCAGTATTCTTTGTAACCATCTACGGTATTCGTGCGTCAGTCCTTGTAGAACCGTGTATCACATACAAGAAACGAGAAGGATTTACCATGCAGACGACATCATCCCGGAAATCGCTGGCGCCCATCGTCTTCGGCGTGCTTTGCGTTGCCGGGGCGGTGGCCTTCAGCAAGAAAGGTTCTGACTGCTGCCCGGGCGGATGGCTATTTGACCAATCGCCCGCAACCGTATCAACACAAGGAGAAGAGAACATGTCCGTCGCACAAGCGAAATCGCAAGTTCAACACGCCAACGAAGCCAACTTTGATAGCTTGGTATTGAAGTCCAACGTGCCTGTTCTGGTCGACTTCTATGCCGATTGGTGCGGGCCTTGCCAGCGGCTCACACCGATCCTGGAAGAACTGGCCAGGGAGACTCCGGACGCCAAGATCGTTAAGGTCAACGTGGATCACAGCCCGAATCTGGCAGCGGAGTACGGCGTCGACTCGATCCCGAGTCTCAGGGTCTTCAAGAACGGGGCCGTAACCGAACAACTCGTCGGTCTGGCGAACAAGAACCAATTGAGGTCTCTGATTTCTCGCTGACTGGATTAGTGCCCAACCGTGCCCCCTAGCGAACGCGTAATCGCCGCCGATCTGCAACAGCAGATGCTTGACGTCCTTCAAGACCGGGCGAAGCGCGCTGGCGTGGCCGATCGGATTCGTACCCATCGCTGTGAACCCAACCGGATCGGCGTCGATACGCCCATCGATTTCGCTATTGCCTTCGCGATGGTCCATGAAACGCCGCATACTGAGAAGTTTCTTCAGCAGATCTATTCGTGCCTGAAGGTCGGCGGGCTGCTTTTTGTTGCCGAGCCTCGGCTTCACGTTCCTGTCCGGACATTTGAGAAGATGATGAGCATTGCGCGGGGGCTTGGCCTCACGAAATACGGAGAACCACAGATCCGGCTTTGCAAGGCGGTCGTGCTGGCCAAACCGTGACAAAATGATTTTCGACCGTCTCCGTGTAACCCTTTTCCGTATCGCGCATCCATAGTAATAGAGCAAGTTGTGGGGAATAAGCCATGAAATGCGACGAAGTGCTGGGCGCCATAAACGAATACTTGGACGGAGAGACACGCTCGGCGCTCTGCGAAGCGCTCCAGGAGCATTTGGCGGATTGCCATACCTGCCGCCTGGTGATCGACAACATCCGTCAAACGATCACGCTTTATCGGTCTGGTGAGTCGGTTTCCTTGCCCTCGGGCTTGCACGACAGGCTCTGCGCGATCATGCGCGAAAGATGGGCTGCAAAGCTTCACACTGGTGGCAAACAACAAGACCGGGTTGACTCATACCCGGCAAAACATTCCGGAGATTGAAGATGAAGGAACTCTTGATACTGTTCGGCACGCTTGTGCTTTGGATCGCGCTCAATCGTTGGATATTGCCGTGGTTTGGCATATCCACCTGCATGTCGGGCAACTGTGCGACAAAGTGTTGCCCTTCCTGTGGCCCTGGGCCGAACACAGACTCCGAAGCAGGGACTTTTGAATCGAAAGGAAACCAATAATGACGATAGAACGAGGATTACGTCTGATTGCGGGAACCGTTGTACTCTTGAGCGTTTCGCTTGCCTGGCTTCACAGTCCATATTGGATCGGACTGACGGCTTTTGCCGGTCTGAACCTGTTCCAGTCGGCCTTCACAAATTGGTGCCCGATGGTGTGGTTGCTGGGACGTGTGGGCATGAAGCCGTGCGTCCCTGGGGCAAAGTAGCGAGTTGCCATCGCCGGGGGCACTTCGGCAACGACAGGCAATTCTTCATGGAGGAGGAGTGAGCCATGTTTCGGAAGACGGCTGGAAGCCGAAAACGGATGGAAATCGTGTACTTATGGATTCTTGCCGGAGTGACGCCATTCTCTGGGTGTGCCGTCACTCGGACGGCGGAAGAAACTCTTCCGAGGTGGATGCGACCGTGGCAGGCGAACTCCGACGAGACCGCGCAAACTTCCGTCGACGCCGGGACGGCGGCCCCACCTCAAGTCCAGGCGAACTCGGCGGGTGAAGCGACCACATTCAACAATGTGCGAAATCCATATCTACCATCGCGTCCATCGATAACTCCCGCTGGCCAGGATTTCTCGCCTTCAGTCTCGCCGAACCTCCCCGCTTACTCGTCGCCCCGAGCGATTAGCGAGGCTCCCCCGACCGCCAGTATATGGGCCGTACCGCCGCAGCCATTCCCTCCGCCGGTTCGGCTGGTGAGCGACGAATCGACGTCAGCTGTGGCACACAGCGGAGCGCCGCAGCCCTCGAATGCGCACGTGGAGATTGCCTGCTCACAACCCCGCTTTGCGGGCCACCCCCCAACGAAGGCCGTTCTTCACGTAGATACAGCCAGCTTCGACGAACAGGTGCTCAGGTCGGATGTGCCAGTCCTGGTCGATTTCTACGCGAGTTGGTGCGGTCCCTGCAAGAGGCTGGCCCCAACACTGGAAGAACTGGCCGCCGAGAGCCCGGGGACAAGAGTCGTGAAGGTGAACGTCGACGACAGTCCCGAATTGGCGGCGCGTTATGATATTCATTCGATGCCCAGCCTCCTGGTGTTCATGAATGGTCGAGTCATGGCCAGGCAGAAAGGCGTCGTCGGTAAGTCTCAACTCAAGGCGATGCTCGACTTGTAGCACGCCGTCGTAATTCGTTAGAATGGTGGTTCTGGCCTACCTCTTGCACTGGCGGACCTAGACCCCGCGGGCGAACATCATGAAATGTGAAGAACTACTTGCCGCGCTGAACCAATACGTGGATGGCGATTTGGACCCCGGCATTTGCGGCCCGTTCCAGGAGCATCTTGACGGCTGCAATCCGTGCCAAATTGTTGTCGACAACATCCGACACACCATAAAGCTCTTCAAAGCTGCGGAACGCTATGATTTGCCGCCTGCATTGCACGAGCAATTGAGCCGTGCGTTGCGTGAGCGCTGGAAGGCCAAGGGCGCTGACGATCGCTCGCTGGTCGAGGAAGCCAAGGCGGGCGATTTTGCGGCCATAGAATCACTCTTGATGAAATACGAGCGGCAGGTCTTTGGTGTTGCCCGCCGGATCGTCCAGCAACACCAGGACGCCGAAGAAGTCACCCAGCAAACCTTTTTGAGCGTGATCGAGCATCTGGGCGAGTTTCGTGAAGAATCGCAGTTCCGCACATGGCTTTTACGAATTGCCACGAACCATGCGGTAGCTTTGTTACGAAAGCGGGCGGTCCGCGCGGGTCCGTCACTCGACGACCACGGTTCAGACGACACTTACGATGGAATCCCGCACCCCGAATATATTGCCGCCTGGCGCGAGATGCCCGAGGAAATTGCCATGCGGCACGAAACGCGGCGGCATATCGACGAAGCCTTGGCTACGCTTAACGAAAAGTATCGGGTGGTATTCGTACTGCGTGACATTGAAGAGCTTTCAACGCGCGAGACGGCCGAGATCCTGGGACTTAGCCAAGAGGCGGTTAAGGTCCGGCTCTTGCGGGCCCGCCTGATGCTTCGGGAACGACTGACGCGAGTCTACGGCGACGAATCGACTCTCGTCCCTCCCCATGAATCTAAAGTGTGACCGGTTTTGTGTTCCCCGAACGCAACTCCTCTCGAAAAGATTCTCTGATTGCCGATGTTTCGGGCGCTCACTTTCCCGTTATGCAGCAACAACTTGCGGCTTTAGCCAAGGCATCGGGTAGCCAGCTTCCCGCCAAGCCCGCCAGACGCAAAGCGAGAAGCGCAGGCGGGGTTCGCCGCCATCACGGTCCTTACTCGCGGCGCGCTGACCGGCAGCCAGCCGCATGGGACGACAAACCTCGGGAACGGGCTTGCCGTTATTTTGCTGGTCGGCAAAATAACTAGGCCGACAACCGCAGTCTGTGCGTCGTCGGTCCCAGCCCGATCCAATTCACGAACCTGATCACCATTATGCCTCACCAGTCTCGCGTCGTCGCTTCCGGTCCCGACGACCGTACCATCCGCACGGTCACGGGTGAGATCCTCATTCCGCCCGACGCCGTGACACTGCATGCCACGCCGGTCGGAAGCGGCACCGTAGCCCGGACCGAGCGCATCCCGATCAACGAGCGGACCGAGGCCGAAAGCCGGTTGACTTGAGGGCGGGCGGAAATGATAATGGAGTCAGCGTGTCCACCGGCCATCCCGCCCAGAACTCCATCCTACCCACAAGAGGTCTACCATGAAGAAGTGCCTGTCGTCGTACATTGTTGTCGTCTTCCTGTTCGTCGCCTCGTCCGCCATGCCTCGGGTCCAGGCCGACGTCACCCTCCCCAAGGTGATCGGCAGCCACATGGTGCTGCAACGCGACCGACCGTTGCCGATCTGGGGCTGGGCTGCCCCCGATGAAGAGGTCACGGTGAAGCTCGACGAGGCGATCGCCACCGCCAAGGCTGACGGCAAGGGCAATTGGAAGGTCGTCCTACCAGCCGTGAAGGCGGACGGCAAGGCCCACAGCATGACCATCAGCGGTAAGAACAAGATCGAGCTGGACGACATCCTCATTGGCGACGTGTGGGTCGGTAGCGGCCAGTCGAATATGGAATATGGCTTGGCGGGCAGCAAGGGAGGCCAGGAGGCGGTAGCCGCCGCCACCAACGTAAAGATTCGCTTGATCCAAGTGGATAAAGTCCAGGCGCCCCAAGCGGCCAAGGACGTCAGTTCCCAGGGCTGGAAGGTCTGCTCGCCGCAGACCGTGCCCGGCTTCTCCGCCGTCCTGTACTTCTTCGGCCAGCGGCTGCACAAGGATCTCGATGTGCCCGTGGGCTTGGTGAACTCTTCCTGGGGCGGTTCGCCCATCGAGCCGTGGACGGTTGCCGATGGGAAGGGCGGCGGCATGTACAACGGCATGATCGCCCCCGTGAAGCCCTTTGCCATCCGTGGTGCGATCTGGTATCAGGGCGAATCCAATATGGGCAACGGCCTGGCGTACGCCGACAAGATGAAGGCCCTGATCGAAGGCTGGCGAAAGGTCTGGGGCTACGACTTCCCGTTCTACTTCGTCGAGATCGCGCCTTTTGCGGGTTATGGCGCTGGTGCTCTGCCGCTGCTCTGGGAAGCCCAGGTAGCCAGCCTCAAGATTCCGAAGACCGGCATGTCGGTCACGACCGACCTCGTCCACAACATCGGCGACATCCACCCGAACAACAAGATCGACGTGGGAAACCGGCTTGCCCTGTGGGCGTTGGCCAAGGAGTACGGCAAGCAGGACCTCGTCTACTCCGGGCCGCTCTACAAGACGATGAAGGTCGAGGGGAACAAGATCCGGCTCTCGTTTGCCCACGTCGGCGGCGGGCTGAAGTCGCGTGACGACAAGCCGCTGGCCGAGTTCGAGATCGCCGGTGAGGATGGCAAGTTCGTCGCTGCCGAGGCCACGATTGACGGCGATACGATCATCGTCCAGGCCAAGCAGGTCGCCGTGCCCACCCAGGCCCGCTTCGGCTGGCGCAACGTGGCGAATCCGAACCTGGTCAACAAAGAGGGCCTCCCCGCCTCGCCGTTCCAGACCAACAACTGGCAGGGCGGCACGGGCGAGTGAGCGCTCGGTGAAGGCTGTGATGTCGTCACGACCACGATGGTGGCGACCCATCCATGAAACGCGCAATCGGCGCCAAGTCGCTGGTCTGCCCCACGCCGACCTGGGGTGTCGGCTTGTGTGACACGCAAAGCAGGCCCAATTCCAGTGCCGGGTGAGACTGGAGACCGGACAACGGCTACCTCATCGACACGTTTCTTCAATCGAAGACGAATCACCGCACAGACCAGTACGGCGGCAGCGTCGAGAATCGCTACCGGTTTTTGAAAGGAGTGGCCGAAGCGGTCAGGTAGCCGAGTTTCCATGCCTCTTGTAAACCCCTACGAAGAGAGGGGAACGGATCACCGCGCACGGTGACCCAGTTGCCTTGGCACACCACTTCAAAAGTAAAGGGGGAATACTCGCTCAGTTCGGCGCCCACGTTCTTGCCGTCACTGGGAACATCGAGATTCGGAACTTGGTGCATCCATAGGGAACGAGGCGAATGGACCGTGGTTCTTTCCCTGTCACCGGACCGTCTGGCAGGGCTTGGGCATCGGTTGGCTTCCAGTCGATTACTTGGGCGGGAACGCTCAACTTCACGGGGGCGTCCAGGGGCCAGTTCCAGGCTGGCGGCATCGGGCTGCGCTCGACCGTGATGTCGGCCCCGTTTCGTTGTGCGATCATATCGAGAGCATATTGCCACTGCGCTCCAGGCGCCTGGTTCACACCGTCAACGATCGGGGTTAGTCGGGCTTTCACCTTTTTGATGAGAATGTCGTCATGAAGCACGTAGCCGAGCCGGACCAGGCCGTCGAGCCAGTAGCTGCACTGCTCAATGGGCCATCCGGCTCCATCAGGCTCAGCGCCGGGGGCCTTGATCGGGACGCCCTTCCAGCCTTCGCCGAAGGTCGGGTGCCACTCGTCCAGATGCCCAGTGATCCCGTCCTTCGCTGCCATCGCCCAGCCAGCCGCCCGGTTCCACCGCGCCCGGGGCCAAGGGAATCAGCGCTGGCTTGACCATGGGTTCAGCAACGCGAATGACGCAGTTTGAAGCGGCCTCCATTGGCCCGCCTGCGGCCCAAAGCTGGCCAGTATATGCCATGAAGATCGCGATAACGGAGAAGATCATGGTGCGTTTCATAATCGGTCTTTCTGATTTCGTCGTTATCGTTCACTTTGAATCGGTGCAATGGTCGCCATTTTCAATCCTCCCTTTCCATCACTTCGGCAACATCTCGCGAAACTGCTGGAACAGATAACTGCTGTCGTGCGGGCCAGCGGATGCCTCGGGGTGATACTGCACGCTGAAGGCGGCGAGCCTGCGATGCCGCAGACCCTCGATCGTGTCGTCGTTGAGGTTCACGTGGGTCACTTCCAGATCGGCCGGCAATGAATCGCCGGCCACGGCGAAGCCGTGGTTCTGGGTGGTGATCTCCACTCGCCGCGTAACATTGTTCATCACCGGCTGGTTCGCCCCGCGATGGCCGAATTTGAGCTTGTAGGTCTTTGCCCCGCAGGCCAGTGCAAGCAATTGATGGCCCAGGCAGATGCCGAAAATTGGCTTCTTGCCCAGAAGGTCGCGAATCGTCTGTTGAGCATAAGCCAAAGGTTCCGGATCACCGGGACCGTTGGAAAGAAACACGCCGTCGGGCTGACAGGCCAAGACGGCGACGGCCGTGGCCGTGCCGGGTAGAATCGTGACGCGACAGCCCATGTCAAAGAGATGCCGGGCGATGTTCCACTTCATGCCGTAATCCAGGGCCACGACGTGCGGCGCATCCGACGACACAACCGCGGGCAAGGTCTTTGCCCCTTGCAGTCGTGCCCAAGGACTCAAGCCCTCATCCCATTGGACCCGATTCTCGGGAATGACTTCTCGCACCAGATCGCGGCCGACTAAGCCTGGACTGGCGTTGGCTTTGGCCACCAGACTGGCATCGTCGAGATCGGTCGTGGAAAGAACGCCCTTCATCGCGCCGCAAATGCGAATGCGACGCACCAATGCCCGGGTGTCGATGCCCTCCATGCCGACGATTCCATGTCCGGCGAGATATTCGTGCAGTTGGCCGTCGGAGCGAAAATTGCTCGCCCGGCGGCTCTGCTCGCGAACAATGAACCCCGCGAGATGCGGCCTGTGGCTTTCGACATCCTCGACGTTCACGCCGTAGTTGCCGATCTCCGGGTAGGTCATGGTGACAATCTGACCACGATAACTCGGATCGGTAAGGATCTCTTGATATCCAGTCATCGACGTGTTGAAGCAGACTTCACCGTCGACTTCGCCATTGGCTCCAAAAGCCTTACCGGTAAATACGGTGCCATCTTCCAGTGCGAGCTTCGCGAGTTGTTTCAAGATCTCTCGTACTCTCTAAAGTCCAGGTGTCGTTTAGCCCGATAGCTCAGGTAAAGGCTGCGGGTCTACGGAGAACGGAAGCGTCACAGCCAAAGTAATCCGCGCAGCCGAATGTGAGGGCCCTTGTCCGGCGAGCAGGGACCCTCAATTTTTTGCGCTTATCTATCTTACCCTGTCGAACGCGGCCGGAATAGGGACTAGCCCACCGAAGATCCTACCAGGCGCAGACCATGAAACAGGATTGAAATGAAGCCGATCACCGCCAGAATGGTCTTGATCTGGTCGGTCAGACAGGGAATCGGCTCCGTCTGAGGAGCTAGGGTGGCCGGCAAAACCTGGGCAACCTGGCTGCTGGAAGGCGACGGAACCAAGGCTGGAGAGCTGGGCCGATTAACGGTGATTTTACCGCCCGCGGCCGACGGCGCACTGAACGGGCCAGTTTTCGCAACCGGCCGCAACGGAGAACCAGACGCAGTTTCTTCCGAGGGAAAAATTGGCGAATAGTTCTCCGCCGAAGGTGGTAAGGTGGTGGCGATTGCCGTCATTGGAGGAGGTGGCAGTGGAACCGGCGCCTCGGCGACCATCATGGTGTTGCCGGGCAGTCGCTGGAAATCGAGGTATGCCGCCGCCAGGAACTGCCGCACGCGGCCGCAGTAGCTACCCATCGTGTAGCCGCCGGACCAAGTATTTCCCGCAGCCCCAAATAGGATGCCGGCAATTTCGCCTCGGCTGTTGCAAATTGGTCCCCCGGAATCACCCCTGCGAGCCTCGACATCGACCTCAATAATCTCGTGCGGAAGATTTCCCCCGGGCGTGTGGTACTTGACGCATCGGCCTGCCATGGCACGATAAGCCCCCTCGGGTCCATAGCCGGCGATCGACAATGGTTCGCCCAGTCGCGGCGGCTCGGTGGCCAGCGGCAACGGCTGCACCCGCGGCCGCTGAATGGCCAAAGCAGCAAGATCCCAATCGCGATCGGTCTTCAGCAATCGCGCTCCGCTGCGAAAGCCATCAGGAAACACGACCGTAATCGGTCCCGTGGCATCGCGAACGACGTGCCAGTTGGTCACAACAAGGCCATGGGATTCATCGATGGCCACCAGTGCTCCCGTGCCTAGCGAAGCACCGTTTTGCTCTGCGGCAATGATCCTTACCACGGCAGGATGGGGAGTCTGTGCGGCAGGCGCAAGCGGTGACGGCCAAGCTAGGGCAACCGCCGGACAAAACGCGACCAGAACCGCCAGGAGTTTTTTCACGCGACACACGATCCATCGGATGGCAAAATAACGACCCGTTATCCTTGCTCTTCGGCGATAGAGAACCGCAACATATAACAATCAGGCGGCGAGCGGAAAGTGCGGTGATTCCGACAATCAAGGAAAAGCCGGTAAATGTGGCAACGCCGTTATGAAGCCGTAGGATGGATCTCCGAGTCCGTTCAAGAATAACCCTGGACCGACTCGGAGGTCGATCCTACAACTTCTTGCCGCCGCCATCGATCAACCGTCCTAAGTGTTCCGCGACGCACTGGGCCAGTGCTGGAGGGTTGTATCCGCCTTCCAGCACACTTACAACGCGCCCGTCGGCATGCACGGCGGCAATCTCCAGGATTCGATCGGTGATCGTCGCGTAGTCTTCAGCTTCCAACCCCAGGTTACCCAAAGGATCACTGCGATGGGCGTCAAACCCAGCGCTGACCAGTACCAGTTGCGGACGGATATGGTCGGCAAACGATTGCAATCGAGCAGTAAAGATGTCCAGGTATTCGTCGCGAGAGATGCCTATTTCGATCGGCAGGTTCACGGTCGTGCCCCAACCGTCACCTCCGCCGCGATCGTCGGCAGTTCCGGTGCCTGGGTAGAACGGCCAGCGGTGAATGGAAAGAAATCCGACGCGCGGCTCCTCCCAGAAAATCGCCTGCGTGCCGTTGCCGTGGTGGACATCGAAATCGACGATCAACACGCGATCCAGTCCGAATTCCTCAATGGCCGCCGCCGCCCCCACGGCCACGTTATTGAAGATGCAAAAGCCCATCGCTTGGCCAGCCAGGGCGTGGTGACCTGGCGGACGCACCAGGCAGAATGCGGTCGAGTCGTCGCCACCGACCACTCGGCGGACCGCATCGACCACACTTCCGGCTGCCAGTGCGGCAACGTCGAAACTGTTCGAGTCGCAAACGGTATCGGCGTCCAGGTAGCCACCGCCCGAGCAGGCGAAGGCCCAAATTTCCTCGATATAGGCCGGTTTGTGAACGCGTGCAAGGCAACTCCGCGCACATGGTTCGGCCGTTAGTTGCCGGCATTGCGCGGCCAACCATGTTCGTTCGAGATGCGTTTCCACCGTTCGCAGTCGCAACGCCTGTTCCGGATGGTTGCCCGTCTCGTGGCTCAGAAATCGCGTATCTCGGTAAAGAAGTGTCATCGCTTTCCTGCGGAGTTCTCAAACTACTAATTTACACAAGAGGGGGGCCTGAGGTCAAATGGTTGGAAAAACTGCCCTTGCCTGCTGGGCAATGGCTTGCTACCATCCGGCCCACCCGTCGCGGTAGGCGTCACCAGTACCCCTTCTTTTGATGTAGTCAATTCATCCAAAGAGGATGTCGTCCAGATCATTCCGCGGTGGATTGGAGGGAGAATTTTTGCCATGTCACGCAGGACGTGGGCGGCAGGAGCGATGGCCCTGGGGCTGATCGCTCTGGCCGGCTGTGCCGACAATCCGATGGTACTTAAAGGCCGTGTGGCCCAGTACCAACAGCAGCAGTCCGTCCTGCAAAAGCAGAACGAAGTGTATCAGTCTCGCATTGACTCGTTGGATCGCGATAACCAGCACCAAAAAACTCTCTTGGCCCAGACACAGCAGCAAACCAAACTGCTGGAAGACCGCTTGGCCGCCGTGACCGAGCAACTCCGCGGCACAGCGGCCCAATTGGCCCAGGTTCAGGGTGAAAAGCAGGAAGTCGATACCAAATCCAAGACGTTGACGGCCAGCTTGCGTCGTCAAGCAGGCGTGTCGATCACGCCCAACAACAGCTTTCTGCAAACATTGCCGGCCATTCACTTTCCCGATGTTCATGTCCGCCGCGACGGCGACGTGATTCGCATCGAACTGCCGGGAAGTCAGCTCTTCGATTCGGGCGGCGCCCGCGTGCGTCCCGCGGCGATGAACATGGTTGCCGACGTGGCCATTGAAATCCGCCGCACCTATCCCGACCAACTCCTGGGAATTGAAGGCCACACCGACAACGACCCGGTTGCGGGTGGCCAATACCGCACAAATCACGAGCTATCCGCCGTGCGGGCACTGGCCGTTTATGACGTGCTGGTCAACAGCCAGCGCTATCGGCCCGAACAGCTTTTCGTTGTCGGCCACGGTCCAAATCATCCGGTGGTTTCCAACGGCACACTGGATGGAAAACAGCGGAACCGGCGGGTCGAACTGGTCATCTATCCCGACCGGCTTGGTCAGTAGGGCGGACTTACCACAACCGGTCCGGGAAAATCCCCTTCAAGCGATCCGTCCAACTGGAGGGCTGCGCAGCGGGGTGGACATCGGCAGGTTGCTCGGCGGCGGGCTTCGCGGCCAGCGCAGGTACGGCCTGGGCCTGCGGCAATGGCACGTTCTGCATGAGGAACCGCGGCCAGTAACCATTCAAAAGCTTCAGGCAATCGCCCACCTGGCCGTTCTGTAAATTCATGTCGGCTAGCGTGAGCAGCTTGTAGAGCGCCCGCAGTTCCGATTCATTGAACGCCAAGTCGAAGAGCTGCACATCGTCGGCCCAGACTTCGCCAGTTCCCATCAGGTCCAGCCGCACGCGCATCTGGGAAAGGCCGTCCAAGGGCAGATCGTCGAACTGCACGATGTATTGACTCCAGGTCGTGGCAAGCGGCTTCCCCCCCTGTTCGGGAATCTGCGACTTTCCGATGACGGCATAACGATAATAGTCGCGGCCAATCAGCTTGCCTTCCACGGCCAGCCGCAAGTCGGGCTGGTGCGCGGCATCGGCCACCCGCAGCCAGACCGACATCGTGATCCGGCCCGTGCTAGGCGGGACAAACGGCTGGCTTACCAGGCAGGCAATCGGCCCGTCGCTGGAGATCCGGGCCGACTGCGCTGGCTTGAAACCCTTCTCGGTGGCAAGATCGGACGCATGTCCCTGCGTGGTATCGGTGGAGATCGAAACTCCCAGCCGCTTCGAGATAGCCCAGCCGGGTACGGGATCAGCTTCGCTGGGTTTGCTTTGGAAGCCGGGATTTTCCAAAACCTTCAAGAGCGGCGGATTGCGGAGGGCAACGGTCCGTGCAGCGAGTTGGTGAATCCGCCGCGCAATCGACTCGGCAACATTGCCCGACAGCGACGCTTGCGGCTGGATCAGTTTCACGTCAGGCTCCGAGAAGGCGACGGCCGCCAGGCCGTAAGGCTCCAGTTCGACAACCCACGACCGGATGTCGCCATCGTTCTTGAGGCGGCCCGCACGGTTTTGTGGTGCGGCCGTCCCGGCTGCCCCGGCAAGCGAGACACCTGCACCACGAATTGCACCGAGGTCGTCGATCGTACAGTTCGGCGAAGCGGCCAAGCGGACCTCGACAACGGCCGGAAAAGGCGTGGTATTCACGGCGTAGGCATAGGTTTTTCCGTTCAAAGTTGCCCAGCGGCAGACGACCGGCTGGCCCGAAAGACTTTCTTCCGCATCGGTGAAGTGGACCGGCGGCAGTTGGCGGAAGGCGGCTGCAAAGCGATGCATGGCTTCTTCCTGCCCCAGCGGCAGCATCCAGCCGCCGTCGATCAGAATTTGCGTATCGTGCGAAGCAAGGCTTTCGGCAAAACGCTGCCGGTTCTGCATGCCGGAAGGAACCGCTTGCATCAATAGCAGTGCGGAACTCGACTTGATTGCCATTTTCTGATCGAAGGAAGGCAGGCGGACTTCCTGCGGCGGATGGAAGAAGAGGCTGCCCGATCGCGGCAGACTGCGAAAGAAGAGTGCGGCTTCGGACATTTGCGCCAGTTCCAAATCCATGGCCTGAGCGGTGAGTTGCGTGGTCGGCAGAACCCGCTGCGGCCGCAGCAGCACGACTTGCGCGTCGTCGCGGAAGAGGCGGAGATCGATGCCCGCATGTATGAAGGCCAGCGCCAGCGAAGACCGCTGCGGTAGTTTGGGGCGGAGTTCGGCCTCGATTTCCGGGCCGGCCAGCATTTCGGCCCCGGCAAGATAGAGCGGCATTTCGGGCCGCGCCGCGGCCAACATTTCCTGGATGCGGTGATAGAACTTGTGGCACTCGGCGGCCCGCCATTGCAGCCATCGTCCGCGTTGCTCCTCGGAGGTGAGAAACGCCGCGCGGGCGGCGAAGCGTTTTTGAAGCGGGTCTCTCTCGCCCCCTGCCCCTCTCCCAGAGGAAGAGGGGAGTTTCTCGCCAATACCCTCAACCCCTGCCACTCGCTCGGAAGGCGCAGGGAGCAGGTTGCCTGGCACCTGTACGCCGGTGTCGTGCTGGAAGCGGGCGATCGTGGCGTCGTCCATGCCCCAGTCGGGACCGGGCAGTTGCGCGTAGCTGTATGCCGAGAGCCGCAGGGCCAGGCCACGGAAGCTCGTGTGGCCGGCGTAGCGCCGAACCAGTTCCCGCACGGCGGAAAGCATTGCTTCCTGGACCCGTGGATCGAGCGTGTTGTAGTAAGGCGCCAAACCGCGGCAAGTGGAATAGGTCTGGCACCACGTGTTGCCATCCGCGCCGATCCACTCCAATCCCTGCGCCTCGCTGCCGCCACGGCGACGGATCGCTTCCAAGGCCGGCAGCGGCGTGGCAAACTCCAGCGACGGAATCAACTGCAGATTCTCGCGATCCGTGAGCCGCAGCAACATTTCCAACACATCCTTCGGCATCGGATCCTGGCCGCTGGCGAAGAACGCGCCCGTGTCGTAACGCGGCGTCGGTTCGAGGATCTGGCTAGGATAGATTGCGCTGCCGTCAGCGGCCACGGAGAGCACTAGCCCGTTGTAGCCGGCGTAGTGCAGATATTCGACCAATCTCGTGCCAGCTTGGTGGAAGGTCTTCCAGTCTTGCAGCGTCCGCCCGCTCCAGGTGTCGAGCACTTCTTCGGCCGAGAAATTTTCCGGCAGCAGCGGGCGATCCATGTAGGCCGCGATCAACCGCTGTGGTGGGCGATCCTGGGCCGTATCGGTCCTGGGCAATCGTTCCCAACCGCCCAGCACGCGGATCTTGCCATAGACGGCTGGCGACTGCTGGCGACGATTGGTGATCAAGAGTAGTGGAGAACTGGTCCGCGGCCAGAAGACCAGCCGATGCCGCTCCCAGTGCGGCATGGCGGCCGCCTCGTCGCTGACGTCGATGCCCGAGTCCAATCCGATCGGCGCCAGCGTACCCGCGGCGTTGGTCTCGACGATGCTTAACCCCAAGGTCTGCGGCACATCGCTGGGGTACTCGACCTCCAGTACATAAGGCTTTCCCGGTGGGCTGACGTTCAACGTGTAGGCTTCCCAACTCACGTCGGGCGACGCGGCGCTCGGCTTGAGTTGCGAAACATCGCCCAGCGAATGATGGACCGTCTCGCGCATGCCGTTGCCCAGAGGGCCGATTAATCCGCGAGAGAATCGCGGCAACTGTGGCAGCTTGACCTTTTCCCACCAGCGGGCATTGGCGGGGTCGATTTCGAGGATCTGGCTCAGTTCACGGCCGGATTTGACTGCCGGCTGCTGTCGCGAAATGACGACAAGCTGCACCCGCCGCTCGACGATCGCCTTCTTCCAATGCAACGACGGACGCAATGCCCGTGGCCAACCGGCGTTCTGCTGGGCCGCGATCACGATGTCGTAAATACCCTCGTCTTCCGGGAGCGCGAGTTCCTGCGGAATGGGTTCCCCACTGCTGCCTCGCACATCCTGCACGCTGGACCACAACTGCCGCTGCTGGCCGTCGAGCAACTGAGCCTTGATTTGCACCCGCGTGTCAGGAGCCACGGGCAAGAGGTGCGGAATGATCTCAAAGTGCATCGTCTCGCCGGGATAGAAGACCATTGACGGATGCGACATGCGGACCAGCAGCGAATCGCCCGGTGCGCGGCGGACTAGCAGGCGATTTTCGTGGTTGTCGAGTTGCAAGTTGCGGAACTCGCTGGAGATGTCGGCCAGGGGAACCTCGATCCGCTGCCCCCGTTGCGAATCGCCTGATGCCCGTTCGTGGGGGGCGGTGAGTTGCACGATGAGCTTGGCATCGGCTGGGGCGGTGACGATGAGATCGACGCCGTCAAAGGCTCGTGGCGAGCGCTGTCGGATCTGTAACCGGCCCTCCTCCAGCCACATCGAGCCTGGTTCGTCGGCCTCGATCCCGAGCGACCGTGGCTGGGAAATGATCCCCTGGCTGACGGCAATGGAGCCTTCCCATAGTTTTTCTGTTCCACCGCCCCAAGCGACGCGAACCATCAGCGCATCGTCGGCATGAGAGGAGGACGACATTAAGAACAGTAGGAAAAAAGCCGCGGCTGCCAAGAGCCCGAGACCCGCATTCGCGCAGCACACTCCTTGGGCCGCGCGGAAAGGCTCGGTCATTTGGCACTGATTCTGCGATGCTCGCGGACGTCCCTGTCCGTACATCGTCGGCTCAATTGGTTCGAGAACGAATTTCCGTTCCCTACCGTGGGAACAAGGTGCGGAATTATAGACGAGAGTTGCCTTGCACTTCCATGCCGGATTGCCAAAACGGACAAATACTTGCCGAACACCACCCAATCTCCTCTGTTTTACAAACACTCCCAGGAGTGTTAACTCACGTTTTATCTGCATATTTCTTCGTGGGATACCCATCGGTTGGCTAAATTGATATACAATAATAGGGGTAACATTCAGCTAAAAAACTCGAAAATGACTACGATTACCTCCGGACAACCCGCGCTTACACTGTATGTGAGGTGGTTTGGTAGCGGCTGCGTATACCGTGGCATAAAGAGGCTAGGCTGAGAATTTTTTTGCTCTTGCCCTACCCCTCATTGCAAAAGAATGAGAAAACGCTAAACTTAGCCTTTTGATTGTTACAGAACATAGGTAGGAAGATTTCAAGCAGACACGGTAGGAGTGCGGTGCTTCGCCACGAAGAGTGTCGAGCTAGCCCAAGTGGAGCCGTCGCGGTAGCAGATGACCATTACCAAAGAGCGGAAACAGGAATTGATCGGTGACTTTCGGCGGAAGCTGGAGGATACCGGATCGCCCGAGGTGCAAGTCGCCATATTGACAACCCGAATCAACGGGCTGACCGGGCATTTGCGAGAGCATAAGAAGGACTACGCGTGCCGACGCGGCCTGCTGATGCTCGTCGGTCGCCGGCGACGGCTGTTGGACTATCTGAAGAAAGTTGACCCACGGCGTTACCTCGACGTGATTCATCGCCTCGAAATTCGCAAATAGGCGATTTCGTGTTTTGGCGCAGAATCAGATGTAACGTAGGCTTGCCTTCGGGCATTGCCGGTGTTGGGGGCCTTGCGGGCCGTGAGATTCAGTCGTCCGCGCTGGGGTCGCCCATCGCTGACTAGGCACGACATAAATCTGGGAACCACGCACGGGTTGGCCGGCCAACGGTGCTCGTGGTCATTCTCGACGGGAAACCTCGCCGGTGCTGGCTTCACCCGCAGCGGAGTTCGGTTGCAATTCGTGATCGCCTCCTCGCCATTGCGCTCTGTCGTGGTTGGCATGGATTCTTCCCTGAGAATCTATTCAAGAGCCCTGAGATGACCCTGGAGTGTACCGGGTTCAGTCCGGTTCTCGGAACAGGTTCTAAGCAAAAAGGTAGAAACTAAGTTGAAAGTACGTGTTGAACGGAAAATTGGAGCACAAACGCTTTCCATTGAGACCGGCGAATTGGCCAAGCAGGCGGCCGGTAGTTGTTTAGTCCAGTATGGCGAGACCGTGGTGCTGGCGGCTTCAGCCACCGGCCCGGCTCGAATTGGTTGTGATTTCTTTCCGCTGACGTGCGATTATCGCGAGCGCGTGGCCGCCGCGGGCAAGTTCCCCGGCGGATTCTTGAAGCGAGAAGGCCGCCCGACCACCAAAGAAATTCTCACCGCTCGGCTCATGGACCGGCCCATCCGGCCGCAGTTCCCCGAGTGGTTCGTCGACGAAGTCCAGATTCAGAGCTTCGTGCTGGCCTCGGACCGGCAGAACGATGGCGATATTCTCGCCATGATCGGTGCCTCGGCCGCGTTGTCGATCTCGCCGCTCCCCTTCCAAGGACCGTTAGGCTCGGTGCGATTGGCTTACATTAACGGTGAGTTTATCGTCTTCCCCACGCACGACCAACTGGAAGAGAGCGATCTGGACTTGATCGTGTCGGGGAGCAATGACGCCATTCTCATGATTGAGGGGTTTGCCCGCGAATTGCCTGAGAGCCTCATGACCCAGGCCATCTCCAAGGCCCATGATTATATCCGCGAGATTTGTGACCTGCAGATCGAGTTGACCCAAAAGGTGAACGTCGTCAAGGCCGTCTATGCCGTGCCTGAGCCGAATCCGTTTCTGGAACCGATCCGCGCAAGCTATTTTGAAGAGATCAAGCAAGCCAAGCGGACTGAAGGCAAGCAGGCCCGTGCCGAAGCCGTATCGGCCCTGAAGGAGCGCGTCAAGGCTGAGTTGCTCCCCGCCCCCAAAGCGGAAGATAAGGTTCTCCAGGAGAAGTTTGCCGCAGCTTGGCAGGCATTGGTTACCAAGAGCATTCGCGAGCTAATTCTCTCCGGCACACGGCCCGACGGTCGCGATTGCAAGACGTTGCGGCCGATCAGTTGCTCCGTTGATGTGCTGCCCCGCGTCCACGGTTCGGCCGTGTTCCAGCGAGGCGAGACGCAATCCCTGGTCACTGTCACGCTCGGTACCGGCAGGGATGTGCAGCGGGTGGACGGCCTGCTCGACGAGTACTCCCAGAAGTTCATGCTGCACTACTACTTCCCGTCGTTTTCGGTGGGCGAGGTGCGGCCCATTCGCGGCCCTGGCCGTCGTGAGATCGGCCACGGCGCCCTAGCCGAGCGGAGCGTCAAGCCTGTCTTGCCGCCTGCGGAAGATTTCCCCTACACGATCCGCATTATCTCGGACATCCTGGAGTCCAATGGTTCCAGTTCGATGGCCACGGTCTGCGGCACGACGCTGGGACTGATGGCCGCCGGTGTGCCGATCAGCAATCCGGTTGCCGGCATTTCCATCGGCCTGGTCAAGGAATCGGACCGCTGGACCTTGTTGACCGATATTATCGGCGACGAGGACCACTATGGCGACATGGACTTCAAGGTGGCCGGTACGCAGAATGGTATCACGGGCATCCAACTGGATCTGAAGACCAACGGCATCAGTGAGGAGATCGTGGCTGGCGCGTTGACGCAGGCCCGCGAAGCTCGCATCGAGATCCTGCGGAAGATGCTGATGGCTATTTCCCGGCCGCGTACCGAGATCTCTCCCTGGGCTCCGCGATTGCTGCGGACGCATATTGATCCGGAGAAGATTGGCCTTTTGATTGGCCCAGGCGGCAAGATGATCCGCGCAATCCAGGAGGCGACCGGAGCCTCAATCGAAGTCGAGGACGATGGTACCGTCACCGTGGCCAGCAGTGGCATGGAAGGGGCCGAGGAGGCCTTGCGTCGCATTGAAGCCCTTACGGCCACGGTCGAGGTCGGCCGCATCTATACCGGCCGGGTCTCGAGCATCAAGGATTTTGGCGCCTTTATCGAAATCTTGCCCGGCAAGGATGGCCTGTGCCACATCAGCGAGTTGGCTGAAGGCTATGTCGCCAACGTCAACGAGATTTGTAAAGTGGGCGACGAGATGCCGGTGAAAGTCATCTTGATCGACGACCAGGACCGCGTGAAGCTCAGCCGCAAGGCCGCTTTGCAGGAGCTTGGCATCGCGGATGACAAGGTTTTGGCTGGCGGCGAGCGTCCTCCACGCGATAGCAGCCGCGAAAGCGGTGGACGCGATAGTGGCGGACGCGACAGCGGCCGGCGCGACAGCGGCGGACGTGGCGATAGCCGCGGACGCGATCGACGCTGATAGATAGTATCACTGACGCGGATGAATCCGAATGACGAATGACGAAAGGATAGAGCACGCCAAAAGGCTTTTCCTATTCGTCATTCTGTCATTTTGTCCTATTGTCATTTGCTTCTGCATAACCGCCGCCAAGCCGCTTCGTCATTCGTCATTCAAAACTGCAAAGCCGCAAGCGGCCAAGGAATGAATCGTTTCGTCAATGTCTCCTGACTCCGTCAATCAGAAGCTCGTCGACCAGTACACGGAGATTGCCCGATTGGCGGGTGGCCTGGCCCACGAGATCAAGAATCCGCTCTCCACGATCCGGCTGAACATGGAGCTTTTGGCAGAGGACTTTCGCGAGAGTGAAGCCCCGCGAGATCGCCGTGCGATGCGGACGATCGACCTCGTCCAGCGCGAGTGCCAGCGATTGCTGGATCTGTTGAACGGTTTCCTGGATTTCGCCAAGGTGCGCACGCTGAAACTCGAACCGAGCGACCTGAACGTGCAGGTGACGCAGGTTTTGGACTTCTTCCGCCCCAAGGCCCAGGAAGGGCGGATCGAGGTCGTCGATTATCTCTCCAGCGATCTGGCCACCGTGCTCCTGGACCGCGAGAGTTTTCATGGGGCGATCTTGAACCTCGTGCTCAATGCCCAGCAGGCCATGCCCGAGGGCGGGCAGTTGGTCGTTCGCACCCACAACACGGCCCGGGGCGTGGCCTTGGACCTGATCGACACTGGCTGCGGCATGGACGCCGAGACGCAGGCCCACGCCTTCGACGCTTTCTACTCCACGAAGGGAGGCGGTTCCGGCCTGGGGCTGCCGACAACCCGGAAGATCATTGAGGCCCACGGCGGGCAGATCACCTTGCAGAGCGAGGTCAACCGCGGCACGCAGTTCACGATCGCCTTGCCCGTCCCCCCGCGGCTGCCGGGCGATGGCGTGCGGACAGTTTTTTTGCCGGCGGCGAGCAGGGGGTAGTTGCCACCATTTACCGATGCCTTTTCATGGGAGCAGCAGGCGTCGCGGGCATTTGCAGCCGAGCTACTTGCTCCGCGATGCGCACTCGTCTGAATGGGTGCGATCGGTTGCGGGGACCTGGGCGGTTCTCCCGAACATATTCTCACCCAACCGTACATGGTATACTTATTATGGGCGGTTCGTGGTTTTAAGGAGATCATTCCCATGGCAACGGTAGAGTCAGGTGTCGTGAAACCGGCAAGCCCGACGACGGTCGGGCAAGTTCCGGAGCTTTGCGCGGGTGATCGATTGACCCGCGCGGAGTTTGAGCGGCGATATTGGGCAATGCCCAATGTAAAAAAAGCCGAGCTTATTGAAGGAGTTGTGTATATCCCGTCGCCAGTTTCTCAGAACCATGCTCGCCCACAGTTCGATATGATCGCATTGTTGGATCTTTTTCGTTTCGCCACGCCGGGGATAGAAGGCGCCGACAACGCAACCGTCCGCCTCGACTTGGAAAACGAACCGCAGCCTGATGCCTTTCTTCGCATCGTACCGCAGTGTGGTGGGCAGTCGCGAGATGATGGCGAGTACGTTGCCGGATCGCCCGAACTGATCGTCGAGATCGCCGCCAGCAGCGTCAGCTACGATCTGCACGACAAACTCCGCGCGTACCAGCGCAACGGCGTATGTGAGTACATGGTCTGGCGCGTCCGGGATTCGGCCATCGACTGGTTCGCACTCCGGGAAGGGCGATTTGAGCGACTGCCGCTGAGCGATGCAGGCCATTATCACAGCGAGGCCATGCCGGGCCTTTGGCTCGATCCAGCCGCTTTGATTCGCGGCGACTTGGCCCAGGTGACGGCAGTGCTTCAACAGGGACTTGCCTCACCCGAACACGCCGCATTCGTCGCGAAACTCCATGCCACCTCCGGCCGCACAGCTTCCTAACCTAACCTGTTGACCTCCGCTGCGGAGGACTTTTTCATTAACAAGCCGCAGCGCGACGCCCTGATTCGTTTTTGGGGAGGGAGAAAAAGGGAAGGAGAAAAGGTGGTAGTCACCGAATGGCACTGCCGCTTGGTATCATTGTACTTACGGCGACGCAGTGCCGTCGGTGGGGTGTGTGATGAGGCATCGTAAAGCGACTCACACTTAAAATTCGTCGGCGAAGAGTGTGGCGGCAGTCAGCGCGGAGCAGTAGCTGGGCGCGCCAGCCATCTCGCCGGTCGTCTCCCGTGTTCTCATTTTCTCGATTTCTCGCGGTATACCTTCTTCCCTTGCGATTGCAGAACCTGCGCCCCGGCTGCTTAAGATCGGGAGGCGCTGTGCAGCAACTCGGCCCGCGCCTCCGCTCGTGGCTTGGTCAACAAGGCGATCGGTTTCCAGCGGCGTTTCACCGCCCGCGGCTCCACGCGATTGGGACGGTCGCCCACGATTTGCTCCGTCAAACTGGCGATCTGCGCGGCAATCAACCTTGCAGCGAGTTCCTCGTCGACCCCGGCTAGCGTTCCCAACGACGCCGCAATGGTCTGCATCGCCGTGGTGAAACTCAGTTCTCGCGGCGAGCGGTCCGTTTCATAGGCGGCTTCAAGCAGCGCCTTGCGAATCAGATTGTAGGCCAACAGACACGTCCACATCTCTTGACTGTGCAAAGTCTGCGAAAGCGACGCCCAGAGGGTCACCGTAGGCGTGTAGAACTCATCGTCGCCCTGGGCAAAATCCAATCCCTCTGCATCGAACGCTTCTTTGATTCGCGATTCCGGGAGCACTGCGGTGAATTGGAGGCCGTCCGCTTGCAGGAACGAGGACGAAACCAGACGAAACCGTCGCGACACGATCGATAGATTATGGTAGAAAGACATCGAGACCTTCCTCGGTCAAATATGGAAGGTCAACCTAATGACTCAAGGAAGGTCTCAACTCCCGCGATAATAGACCGGGGAAGGGCCCGCTTCAGGAGCAAATCGTGTGGAAGCAAAAAAATAACGACCGACAGCGCGTCCACGCAAATCGCATGGAAAATGCGCTACGCCCATGGTCTGCGCGGCTGGTGCCGGGGCCAGTTTTCCTAAGTCCTTACGCCGCTTACGGCAGTGCCATTCGTGGCTGCCACCTTTTATTCTTTCGGCGGCCGTTATCGTGCGAGTTCCCAGCGGCGGGAAGGTGACTCGCGACGGCAAGCGGCTGCTGGTGGATGGTGTCATTGTGGATCACCAAGTTGGAGAGTAGCATGTCTGATCTTGCAAGGCGTTTTCCCGAAAATCCTATCCTGCGGCCTGCCGACATTTGTCCGAGCATTCCGGGCATGAAGATCGAGTGCCTGCTCAATCCGGGGGTGTTCCGTTTCGAAGGCAAAATCTGGCTCCTGCTCCGCGTGGCGGAACGGCCCGAGCAGAAACCGGGTAAGACGACCTTTCCCGTCTTGGACCGCGAGGGAAAGCTGAAAATCCTGGAGTTCGATAATTCCGACCCGCAACTGGATCTCTCCGATCCGCGGGTGATCTCCTACGCGGGCCAGGACTATCTGACCACGATGTCGCATTTGCGACTGGTAGCGAGCAAAGAAGGTATCCATTTCCATGAGCCTTTGTTGAATCGGCCCCTCCTTGGTCAGGGCGATCTGGAATCTTATGGCATCGAGGATTGTCGCGTGGTGCAGATCGGCGATACCTACTACCTGACTTTCACCCAGGTTTCGCAGCACGGGGTAGGCGTTGGACTGCGCAGCACTACCGATTGGCGCGAGATTCGCGCGCAGGGGATGATCTTCCCGCCGCACAACAAGGACTGTGCGATCTTTGGCGAGAAAATCGGCGACAAGTTCTACGCCTTGCATCGTCCCAGCAGCCCCGTGCTGGGAGGCAACTATATCTGGATTGCCGAATCGCCCGACCTGGTGCATTGGGGCAACCATCGCTGTATTGTCCACAATCGAAAAGGAATGTGGGACAGCGCACGGGTTGGCGCCGGAGCGGCCCCCATTCGCACCGAGAAGGGCTGGCTGGAAATCTACCATGGGGCGACTGTCAATCCTAACCGATATTGCCTGGGGGCATTATTGCTCGATCTCCACGAACCCTGGAAAGTACTCGCCCGCTCGCACGATCCGATCATGGAGCCGCTCGCCGAATACGAACAAGTCGGGTTCTTCGGCAACGTGGTCTTCACCAACGGGCATCTGGTCGACGGCGACGAGGTGACGATTTATTATGGCGCATCGGACAGTGTGATTTGCGGTGCAAGGTTTTCTATCCGAGAGATCCTGCGGACGCTAGGCCGCTAATCGAACCGGAAGATCCCATTTTTTTCCGCCGGTTTACTTCTTCGTCGGAGTGGTGTATCCTAGCGAGTGCATGGCACACTCGGGAATCTCCTGGGGCGATTGGTCATTCTGGCCGAGGAACAGAGGCAAAAGGCCCCTCATTGTGGGCTAAGTAAAGGCCCTGCCATGCGGGCCGAATAAACCGAAGAGGAGTGTCGCCATGAACAGGTACTGCCTGACCGTTGGGCTTTTCTTGGGCCTTCTGGCCCCTTCTTTCCAACCCCTGGCTGCTGCGGATATTCCGCCGGTATTCGCAGTCGGGACGCCTACGCTACAGGATGCAGGCGGGGCGCCTAGGCTCCAAAATGTCCAGGATCCCAGCGATGTGCCGCTGGTGGCTCAGGTCGTGCGGCAGGCGATGCAAGATCGCAACTTTGCCGAGGCCCGCAAGGCTATCGATGAAGCCGCAAAGGCCAAGGACGCGCCGAGCGACTACCTGGCCTATCTGCGGGCTTGGTCGTTGCATATCGAGAAGCAGCATGAGCAGGCGATAGCCGCACTGGAGAAGTTCGAGAAGGATTTTCCTCAGAGTCCGTGGTTGCGCCGTGCCCGCTTTGCCAAGGCTCAGGCCATGGTTGCCAAGGGCGACTTCCGCGGTGCCCAGACGATCTACGAACAAGAGGCGAAGTATCTGCTTTCCGCAGCGCGGCGGCAGCAATCGGCGGCCGTCTACCTGGAGTTTGCCGACTTACGGTTCCAGCCCTGCCGCGAGAACCAACAGCCCGACTACAAGAGCGCACGGGAGTTCTACACGTTCGCCCTCGATACGGGCCTGGCGGCCCAGCAACGCGCGGAAGTCGAATTCCGCCTGGGCTATTGCTTGCAGAAACTTGGCAACTCTGCGGAAGCGGCGATGGCCTTTGAAAAATTCCTCGCGTCATACACCGACGATCCGCGGCAGATGGAAGTCCGTTATCGGCTGGGCGGATGCCTGTTGGCCGCCGGCAAGCTGCCGGAAGCACGAAAGGCATGGCGGGAACTGTTGAAGACGGTGGAAGGGGCAGGGTGCGGGAAGCAGGGAGCGGAAAGAAAGGTTCCTCTTACCAAGGAAAATGCCAGCCAAGATCGGGCGGACGGCACACGGAGTGTGCCTGCTACTCTGCCCGCCAAGAACAATACTGTCCATGATTGGCCGGCCGAGGCGGCTTACCATTTGGCCGAGACGTGGCATTGCCCCAACCCCGGCAATGATGAAGATCTACGCTGGGGTGTCGCGGCGCTGGAGGATTTTATCAAACGCTTCCCCACGCACGAACTGGCCCCAGCGGCTCATCTGCAAATCGCCCAGAGCCAACTCCACTTGGCACATCACGACGAGGCGGTCGCCACGCTACAGAGCTTTCTCAATGACCCGCGCTGGAAATATTGCAAAGAACTGCCCCAGGCCCGTTGGTCGTTGGGCCAGGTCTATCACGGGCAAAAGAAATATACGGAAGCCCTCGCCGTTTGGCGTGAATATCTCACCCGCCATACGGCCCATGAAGGTTGGAGCGCCGTGCAGCAATCGATCATCGACACCGAATTTCTTGTTGCCCAAGAGAAGTTCAAAGCGGGCGACGACGCGGCGGCCACCAAACTGCTGACGGAGTTCATGGACCGCTATCCGCTAGAGAACCGCAACCCGAGCATCCTCTTTATGTTCGGCCAGATTCACCTGCGACAGAGGCAGTGGGAAGCCGCCATGGCCGATTGGCAGCGGCTGGTGACGAAATATCCGCGCTGCGAAGAGGCATCGCACGCCCAATTCATGATCGCTCGCACGCTGGAAGAACAACTCAACCGCTATGACGAAGCCCGAGAGCACTATCGACTGGTCACCGGCCGCGACGCCGCCGAGGCCGGGGCATCTCTCGCGGCCATTCCGGCGAAGAACATGGAGGTGAAAACCGAGCGGGTATTTCGTTCCAGCGAGACGCCGCAACTGAAGTTGGCCACGCGCAACGTGCCGTCGGTAAAGCTCCGCGTCTACAAGATTGACCTGGAGACCTACTTCCGCAAGATGCATTCCATCGCCGGCATCCAGCGGCTCGACGTCTCGCTGATCGATCCCGATACAACGCTGGAATTCGCGGTGCCGGAGTATGCGAAGTACAAACCGCTGACCAGTTCGATTCCCGTGCCGCTGCCGGATGGTCTGAAGGCGGGCGTGGCGGCGGTGACCGTCAGCAGCCCAAGGCTGGAGACCACCACCTTATTGATCCAGAGCGATCTGGAGATTCTCGTGAAGAGTTCTCGGGATGAGGTGCTGATCTTCGCCGAGAACGTGGCGACCGGCAAGCCGTGGTCTGGAGTTCGCTTGCTGATTTCCGACGGCCGCAGTGTTTTTGCCGAGGCGAAGACGGGCGAAGACGGCTTCTTCCGACAGCGCTGTCCCGAGTTGAAAGAGACCGCCTGCCTGATTCCGAATCAACGCTGCTTGCTCCAAGGGGGGATGGAGCGCAATCCCGAGCTGCGAGGCACCTCTTGCCTGCGGGTCTTCGCTGCCGCCGAGGGCGGCCACGTGGCCTCGACCGCGCTGCAACTCGGCGGCGAATCGGTCGCGCAGGAACTGGCCGACAGGATCTACGTCGATACCGATCGGGCCAACTACTTCGCCGGCGAAACGGTCCATGTGCGCGGCTGTGCCCGACATGCCGCCGGTGACCGCTTCGCGATTGAGCCGGGCAAGAAGCTGACCGTTGAAGTCCTGGGCGAGGCCGACCGCCGCTTGCGGAGACGGGAGGTGACGCTTTCGTCAGCGGGGACGTTCTCGTTCGATTTTCATCTGACGGCGGAAATGCCCGTGGGAGCCTACCAAGTCCTCGTGCGCGATCAGGCCGGGCATCGGCAAAAGGTCGGTTTCCAGATCCGCCAAGCGGAAGAAGAGACGTTACACCTGCTCCTTGACCTGCCCAAGTCGGTTTACTATCGCGGCGAGATCCTTGAAGGCACGCTTCGTGCCGTGCTGCCCCAGGATCGCCCTTTGGCTGGTGTGAAGATGAACTACAAATTGGGCACCGTGCCGACGACCACCGCGACGACCGACGCCCGCGGCGAGGTTCATTTTACAATTCCCACGGCCGAGTTGGAGTCTTATGGTCCGCTGACCTTCGAAGCGGCCATTCCCTCGCGATTGGTATCCGTACGGCGCGACGTGACGGTCGCCACGCGTGGCTTCTCGATTGGTCTGGAAACGAACCGGCCGGTGTTCGTTGAGGGCGAGAGTATCGATCTGCGCGTGAAAACGACTGACGCCGCAGGCCAGCCAATCTCGGAAAGAGTGAACCTGAAGGTTGTACGTCGGGCCGACCATGAGGATCTGGTGTCCGAGCCTGACCTTGTTCGGTCCCCCGTCAGGCAGGAAAGCCTAACGTACTTGCTAGACCGGGTCGGCGAAACGGTTCGCGAGGAATTGGTCGAGGAGCATGGCCTTGCCACGACAGCCGACGGTATGGCCCGCCAAACGCTCAAACTGACCAAGAGCGGCGCGTACGTCCTCCGCGCGACGGGCACTGATCGCTTTGGCAATACGATTTCCAGCGAGTTGAAACTGACCGTTTCCGGCGTTAACTCTCCGCAGCGACTGCTTCTGCTGGTCGATCGCACGCAACTCAAGGCCGGCGATACGGCCGAGGCACAGATCATTTGGAGGGGAAAGCCAGCGCTAGCCGTGGTCACCTCTCATTTTGATCGGCTCATCGAGCAACGGCAGATCGTGCTTGCGACGGGAAAAAATTGCTTGCAGATTCCCGTGACCGCGGCCATGGCCCCCGGTTTCAGGCTGGCCGTGTCGGTCATGGCCGATAATGTAGGGTGGGACCAGCGAGCCTTAGCGAGCGCCGGCCCAGCGATTCATGCGGCCGGCGGGTCGGCACTCGTCGACCATGCTGCGCACGGTGCCCGCTCGCTTGTCCCACCCCACAACCGCCTCCACGAGGCATCTTGCGAACTGCGCGTCGATGCTGATTTGCAGGTGAAGGTCGAGTGCCACCGTCACGGCGATGCGGTCAAGAGCCGCGAGAATCCGGCCAATTCGGACGTTGTGACCATTACGACCTGCGATGCCCAAGGCAAGCCGGTAGCCGCCGAAGTCAGTCTGGCCATGCTGTCCGCGGATCGGGGAGATGCCGGGACACCCGATTGCGGGTCGCTGGCAACATTCTTCCGCAGCCGCGGTCGCGCAACGCAATTCCAGACGGCCTCCAGCATCCAGTTCCATTATCAGCCCGCTAATCGTGCTATTGGCACGGCCGAGCCTGAGGAAGACTCGCCGATCGTGCCGCGGCATATCTCCTCGCAGCAGGGAATCGCGGTTGAACGCGCACCGACTGCTGCGCGACCGGCCCACCCGCCGGCCGACGACAATCCTTTTAGCGACGCTCCAAACGGGACGGCGGCGGTAGCAGCGCCGCCCGCCGCAGCCGATCCCTTTGGCGACGAGGCGCCAACGCCCGTAGTGTCGCAGCCCGTTGCGCCGGTAACTCTCCGCCGCCAGCAGAATCGGCGGCACGAAACCGAGTCGATGGTCGTAAATGTTCCTTCCCTGGCGTGGTCCTATTGGAATCCGTCGATAGCGACCGGGCTTGATGGTCGCGCGACGATCTCGCTCGACCTGCCGAACGATGCCGCGAATCTTACGGTCGTGGCCAAGGCGATTACACGCGATACCCTCGCCGGCCAGGTATCCCAGGATCTCGTGCTGAAGAAAGAGCTATCGGCAGCAATTCATCTGCCGCCGGCCTTCACCGATGGTGACGAAGTGGAATTGCCCGTCGTCGTGCAAAACCAGCATCTCGACAAAGGATCGCTTGAAGTGGCGATTAACGTCAATGTTGACGGCATCGAGTGGAACGACAAGAAAACCCTCGAAGTGAAATCACGCGGCCGGTTGGAAACGAGCTTCAAGACAACCATTCGCCAGTTACAGCGGCCGTCCCAGGAAGGCGGATGCCTGCCAACGCGGTCGCAGGCCCTGTTTACCGTTACGGCAAAGGCCGGCGCACAAAGCGACGTCTGCCGCCGCAGCGTGCCGGTTCTGCCTTACGGCGCTCCCTGTCGCGTAACGACCACGGGTATCGTCAATGGTGCGGCCACGGTCACGATTGCGCCGTCACGTCGCCATTGGGCCAGACCGACGTTGCAAATCGCCGTCAGTCCAACAATTCAGCGGAGTCTGCTCGATCTATTCAATTCCGCGGCCGACTTTGGTGGGACTCGCCTAGGCTCGGCCCACCCTACTACTACCACAGCACAGGCCGATGACAACCCGGCCGATAGGACCATTGGTACAGATGGCCTGCCTGCGGCCAGCGACTTGATGGCTGCGCTGGCCCTCGCGAAGCTCTATCCGGCCGATACCCGCGAGGGGCGCATGCTCGACGAGCGGATTCGTACCACGTTGAGCTTGCTGATCGCCACGCAGCACGAAGGCAACTGGTCGATCAATGGCCACGAGAGCAGCATCGCAACCAACGCCCTGGCGTATTGGTCGCTAGCACTTGCCGACAAGGCCGGTTTTGACGTGCCACGCGACGTTCTCGATTCCAGCCTCGCAAGATTGCGCGGCAGCACTGGCGGCGACAAGGAAAGCGACCTGGAGACCAAGGCCATCGTGCTCCATGCCTTGGCAATCGGTGGTCAGGGCGACTTCACTTTGGCCAACCACCTGTTACGCGACCGCAAGTTGCTTTCGCCGTTGGGGCGGGCCTATCTGGCCCTGGCACTACTGCAAATGGACCGCAAGGAAACCGCGGCTGACGTTCTCAAGCAGCCGGAAACGGTAGGTCAGCCTGACCAGCAACCGAAAGTCATCGAAGCCCAGGCGTTGACGGCCCTGGTCTTGTTGGGCCTCGATCCAGCGTCGCCGCAGGCCAAGGTTCTGGTCGAATCGATTCTGAACCAACGCAGCGGTCTCCGCTGGACCCCTGAAAAAGCGACCGGGCCGGCCGTTCTAGCAATAACCACGTGGCTAGCGAAGGGTGTGGGTCAGGCTTTCCAGCCTGACAGGCGCGTCGGATCGTGCCAACTCGCGATCGCGGTCAACGGCAAAGCGGTCAAAACGCTCGATCTCGATCCGCAAGGGCCAACACAAACGGTCGATGTGCCTTTGGCATTGCTCGTCAAGGGACAACAGCGGATCGAGTTGCACCCCAGCGGTCCCGCGCAGTTGGCCTATCGCTGCACACTCGGCGGCGTCGATCCGGCGGAGTTCGTGCAAGGAACCTCGGCCGCTTGGAGCATCCAGCGGAGCTATGAACTTGGCACGATGGAGGTCGATGAAAAAGAGATCCCACGCGGCTTCGACGCCCTTGCCGGCAACCCGTCCCGTGCCTTTTTCAGCAATCGCATGACGCAATTGCCAGCCGCCCGGCGGGGAAACGTGGAACTGGAAATCACTTCAAGCGACAAGCTCCCCTCGCCCTCTGGGAGAGGGGCAGGGGGTGAGGGCTTGTTGATTATCGAACCAATTCCCAGCGGCGCGAGGGTTGTAATCTCTTCCCTCGAAGGCTGCTTCGATCGCGCAGAAATCCTGCCCGGTCGGATTGTGTTCTTCCTCAGCCACGCGACTCCCTACGGTTCGATCCGCTACGAACTGGAGGGTGTCTTCCCCAGCTCGAATCTCATCAGCCCAACGATTCTCCGCCGCGTCGGCCGCGATGCGGCGTTGGCCGTCGCCAAGCCGAAGTCGCTCGTCGTGCTGCCGCAAGGCGCACGCAGTACCGATCCCTATCGCCACTCGCCTGACGAGCTATTGAACCTCGGTGCGATCGCCAAGCGCAAGGGCGAGGTCGATGCGGCGACACGCTACTACACGGAACTTTTGGACTCCTGGCACGGTCAGCCGGGCTTTGGCCTTTCGGATACGGCCTACAAGCAGACGATCTTCGCGCTCATGGAACTGGGCATGGGCTGCGCGGCCCCGGCCAAACTGGTCCAGTACTGCGAAGTCATCAAGGAGAAATGGCCCGCGGAGACAGTAACGCTCGATCAACTGCTGACTGCTGCGGGGGCCTACCGCGAGATCGGCGAACTCGAGCGGAGCTACATGGCCTGTCGTGCGGCGGTGGAAGGGAGCTTCACGCGAGAAAGCGGCATGGCCGGGTTCCTCGACACCCAGGGTGAGTTCCTCCGCAGCGTCAGCCTGATGAACCGACTGGCTCGCGACTACCCGCCCGAGCCTTATCTGGCCGAGGCCGAATTGGAACTGGCCCAGCGGGTTTATGCCAAGGCCGCGGAGGCCCAGCCTGCATGGCCTTCGCCGCACCAACCGGGGCGAGGCGAGGCATTCATCAGCCGCGCATGGCAGAAGCTCGATGCCTTCCTGACCGGCTATCCGACTGATTCGGCCGCGGACCAAGCCGCTTTCGCCGCGGCAAATGCCCAACTTGAACTTAAACGGTATGCCGAGGCGGCCCAGGCCGTGACTGCTTATGCCCGCCGCTATCCGCAAAGCGAACTGTTGGATTCCTACTGGTACATTCTGGCCTACTGTGACTTCGCCATGGGCAAGCACGCCTCGGCGATCGACGTATGCCGCAAGGTGGCCGAGGCCCAGCATCTCGACAAGCAGTCGGGCCGCATGGTCGATAGCCCCAACAAATACCGGGCAATCTATATTCTTGGTCAGATCTACCAGAGCTTGGGCCAGCGGGGCGACGCGATCCGCGAATATCGCCGCGTGGAGGGCCGCATCCCCGACGCGAAATCGTCGGTCGGCTATTTCCTCCGCCAGCAGATCTCGCTGCCGGACTGCACCGCGCTCAAGCCCGGCACGGCGGCGGAAGTCGAATTGAGCTTCCGCAATATCGCCGCGTGCGATGTGAAGGTCTATCGCGTCGATCTAATGAAGTTCTGCGAGGCGGCCCAGGTTCTGGGCGACCTCTCGCAGGTCAATCTCGCCGGCATCCGCCCGCTCCACGAGGCCGCGGTCACGCTCCGCGACGGCAAGGATTACAGCGATCACACGCAAAAGCTGGCCTTGCCGCTGAAGAAAGAAGGGGCCTATCTGGTCGTCTGCCGTGGCGAAGATCTTTACGCCAGCGGGCTGCTGTTGATCAGCCCCTTGGAGATCGAGTCGCGGTTTGAACCGGCGGTGGGACAGGTTCGCGTGTTCGTCAAAGACGCGACCACCGGCAAGTATCTGAGCGACGTGCAGGTCAAGCTCATGCCGCGACAGGCGCCCGGGCAGGCGAACGCGATCGGCACGACCGACCTCCGCGGGGTATTCGTGGGGAATTGCCCGGCGACGGCCGCGACGATCGTGGCGCAGGCCGGCAGTGGGCGTTATGCCTACTTTGCCAGCCCACAGCCGGCCAACGACGCGCGGGGTTCGATTGCCGGCACGGCAGCGCAGCAAGACGATCCGATGGCGCCTTTCGAAAGCGGTCTGTCGCGGGGGAGCCATGCGGTTGCCGTCAATGAACCAGTGCAACCGCCGGGCCGAAATCGTGAGGCGCGGGCGCGATCCACTCCAGCCCCGATGGTTCCCCTGCCGGAACATCTCTTGCCGCCGCCAGGCCCCAACTCACCGACACTCCTTTCGCGCGGTGGTGACGAAGCGGTCGAGCGGAAGATCCGCGCGGCGCTCAAGGAGCCGACGCAGCTCGAGTTCGTCGACACGCCGTTGAAAGATGTCATTGAATACCTGAAGGATCTGCACCATATCGAGATCCAACTCGATGCCGCCGCGCTCAAGGAATCGGGCACCGAGGAATCGTCGGCCGTGACCAAGAACCTCAAGGGTATTTCGCTCCGCTCGGCCTTGAAGTTGATGCTCGACGAGTTGCAGTTGGAATATGTCATCCACAACGGCGTGCTCTTGATCACCAGCCCGACCAAGGCCGAAAGCGACGAGTACATGGAAACTCGGGCCTATCCGGTGGAGGATCTTGTCCGGCCGGAACGCGACGGGTCCGTGGACGTCGAGCCTTTGAAGGATATGCTCGTTAACACGGTGGCGACCAAGACGTGGATGGACAACGGCGGCACCGGCGTCATTTCCGAGATGGTCGTCGGCAAGCGAGTCCTGCTCGTCCTCTCGCAAACCCAGGAAGTTCACGAGGAGATTGAGAGTACGCTGGAAATGCTGCGCAAGGCGGGCGGATTGAAAACCGCCCAGCAAGACGTTGCCGGCGAAGGTCGCGCGGATGGCGAATCGCCCGCTGCGGGCCGACCGGCTCCGCGTATTCGACGGCCCACACCGCCTGCGACCGGAGGCATGGGTGTCGGCATGGGCGGCATGGGTGGGATGGGCGGAATGGGCCGCGAAGCGAGCCAGACGCCTTATGTCAACAGCGTCGTTCCCGTGGTGGATCCAGGATCTCCGGGCGGCGACGCCGACCTGCTGGAGGGCCTGAAGAATTCCAACGCACTCAACCAGAAAGCGAAGGTTCTGCGTCTGAAACAACGCCAGGACGCCGGCCAGGATGCTGGCAAAGGCGGCATGGGCGGCGGGTTCTTTTGATTTAGTAAAAACCGGTGTAACCGGCTGCCGCGATGACGTGTATAATATGCGCAGTTGTGTGTTCAATCCCTACCCCAGAATGAGGAGTCCTCCATGAAATTGTTTGCTTCAACCTTTGCCGCCCTGGCGCTCTTGGCCGCCATCGGGCAGGCCGCCCCGCTCGAACCGAAGAACGTCGCGGCCGACGCCAAGTGGGTCGTACACGTCGACGTCGACGCCGTCCACGATTCCCTGGTCGTGAAGAAGGCTTTTGAGACCTGCCCGCTGCTAAAGAATGACTCGGGCAAGCATTTCGACATGATTCGCGACAAGATCGGCGTCGATCTCCGCAAGGGTCTGCACGGCATGACTCTCTACGGCCGCGATACCGACAAAACGCATGGCGTGGCCATCGTCTTCGCCACGGTCAATCAGAAACTCCTGCTGGAGAAGGCCGCGCATGCCACCGATCATAAGGTGGCCAAGCATGGCGATATTGACATCCACTCCTGGACGCAGAAGTGCGGTCCGAAAACCCACACCGCGGCCGGTGCGTTCTACAAGCCCGACGTACTGGTCTTTGCGGCCAGCGTGGAAGGGGTTGCCGCGGCCATCGATGTGCTGGACGGAAAGTCGCCCGGCATTACCGATCCGAAGTCGCCGCTGGGCGGCCACGTCTACTCAGGCACGATCTTCCTGGCCCGCGCAATCGCCATCCGACCGGAGACGCGATGTCCCGTGCTCAAGCAGGCCGAGTCGTTCCGCGTCGCCTTGGGTGAAAACGAGGGCAAGTCGTTCTACCGCGCCAAGCTGGTCATGAAGAGTCCCGAGGCCGCCGCCCAAATGAAGGCGATCAACGACGGATTCCAGGCCATGGGTTCCTTGAAGTTTTCCGGCGATGCCGACGTCATGAAGCTCATCGACGGTTTGCAGGCAAAGGTCAAGGGGAGCACCGTTCGGATCCGCTGGGATGCCTCGGCCGACGATGTCTGGACCGTGGCGGAGAAGCTCGCCAAGAAGGCTGCGGAGCATATGAAGAAGGGTGGCATGTGCCCACTTGGTCAAGGCGGCAAGGGCGGATGCCCCTTCGCCAAGGGCGCCAAGACGGGCAAGTGCCCCGAAGGTTGCAAGTGCCCTGCTTGCAAGGCCAAGACGGGTAAGTGCCCCGAAGGTTGCAAGTGTCCTGCCTGCAAGGCCAAGACGGGTAAGTGCCCCGAAGGTTGCAAGTGTCCTGCCTGCAAGGCCAAGACGGGTAAGTGTCCCGAAGGTTGCAAGTGCCCCGCCTGCAAGGCCAAGGCCGAGGGCAAGTCGAAGTGTACTTGCCCGGACTGCAAGGACTGCCCGAAGTGCAAGGCCGGCGAGCCGTGCGATTGTCCGAAGTGCGAGCACTGCTCCAAGGGCAGCAAGACGGACAAATAGCCTATTGGTGTTAATAAGAGTCGTTTCGGCGGGGTCAGGAGACCCTCGCCGAACGCTCTTTGGTCTTGAGGGAAGACCAATAAAGTTCAAAGCACCAGCGGCCAGCATGACCCGGAACCCAGATTCATTGCCGGCCTCCAATGCTCCACTGTCCGCTGCCGCCGATCGGCCAGCGGCCGTTTTCGGGGCGGTCCGTTTCGGAACCGTTGTTTGCAGGACTGTCCTTAAGCCCGGCGTCCTTCTTGATCGCCCCGCGGACGCCGAGCGATTCAGGATGCCGCGCGATTTTATCGGTGAAGACCCACACGTTATCGATGATCGGCTTCAAGTCACGGGTTAACTCGTCGATGTTTTTTGCCATGTGATTGATGTGCTGATAGAGTTCCTTGTCGTGCAACAAGGCACCCAGCGAACCTTGCGGATCGTTCAACTCCTGGCTGAATCGCAGCATGTTGTCGCCCAACTGATTGAGCTTCTTCATGCTCGAATCAAACTCGTCCACCAGGCTCGTGCCGCGTTCACCCAGCGGTTTGGTCAAGCCTTCGATGTTCTTCATGTTCTGCTCCAGCGAGGCGAAGGTGCCGCTCATGCGCTCGACCGTGGTCCGCGTTTCCTTGAGCACGGCCGGCATTTCGGCAATTGTCTGCTTGATCTGCGCGCGAAGTTTTGGATCGCCGAGAAGATCGTTGCTGGCGATCAATGCCTTTTTCATGAGTTGCATCGTCTCGTCAGCCTCGTCGATCATGTGGTTGATCCGATCCTCGTTCCTTTTCAACAGCTCGTCGACACGGTTCACCACCCGGTCGATGTCTTGGCCGGCTTTCGTGAGCGTAGCCAATGTCTGGAGAGCCTGGCCTTGCAGGCCGGCAATCGAGCCGGTCATGTCCGGGGCCAACTGTCCTTGGAGGATGTCGCCATTTTTGAGAGGGAGCTTTTCGCCTTGGAAATTCGCGACCCGCACGAACTCCAGTGAGGCATCGCCCATCAGCAGCGAACTTGTCGCCCGGCATTGCTCGTCGCTTTGCAGATGGCGGTCGCGGTCGATCTCCGCCGTGACGATCACCCCGGCGTCGTCGTCGGCAAACTGCACGTCCCGCACGCGGCCGATGCGGATGCCGGCTTTACGGACCGGAGTGTCGCGGGTCACGCCCGGTGCGTCGTTGAACTTGATGTAGATCGTGTACGTGCCGTGCAGCAAGGGGCTTGATCTCATGAAAAGCAGAACCAGGATGGCGGCGATCAGGATCGTTGCCAGGATCATGACCCCCACGCGGAATTGCATGATGCGTTCGTTCATTGCCTGCCTACCTTTCGCTTAAAGTCCGTTTTGCATTTCCACCAGCCGCTCGCCTGCCTCGCCCCGGACAAACTGCGTCACGCGGCGGTCGCGGCTCCGCTCCAACTCCGCGGGCGTGCCGTCGAAGAGGATCTGCGGCTCGCCCTCCTGCAAGCGGGAGAGGGGATACAGCATCACGATCCGATCGGCCACCTTCTGGGCCGACTTCATGTCGTGCGTCACGATCACGCTCGTCACCAAGTGGCGGCGGCGGGTTCCCAAAATTAATTCGTTGATCACGTCGCTCATAATTGGATCCAGGCCCGTGGTCGGCTCGTCGTAGAGCACCACCTCCGGCTCCAAGGCCAGAGCGCGGGCCAGGCCGACCCGTTTGCGCATGCCGCCGGAAAGCTCGGCCGGCTTTTTGAACCGTACGCTCTCCGGCAGACCAACCTCGGTGAGCCGCGCCATGACGATCTCTTCGATCTCGGCTGCGCCCTTGCGGGTGTGTTGCCGCAAGGGAAAGGCCACGTTCTGGGCGATGCTCATGCTGTCGAACAAGGCCGCCTGCTGAAAAACGAATCCGAAGCGGATCCGCTCGCGCGTCAATGCCCGCTCGCCTAGGTGGGCCAGATCCTGGCCATCGAACATCACGGACCCCCGCGTCGGGTGCAAGAGGCCAATGACGGTCTTCAAGAGCACCGTCTTGCCGCAACCGCTCTCGCCAATGATGGCCAGCGTCTCTCCACGGGCAATCGCCAAGTCGATGTCGTGCAACACTTCGTGCCGGCCGAACTCCACGCTCAGTTGCTCGATGCGAATCAGCGGCTCTTGCGAACCAGTCTCTTTGTCGAGCTTAACCATGATTCAGAGCAGTTTCGGACCTTCCGGCCAAAAGGCCAAATAGATGGTTTCCAGCCCGATAGCCAAAACGACGTCGAGCATGAGGATCACCACGAACGAGTAAACGAAGGCGGTCGTGGCCGCGCGGCCGACGCCTTCGGCGCCGGGATCACAATGAAAACCGTGGTAACAACTGATTAGGGAAATGGCGCCCCCGAAGAACAGGCTCTTGAAAACGCCGGCGAAAATATCGAAACCGCGGACGTAGTCCTGCGAGTGGTTCAAGTAATGGTGCCAATCGATGTCCAGCAGGTAGACGCTATAGAAAGCACCGCCGACAACGCCCATGAAGTCTGCCATGATCGTCAAGGCGGGAATCAACAGCAGGCAGCCGAGAAATCGCGGCACGACGAGATACTGGATCGGATTGGCGCCCATGCTGGCCAAGGCGTCGATCTGTTCAGTCACGCGCATCGTACCCAGTTCAGCCGCCATGGCGCTTCCCACCCGGCCAGCTAGCATCGTCGCGGCCAGCACCGGCCCCAGTTCGCGCACGAGCGAAAGATTGATCACGGCCCCCAGTCGCGATTCCATGTGCAACATGCGGAACTGGCCGTAGGCTTGCACCGCCAGAATGATGCCGATGAAGGTTCCCGTCAAAGCCACCACAGGCAGGCTCAAAACGCCAATCTGGTAAAAGGAGGGTAAAAGCGTTTCTCGCCGCGCCAGGCGGGTCGTCAGCCACAGGACCGTGCGAAAGGCAAAGAGGGTCATGCTGCCCAGACCCACAAGCCAATCGATCACCACGCCGCCCAGGTCGGCAACCCAGTCGGCAACGGCCTGGATCGGACCGCCGACGGACCTTTTATCGTCGCTGATAGAGCCGTCTTGGGACATGGTCGTATTCCGCGAGGGCAGTCGTTAGCACTGAACATATCTCGGGCCGAAAGCCGGGCTAATCAATCTTCGTCGCGATGAGATTGCGGCTTGAGTAAAGTTTGTTGATAGCATCAACTAGGAAAAGCAGGAAAACTAGGCAAGTAGGATCGCAGGAGGTTGGCCTCGATCATAGCCTTGCCAACTGCTGTCACTGCCCGCGGCAGACGCAAGAGCGTCCGTCGCTGAGCGACGATAGAAAAATCCAACGCGCAGCAAGCGTGTCCTTTACCATCTTCCCGAAGCACCGAAATAGCCCCAGGCGAAAGGCACCGCTTGAGGATTGCTTGCCGGAGCATCGTTGGCGGATGGAGGCACGTGCGATTCCAGGTTTTTGGTGCTGCCTGCGCTGCCGAGTTCACGAGTTGCGAGCTTCCGTTGCGGAGTCTCCGCGAGAGCATCCGCGGCAGTCGCGGATCGTGAAAGTTTGTCGTCCGGCTGTTGCCAACTACACTTTTGGACGGCAACCGCCTGGGTATTCTCGGCCGGATCGGATTTTGACTCGGCTTTCCTATAAGTTCGGTATTCCCCAGGGTCTGCTACACAACGACAGCCGTAGCTGTGGTAGTGCCAATCGCCGGGTACGCACGGTCTGCCCGAGAACAGACAGCCGGTCGAACTGATCGCCAACAATGCGAAGGCCGTGAGGAGGATAGGGCGAAACAACACAAAAACCTTACCGGAGAGCGAGAAGGCGGAAAAGACTAACTCAACGTACTTACGTTACTATTTTTCGGCCGCAAAGTCCGTGCAGTTTACGCAAAATCCAATGATTTTGATCTATCAGGGTATATTCAGTTGACTCAGGCGATCGGTATTTCTGAGAGTTTCAGTGGCATTTATGCCTCATTTCCGCGAAGCGTTACTAGACCGGATTATTCATCAAGGTGGGCGGCAGGAGAACTGCAAACCTCCCTCCATCTCTTCCCAGCCACTAAATTCCGCGATGAACTTTATTTCATGGACGGATCATTCAACCTTAACCGATACCGGAACAGATGTCTGTCTTAAGTTTGAACAGAATCTCGCCGAGCACGGCTCGATTTTCTGGCGGATAGCGACCTGGGAACCGCTAGCGCCGGCGGAAGAATCGGCTCGATAATTTACCATAATACGTCGTCCAAAATCGGCTTGGCCATGCATGTATCCCCCTTGTACGTCAAGCAATCTTACACGTTCATCGTGTAATCCCCACCGTTCCCGTTTGACAGAGATTTAAAATGGCTATGATACCATCCTTCCGCTTCAAGAAATGGCTTCAATCGTGGTTTAAATCGCGCCGTCCTGCCCGCGTGGGGAAGAAACCTACGCGTTCCAATATGCGGCGGAGCTTCCGATTCGAGGCCCTGGAAGATCGTGCCCTGCTGAGTGGGGTGACCGTGACTCCGGACACCTCTTCCTTTTTCTTGGCCAATCAAACCGCCATTGTTATAACCGGCACCGGTTTCGATCCGATCGTCGACCAGAACAGCGTCGCCTTCAATGACGGGGTGACCGGCGTCGTTACCGAGGCGACCGAGACTTCGCTCACGGTGACGCTGACCCATGCTCCTACCACCGCCGGCATCCTGACCGCCATAGTCACTTCCGACAGCGTGGATAGCACGGAAGAGCAAATTGCCACGGTCAAGCCGGTCGTGACGAGCAGCATCGTCAACCTGGCCGCCGGCACGGCCACGATGACCATCAACGGCTTTGGCTTCGATGCGGCGTACGCCAACAACTCGGTCGTCTTCGACAACGGGGCCGGCGACGTCACCGATGCGACCGCGACTACGCTCACGGTGACGTTCAGCACGGCTCCGACCGCCGGCATCCTGAACGCCAAGGTCATCACCAACACCGTGGAAAGCAGCGCCACCCCGGACGTCCAGGTGGCCACGGTCGTGCCTGTCGTAACACCCTGTACCGACCCCCTGGATGCCGACGCGACCACGATCCCCATCACCGGCTCTGGCTTCGATACGACGCCCGGCAACAACCACGTCACCTTCAACAACGGGGCGATTGGCACCGTCGCCTCGTCCCCGGCTCCGACCGCGACTTCGCTCACCGTGACGTTCACCACCAATCCGACGGCAGCGGGTGACCTGAAGGCCGTGATTACGACCAATGGCGTGAGCAGCGGTGCGGCAGTGAAGGTGGCCACGGTCAAGCCGGTCGTGACACTTTGCACCGACCCCCTGGACGCCAACGCGACCTCGTTCACCATCACCGGCTCTGGCTTCGACACGACGGCCGCCAACAACACGGTTACCCTCAGCGGCGGGGCCGGCGACGTCACCGCGGCGACCGCGACATCGCTCACCGTGACGTTCACCACCAAGCCGACCACCGCAAACAACCTGACCGCCGTGGTCAGAACCAACAACGTGGACAGCGACAGCGTCCAGGTGGCCACGGTCAAGCCGGTCGTGACGAGCAGCACCGCCAACCTGGCCGCCAACGCGTCCACGTTCACCATCAAAGGCTTTGGATTCAGCACGACACCCGGCAGCAACACGGTCCTCTTCGACCATGGGGCGGTCGGCCACGTCATCGCCCCGGTGTCCGCGACTTCGCTCACCGTGCAGATTGACACGGCCCCAACCGCCGTGGGCATCCTCAATGTCAAGGTCACGACGAACTCCGTGGCCAGCAGCACCAGCCCGGACGTCCAGGTAGCCACGGTCACGCCGGTCGTGACGAGTAGCCCTTCCACCAGCCTGGCCGCCGACGCAACCACGCTCCCCATCACCGGCTTTGGCTTCGATACGACGGCCGGCAACAACACGGTCACCTTCAACGACGGGGCGATCGGCACCGTCGCCTCGTCCCCGTCGCCGACCGCGAATTCGTTCACCGTGACATTCTCCACCAAGCCGCTCACTGCGGGTAACCTGACCGCCGTGGTTACGACCAGCAGCGTGAGCAGCGGGGTGGCAGTTCAGGTAGCCACGGTCAAGCCGGTGGTTACGAGCAGAACGGCCGACCTGCCCATCAACGCGTCCACGCTCACCATCAACGGTTTTGGCTTCGATACGACGCCCGACCACAACACGGTCCTCTTCGACAACGGGGCGGTCGGCATCGTCACCGCGGCGACCGCGACTTCGCTCACCGTGACGCTCACCCATGCTCCAACCGCCGTGGGCATCCTCAACGCCAAGGTCACGACAAACTCCGTGGCCAGCAGCGCCAGCGCGGATGTCCAAGTCGCCAGGGTCATACCCGTCGTGCTTTCCAATACCGCCTATCGCGTGGCAGTCAACGCGACCACGGTCATAATCACCGGCTTTGGCTTCGATACGACGGCCGGCAACAACCTAGTCACCTTCAACGACGGAGCGGTCGGCACCGTCGCCTCGTCCCCGGCCCCGACTGCGACTTCGCTCACCGTGACGCTCACCCATGCTCCAACCGCCGTGGGCATCCTCAACGCCAAGGTCACCACCAACGGCGTGCCGAGCAGCGCCAACGCGGACGTCCAGGTGGCCACGGTCGCGCCGGTCGTGCGCGCCAATGTCGCCTATCGTTTGGCCGCCAACGCGACCACGATCACGATCATCGGCATCGGCTTCGACACCACGGCTTCCCATAACACGGTCATCTTTAACGACGGGGCGGTCGGTACCGTCAGTTCGTCCCCGGCCCCAACCTCGACTTCGCTCACCGTGACGTTCTCCACGGACCTTGGCCCAACCGCCGCGGGCAGCTTGACGGCCGTGGTCACCACCGACAGCGTGAGCAGTGGCGCGGCAGTGCAAGTCGCCACGGTCAAGCCGGTCGTGACGAGCAGCACCGACAACTTGCTCGCCAATGCGTCCACGCTCACCATCACCGGCTCCGGCTTCGACACCACGGCCGGCAATAACACGGTCGTCTTCACCGACGCGCTCGGCGTCGTCAACGCGACCGGCGCCGTCACCGCGGCGACTTCGACTTCGCTCACCGTAACGTTCTCCTCCAAGCCAGTCTCCGCCGGCAGCCTGATGGCCGTGGTCTCCAACAACTCCGTGAGCAGCGGCGCGGCAGTGCAAGTTGCCACGGTCAAGCCGGTCGTGACGAGCAGCACCGCCAACCTGGCCGCCAACGCGTCCACGCTTACCATCACCGGCTTTGGCTTCAGCACGACAGTCGGCAACAACTTGGTCACCTTCGACAACGGGGCTGTTGGCACCGTCGTCAGCCCGGTGTCCGCAACTTCGCTGACCGTGACGCTCACCACCAAGCCGACCGCCGTGGGCATCCTGAACGCCAAGGTCACTACCAACGGCGTGGCCAGCAGCACCAGCGCGGACGTCCAGGTCGCCAGGGTCATGCCAGTCGTGCTTCCGAATACCGCCTATCGCCTAGCCGCCGACGTGGACACGTTCACCATCAACGGCTTTGGCTTCAGCACGACGGCCGGCAATAATCTGGTCACCTTCAACAATGGGGCCGTTGGCGCCGTCGCCTCTTCACCAGCCCCAACTGCGACTTCGCTCACCGTGACGCTTACCACCCAGCCGACCACCGCCGGCAGCCTGACCGCTGTAGTCAAAACCAGCGGCGTGAGCAGCGGCGCGGGAATCCAGGTGGCCAAGGTCACGCCGGTCGCGACAAGCAGCACCACCAGCCGGACCGCCGACGCGGCCACGCTTACCATCACCGGCACCGGCTTCGATACGACGCCCGGCAACAACACTGTCACCTTCATCGGCGGGGCGGCCGGTTACGTCAGCGCGGCGACCTCGACTTCGCTCACCGTGACGTTCTCCACCAAGCCGATCGCCGGCAACCTGATGGCCTTTGTCACTACCAATTCCGCAAGCAGCGGCACGGCAGTCCAAGTCGCCACGGTCACGCCGGTCGTGACGAGCAGCACCGCCAAGCTGGCCGCCAACGCGGACACGCTCACCATCGACGGCTTTGGCTTCGATGCGACGCCCAGCAACAACACGGTCGCCTTCAGCGGCGGGGCGGTCGGCACCGTCACCGCGGCGAGCGCGACCTCGCTCACCGTGACGTTCTCCACCAACCCGACCACCGCCGGTAGTCTGACCGCCACGGTCACTAGCAATACGCAAAGCAGTGCGACCGTGTCAGTCGCCACGATCGCGCCGGCCGTGACGAGCAGCGCCACCAGTCTGGCCGCGAATGCGCCCACGCTCACCATCAACGGCTCTGGCTTCGATACGACGGCTTCCCATAACACGGTTGTCTTCAACAATGGGGCCGCCGGCACCGTTGCCTCGTCCCCGGCACCGACTGCGACATCGCTCACCGTGACACTCACCACCCAGCCGACCACCGCCGGCAACCTGACCGCCGTGGTCACGACCAACAGCGCAAGCAGCGGCGCGGCAGTGCAAGTCGCCACGGTCGCGCCGGTCGTGACGAGCAGCGCCACCAATCTGGCCGCCAACGCGACCACGCTCACCATCTCCGGTTCTGCCTTCGATCCGGTTGCTTCCAATAACACGGTCGTCTTCAACGACGGGGCAGTCGGCCACATCAGTTCGGCAACCGCGACTTCGCTGACCGTGACGTTTGACACCAAGCCGACCGCTGTGGGCAACCTGACGGCCGTGGTCACGACCAACTCAGCAAGCAGCGGCACGGCAGTCCAGGTAGCCACGGTTGCTCCAGCCGTGACGAGTAACACCGCCAACCTGGCCGCCAACGCGACTACGATCACCATCAACGGCTTTGGCTTCAGCACGACAGCCGGCAACAACCTGGTCACCTTCAACAACGGGGCAGTCGGTACCGTCGCCTCGTCCCCATCCCCGACCGCGACCTCGCTGACCGTGACGTTCTCCACCAAGCCAACCACCACCGGTAGCCTGACCGCCACGGTCACCACCGATGGCGTAGTTGGCGACCCGGGAATACAAGTCGCCACGGTCACGCCCGTCCTGCTTTCGAATACCGCCTATCGCCTGGCCGCCGATGCACCCACGTTCACCATCAATGGCTTTGGTTTCAGTACGACGGCCGGCAACAACCTGGTCACCTTCAACAACGGGGCGGTCGGCACCGTCAACTCGTCCCCGTCCCCAACCGCGACTTCGCTCACGGTGACACTCTCCACCCAGCCGGCCACCGCCGGCAACCTGACTGCCATAGTCACGACCGGCGGCGTGAGCAACGGCGCGGCAGTTCCGGTCGCCACGGTCGCGCCCGTCGTGACGAGCAGGGCCGATAACTTGGCCGCCAACGCGACCACGCTCACCATCAACGGTTTTGGCTTTGATGCGACGACGCCCGGCAACAATACGGTCGCCTTCAATGGCGTGGCGACCGGCACTGTTACCGCAGCGACCACGACTTCGCTGACCGTGACGTTTGATGTCAAGCCGGCCACCGCCGGCAGCCTGACCGCCGTAGTCACTGTCGGTAGTGTGAGCAGCGGCGCGGCAGTCCAGGTAGCCACGGTCACTCCGGTCGTGACGAGCAGCGCTGCCAACCTGGGCATCAATGCGGCCACGCTCACCATCAACGGCTTTGGCTTCAGCACGACGGCCGGCAACAACACGGTCACCTTCAGCAACGGGGCGATCGGCACCGTCGCCTCGTCCCCGTCCCCGACCGCGACTTCGATCACCGTAACGCTCACCACGGCGCCAACCGCCGTGGGCATCTTGAACGCGATGGTCACTACCAACGGCGTGCCTAGCAGCAGCGGCGCGGACGTCCAGGTAGCCACGGTCACACCGGTCGTAACGACCAGCACCGCCAGCCTGGCCGCCAACGCGACCACGGTCACCATCAATGGCTTTGGCTTCAGCACGACGGCCAGCCACAACTTGGTCTCCTTCAACAATGGGGCAGTCGGTACCGTCAGTTCGTCCCCATCCCCGACCGCGACTTCGATCACCGTGACGTTCTCCACCAACCCGACAACCGCCGGCAGCCTGACGGCCACGGTTACTACCGATGGCGTGGTCGGCGATGCGGGAGTGCAGGTCGCCACGGTCGCGCCGATCGTGTCGAGCAGCACGGCCAGTTTGGCCATCAACGCGGGCACGTTCACCATCACCGGCTCTGGTTTCGATACGACGGCCGGCAACAACCTAGTCGTTTTCAACAACGGGGCAGCCGGCACCGTCACCGCGGCAACCGCGACTTCGCTTAGCGGGTCGATTGACACGGCCCCAACCGCCGTGGGCAGCCTGACGGCCGTGGTCACGACCAATAGCGTGAGCAGCGGCGCGGCTATCCAGGTGGCCACGGTTGTACCCGTTGTGACCAGCAGCACCGCCAACCTGGCCGCTAACGCGGCCACGCTCACCATAGCCGGCGCTGGCTTCAGTACGACGGCCGTCAACAACACGGTCGTCTTCACCGACGCACTCGGCGCCGTCAACGCAATCGGCCACGTCAACTCGTCCCCGTCCCCGACTGCAACTTCGCTCAGCGTGACGTTTGACACCAAGCCGGCCACTGCCGGTAGTTTGAACGCCACGGTAACTATCAACGGCACGGCCAGCGTCGCGCCAGTGCAAGTCGCCACGGTCGCGCCCATTGTGCTTTTGAATACCGCCTATCGCCTGGCCGCCAACGCGCCCACGGTCACTATCAACGGTTTTGGCTTTGATACGACACCCGGCAACAACCTGGTCACCTTCAACGACGGCGCGGCTGGCACCGTCACCGCGGCGACCGCGACTTCGCTCACGGTAACGTTTGACACCAATCCGGCCACCGCCGGCAGCCTGACGGCCGTAGTCACGACCAATGGCGTGGACAGCGGCGCGGCAGTCCAGGTGGCCACCGTCACGCCAGTCGTGACGAGTATCGCCGATCCCCTGGCCATCAACGCGGGCACGTTTACCATCAACGGCTATGGCTTCAGCACGACGAGCAACACGGTCACCTTCAACAACGGGGCGGTCGGCCACGTCAGTTCGGCGACCGCAACTTCACTCACCGTGACGTTTGACACGGCTCCAACCACCGTGGGCAGCCTGACGGCCCTGGTCACGACCAACACGCTTACCAGCGGCGCGGCAGTCCAAGTCGCCACGATCGTGCCGGTCGTGACGAGCAGCACCGCCAACCTGGCCGCCAACGCGGATACGGTCACCATCAACGGTTTTGGCTTCGATGCGACGCTTTCCAATAACACGGTCGTCTTCAACAACGGGGCGGTCGGCACCGTCGTCAGCCCGTCGAGCGCGACTTCGCTCACCGTGGCGTTCACCATCAAACCCACCACTGCCGGCAGCCTGACCGCCGCGGTCACGACCAACAGCGTGGGCAACGGCTCGGCTGTTCAGGTCGCCACGGTTGCGCCCGTCGTGACGAACAGCACCGCCAACCTGGCCGCCAACGCGACTACGCTCACCATCAACGGCTTTGGCTTCAGCACGACGGCCGGCAACAACACGGTCAGCTTCAACAACGGGGCGGTCGGCACCGTCGCCTCGTCCCCGGCCCCGACTGCGACTTCACTCACCGTGACGCTCACCACGGCTCCCACCAGCATGGGCAGCCTGACCGCCGTGGTCACGTCCAACAGTCTGGACAGCGGCTCGGCAGTCCAGGTGGCCACGGTCATACCGGTCGTGACGAGCAGCACCGCCAACCTGGCCATCAACGCGGCCACGTTCACCATCAACGGCTTTGGCTTCAGCACGACGGCCGGCAGCAATACGATCCTCTTCAACAATGGGGCAGCCGGCACCGTTACCGCGGCGACCGCGACTTTGCTCACCGTGCGGATTGACACGGCCCCAACCACCGTGGGCAGCCTGACCGCCGTTGTCACTACCGGCGGCGCGAGCAGCGGCACGCCAGTGCAAGTCGCCACGGTCGCGCCGGTTGTGACAAGCAGCACCGCCAACTTGGCCGCCAATGCGGCCACGTTCACCATCAACGGCTTTGGCTTCAGCACGACGGCCGGCAACAACACGGTCACCTTCAACAATGGGGCGATCGGCACCGTTGCCTCGTCCCCGGCCCCGACCGCGACTTCGCTCACCGTGACGCTCACCACCAAGCCCACCGCCGGCAACCTGACCGCCTCGGTCACCACCAACAGCGTGAGTAGCGGCACGGCCGTCCAGGTAGCCACGGTCACGCCGGTCGTGACGAGCAGCACCGCCAGCGTGGTTGCCAACGCGGCCACGCTCGCCATCAGCGGCTTTGGCTTCAGCACGACGGCCGGCAACAACACGGTTCTCTTCAGCAACGGGGCGGTCGGCACCGTCGCTTCGTCCCCGGCCCCCACCGCGACTTCGCTCACCGTGACGCTCTCCACCAAGCCTACCGCCGGCAATCTGACCGCCGTGGTCACCACCAACAGCGTGGGCAGCGGCACGGCCGTCCAGGTGGCCACGGTCGCGCCGGTCGTGACGAGCAGCACGGCCAGCCTGGCCACCAACGGAACAAGCATCCTGATCAATGGATCTGGTTTCGATCCGGTTGCTTCCAACAATACGGTCACTTTCATCGGCGGGTCGGTCGGCACCGTCAGCTCGGCGACCGCGACATCGCTGACCGTGACGTTCTCCGTCAAGCCGACCGTCTTGGGCAGCTTGACCGCCGTGGTCACGACCAACAGTTTGGGCAGCGGCGCGGCTGTCCAGGTGGCCACGGTCGTGGCTGCCGCTGGTACACCGGTCGTGACGAGCAACACGGCCAACCTGGCCGCCAGCGCGGCCACGCTCACCATCAACGGCTCCGGCTTCAGCACGACGGCAGCCAACAATACGGTCACCTTCAACAACGGGGCGGTTGGCTCCGTCACTACGGCGACCGCGACATCGCTGACCGTGACGCTCTCTGTCAAGCCGATAGCCGGCAGCTTGACCGCCGTGGTCGCTACCGCCGGTGTGATCAGCGGCGCGGCAGTCCAGGTGGCCACGGTCACGCCGGTCGTGACGAACAGCACGGCCAGCCTGGCCATCAACGCGGCCACGGTCACCATCAACGGCTTTGGCTTCAGCACGACGGCCGGCAACAACACGGTCACCTTCAACAATGGAGCGGTCGGCACCGTCGCCTCGTCTCCGGCCCCGACCGCGACTTCGCTCACCGTGACGCTCACTACCAAGCCCACCGCCATCGGCAGCCTGACCGCCGTGGTCACGACCAATTCGCAAAGCAGCGGCGCGGCAGTCCAGATAGCCACGGTCGCGCCCGTTGTGACGAGCAGCACCGCCAGCCTGGCCATCAACGCGGCCACGGTCTCGATCAATGGCTTTGGCTTCAGCACGACGGCCGGCAACAACACGGTCACCTTCAACAATGGAGCGGTCGGCACGGTCGCCTCGTCCCCGGCCCCGACCGCGACTTCGCTGACCGTGACGCTCTCCACGCCTCCAACCACCGCCGGCAGCCTGACCGCCGTGGTCACCACCAACAGCGTGGGCAGCGGCACAGCCGTCCAGGTGGCTGCGGTCACGCCCGTCGTGACGAGCAGCACCACCGGCCTGGCCGCCAACGCTGCCACGGTCACCATCAACGGCTTTGGCTTCAGCACGACGGCCGGCAGCAATACGATCGCATTCAACAACGGGGCGGTCGGCACCGTCGCCTTGTCCCCGGCCCCGACCGCGAATTCGATCACCGTGACGCTCACCACCAAGCCCACCGCCGGCAACCTGACCGCCGTGGTCACGACCAACAGCCTGAGCAGCGGCACGGCCGTTCAGGTGGCCACGGTCGCGCCGGTCGTGACGAGTAGTACCACCAGCGTAGCCGCCAACTCGGCCACGCTCACCATCAACGGCTTTGGCTTCAGCACGACGGCCGGCAACAACACGGTCACCTTCAACAACGGGGCGGTCGGCACGGTCGTCTCGTCCCCGGCCCCGACCGCGACTTCGCTCACTGTCACGCTCTCCACCAAGCCCACCGCCGGCAGCTTGACCGCCGTGGTCACCACCAATACACAAAGCAGCGGCTCGGCCGTTCAGGTGGCCACGGTCACGCCCGTCGTGACGAGCAGCACGGCCAGCCTGGCCACCAACGGAACAAGCATCCTGATCAATGGATTTGGCTTCGATCCGGTTGCTTCCAATAACACGGTTGCATTCAGCGGCGTGGCAGTCGGCGCCGTCAGCTCGGCGACCGCGACTTCGCTCATCGTGACGCTTTCTGTCAAGCCGACCACCTTGGGCAGCTTGACCGCCGTGGTCACCACCAATACGAAAACCAGCGGCGCGGCAGTCCAGGTGGCCACGGTCGTGTCTGCCGCTGCTACACCGGTCGTAACGAGCAGCACGGCCAACCTGGCCGCCAACGCGGCCACACTTACCATCAGTGGCTCGGGCTTCAATGCGACGGCCGCCAACAACACGGTCAGTTTCAACAACGGGGCGGTCGGCGCCGTTACCGCGGCGACCGCGACTTCGCTCACCGTAACATTCTCTGTCAAGCCGACCGGCGTGGGCAGTTTGACCGCCGTGGTTGCCACCAACGGCGTGGTCAATGGCTCGGCGGTGCAAGTCGCCACGGTCACGCCGGTAGTGACGAGCAGCACGGCCAGCCTGGCCATCAACGCGGCCGGGCTCACCATCAACGGCTTTGGCTTCAGCACGACGGCCGGCAACAACACGATCATCTTCAATAACGGGGCGGCTGGCACCGTTACCGCGGCGACCGCGACTTCGCTCACCGTGAGAATCGACACGGCTCCCACTGCCGTGGGCAGCTTGACCGCCGTGGTCACGACCAATTCGCAAAGCAGCGGCGCGGCAGTCCAAGTCGCCACGGTCGCGCCGGTCGTGACCAGCAGCACCGGCAGCCTGGCCGCCAACGCGGCCGGGCTCACCATCAACGGCTTTGGCTTCAGCACGACGGCCGGCAACAACACCATCACCTTCAACAACGGAGCGGTCGGCACCGTCGCCTCGTCCCCGGCCCCGACCGCGACTTCGATCACCGTGACGCTCACCACCAAGCCCACTGCCGGCAACCTGACCGCCGTGGTCACGACCAATAGCGCAAGCAGCGGCACGGCCGTCCAGGTGGCCACGATCACGCCGGTCGTGACGAGCAGCACCGCTAGCCTGGCCATCAATGCGGCCACGGTCACGATCAACGGCTTTGGCTTCAGCACAACGGCCGGCAATAACCTGGTCACCTTCAACAACGGGGCAGTCGGCGCCGTCACCGCGGCGACCGCGACTTCGCTCACCGTGACATTCTCCACCAAGCCGAGCGCCCTGGGCAGCCTGACCGCCGCGGTCACTACCAATACGCAAAGCAGCGGTTCGGCCGTCCAGATAGCCACGGTCGCGCCCGTTGTGACGAGCAGCACCGCCAGCCTGGCCGCCAACGCGGCCACGGTCACGATCAACGGTTTTGGCTTCAGCACGACGGCTGGCAACAACACGGTCACCTTCAACAACGGGGCGGTCGGCACCGTCGCCTCATCCCCGGCCCCGACCGCGACTTCGCTGACCGTGACGCTCTCCACGCCTCCGACCGCCGCCGGCAGCCTGACCGCCGTGGTCACCACCGGCAGCACGAGCAGCGGCGCGGCAGTCCAGGTGGCCACGGTCACGCCCGTCGTGACCAGCAGCACCGCCAGCCTGGCCATCAACGCGACCACGGTCACCATCAACGGCTTTGGCTTCAGCACGACGGCCGGCAATAACCTGGTCACCTTCAGCAACGGGGCGGTTGGCACCGTCAACGTGTTCCCGACCCCGAGCGCGACTTCGATCACGGTGACGCTCTCCACGGTTCCAACCGCCGTGGGCAGCCTGACCGCCGTGGTCACCACCAACACCGTGAGCAGCGGCCCGGCGGTCCAGGTTGCCACGGTCAAGCCGGTCGTGACGAGCAGTACCGCCAATCTGGCCATCAGTGCGCCATCAGTCATCATCCGTGGCTTTGGCTTCAGCACGACGGCCGGCAATAACACGGTCACCTTCAACAACGGGGCGGTCGGCACTGTCGCCTCGTCCCCGGCCCCGACCGCGACTTCGCTTACCGTGACGTTTTCGACCAAGCCGACCGGTACGGGCAGCTTGACCGCCGCGGTCACTACCAGTACGCAAACCAGCGTGACCGTCCAGGTGGCCACGGTAGTCTAGCCCTGACTGAAAACTGTAAACTGACTAATACCACTCCTTTAGGTTGGCCCATTATCTGTACCATTTCGCACATATCGCACCATTGTCACCCATTTCCTTCTGCTGCGTCTCCCACGACGCCCCTCTTTCGTGGCGCGATGTGCTGGATCGTCCTGCTGTGGGCTTCAACTCTGCCCTGTCTGCTTTGGGCTGCAGACCAGCCACAGGCGGGCCAGCGCGATTCGCGCAATATGGTCTCCGCTGAAACCGGACTGCCCGCTGGCTTCAACCCTGGCAGGCGAAACAGCAGTGACGGCATCGACCTGCCGCCGGGAAGCGGTGTGAAATGGGTCGCGCGGCTGGGTAATACCAGCTACGGCTCGCCCGTGGTCGCCGGTGGCCGCGTGTTCGTGGGCACCAACAACGACGCCCCCCGCGATTCGCGCATGCAGGACGACCGCGGCGTGCTAATATGTTTTGATGAAAAGAGCGGTGAGCTGCTTTGGCAACTCTGCCTTCCCAAGCTCACCAAGATCAAGTGGGCCGACTGGCAATACATCGGACTCACCTCGCCGCCGACCGTCGAAGGCGATCGCGCTTATCTCGTCAGCAACCGCGGCGAGGTGCTGTGTCTCGACGTACACGGCATGCGCGGCGGCAACCGTGGGCCGTTTACTGACGAAGGCCGGCTCATGGCGGACGAAGGCGAAAAACCGCTCACTCCCGGCCCCAAGGACGCCGACATCCTCTGGCTCTACGATATGCCAGCCGAACTGGGCGTTACGCCGCACAACGGTTCCAACTGCTCGATCCTCCTTCACGGCGATCTGCTTTATGTGTGTACTTCCCAGGGTGTCGAGTGGACGCACCACCACGTGCCGCATCCAGAAGCCCCGTCGCTGGTGGTGCTCGACAAGCACACGGGCAAACTGCTTGCCCGCGACGATTTCCGCATCGGCCCCGACATCACGCACGGCAGTTGGAGTTCACCCGCGCTGGGCGAAGTTCATGGCAAACCGCTCGGATTCTTCGCGGCTGGCAACGGCTGGCTGTATGCCTTCGAGCCTTTCGACGCGGCTAACCATCGCGAAAAGCCGGGCTTGCTGCAAAACGCATGGCGACTGAACGGGCATCCGCTGGCCAGCACGCAAGCCGCGCCGCCGCCCGATCATCAGCACGATTCCACGTCTTATCAGGTGACGGCCATGCCGGTATTCTACAAGAACCGCGTGTATGTTGCCTTCACCCAAGAGGCATTCCACGGCATGAAGGCAGGCCGTATGGCCTGCATCGACGCCACCAAGACCGGCGACATCAGCCGCAGCGGCACGCTCTGGTCCTACGATAAGATTGGAGCGAGCGTTTCGACCGTGGCCATCGCCGATGGGCTAGTCTACGCCGCCGGTTTCGACGGCCGCCTGCACTGCCTCGATGCCGAGACGGGAAACTGCCTTTGGATTCACGATGCGGGCGGGCCGGTGTGGGGTTCGCCGCTGGTGGCCGACGGTAAAATCTACCTCGGCACCGGTAAAAAGATTCTTTGGGTGCTCGCGGCCGGGAAAAAATTGAAAGTGATCAACCGCATCCCTTTCTGCGATCCCATTTACACCACTCCCACTGCCGCCAACGGCGTACTCTACGTGGTCACCAACCATCACCTCTACGCCGTCGGAGACCGAGACGGGAAAGTTGATCTCCGACGGGACTGAGAGGCTCTCCGAAAACCTTGGTGTACGTGGCTGTCAGGGCAATTCCGCCGACTCAGTCGATCTTCCAGCCCTTGCGATACTCGCGAGTTACGAACCGATTGAGTTCCGGAAGGTTCGTTACCTTCATCTCCGCACCGTTCCACTCAACCTTGTTTCCCTTGCCCGCATGTTGGGCCAGGTTACCGAGGAGGGTGAATTCCGTGAGTTGGGCGCCGTATTCAAAACTGGCGGCGGTGTCGGTCCGGCCTTCGCGAACGGCGCTCAGGAAATCTTCAAAGACTTGCTTGGGACGCGGCAGAGTCTTGGGCGGCTGCGCGATTTCCTTCATCTTCGCCTTCGGCAAGAGATGCATGTTGCCGCCGTAGCAGCCGGTATAAAGAATGCCCTTCTCGCCGACGTAAAGGGTCGCGTTGCTTTCAAACCTCTCGTCTGGATATTTGGCCTGTAGTTCGGCGAGCAAGGGCGGTAAATAATGCACGCGTTTGCCCTCCTTCGATTTTTTCTTCTTCGCTTTGGAAACACCATGCTCGGCCTGCTGCCCTGCCGGTTTCTCGCCGTCCTGGTAGCCATCGTACCAGTAGACCTTCACCGGCGGCATGTCGCCTCGGGCCGGACAATCCCAGCGGATCCGCGTTCCCACGGGGCAACGCTCGTCGGTCCCGCCCGTTACCGCTTCCAACTCGACGCTCTCCGGATGATCGATCTTGAGCGACCAGTACATTCCATCCATCACGTGACACGCCAAATTCCCCAGTGAGCCATTGCCGAAATCGTACCAACCGTGCCATTCGTGCGGATGGAGATCGGAATGGAAATCGCGGTAGGGGGCCGGGCCAATCCACTCGTCCCAGTGCATGCCCGCGGGCACCGGCTCGATTGGCGGGCGAGGGCCAATACCGCCATTCGATCGGTCGCACCAGCAGTGCGTTTCGGTGATCTTGCCAATGACCCCGCCCCAAATGAACTCGCACAGGCGCCGATACCCTTCATCGCAATGCCCCTGGTTGCCCATTTGCGTTGCCACCTTGTATTTGTGCGACATTTCGCGAAGCTTGCGGGCCTCGGCGATGTCGTGGCAGAGCGGCTTCTCGCAATATACGCTCTTGCCCAATTGCATGGCGATCATCGACGGGAGGGCATGGTGATGGTTCGGCGTCGCGACGAAAACAGCGTCGATCTGCTTGTGCAACTTGTCGAACATGCGGCGGTAGTCGGTGAAGGTCTCGACGTTGGTTCCGTTCCGGCTAGTAACGCTAATCGTCTTCTTGAACGCGGCAAGGTTCTTGTCGACGACGTCGACCAGCGCCACGAGATGTTCGCCGGCTGTAGCGCTCAAGTGCGAGCCGCCACGCCCGCCACAGCCGACGATCACACAACGTACCTTATCGCCGAGATTTGCCGCATGGAGAATGCTCGGACTCGGAAAGATCTGTTGGGCCGACAAGGCACCCGTGGCCAGTGCGGCGTGTTTCAAGAAAGAACGGCGACCGAATCGATTTTTCATGACTGGTATCCTAGGGAACTGAACCGGAAATTTGTTTCCAGACAGAACTCAGTCTATACTAGGGGGAACAGGTGAGTCCAGGGGTTGCAGGAGGGGTCGAGGCGAATGGCCACTTTATACCCGCTTTGGGGGCGTTTGCGACGCCACCACCGGTATCGAGTCGCGATGCGCTTTCGACCCTGAAGGGGGTCGTCGATTTTTCATCTCATATTCCCCGGGTTTCGCTGCGCGACCCGGGGCTAATAGCTGTGACCCCTTCGGGGTCCATCCCGGAGGGATGCCAGCGATTAGCCGGTGGTTGCGGAGCGGTAGCGACGCCACCACCGGTATCGAGTCGCGATGCGTATTCCGACCCCGAAAGGGGTCGCAGCGCGGCTGCGGCTAGGATGATGCTTGGGATCCCTCCCAGGGCTACCCGGCCCCCTACGGCGCCTTAGGATGCCTGCTTCCGCCGTCGCCAAGTGTAACCCATCAGACCAATCATACCGACGCCGAGCAGGGCGAAGGTGGAGGGTTCGGGGACTGCTGCTAGTGCGGACTGCGGAATGGTTGTCTGAAAGACGTAAACGCCGCCCGTATCGCTGGATTGGATGTTGAGGGGCGTGAGATCAAAACCCGTTCCAAGTAAAGTAGCGAGACCTGAAATCGGCGTAAAGATGCCGGGGGTGTGGATGTCGCCGTATGTGACTCCGTCAGCACCAACAACCTGTTCACCGCTCATTGTGAAATTTGGCGAGGCTATGTCGTAGCCGGACATGACCAAGCTCCCTGGAACTGTGGGAACGGGGTCGAGGCCGTAGATCGTTGTAAACGTCATGTTCGGATCAGTTCCGGTGGAAGAATCGTACGTAAGGTAGGATACGCCCAGCATCTTGCGAGCTGATTCAGTAATGGGGGGGTTGGAATTGTTTAGGACTACCCACATGTGATCCGTAACACCCTCCGACCAACTAGCATATACCGGATACGGGCCATTGTAAGGGTGATCGGTAAAAATCCAGTTGTCCGGATTCACGCCAATCTTCGTATGCCATACTGTCGCGGAGGTTTCAACAGTGGTGCCTTGGTTAACAATATCCGTGCCGAGGTAACCTTTGAAATCAATATACGGCCCTCCCGTAGACAAGGTCGTGGCTTTTGCCTGACTGGTCATCGCCAAAGCCAATGTTCCCGTCAGAACTAAAATGCAGGAAAATGAAAACCTTTTCATAACGTCTCCTTCAAGAAAGGGGTGTCCAACAGAATTCGTGGGGTGATTGCCGGGGCACCCCCCCAGGTTCCGGAATTCTGGAGACATGCACACCGCAAGACCAACAACCTGCATTGGAAGCGAATTCGCGATTTTTGTCCACGAATTAGCTGGTAACGCTCTGGTACACCTTCGCAAGATATTTTGGGAAAGTGCGGCCGACCGACGTAGATCGCGTAGGATTGCCCTGCGACTGCGTCCATTGGGGTGAGGCGAAGAAAGATCTACTCGGCAATCAGGCCGCGCGGCGCGATTCCAAGGATGCCTGCGCTACGCCGGTCGCGAAAGCAATCTCACGGCCTGCCCTAACGCCGAAACGGTAAAGGCCAGCGGATAAAGCTTCTCGTAATACCAGAGTCGGGCGAGGTGCAAGCCGATGGCGGCGGTCTGACGATGGCGCGATTCCTCGACCGCTCGGACGAGCCATAGCAGCCCTGCCTCGAGTACCGGCCGCCGTCGCGGATCGCTTGGCGCGGCAAGCAATGCTTCGACGGCTAGTGCTGTCTCTTCGATGCTCGATGGTCCGCGAGACTCGCCCTGCCCGCCGCCCCAACCCCCGCCAGGATCGACGGCAGCCGTCAGCCACTCCAGGCCGCGCTGCGCCCGGGGGCCTTCGATTTGATCGAGATCGCGATAAGCCAAGAGTACCTGCGATGTGCCGTAAATCGGGTTCTCCTCGCCGGGAAAGTTCGGATTGCCGAACCACAGCGGCCGCCAACTCCCATCGGATCGCTGCTCCGCGGCGAGGTAATCCAGGCCGCGGCGGATGGCCTCGTCGATCGAACGATTCGCAATCCAATATTGCCAAGCTCGCAGGGCACGCAGGGCGTGAGCGGTCAGATCGGCGCCGCTGCCGCCGAGCAATTCACCGCGCGAACCGCGACAGTAGGTGGGCCAACCGCCGTCATTGTCCTGCACGGCCAGGAGCCAGTTAATGCCTGCCGCGGCCGCGATCTCGATCCGCGGCCGATGGGCACCCGCGCCAGACTTCAAGAGCACCGATAAGGCCAATAGTGCCGTCGAGGTGTCGTCAACGTCGGGCAAGGAACCCCGGCCCTCGTTACAACTCCATCCGCCTGGCGGAGTTTCGGTCAGCGGATCCAATTCGCTTCGCTGGCAGCCCAACAGCCAATCGAGACAGCCCAGGGCGCCCACGTCACCGCTGGCCGAGGCCAGGGCATTGACCGAAAGTGCCGTATTCCAGACCGATAGGCTGGTATCGATCGACCAAGAGGCGTCGCCGCGAACGGTATCCAAGAGGAAACTCATGCCGCGACGTGCGATGGGGTGATTGACCCGGCCGGTCGAAGCCAAACCCATCACGAGAAAACTGGTCCACGGCACGGATTCCAAAAAACCGCCGCTGGGCGGTTGCATCCGTCCCAACAGGGCAAGGCTGCGGCCGACGCTCAAGCGACGTGTCAGCCAGATCAGCGGATTACGCGGTCGGCGATGGAAGAAGCGGGCTTGTCCGATACCGACCCGCACCGGGTCCGAGTGGCAGGCCGAGGCCCCCAGCGGGCGTTGCAAGTTCCGAGGCAGCCAGGCAAGCTCAAGAGCCATCGCCGGCACGTCGCGCCAGGAAGTCAGCCCCGCCAGGGCCGAGTTGCCGAGGATCGCCGCCAGCATCGTCGGATCGCCGCCGTACTGCCGCCGCAACCCGGCCTGCCCATCGTGACTATCGAACCAGCGCTGCGCCCTGGCAAGCGAATCGGCATGGCGCTGGGACTGGGCGGCCAGATGAATGGCCGCGCGGACCAGCATCGTCGCAGCCAGGTTGGATGGGCTTGAACGGGTATCGCCCCAGCCGCCGTCGCCATTCTGCCCTGCCACCAGCCAATCGACGGAGCGGCAGGCCAGTTGCTGATAGGCCTCGCGGCGCGATTCTTCTTTCACCGTCCGGGCGACAATACACAACGCGCTGGCCGCGCTGGCCGTGGCAAATGCCGAACTCGAAAGCTCGCCGACCCAATGCCCCGTGGGTTCCCTCAGGGCCAACAGTTCGCGGCGAACGGTCTGGAAAGCGGAAAGCAATGGGTGAAAATCAATCATGGTGCCCTATTCTAGCCGGGGTGGAAGGGCCGCTGCAAGATAGCGGTGGAACCCAAGGAAATGCTCGCATTGAAAGGGCTGCGACTCGCTGAGCTTGCCTCGGAACGTCTGGCCGACGAGCTCTCTGAGCCGGAGCTGCTGTCGGCCGACGAGCAGGCCCTGTTGGCCAATCCCGTTTCTGATTTGAATCTCTCGGTTCTCGCTGGCAAGTGCCAGATCCGCTGAGGCATCAATGCCCTGGCCGAGTTAATTCCAGAACCACCGCCCGGCGATGCTGGATGCCGCCTTGGCTCGTGCTCCCGCCGGTGCGTCGCTTGGCTGGGCCTTCTCGACGATCTCCAGCGATCGGATCGCCACGCCACCCGATGCGCCGATAATCCAGTTTCGGCCACGCTTGAGCATGCTTGCTCTTATCCAGGCTTCCGTACTCCGCCCGGCCTTACGATGAAAACTGCAAACTAGCGGTTTTGGAATTGGGCTGAAGAAACCGCGATTGCAGCTTCTCTAATTCTTCTCGGCCAAAACGACGCTCGACGACCCGTGGCCGCAAGATCTCAAAATCCATTTCTCGCCCGGAAAAGAGCAGCGAAAGCTGATTCCGGCCTTTGATTTCGCCCACCAGGATCGCGCCAATCGGCCGGCCCTGAGTGTAGACGAACGCATAATCATCCGTGGAAAAGCGGAGCGAAAGCATAACAACCTCCTTGAAGTTCGAGTCGCATTGCGCCATTACTGCCCGATCTCGCCGCAATCTCTCCGACCGCGCAAAATCAAGCATCCAATTAACCGGAGTCTACATCCATTTCTTGATGCTAGCAATGGCAGCTTTGCGTTTTTTTATGCAGCCGCAGGCATAAGGCCGATTGAAGAAGCTCCTATTGACAACAAAGGGATAAGTGTGGCATAACTATAGGATACTTATTAGCCAATGCGATTCAGGGTCGTTGGCAATCGTAGCCATTTGAGGCGTTGTGCCATGCCGAAACCTAAAAATGTTACGCCCACGCAGCAGATTACGATTGCCACCACTCCTCAGGTGGTGCAGATCCTCACGCGGCTGGCGGAGCAGGGGCTGCACGGCAAGAACATCGCGGAGGTGGCCGAGCGGCTATTGAGCGAACGGTTACGGGAGTTTGTCGATCAGAAGAAGATTTCCAGCGAAGAACTGGCAATCGATACTTTGCACGGATTGAAGTAAGAGGAACCGCCCGCGGGGCGTTCCGGGAAGGAAAGACAGTATAAAACCAGTTCCACAGGGAGGATTTGATGAGCACTAAAATGATGGAGAGCGCGGTTCAGCCGGTTGTTCTGAGCATTCCCCAAGCGGGTGCCTACTTGTGTGTCAGCCCTGACACGGTACGACGGCTGATTCGTAGCGGGACCATTCCCCATGCCCGGATCGGCAATAGTATTCGCATTCGCCGCGCCGATTTGGATGGTTATCTGGAGAATCAGATCTCGCGGCAGTGGCAACCGGTCGACAACCGCGGGGGTGGGTTCAAGGCGTGTTGACAGGCTGTGGTGGCCGGTCTCTGACCGAACCCCGCCGGCTGAAAGTTCATGACGGCGCGGAATCGTTCGCCGTGTTCATGGTTCTTCTTTCAATCTCAATTTGCTTTGGCGGAATTCGCGCGGCGACATTTTTTCGACCTGCATGAATACTCTGTGGAAGTAGGCGGCATCGCTGAATCCGCAATCGCTCGCCACTTGCCGGATGGGTTCCTTGCTCTGGATTAACAACCGCTTGGCGCGTTCCAGGCGAAGCCGGATGATCTCCTCGCTCATGGTGCGGCCCATCGCCTCCTGAAAATGTCGTTCCAGCGACCGCACGCTGGAGTGAACGTGCTTCGCCACGTCGTCCACGTGGATGCTGTTGTGGCTCTGCTCGGTGATAAATCGCAGCGCGGCCGCCACCAGCGGATCGTCCGCCACGTAGACGTCCGTCGAATGCCGGAACACCAGTTCCGGCGGCCCAATCAAGATCGGCGCTGGCGGCGGCGGATCGCCGTCCATGAGCCGATCCAACAGCGACGCCGCCTCGTAGCCCACGCGATCGAAGCCCAGATCGAAACTCGAAAGCGATGGTTCAATGTGGGTGCAGATCAGCGGTTCATTGCCGCAACCAATCAGCGCAACGTCTTCGGGTATATGCAAGCCCGCTTGCAGGCAGGCATTGGCCACGTAGCGGCAGAAGACGTCTTGGACGACGAATACACCCAGTGGCGGGTTCCGTTTGCCGATCCAGCGTTCCAGTCGCCCTAGATATCGCGCCCAGGACCGGGGGTCTTCGTCGCTGCGCGCGGAGATGATCAGAGTGCTCGTGCGGCACTTCACGGCATGTAGCACGGCCTTGAATCCGGCCAAGATCCGTCGGGTTCCTTCGTGCTGCAACAACCCCTGGAAGGCAAACTGCCGGAAGCCGCGCTTCAACAAGTGCTCGGCTGCCATCCGCCCAGCGGCCTCATAATCCGGCCACACGCTGGGCAGCGCCTTGGCAGGCGAACCAGACCACACGTTGACCGCCGGCACGCTGGTCTTGGATGCCTGAATCGCCAATTCCGCCGTAGCGCGGGCAATGATCCCGTCATAGCTCGCCTGACCTGGGACACTTTGAATAGTACTGACGAACGGCAGGACAATGCACTCCCACTCGGCGCGTTCCTTGGCGTAACGCTGAATGCCGGCAAAAACGTCGTGGTGGTGGCGCATCGGCACGCTCAGGTCAATGGCCACCGCCACGCGCCGCTTCTTAAGCATGGGAATACTCCGCTTTGTGGAACGGAATAAATTCCGCCTGGACCTGCAGTATAACCATTCCGCGGAGGCCAGGCAACCGACTGTAGCCTAGGACAGGCCGAAGGTTCAGCCGACGTCTTCATGGCCATTTATGGCCGTTCCCGGCGCAGCCGGTATTAGGCCACGTTCGGCCACGGTTCGGCGCGGGTCTCCCGACCCCCGTCCTGTAAGGACGAGTGAGAATAGCCCAGCGAGGGCACCGTGCGAAGCATGGTCGTCGCGGGGTTCGCAACGCGATTAAATGTTAGTCCCGGCGGGACGACTGAAGATGAATTCCTGGTTCGGTTTCAATCGTCCCTAACGGGACTTTTGATCTTGCTTGCCTACCTACCCAGCGATAAATCGCTGGGTAGGTAGGCAAGCAAGATCAAAAGTCCCGTTAGGGACGATTGAAACCGAACCAGGAATTCATCTTCAGT